>Ga0182030_10017746_pt1 | contig 13705 bp, 8 predicted proteins | sample 812S3MmetaG_FD_121299 | JGI IMG/M metagenome (GOLD analysis project Ga0182030, IMG submission 121299) | Permafrost microbial communities from Stordalen Mire, Sweden - 812S3M metaG (Illumina Assembly) | ecosystem: Environmental > Terrestrial > Soil > Wetlands > Permafrost | place: Sweden... | reverse complement strand
GGCATAGGCCAGTCGCGTTAGAAACAGCAACTCGAAGCCGGGCGGAAGCGGATCGTCTACCAGGAGGAGGGCCGCGCCTGGCGGCAGGTGAGGGTGGACTTGCCGCAAGCGCTCGACAATGCGGCGGTTGCCGGTCTCATAACGTTCGAAATATGCCCGGTATCCGGCGAGTTCGGCGGTGTGGGTGTTGACGATCAGAGCCGCGGCCGCCGCCAGGAGGCAGAACCTTATGGCCGCCTGGAGGCGAGGCGAATCCGCAACAAATATGCTGTCGCAAAGCCATTGGAACAAGGCCCCCACATAGAGAGCCCAGCCCACCAAAGGGATGTAGACCATGTACCCATTGCGCACGTCGATGAGAGCGATGGGCGCCAGACTCACCATTAGAAGGCCGAGGCCGAATTTCATCGGCCGGGAGCGCAGAGCTGTGGCCGCCACCCACATGGCGGCCCACAGAGCGAGCCACTTCAGAGTAGACAAGCCGCTGGGGGAAAGTCCCCGGTACAGCAGGAAACTCTGATAGGCGCGCATGCCTCTCAGCAACCCCCGGAGTGTGGGGGATCCGTAGCGGGTGTCTTCGCTGAGAGGGTTCCTGGTCAGAACCTTGACGGCTATAGTCGGTGCGACGAGCGCGCCAGTTATCAGAGCTCCGCGGCCCTGGCGGAGCACGAACCGGACGGTCTCCCGCCAGGACCAGGAACGCGGCGGGAAATAGACCAGCTCGATCAATAGCAGCGCACCCGGCAGCGTCATCGCCATTTCCTTGGAGTCGAGGGCGCAGCCGGTGAGGACCAACAACCCGGCCAGTTGACTCCAGGAGAGGGTGGCCGCGCCGGCAAGTTGCCGTGTTTCGCGCCAAACCAGATAACACAGCACCGTCAGGAAGTAGAAAAAGAAGCAGAGAATTTCGTAGATTGTGCCGCTGCTATACAGCAACTCGAGCATGGCCGGATGATTCGCAATCAGGATCGCTCCGAGCAGCGCGGCTTTGAGAGAACCAGACAGGCGCCGGAGCAGCGCAAAAGCGAGAAGAAGGTTCGCCAGCATGAGAGTCAGACACACGGCGCGAAACGGCAGCGGATTGAAACCCGCCAGATTGTAAAGCGTGAAGTAGAACACGCCTCCCAGCGGCCGGAAGGCCGGGGTTGCGACGCGGAGACAAGACCCAATGACGTCCGCCAGCGAGTGTTCCCAGTATTTGTGCGAGTGGAGCAGGTTGCCGGCGTCGTCCCCGGTGAAATAGGCGTTCAACCCGCCGGATGAGGATACCGCGAAATACACCACGAGGACGAGCACGCACGCGATCAGGGCCGCGCGTCTCGCGGGCGAACCATTTGCGGGTTCTTCGGTCGAGGGCATATGGGCGTTCCGTTTGGCGTTGGCACGCCACTCTCCCACGGCAGTCTCGGGAATGACGCCAATTGGACGGGAAGGGATTGGCTATTGGCGGCGCCATGAAACTCCGCCTACCACAAAGACCCCCTTGCGGAGCTTTCAACTACAGGGTAGAGGAGCTTCTTCGAGCTCGTTTCTGTCGCGAAACTCAAGTCAAAGGACAAAGACCGCTTGCTGACGCGCGCGGCTCAGTAACGCTGCGTTGATTCCAGGAGACTTGTTACTGAGCGGTCGCTCGCGAGGGAGAGCCAGCAGGCATCCCGCTGAGACGACCGGACTCCGGCGGTATCCTGGAAGGAAATGCCAACGCGCGACCTCCCTTCTATGTCGCGGCGCAGTCTTTTGGCCGGCGCTTCCATGCTGGCCTGCGCCGCCGATGAGCCACGGCCTGCCACCAAGGTGGCGATCTTTTCCAAGCACCTGCAATTCCTGCAAGGTGAGGCGCTGGCCCGCGGCGCCGCCGAAATCGGCTTCGATGGCATCGATATCACGGTCCGCAAGGGCGGGCACATCGAGCCTGACAGGGTCCGCCAGAATCTGCCCGCACTGGTCAAAACCATCCGCGCCCAGGGACTCGAAGTGCCCATGATCAGCACCGGCATCGTGGACGCCGATACGCCCTTCGCCGAAGACATGGTGGCCACCGCCAGCGGTCTGGGCATTCTGCATTACCGTTTCGGCGGTTTCCAGTATACCGGCGAGCCTTACCCGCGCCAACTCGCCGCTTTCCGCCCGCGGCTCGCCAAACTCGCCGCCCTGAATGCCAAATACGGCTCCTGCGCCATGTACCACACCCACTCCGGCGTGGGCCTGGTCGGGGCTTCCATTTGGGATCTGCACATCGTCATGCAGGACATTGACCCCGCGCAGGTGGGCGTCAATTTCGATGTCGCGCACGCCACCATCGAAGGCGGCTTGGGCGGGTGGATCGACAGTTTCAAGATCACCGGCCCCTATCTGCGCGGCATCGCGGTGAAGGATTTTGCATGGGGAAAGGATGCCAAAGGGGCCTGGCAGCCGCAGTGGCGGCCCCTGGGCGAGGGCATGGTGCACCTCGCCGAGTTTCTGCGAATGGTGAAAGCCGCCGGCTTCCACGGCCCGTTGCAGCAGCACTTCGAGTACCCGCTCGGCGGCGCCGAGGATGGCAAGGCCAACATCGCCATCCCGCAAGCCGAGGTCTTCGCGGCCATGAAACGCGACCTCACCACGCTGCGCAGCCACCTGGCGCAGGCAGGCCTATAAAGACCGGCTGGCCACGAGTTTCTCGCCATGCCCGGCGGCGCGTTCCAGCAATCCTAGCGATGCCGGGCGTGGAGATTCGAAGGGTGGTACGGTTGGGAAAATATGGATTGATGCGCCGGCACGGCGGGGCGTTGCATCATCCACGCGCCAAGTCTGCGCCACAAGCGAAGCAGCCGATTCCACATTGCTGACTCCTTTTGCCGGAACGGTTATTACAAATACGCTGCGAAGTCACTGGCTCGACGGGCCTAAACCGGGTGCGAATCCTAATCGCGTTCCTTTATGCCAGCCGCCTCTTCATCCGTTGCGCCATCGAGACAACTGGCCTCGCCCCACAGTTTGAAAGCGGCAAGGTCCACTTCCTGTTCGACGAAATTTACCGGAGGTAAATCGGGCCACGAAGAAAGCTCATTTAACTCCTCGACGATCGGCAGTTCCAGAGTTTCCATAGATGCGCTCCAGCAGTCCTTTTAAGACGATTACATCCGATTCAGCGTAGGATGGATTCGCGTGCATGTCAATAGCATTGGAAATATCGGGAATTAGATCCAATATGGACAGAATACTGGCTTGGCGGCGCCGTCCTCGGCCTGAGGGAAAAAGCGCTATCTTCCGGTGAAAGACGGGGCGCGTTTCTCCAGGAAGTGCGCCAGGCCTTCCTTGAAGTCCTCCGACTTGAGGCTCTCCAGCATGGCCCGCTCCGCCGAGACAGTGGCTTCCTCCAGCGTCTGGAAAATCGCGCTGTACACCTGCTGCTTGATGGCGGCCAGGGAGCGCGGCGACACCTCAGTGGCCAGTTCCTTGGCGTAGGCGCGCACATCCCGCAGGAAGGAGTCTTGAGGAAAGACGCGGCTGACCAAGCCGAGCCGCAACGCTTCCCCGGCGCCAACCGTCCGTGCCGAGAGCAGCAGGTCCAGCGCGTTGGGAAGGCCGATCAATCGCGGCAGCATCCACGCCGTTCCGTACTCGGCGATCAGGCCGCGGCGCGCAAAGGCGGTGCTGAACTTCGCCCCGGTGGAGGCGAACCGCAGATCGCAGTACAGCGCAATGACCATGCCCAGCCCCACCGCATGCCCATTGATGGCGCCAATCACCGGCTTGTGCAAGGACGGGAAGTAGGAATACGTTCCCTGGAAATCGGGCGGCACTCGGCCGCTGGGGTGCGCCGCGGCCTGGTGCCGCAACGCATGCGCGCCGCCCTCCGGCACGCCTCCCGCGCCGGCGATCCCGGCGAGCAGCGCCATATCCGCCCCCGCACAAAATCCCTTGCCTGCGCCGGTCAAGACGATGACGCGCACCTGGTCGTCACCGTCCGCCGCCGCCATGGCGCTACGGACTTCGATCCCCATCTGTCCCGTCCAGGCGTTCAATTTATCCGGACGGTTCAGGGTGACGGTGGCAATCCGGTCCGCAACGTCGTAGAGAATCTCCTGGTAGCTCATCGAGACATCCGGGGTTCAATTGGTAGATTCCCAGACCACCGGGCGGCTTTGCCGGTTCCAGTCATCGACGAAGGCCTGGTAGCGGTTCTCCAGCACCCCGCGCTTGATCTTCATAGTGGGGGTCATGGCGTCATTGCCAATCGTCCAGGGACCACGCACGGCCGCGATGAAGCTCACTTGTTCGTGGGGATCGAGGTCTTTGTTGATCGAGTCCATCAGTTCCCGCAAGGAGGACTCGATGGCCGCCTTCTCCCGGGAATCGGCAGTCCGCTGCCGCATTTCTTCTGAGAGCAGTACCACCGCGAAGGGACGCGGCATTCCCGTCCCCATCAGGCAGCAGGCCTCCACCATGGGATGCGCCATGAACTGACTCTCAATGGGCGCGGGGGCGACATACTTCCCTTTGCTGGTCTTGAACTGCTCCTTCACGCGGCCGATGATCTTGAGCTGGCCGTCGGGATCGATGCGGGCAACGTCGCCGGTGCGGATGAAGCCATCCTCCGTAAACATGGCGCGCGTGCCCTCGGGATCGCGGTAGTAACCCAGCATGTTCATGGGGCTGCGGATCAGGAGTTCGCCCTTTTCCGCCAACTTGGCCTCCACTCCCGGAATGGCCGCGCCCACATAGCCAGGACGCAACGACCCCGGCGCCGGAAGGTGGGTAATCAGGGTTTCGGTCATGCCGTAGCCTTCCGAGAGGTTCAGCCCCAACTTCCGGTACCACGTGAGAATTTCGGGCGGCAGGGGAGCCGCTCCCGAGGCCGCGTGCTCCACCGAACTAAGGCCGAGCCGGCGGAGGATCCGGCGCTTGACTTGCCTGTTGAGAATGGGAATGCGCAGCAGCGTATCCAACCGCTCGCGCGGTATCTTGGCGAACACTCCCTGCTGGATTTTCAATAGCAGGCGCGGCACGGAGAGGAAGATTGTGGGCTTGGCGCGGTGCAGGTCGTCCAGGAACGTCTCGATGCCCGCACTGAAGAAGACGCGGCATCCCAGTTGCAAGGCGCTGCCTTCCAGGCCGGCCCGCTCCACGATGTGAGCCAGCGGCAGGTAGGAGATGAACCGCTCCTTTTCGGTAAGCCCAATCAATCGGTCCAGCGTCTTGGCGTCAAAGGCCAGGTTGGCGAAACTGTGCATCACGCCTTTGGGCGTGCCGGTGGTGCCGGAGGTGTAGATGATGGTCGCCAGGTCGTTCGGCGGCCGAACGGGAAAGCCGGGCATCGGGGCGTTGGCTGAGGTCAGGACGTCCCACGTCGGCCAGTCGTTCACCGCGGAGGTGGGGAAGCGAACACACGATACTCCTGGCGGTATGCCGGCCATAGCCGACTCCTCGAAGTCCGTGGCGCCCAGGAAGCAGGCTTTTGCCCCGCTGTGCTCTATAATCTGGCGCACCGATTGCGGCTTCAGGGAAGGATAGACCGGCACGGTGACATGGCCGGACATCCAAATGGCGAGATCGGCCAGCATCCACCAAGCGCAGTTTCGGGACAGGATCGCGATCCGTGTGCCGGGCTCCCAGCCCTGCGCCTTCAGGCAGGTGGCCATGCGCCGGACCTCGCTGGCAGCTTGCCCCCAAGTCCACTCGCGCACCGCGCCGCCGGCGAGCGGCTGGGTCAGAAAGATACGCTCAGGGCGCTCGCGCTCCCAGCGATACAACAACTGTAATGCCAGATCGTCTTCCGCAACGCTGCGCATCATCGTACCTCCGATATTGCGCGTTACCTGGTTGCCCGTTGTCCCGCGGTCACCTGCATCCGGCGGGATCCAATTACGCTTGCCTCTTGCGTTATTGTTTACCCGTGGGTAAGATATCAAGTGCGCAGCCTTCTGTCAACAGGTTGTCGCAACTTCGTCATGCCCAAAGACGCTGCTCATTCGCTCGCTCATCTCGACGCCTTCACCAGCAGGCGGCGGGATCCCGCCACCAAGCGTGAAGCAGTGTTGAAAACCGCCGCACAACTCTTTCTGGAAAAGAGCTATGGCCGGACATCGATGAACGATGTCGCCAATCGCCTGAATATCACCAAACCAGCCCTGTATCATTACTTCCGCAATAAGGAACAGATCCTCATCGAGTGTTATCGCCTGGGCACCGGACTGATTGAGGAAATTCTCAACGAAATTGCGGCCCATTGTGGCAATGGCCTGGAAAAAGTCGACGCATTCATCTACTCCTATGCCAACGTCATGACCGTGAATTTTGGAAGATGCGTGATGCGGCTGGACGATGCGGACCTTTCCAGCGACGCACTGGCCCGGGTTCGCGATTACAAACGAAAAATCGACCGCCGGCTGCGTTCCTTCATCCAGGAAGGGATCGACGACGGCTCGATCGCCCCCTGCGACGCCAAGATCGCAGCCTTTGCGATTGCCGGCGCGCTGAACTGGATCTGCCACTGGTACGAGCCGGAAGGAGCCCTTTCGGCGGAAGAAATTGCCACCCAGTTCGCGCGCACGCTGACGCAGGGACTGGCGGAGAAGAAAAAGCGCAGCGGTCCGCGATTAGTCGCCAAATAGGAGTCGCCATGATAGCCCAAGAAGCGTTGCATCCAGCGGCATCCCCAGCCAACGGGGTTGGCCCGCGGCATTCCATCCCGATCCGCAAAGCCGCGGTTCTGGGCGCCGGCGCCATGGGGTCGCGCATCGCCGCGCACCTGGCGAACGCCGGACTGCCGGTGGTGCTATTGGATATTCCCAGCCCCGAGCCCGCCCGCAGCGGCATTGCCGCGCAGTCGTTGGACACGCTGAAGAAGAGCAAGCCCGCGGCGTTCTTCGACCCTTCGCTGGCCTCCCGCGTAGCCATCGGGAACTTCGAAGACGACCTGGCGCTGCTGGCCGGGTGCGACTGGGTGATCGAAGCGGTGACCGAGAACCTGGCGATCAAGCAGTCGTTGATCGAGAAGATTACGCCGCACCTCGGACCGGACGCGATTCTGACCACCAACACCAGCGGGATCCCCATCGCCTCCATCGCGGCCCACCTGCCGGAACATCTCCGCCGGCGCTGCTTCGGCACGCACTTCTTCAATCCTCCACGCTACATGCGGCTGGTCGAAATCATCGCCACGCCGGATACCGACCCCGCCGCCATCGCCGCCATTTCCCATTTTTCCGACGTGCGGCTGGGCAAGGAAGTGGTGTTCGCGCGCGATACCCCGAACTTCATCGCCAACCGCATCGGCGTCTTCATCATGCTGGAAGCGGTGCGCCTGATGCAGGCCGAAGATCTCACCATCGAAGAGATAGATGCGCTCACCGGCACCGCCATCGGCTGGCCGCGGACCGGAACGTTCCGCCTCGCCGACCTGGTCGGGCTGGATGTTCTGGCGCACGTGGCATCGAATTTCGCCGACTCCCATACCGCGCCGCTGCCCGGGTTCTTCCGCGCCATGCTGGAGCGCCGCTGGCTGGGCGACAAGACCAGGAAGGGCTTCTACCAGAAGCAAAGGGATAGCGAAGGCAAGGAGATCCGGCTGGTCCTCGACTGGAAAACGCTGGAATATCAGCCGGCGGTCCGTCCCAAGATTGCCTCGCTCGAGATGGCCAAAAACTCCGAGCGGCTCACCGATCGCCTGGCGCAACTGCTGGGCGGCGACGTCAAAAAGGACAAGGCGGCGCGCTTTCACTGGCAACTTCTGAGTGCCCTTTGGAACTATGCGGCTGATTGTCTGCCGGAAATCGCCGAGGATGCCGCCAGCGTAGACCGCGCTATGCGGGCCGGCTTCAACTGGGAAATGGGGCCGTTTCAACTTTGGGACGCGGCCGGAGTGGCGCCCACGGTGGCGCGCATGAAAGCGGCGGGCGAACCGGTGAGCGCCCATGTCGAGCGTCTGCTGGCTTCCGGCGGCGCGGGATGGTACCGCAATGGCGGCGCGGAGTGTTTCGACCTGGCTAGCGGCTCTTACCGCCCGGTGCCCAAAGCCGCAGGCCTCGCGCGAGTGGCGAACTTCCGCACGGAGCAGAGCGTCATCCGGCACAACCCCGGCGCCTCGCTGGTGGACCTGGGCGACGGCGTCGCCTGCCTGGAACTCCACTCCAAAAAGAACGCCATCGGCGAGGATATCGTCCGGCTGGTGACGGAAACGCTGCGCTCCGATGGCGACGCGGTGCGCAACTTCGACGGCTTCGTGATTAGCGGCGACGCCGACAATTTTTCCGTTGGCGCAAACCTCATGCAACTGCTCCTGAGCATGCAGGAGGAGGAATGGGACGAAGTCGATTTCGCAGTCCGGGCCTTCCAGCGGATGAACGCCGCCATCAAGTTCTGCCCGCGGCCGGTGGTAGTGGCGCCGTTCGGGTTCTGCTTCGGCGGCGGCGCGGAGATGGCATTGCACGCCTTCCGGCGCCAGGTTTATGCCGAACTCTACATGGGCCTGGTGGAAACCGGGGTCGGGCTGCTGCCCGGCGGCGGCGGCTGCAAGGAGATGACTCTGCGGACGGTGGATTCGGCCGGCTCGCTACACCACGGCGGGCGCAGCGAATCGGTGGAACTGCTGGAGGCAATGCGCCGCAATTTCGAGACCGTCGCCATGGCGAAAGTCTCCACGTCGGCAGTCGAGGCGAGGCGGCTGGGTCTCTTGTCGGCCGGCGACGGCATCACCATGAATCGCGAACGGCTGTTGAGCGATGCCAAGGAACTGGTGCGCGAAATCGCCCAGTCCGGGTACGCTCCGCCGCTGCCTCGCAGCGACATCCCGGCGCCCGGCGAAAACCTGTTGGCCACGCTGAAATTGGGCGTGCACCTGATGCGCCAGGGAGAGTTCATCAGCGATCACGATGTCAAGGTGGCCAACCGCGTGGCCTACGTTCTGTGCGGCGGCGCAGTGACCCCCGGCACGCCGGTCAGCGAGCAGTACCTGTTGGATCTGGAGCGGGAGGCGTTCCTCTCGCTGTGCGGCGAAAAAAAGACACAGGAGCGGATTGCCTTCACCCTGAAGACCGGCAAGCCGCTTCGCAACTAAGAAACCAGAATTCACCACAGAGACACAGAGAAAAACTCGAAGAGAGGCTGGCAAAAGCTGGGAGGACACAGAGGTGGCAGAGGGCACTGAGAAGGCGCTCTTGCCGGGAAAATCGGAGACGAGATTTTGGCCGCCGATGAACGCAGATTAACGCAGATGAAAACCGATGAGTTGTCTGTGTTCATCTGTGTGCATCCGTGGCCAAAATTGGTTTTGCTCAGCGGAAAGAGGCAACTATGAGAGAAGCAGTCATCGTGAGCGCGGTCCGCACGGCCTGTGGCAAGGCGCCCAAAGGCGCCCTGCGCGCCACGCGGCCGGACGAACTGGGCGCGATCGCCATCCGCGGCGCGCTCGACCGCGTGCCGAGCCTGGATAAGAAGGAAGTGGAAGACGTCATCATCGGTTGTGCCATGCCGGAGGCGGAACAGGGGATGAACGTGGCCCGCACGGCGTCGCTGCGCGCCGGAATCCCGATCCAGGCCGCCGCCATGACCATCAATCGCTTTTGCGCGTCGGGCCTGCAATCGATTGCCCTCGCGGCCGAACGGATTCGCGCCGGGGGCGCGGACGTGATCGTCGCCGGGGGCGCGGAGTCGATGTCCTTTGTGCCCATCGGCGGGAATAAGATTTCCATCAATCCCTGGCTTATGGAGCACTACCCGGATTCCTATCTGTCCATGGGCCTGACGGCGGAGCGCCTGGCCCAGCGCTACGGCATCGCGCGCCAGGCAGCGGACCAATTCGCGCTGGCGAGTCATCAGAAAGCCGTCGCCGCGCAGGCGGCCGGCAGGTTCGCCGACGAAATCGTCTCCGTGCCGGTCACGTTCACGGCGCCGGATGCCAAGTCCAAGCTAAGAAAAACCGAGATCGAGTTCAAAGTGGATGAAGGTCCGCGCGCCGACACCTCGCTGGAAGCCTTATCGAAGCTGAAGGCGGTGTTTCACGCCCACGGCACGGTGACCGCCGGCACGTCCTCGCAGACCTCCGATGGCGGCGCCGCCGCGGTAATCATGTCTGACGAGCGGGCGCAGGCTTTGGGAATCCGGCCGCTGGCGCGCTTGGTCGCCTATGCCTACAGCGGGTGCTTGCCGGAGGAAATGGGGATCGGGCCGGTGTATGCCATCCCCAAGGCGCTCAAGCTGGCGGGGCTCACTCTGGACCAGATCGATCTCATTGAATTGAACGAGGCATTCGCGGCGCAATCCCTCTCGGTCATTCAGGTGCTCGGGCTGGACATGGCCAAAGTGAACGTCAACGGCGGCGCTATCGCGCTCGGACATCCACTAGGTTGCACCGGCGCCAAACTGACCGCCACTCTGCTGCAGGAAATGAAACGGCGCGGGGCGAAGTACGGCATGGTAACCATGTGCGTGGGCGGCGGCATGGGAGCCGCGGGGATTTTCGAAAATTTGAGCTAGAGGTGACAGACGTGGCAACAAGCAACACCATCGCAACCGCAAAACGGGTAAAAGGCGGCAGCTTTCTCACCGAGGTACGGCAACCGCAAGACATATTCACGCCGGAGGATTTCTCCGAAGAACAACGCCAAATCGCCAAAACCGCCGTCGAATTCACCACCAACGAGGTGGTTCCGGCGGCGGCCGAGATTGAAGCCAAGAATTTCACCGTGACTCGGGACCTGCTCCGCAAGGCCGGCGAACTCGGTTTGATGGCGGTGGACGTGCCCGAAGCGTATGGCGGGCTGGAATTGGACAAGGTGACATCGGCCATCGTCGCCGAATCGATGAGCCAGTTGGCCAGCTTTTCGGTGGCGTTCAGCGCTCACGTAGGGATCGGCACCCTGCCGTTTGTGTGGTACGGCACCAAAGCTCAGAAGCGGAAGTATCTTCCCAAGCTGGCCACCGGAGAGTGGATCGCCTCGTATGCGCTGTCGGAATCCTCGTCGGGTTCAGACGCCATGAATTGCCGCACGCGCGCGGTGCTCTCGGCGGACGGCAGGCACTACGTGCTCAACGGCGAGAAGATGTGGATCACCAATAGCGGTTTTGCCGACGTGTTCACCGTCTTCGCCAAGATCGATGGAGAAAAATTTTCCGCTTTCGTGATCGAGCGCAATACCCCGGGCTTTTCCGTCGGCAAGGAGGAACACAAGCTCGGCATTCGCGGTTCCTCCACCTGTCCGCTGATTCTGGCCGATTGCCAGGTGCCCGTGGAAAACCTCCTGGGGGAAGCCGGCAAAGGCCACCACATCGCCTTCAACATCCTCAATATAGGGCGCTTCAAGTTGGGAGCGGCATGCGTGGGCGGCGCCCGGAACAGCCTCGTAAACGCCATCCGATACGCCAAAGAGCGCAAGGCATTCGGCAAATCCATCTGCGAGTTCGGCCTGATCCAGGAAAAACTGGCCGAGTGCGCCGCTGGCATCTACGCCGGCGAGTCGCTGACGTATCGCACCATCGGGATGATCGACGCCGCCCTGGCCGACGTGGACGCCGGCGCGGAAGGATCCTCGCGCGAGATCCAGAAACGCATCGAAGAGTACGCGGTGGAATGCTCCATCCTGAAGGTCTGGGGATCGGAGATGCTGGATATGGTGGTGGACCACGTGCTTCAGATCTACGCCGGATACGGCTACGTGGAGGAATACCCGGCCGAGCGGCCCTATCGCGATTCGCGCATCAACCGCATCTTCGAGGGCACCAACGAAATCAACCGCCTGATCATCACCGGATGGTTGATGAAGCGGGCGGTGGCCGGGCAGTTGCCCCTTCTGGCCGCCATCAAGCACCTGATGGACGAGGTACTGTCCGGCCCGAGCGCGCCGGACGAACTGGAGGGCCCGTTGGCCGCCGAACACAAGATGCTGTCCAACGCCAGGAAACTGGCTCTCTTTGCCGCCGGCGCAGCCTCCCAGAAATACGGTCAGGGGCTGGCCGAGCAGCAGGAAATTATGGGCGCGCTGGCCGATTGCATCATGGAAGTCTACGCCCTGGAAAGCTGCCTTCTGCGCGCCGGGAAACTGCTGTCGAATAGAGGCGCCTCGGCGGCCCGGCAGGCGGTCGCCATGAGCCAGTACTACGCCGTCAAGTCCCTCGAAACCGTGGAACTCGCGGCCCGCAAGGTGATTGGAGCCGTGGCCGAGGGAGACATGCTGCGGACCCAGCGGGCGATCCTGCGGCGGCTGTCCAAGTGCGAACCGGCGGATACCGTGGCGCTGGGGCGGCAGATCGCACGCCACGTGCTCGCGGCGGGGCGCTATTCGTTATAAGGCCCTGGTTCGGCGCGGAAGAACCGTTATCGGAGTATGGGTCGGGTGCCGGCTTCCCGGCGTCGGCAGGCATGGCATTCTTCGGAAACCAGGCGCCTGGACAAGCGGGAGACACTGCGCGCGATTGCGTGTGCGGCGAAGCGCGCTCCGAACCACTCCCTCACGGTCGCGGCTCACTAACCAGCCTCCTGGGATCAACGCAGCGTTATCGAGCCGCCCGCGTCAAGCAAGCGGTCTTTGTCTTTCGCGACAGAACTGGAGCTAATCTCCGCCCGCGCCGGCCGTTTCCGGCAGGGCGCCGGCTTCCTGGATGGGGACGCTCACTAACCAGTCTCCTGGAATCAACGCAGCGTTACCGACCCGCGCGCGTCAGCAAGCGGTCTTTGTCTTTCGCGACGAACCGGAGCTAATCTCCGCCCGTGCTTGCCGTTTCCGGCACGGCGCCGGCGTCCGGGGTGGGGACGCTCTTGCCGGCCGCGCCGTGCCAATTGGTGAAGCAGTCTTTCACCACCCGGAAGATGGGCCTGCGGTTCTGCGCGATCGCCTTGAGCCAGCCCCAGGTTCCCTTCGGCGGGAAATAGATCCCGCGGAAGAAGATCCGGGCCGCCAGGTGGCTGATCTTATACGCCGCGGGTTCGCGCTCGATATAGTCGATAGCCCTGGTCGTCGCGGCGGCGCTGTAAGAGTCAAGCCACGCCTCGTGGACTTCCGACTGCACTTCGGCGACGCTCATCTTCAGGGGCGTATGCGCCATGCGGAAGGGGGCGAATTCCAACCAGTGCTTGGGCCGCGTGAGACGCCCTTCCTTGGCCAGTCGGTCATATAAAGGAGTCGCCGGGAAGGGAGTGATCTGCCCGAAAACCGGCAGACCCGGAGGCCAGTTGCGGATCTGTTCGAGGGTACGCCCGGCCACTCCCGCGGTATCGTTGTCCAGCCCGAAGATGAAAGAGGTAATGGCGTACACGTGTCTGCGCGCCAGCCGTTCCAGCACCTGGGCATACTCGCCGGGCTTATTGAAACTCTTGTTGACGCTGGCGAGATTCGCCGGGTCGAGCGATTCCATGCCGATGAAAATCCACTTGCCGCCCGATTGGGCAATCAGGTCCACCAACTCTTCGTCGCGCAGCAGATTGGCGCTGATCTGGGCCACCCAGTTGAGCTGCGCTCCAGCGGCGATGATGTCGCGCAGCAGCGATTTGGTCCGCTTTACGTTGATGGCGAAGTTGTCGTCGACGAAGAAGACCGCGATCTGGCCCAGGGTGCGCGCCGCGCGCGCTTTCAGCCGGAGCAACTCGTCGACGATGCTTTGGTTCGAGCGGAACCGGATGGAGTCGCCGAAAAAGCCGGTCACGGTGCAGAATTCGCAGCCATAAGGGCAGCCGCGTCCGGACTCGATCGGAATAATGTGGAACGTCTCCCACTGCCAGCCATAGTGC
>Ga0182030_10017745_pt1 | contig 13706 bp, 9 predicted proteins | sample 812S3MmetaG_FD_121299 | JGI IMG/M metagenome (GOLD analysis project Ga0182030, IMG submission 121299) | Permafrost microbial communities from Stordalen Mire, Sweden - 812S3M metaG (Illumina Assembly) | ecosystem: Environmental > Terrestrial > Soil > Wetlands > Permafrost | place: Sweden... | reverse complement strand
TATGACTGTCGACGGGACCCGCACATTGACGTTTACCGGACGCTTGCGCAGCGTCCGGTTCGCTGCCCGAGGCATCGTCACGATGCTGAAATCTCAGCATAACGCCTGGCTGCACACCACGAGTACCTTGGCTGTCGCGCTTGTGGGCTATATTTGTCATCTCGACAGAACGGAATGGAGCCTCATAGTCTTCGCAGTTGTCGCGGTGTGGGTTGCTGAGGCACTGAACACCGCGGTCGAATATCTTACCGATGTGGCATCCCCAGGATTTCATCCCATTGCCGGCAAAGCCAAGGATGTCGCGGCTGGGGGTGTCCTTATAGCCGCTATTGGGTCCGCAATTGTAGGGATAATGGTTTTCGGGCCGCACCTACTGCGATGGCTAAGTGCAAGCTCGCCATGATTCTCGAATCTAGGCAAGCTCTCGATGGGGCAGCGCGCCTAACAGTTCGAGCGATCGCTGGTGTTGTCTTCGGTGGGCCAAGGAGGGGGAGTCAGTGATCTGCATAAATCCGCTTCGATGGATGTCGGCGCAACCCCGCGTCGCTCAACTTCATCGTTAGAATCCACGGAGCCACATTTGTCACCCCATCAGATATTGGCCGCATGCTCACGCATTGGCGCATTGGTTTGGGGCATTTGCGCGATTCGTCAGGCGCCCGAGTTTTGGGTTCACATGGATCACCCGACGGTGGACAATAGGGCACCCATATTGCTGCTGACAGCCATTCAATTGGCTGTGTGTGCATTCCTATGGTTCTTTCCGGCCACTGTCGCGCGAAAGATTTTGCCAACCAGACAAACAATCGCTTCTGCACCCGCTCGTCTCATCGATTGGCAGATGCTCGGGGTTGTTCTTGTTGGACTCTGGGCGTTGACTCAGGCTATTCCGCGCGCATTTTATTGGGCAATCGTTCTTCACACTTTGCTAGTCGCGGAATTCGGCCTCGCCGCGTCCTTGACGGCAGTGCAAAAGGGTCAAATCGCTGCGACCGTCGTGGAGATCATCATCGCCGCCTGGTTCGTGTTCGGGGCACGAACGATAACCACCTATCTGTTCGGCGTTCGCCAAATCGGGCGTCGGGAGTGAATTCTTACAATCGGTTCGAGCAATCGTGGGCCGTGCCTTCGATTGGTGTCGGAGAGAGTCGATGATTAGATAAAGTGCCTTCGTTTGGGGACGGCGCAATTCCGCGTCGCTCAACCTCACCGTTGGATCACAGGGATTGGAGGCTCCACTATGAACGATGTCACTCGATATTGGTTCCGCGCAAAACGTTATGGTTGGGGCTGGGGCTTGCCCTTATCGTGGCAGGGATGGGTCGTGTTGTTTATTTGGATCAGTGTCTTTTTCGCTGGAGCGCGACTTTTGAGGTCGCCCCATCGCCTTGCGTTCATCGGCTTCGCAGTTTTAATGGTTGGTGTCCTCACCCTAATCTGTTACCTGAAGGGTGAACCGCCGCGCTGGCGTTGGGGTGAGCGACAATGAGTGCTTAGCTTGCGTTGCGATCTAGCAATCGGTTCGAGCGATCGCGGGCCGCATCTTCGGTTCACCAAGGAGGGAGTCGATGATCTGCACAAGCGACATTGAAGTGCCGTGAGTCACCTCGATAAAATATTTCTCGTCGTGTTTGCCCGATATCGTAGGAAATTGGGTGGTGGCAATCGGGAGTCCGCATGGCGGCGTGCGTGCAACTCGGTAACCGGATGCTTTGTATTCCCGGTAGCCCTAATCACCCTGGCGCTTATGACAGCGACGTATAGGATCACTGGATCCCACCGCACTGGGGCGCCGCATCCGGGGACGCCGTCCCGTGCAGCCTCATCAAGATGATCCCCGCAATGACATTCCCGCCCACACCGACCAGAATCGGCAGCGTATAGCTATGGCTGATGTCGAACGCGAAGCCCGCCGCGCTCGGCCCGATCAAAGTTCCGAACGCAATGCTGGTATACAGCACCCCGATGATGCCGCTCACGTGGCGCCCGCCGAAGTAATCCGTGGCAAGCGCCGGCAGAATGGCGACGAAACCTCCATAGAACACGCCATACACCAGGGCGAACGCGATCATCCCCCAAAACGCAGTCGCGCAGGTCCAAACAAGCAAGCTCGCCGCCATCCCGGCGAACATCAGCAGCAGCGCCAGCTCGCGCCCCAGCTTGTCGGCCATCCCGCCCAACACGAAGCGTCCGGCGGTGCTGCCTACGCCGACGGCACCGAGAAGCAGCACGGCGGAGGACTGCGCAACTCCGTGGTCGAGCGCAAACGGAATCAAATGCACGAACGGCACGAACAGCCCGAACCCGCAGGCCACGCATGCGGCGTACAGCGCGATGAACCGTCGCGACCTCACCGCCTCGCGCACCGAGCACCCCGCCTGGAGCTGACCGGCCTGCGCCGCTGCCAAAACCCCTCCGTCCGGAGCCAGCCCCCGATCGCGCGGATCGTTTTCGATCAGCAGCGCCATTCCCACGCCCACGACGGCCGCGAGAACGCCCAGTGCCAAATAGGCATGGCGCCAGCCCAGCGTTGTAATGAAAAAGGCGGCCAGGGGCGGCATCAACAGCGTCCCTATTCCGATTCCGCTCACCGCCAACCCCGAGGCAAATCCGCGCCGTTCGACGAACCAGCGCTGCACCGCGCCGAGGGCGGGAACATAGGAGCAGCCCACGCCCAATCCAATGCCGAGGCCATACGCCACGTAAACCTGCCACAGCGTCCGCGCCATGCCGGCGGCGCACAGTCCGACACCCACCAGCAGCATGCCGATGACGCTGAGGCGGCACGATCCCCAACGGTCCGCGAGAGGACCGCTCAGCACACCGAGAGCGAAGTACAAAAATCCCGCCAGCGAGAACACCAGCGACACCGAACCGCGCGAGGCAGCGAATTCGGTCTGCAGGGATCCGACGAAGGCGCTGAACGTGTACGCACTACCGAACCCGACGCAGGTGACCGTAAAGGCACCGGCCACCACGAACCAGCCGTAGAACACGCGAGGACGCATTGTCGGCATGAAATGCGGGCCGACGCCTAGCGCGGCCAGAACGCTCCTGCCGCGCCAGGGAAGACCACCGGGCTTTCAAAGCCATCCGCGGAAACGCTGCTGAGACCGAAGGCAAAATCATCGATCTGTACACTCGCAAGCGTGAACGATTGCCCGTTGCCGGCATCGCGCGAGTGCGTCCACTTAGGCTCGGTCGTGTCCCGCCAATGAACGCGGTATCCCGCGGCCGGCAAGCCCGGCGATGGCGTCCACGTCAGGTAGGTATCCGAGGTCAGCGCCCCCACGATATTCACATTGACGGGAGGCGGCGGGCTCGACGCCATCGACGCGGCGGCGAGGCAATTGGTGGCCGTCACGCGAGACAGATACGGGAAATCGAGGTAGGCGATGGTATCGCCGTACTCCACGCCCAGCTCGGTGCGTAAATCCTGGTGCTGGTGCCGGTAGTTCTCGGCATTCTCCGTGAAGCGAACCGCCGGAAACCCGAGCGCATTGAACGCCGAATGATCGCCGCCGCGGCCGAATCGATCGAGACGGTAGACCAGCGCAACGGTCCAGTTGGGCATGTAATTCTCCGCGACTGTCTTGACGTAGCGCGCCACATTGCGCGAAGCGGAATCGTTCTCGCCGCCCTCGAAGCGCCGCTGCTTGGCTTCGTCGGCCGTCTCCGCGTCGCGGGTGCCCTCGGAGAATAATCGCAGACGGCTATTGTCGATGACGCCGTTCTGGCCGCTCGACGCGCCGACGATGTCGTTGTTGAGGTTCGCCTCGACCCGCCAGCCCTGGGCTTTCGCATAGGCTGCAAGCACCTTGCCGCCGTACAGCCCCTGTTCCTCGCCCGACAGTACGCCATAAACAATAGTTGCCGGAAACTTGTACCGGCTCAATATCCGCGCAGCCTCGATCACCACCGCGACTCCCGAGGCGTCGTCATCGGCACCCGGCGCATCGGACACTGCGTTCATGATGTCCCTGATGCGCGAATCGATGTGTCCGGTCAATACGATGACGCGGTCCGGATCGCTCGTGCCCTTCTGAATGGCAACGACATCGACGATCTCGGCCGGCTTCGGGACGCGCGTGCCGGTCACCGTCTCCGACGGCGTCACCACCGTCAAACATCCGCCGCAGTCGCTGGCGATTTTCTCGAAGCGCGATTGCGCCCAGCGCCGCGCCGCGCCGATGCCGCGCTTCGGCGAAGCCGTGTCCGACAGAGTGTGGCGAGTGCCGAAGCCGACCAAAGCCTGGATCGTGGCCTTCAATTGCTCGGGGTCCGGAGCGAGGGCGATTTCCCGCAAGATCGGCTGTTCGGCCGGCTGCACGGCGGCCGCGGGCGCCCCGAACGACGCCAATATCGCCGTCGACGCCCATGCCGCAACCGTCCCTGCGCACAATGTAATTTTCATGGTTGATCCTTCGGATTTCCGGCTCAGGATACAGGACTGGGAACGCCGCACTCCAGCGTGTGGCCACGCCTTGGGGAGCGGCGTAGCATGATCCCTGGATCAATCACCGGAACGACACCCCTCATGAAAGACGCTGACGCACGCACGGGTCTGCAGCTTCGCTCGCTCGTCAAGGCCAACGGCGATCTGGAACTGTCCTTGATCCGTATACCGACTCCGGCGCCGGCGGCCAACGAAGTTCTCATCCGCGTCGAAGCCGCGCCCATCAATCCCTCCGATCTGGGTCTGCTGTTGGCAGGTGCCGACATCACACAGCTCAAGCAGTCCGGCACAACACACGAGCCGCACGTGACGAGCCGTGTGCCGGACGCCATGCTGAAAAGCCTGGCCGCGCGTTTCGACATTTCCATGCCGGTGGGAAACGAAGGCGCCGGCGTGGTCATCGAGGCGGGCTCCTCCGAAGCGGCGCAGGCCTTGCTGGGCAAGACCGTCGCCGCGCTCGGCGGCGCCATGTACTCGCAATTTCGCTGCGTTTCCGTGGAGCAGTGCCTGCCGCTGCCGCCGGGCGCCGCTCCGGCGGAGGGTGCGTCAGCGTTCGTCAATCCACTCACCGCGCTCGGCATGGTCGAGACCATGCGCGCCGAGGGCTACACCGCGCTGGTGCACACCGCCGCCGCCTCCAACTTAGGCCAAATGCTCAACCGCATCTGCCAAAAGGAAAACATCTCTCTCGTGAACATCGTGCGCAGCGAGGAGCAGGCCAAGCTGCTGCGCTCCATCGGCGCCGTTCATGTGTGTAATTCCGCTTCACCCACTTTCATTGCCGATCTGACCGAGGCCCTGGCGGCGACGGGAGCCACCCTCGCTTTTGACGCCATCGGGGGCGGCAAACTCGCCGGCCAGATTCTCATGTGCATGGAAGCGGCCCTCAACCGGAAGGCCGCGCATTACAGCCGCTACGGCTCCCCGACCCACAAACAGGTGTACGTATACGGCGGCTTGGGCCAAGGACCCATCGAGCTCAACCGCGCCTTCGGCATGGCCTGGGGGGTGGGCGGCTGGCTGGTCACGCCTTTTCTGCAGAAAATCGGGCCCGCGGCGACCCAAAAGCTCAAGCAGCGCGTGGCCGCGGAGCTGAAAACGACGTTTGTAAGCCGCTACGCCGCGGAGATATCCCTCGTGGAGGCCTTGGACCCTGCGACAATCGCGGTTTACAGCAAGGCAGCGACCGGACATAAGTACCTGATCAACCCGAACAAGGGTCTGGGCGAGGAGCATTCGGCCCGTTAAGGCAGCTCTTCCCCCCTTAAGGGAACCTCCGGATTCCCTTAACATCCAACGAGTCGTCGCCCATGCCGGGCTGCGCAAATCTGCCCACGAGGATTTTAGGCTAATGAATCAAAAACCTGCGGCTCTCCAGGAAACCCGCCCCATGCCGGTCGAGTCCGATGCCGCCATGCGCGCCGCGCGCGAGACCGTCATGCAGAATTCGACCTGGGTCGAGCCGCTGCGCCAGGAAATGGCACGCGTTATTGTGGGGCAGCACCACTTGCTCGACAGGCTGCTGGTCGCCCTGCTCACCAACGGCCATGTGCTCCTGGAAGGCGTGCCCGGACTGGCCAAAACCCTGGCGCTCAAGACCCTGGCCGCCGGGATCGCCGTGCGCTTCAAGCGGCTGCAATTCACGCCGGACATGCTGCCCGCCGACATCGTCGGCACCATGATCTACAGCCCCCAGGACGGAGCGTTTCGCACCAAGCACGGACCGATTTTCAGCAATCTCATTTTGGCAGACGAGATCAATCGCGCGCCCGCCAAAGTGCAGAGCGCCTTGCTCGAGGCCATGCAGGAGCGCCAGGTCACCATCGGCGACGAAACCTATCCGCTGCCCAATCCCTTTCTGGTGTTGGCGACGCAGAATCCGCTCGAGCAGGAAGGCACCTATCCGTTGCCCGAAGCGCAGATCGACCGCTTCATGATGAAGGTCATGGTCAACTATCCGAACCGCGTGGAAGAGCGCGCCATCCTCGATGCGATGGCCACTTCGGAACCCCTACCCAGCGTTCGCGCCGTCGTCTCTGCGCAGCAGATTTTGAATGCCCGCCATGTCGTCAACTCGGTCTATGTGGACGACAAGATCAGGAACTACATCGTGGATCTGGTGCTCGCGACGCGCCCACCCAACGCGGCCTCCCTCAACATCGGCGGCTATATTCAAACCGGCGCGTCGCCGCGCGCCACCATCAATTTGACGCTGGCCGCGCGCGCCACCGCGTTTCTCAACGGCCGCCATTACGTGACGCCGCAGGACGTCAAGACCATCGCCTTGGACGTGCTGCGCCATCGCGTGTCGGTGACTTATGAAGCAGAAGCCGAGAACGTCACCTCGGAAGACGTGATCTACAAGATTCTCGAAGCCCTGCCCGTGCCTTAACGACTCATGCCGGCAGACACCACCAAGTCCACCAAAACCATCATGAGCGGCATGCGGCAACTGGAGATCCGCACCCGCCGCATGGTCAACGACAGCCTGGCCGGCGAATACCATTCGGTGTTCAAGGGCCGGGGCATGGACTTCGACGAGGTGCGCGAATACAGCCCGGGCGACGAAGTGCGCACCATCGACTGGAATGTCACGGCTCGCGCCGGCCGTCCCTTCGTGAAGAAATTCACCGAGGAGCGCGAGCTCACGATTCTATTGCTGGTCGACATCAGCGCCTCCGGGAATTTCGGCTCCGCCGCCTTGAGCAAGCGCGATCTCGCCGCGGAACTCGCCAGCGTTTTGGCCTTCTCCGCCATCCGCAACAGCGACAAGGTCGGCCTGCTGCTCTACACCGACCGCGTCGAACGCTACCTCCCGCCGAAAAAAGGCCGGCGCCACGTTCTGCGCGTGGTGCGCGACATTCTCTATCACACGCCCGAAGGGCGCGGCACCGACACCGTCAAAGCCCTCGACGTCGCCAACCACGTGCTGCACCGTCGCGCCATCGTGTTCTTGATCTCCGACTTCCAATCGCCCGGCGATCCCGTGAGCACGCGCGTCGACCTGCGCCGCGCGATGCGTCAGACCAACCGCCGCCACGACCTCATCGCGGTGCAGATCCAGGATCCGCGCGAGAAGGAACTCCCCAATGTCGGCGTGCTCGCGCTGGAAGACGCGGAGACCGGCGAAGTCATCGAGCTCGACACCGCCAATCCCGCCGTACGCAAGCGGTTCAAGGAATTGTCCCTCGAGCGTTCCAAGCGCATGGTGAACGATTTTCGCTCCGAGGGTGTGGACACCCTCGAGCTCAAAACCGATTCGCCCTACATGGCTCCCCTGCAGCGATTCTTCAAAACCCGAGAGCGCAGACGCGTATGAATCGCCGCTCGTGCAAGCGCGCGCCGCGCCGGCGCGGCGTGTCGATGGGTCTGCTCGCGGCATGCTTGTTCACGCTGGCGCCCTATTTCGCTCCGCCGGCTCGAGCTCAAGCGGCCGCCGAGCCCCCCGCTTCTGCCCCGCAGGTCCCCGACACGCCGCTCTTTTTCGCGCCGCCGGCTCGCGCGCCAGGTCCTTCCGCGCCAACCTACACCGCACCCGCCCGCGCCGCACCGACTCCCGGCACATCGACCCCCGGCGCGCCGGGCTCGCCCGCAGCGCCTTCCGGCACACCGGCCGCCGCCGGGTCCGCGCCTGGGTCCGCCCCCGGATCCATCCCCGCGTCGGCGGCTGCATCGGCCGACGAAGACATCCGCGACATTCGCGGGCCGAAGGGCATGTTCCCGCTGTGGCTCTTGCTGGCTGTGATCGCGGCCGTTGTCGTGCTCGCCATCGGCGGCTATCTCGCCTGGCGCTGGAAGAATCGCCGTCGCGCGGCGCGGGTGCTGCGTCCGTTCGAGATCGCGCTCGAGAGCCTCGAGGGCATCCGCACCCTGATGCATCCCTCGACAGTGCGGGAATTTTCCATCGCCATATCGGACATCGTGCGCCGATACATAGAAGATGAGTTCAAGGTCACGGCCACGCACCTGACCACGGAAGAATTCCTGCGCGATCTTCTCAATTCCTCGAATGCCGCACTCGCGGCGCACCGCCAGCTGCTCGCGCACTTCCTGCAGCAATGCGACGTCGCCAAATTCGCCGGTGTCTCGCTGTCGGGTCCCATCATGGAATCCCTGCACGAGTCGGCCCGCCGCTTCGTCATCGAAACTTCAAAGCCGGTTGCCGAGCCGCAAGCCGGAGGGATCGTAAAGTCCGCTCGCATGCAGGAGGCACATGATTCGCTTCCTTCAGCCTGAGTGCCTGTGGCTGCTGGCGCTGCTGCCCATCGTGATGCTGCTGCGGGGCCGTCGCGGACCCGTGGCCGCCGTCGAATTCTCGGACGTGGGGCTCGCGCGCGAGGTCGCCCGAGCCGGCCGCTCCCGCATCGGATATTGGCTGTGGCTGTTTCCGCTGCTGGCCGGCGCCCTCATGATCGTCGGGCTCGCCCGCCCGCAGCGCGGCCACAGCCGCACCGAAGTCACCGCCAACGGCATCGACATCGTGCTCGGTCTCGACGTGTCAGGCTCCATGCAGGCGCTCGACTTCCTGATCGACGGCCATCGGGTGAACCGCATCCAGGTGGTCAAGTCCGTGGTGGCGAAGTTCATCGAGGAGCGCCCGAACGACCGCATCGGCCTCATCGCCTTTGCCGCCGCTCCGTACCTGGTCAGCCCGATCACTCTCGATCACGATTGGCTGCTGCAGAACCTCGAGCGCGTCAACACCGCCGTGGGCGGAGATGACGGCACGGCCATCGGATCCGCGATCGCCGCCAGCGTCAATCGATTGCGCACCACCCCCGCCAAATCCAAAGTCGTGATTTTGCTCACGGACGGCATGAACAACACCGGCAAAATATCCCCCATCGCTGCGGCTGAAGCGGCCAAGGCCATGGGAGTCAAGATCTACACCATCGGCGTCGGCGTGCGCGGCATGGCCCCCATCCCCGTCCGCGATCAAGCCGGCAACATGCGCATGATCATGGACAAGGTCGACGTGGACGAAAAGACTTTGCAGACCGTGGCCGAGGACACCAACGGCACCTTCTACCGCGCGACCGACACCGACTCATTGCAGAAGATCTACGAACAGATCAATCGCCTGGAGAAAACCGCCCAGACCGTGCAGAAGTTCGAGCACTACGATGAACTGTACTCGTGGGCGCTGATCCCCGCCGTGGTCATACTGGGATTCGGCCTGCTTCTGCAGCACACGCGCTTCCGGAGGCTGCCGTGAGTTTCAGCCATCCCGGCTGGCTGGCGGCGGGCCTGGCCGTGTGCCTGTGCCTGCTGTGGATCTGGCGCCGCTACGATGTGCGGCAGCACGCCGCGCTCACCCGCTTCGTGTCGCCGCAGCTGAGCACCCAGCTCACGCAATCCGTATCCATCGGCCGGCGGCGGCTGCGGCGCGGATTGCTGTTGGCGTCGCTGGCATTGCTGTTCGCTGCCCTCGCCGGCCCCCTCGTCGGGTATTACTGGGAGAAGGTCACCAGCCGCGGCAATGAAATCATTTTCGCCGTGGATACTTCGCGCAGCATGTCGACACCGGATGTGAAACCCGACCGGCTGACGCGCGCGAAACTCGCGATCGACGACTTCACCCAGCTGCTCGACGGCGATGCCGTCGGACTCGTCGCCTTCGCGGGCGATGCCTTCCTCGTCTGCCCCATGACTTTAGACTACGGCGCGTTTCACGAATCCCTCAACGCCGTCGACATCAACACCATCCCGCGCGGCGGCACCAATATCACCAGCGCCATCCATGAAGCCCAGGCCGCGTTGCGGCGGCGTCCCGGCAGCGACAAGATTCTGATATTGGTCACGGACGGGGAAGACCTCGAAGGCGAGGCATTGATCGCGGCCAAGGCCGCCGCGCAGGAAGACCGCCTCAAAATCTACACCATCGGTGTGGGTACGGCGCAGGGCGATCTCATTCCGCTCTCGCCCGAGCGCAGCAGCGGTTTCGTGAAAGACGAGGCCGGCGGCTTCGTCAAATCGCGGCTCGACGAGCCGGCGCTCAAAGCGATTGCCGGGGCCACCGGCGGTTTGTATGCGCCGCTGGGTGCGGAAGGCCAGGGATTCGAGACGATCTACAAGCAGGCGCTGGCGCCCATGCTCAAGCACGATCTCGCCTCGCGCCAGCGCAAGGTGTACATCGAGCGCTATCAATGGCCGCTGGCTGCATCGCTCGCCCTGCTCTTGGGCAGCGTCATGGTCGGCAACCGCCGCCGAGTCCGCCGGCGCGTTCAACCAGCCGAGTCGCCGCTCGCGGCCGCGAAGGTTACGGCCGCGGCCGTCGCATTGACGACTCTTCTATTGTCGCTGTCGCCGAACCGCCCGGCGCGCGCATCGACGGCCGGCGCCGAAGAAGCCTATAAGAAAGGCGACTTCGCGACGGCGGCGAAGGAATATGCCGCGGCGGCCAAGCTCGACCCGAAGAAGCCCACGCTGCAATTCAACGCCGGCACGGCTGCCTATCGCGCGGGGCAGTACCCCCAGGCCGCCCAAGCGTTTCAGGAATCCATCAGCCGCGCGCCATCGGGAGATACCAAGCGACTGGCGGACCAAGAAGACGCCTATTACAACCTGGGCAACACCCTGTACCGAACCGGCCAGAAGACCGAGGAGAGTTCTCCCCAGCAGACGATCGAGACCTGGAATCAGGCGGTGAAGGCCTACGAGACCGCGCTGCAAATGCGCGCCAACGATGCGGACAGCAAGTTCAACCGCGACTTCGTCAAGCGCAAGATCGCCGAGCTCAAGAACAAGCAGCAGAAGCCGCCGCCGCAGAACCAAAACCAGAATCAAAACCAGAAGCAGAATCCTCAGCAGGGTCAAGGGCAGGGTCAGGGCCAGAACCAGCAGAAGCCGCCGCCGAGCAATTCTCAAAACCAACCGCCGAACAAGCAGCCGCCGTCGCAGCAACCGCAACAGCCTCCACAGCAACAGCCGCAGCAACCGGGCCCGCAAAACCAGCAGCCGCCCCAGCAGCAGCCGCAGAACCAGCCGCAGGGTTCACCGCCGCCAGGCTCGCCGCAGCAAAAGCCGGGCGAGGGCTCCCCTCCGCAACCCAAGGAGGGGGGACCCCCCTCGGCGCAGCAACCTCCGGCATCCGCCGGTCAGCAGCCCAACGACTCCGACACCCAGCGCGCGCCCGGCCAGATGAGCCGCGAAGAAGCCCGCCAGTTGCTCGACTCGCAAAAGGGCGAAGAACGGCATGCGATCGGTTTGCCCGTGGCTCACCGGGAGAACGACACTCCCCCCGAAAAGCCCCTCAAGGATTGGTGAAGTGAGAGCGCTGTTCTCCCGGCTGCCTTGGCTGTCAGCGGCAATCGCCGTCTCCGTCCTCGGCGTGCGCCTGGCCGCCGCCGCAGCCTCGATCGACGCGGCGATCGAACCCACGCAGATCATGCTCGGGGAATCGGCGCGGCTCACCGTCACCACATCGGGAAGCGGAACTCTCTCGGTCACCCTACCGGTGGTTGCCGGATTGGAATTCCGGGTCGTCGGCCAATCGCGCGAGATTCAGATGATCAACGGCACCACGTTGGAATCGACATCGACCATCGTGCGCGTCACGCCCGAGGCCGCCGGCACGTTTACCATTCCCGCCTTCGGACCGAAATCCGGGCCGCTGGTCCTGCGCGTCATTCCCAGCGGCGGTTCCCTGCCCGCTCCCAACGGCGGAGCACCCGCCGATGCCTTGCCGCTGCTTCCGGGCTCGGGCAACACCGAAGGTATCCGCCTGACGCCGGACGGCTCCGCTTATGTGCGGCTGGAAATACCCAAGCACGAAGTCTATGTCGGCGAAAGCGTCCCCGTGGCCATCCAAGTCGGCATGCGCGACGGCTTCGTTGCCTCCATCAATGGCCTGCCGAAGCTCAATAGCAGCGACTTCACGCTGAACAATCTCTCGCAGCAGCCCGAGCGGGGCGGAAGAGTCATCGACGGCAAGCACTTTACCGTGCTCACCTGGCACAGTCTCTTGGCGCCGGTGAAGCCCGGCAGCTTTTCGCTGAGTTTCGAAGCGCCGCTCACCGTGAAAATACGCACGCGTCCGCAGCGCGACTCCATGCTCGACGACCTGCTGGGCGATCCCTTCATGCAGAATTTCTTCGGCGCGACCATCCCGAAGAACATCAACGTGACCAGTCCCGAGGCGGCGTTCGCCGTACTGGCTTTGCCCGCGGAAGGGAAACCCCCAGATTTCGGCGGCGCGGTCGGCAACTTCAAAATCAGCGCCGATCTGTCGTCCGCGAAGAATGTGGCCGGTGATCCGCTCACGCTGCGCATGCACGTCGACGGCAGCGGAAATTTCGACCGCGTCGAAAGCACCATGCTGGCCGCCGACAGCCAGTGGAAAACCTACGATCCCAAATCGACGTTCAAGGCCGCCGACTCGCTGGGATTCCGCGGCGAGAAGATATTCGAGCAGCCGCTCATCGCCGCGCAGCCCGGCAGCCACACCGTTCCCCCACTCTCGTTCAGCTATTTCGATCCCGGCGCCCGGCGTTACGAGACCGCCCACACGTCGCCGCTGCACGTGACCGTCTCGGCCGGCAGCGCCCAGACCGCGTCGAGCGAACCACCGCCGCCGAGCGCGGCAGGATCGCCCGCCGACGAATCGCACAGCGGATTGCGCCCCGACCACACCGTAACCGAAGCCCGTGTCAGTTCGCTGGTTCCGCTTTACTTTCGGCCGGGATTTCTGGCCATCCCTTCGGTCCTCGCGCTCTCCTTCGGTGCCGCCTGGGTATCGCTGCGGCGCCGCGAGCGCAGGGCCAACGATGCGAAAGGTGCGCGCGAGCGCCTACGGCTGCTGACGATTCACACCCTGCGCGGGCAAATGGCCGAGGCGTCGGCGGCCGGCAACACGACCCTATTCTTGGAATCCGCGCGATCCGCCCTGCAGCAGGCCTTGAGCGCAGAATGGCAAATGGCACCCGAGCAAATCAGCCTCGCCGATGTCGATGCCCGGCTCGGCGGCGACGCAGACCATCAGGAAATCCGGCAAATCTTCGCGCTCGCGGACGAAGCAAGCTACTCCGGCGACAACGTGAAGGCAGCCGACTTCGAGCGATGGACCCAAGTCGTCGAACGCCGTACCGCGCAGGAAAAGAGCTCATGATCCGCATCGCTCGCTTCGCTGCAGTGATCGTCGCCTTGGCCGCGCTCTGCTTCGCTGCCCATGCCATGCAGCCGGCGCCAACACCTCCGGCGCCGGCGCCAGCACAGGTAGCCGCGCAGCCGCCGCATCAGCCGCATCAGCCGC
>Ga0182030_10017744_pt1 | contig 13706 bp, 11 predicted proteins | sample 812S3MmetaG_FD_121299 | JGI IMG/M metagenome (GOLD analysis project Ga0182030, IMG submission 121299) | Permafrost microbial communities from Stordalen Mire, Sweden - 812S3M metaG (Illumina Assembly) | ecosystem: Environmental > Terrestrial > Soil > Wetlands > Permafrost | place: Sweden... | reverse complement strand
TTGTTGTTTTGTTAGAATGCTGATCCAGACGTTAGACGCCGGCCGGCGACGGAAGGTTACAGCGCCGTGGCTGGGGGATCTTCCCCAGGAGCGCCCGGCCGCGCGACAGAACGGAGGTCGACGGGTGCCGGGCCGGCCGGCCCCGCCAGAGTAGGCCTCGGAGCAGTCTCCGAACACGCTCTTGGCCACGCCCTTGTCAAGCGTCGTCGGTTCCGCGGAAAATGGCCTTATAATGGTTGCTTACCGCGGGCGAAGGCCCTATGCTCCGCGTCCGCATGAACGAACCATCAGGCCGGTCTGACCCCAAGCATTGTCCTCTTTGCCGGGGCAAGATCCCGTTTTCGCTCGCGCTCCACATGCAGGCAGTCCATTCGCCCGAGGCGATTGCCCGCAACGCCGAGGTGGAGGATCTCGGCTATGTTTACGCGCCCGGCCACGCTTCCCAACCGAGCCGCGGCGGGGGGCAGGGCCACGACCACAAGGGACGCCGGCCCGGCAAGCCTGCGCGCGGCAAGGGGGGCGGCGGCGGCGGCGGCAAGCGCCGGCGATGAGGCGTCACCCGCTGATCCGCGCCAGGCAGTGCGCCAGGAAGGGCAGGAGCTGCTTCTTCCGTGACACCACGCCCTTCAGCTCATAGATGCCCGGCTCCAGCCGCGGGTGGTCGATCCGTTCCATCAGCCGTTTGTCCCCGGCCACCAGCAGCATTGAGCTCTGGCTGTTCACATCGGTCACCAGCAGCACCGAGAAATCGTAGGTGTGGTCGCGGCGGTAGGTTTCCAATGCCTCCACCAGTTCCGTCTTGCGGCGAGCGAACTGGCTGAAACCGATTTCCTCGATTTGGGCCACGCTGAAGCGGAACTCCCCCTCCCGGTACTCCTTGCAGTCGGTGGCGATGGCCTGCCCCGCGGATTTGTGCGTGAGGAGTGAGCCGGAGGCGAACAGCTTCTCGATGAACTCCCCGGCGTTCACGCCGGAGATCTCCTGCAAGCGATCGAGAATCAGCTTGTCCTGGGGCGTCGCGGTGGGCGAGGTCAGGTTCAGCGTGTCGGAGACCAGCCCCGCCAGCAGCAGGCCGGCAATCTCCTTCGGCATCTCCACGCCGTAGCGGAAGAAACAATCCGCGACGATGGTGCTGGTCGATCCGACCGGCTCGTTGCGGAACAGGATCGGGTTGGTCGTGGTCAGCGAGCCGATGCGGTGATGGTCAATGATCTCGATGATTTCCACCTGGTCGGCGCCCTGGACGGCCTGGGAGAGTTCGTTGTGATCGACCAGGATCAGCCGGCGATCGATGGTCTTGAGCAGGTCCGTCTTGGAGAGCATCCCCACGGTCCGGCCGTCCGCGTCGAGGACCGGGAAGGCCCCGTAGCCGGAGGCGATGGCGCCGGCGCGGATTTCCGCGAGGGGGGAAGACTCCTGCAGGGTTTGGAACTCCTCGTTGAGCACGTGGCGGACGACGATGGCGGCGCGGCAGAGGGAGGCGGTGGTGGCGGTGTCATGCGGGCAGGTGATGATGGCGACCTTGTTGCGCTGGGCGACCTCGATGGTCTTCTGCTCCACCGGGAACCCGCCGGTCACCACCACCGCGCGCACTCCCTCGCGGATCGCCAGGTTCTGGATGTCCCACCGGTCGCCGACGACGACCAAGAGCTTGTCGCACGGGTAGTTTTCCAGGCGTCCGGCAAACGACTCAACCTTCATCGCGCCGATGGTGAGGAACAACTCGACCTCCTCGTCCGCCCCGTGGTCCACCACCAGGGTGCCCTCGAGGCTCCGGGCCAGATTGCGCAGGGAGCAGAGGACCCGGCGGGAGTTGAGCGTGCGGTTGGCGCCCGGAAAGAGGAACTTGCTCAGCTTGAAGAGCGAGAGCATCCCGTGGCAGCGCTTCTGGTCGTCCAGCACGGGCAGGATGCGCAGCTTCTGGGTGTCCATCACCGCCAACGCCTCCATGGCGGTGGTCTCGGGCGACACGCCCGGGATCGACTGCTGCATGACATCACCCACCTTGGGGGAGACATCCGCCACGAACCGGGGCGCGGGCACCCCGAAGGTCCGCAGGACAAAATCGATCCGGTCGTTGGTGTCGCCACACCGCGCCGCCACGGCCTGGGGCATGCCGGTGCGCCGCTTGAATTCCGCGTAGCCGATCGCCGAGCAGATGGCATCGGTGTCGGGGTTGCGATGGCCAATGACCAGAACTTCGTTCATGACGTGGCGCGCATGATCCACCAGCGGCCGCGGGCAGGTCAATCTTTAGTCGGTTGTGTCGCGCAGAATTCACCGGGGAGCCTGCCGCCCCGGGCTGGCCGGGGTGCAACGGAAGCTGTGCCAGAATCGGCGCCGGTCGCTTGCGCGGGCGGGAGGCGTGGTCTATCGTGGCCCCGCTGGTCGCCGGAGATATACATCCAATTGAGCATGAACACCCCCACGAACCTCCAACCGGGCCGTATGACGGCCATCGCCGCCTGTGCCCTCTGCCTCGCTTCGGCGTCCGCCACCCGCGCGGCGACGCTGCTGGTCAGCTACCCGATGAACGAGGCCAGTTGGGGCGGGACTGCGCCGCAGGTCGCGGATGCCAGCGGGAACGGGCACGATGGCACCGTGGCGGGCCCCGCGAACACCGTGTCCGACCCGCTGTTCGGCCAGGTGGGCGGGTTCTACGGGACGGGGGCCGGCACGGGAGACACCAGCGGCGGTTACGTCAGCGTCGGCGGCCCGTCGGCGTCGGTTTCGGGGGCGCGGTCCATCGTCGCCTGGGTGAATCCCTCCGCGAACAGCAGCTATTGGGGGCAGCCGATCGTGTCGGGAGGATACGCCACCGCGGGGGATATGTTCGGCATCACAGGCGCCGGGGGTGAAAACAGCGGGTTGCCGCAGTACGAGCTGTTCGTTGACCACTGGGGCTACGCTGCCTACAACAGCACCGCCACCGTGACGCCGGGCCAGTGGAACTTCGTCGCCATGACGTTCGACGGCGCGGGGAATGTGCAGTTTTACATCAACGGCGCCTTTGCGGGCGGGGTTTCCGGTCCGGGGCTCTACGACTATGATCTGACCACCTACACCGTGGGCGGGAACACCATCGGTGGGAGCACGATGAATGGCTCGCTCAACGGCCAGCTCAGGGATGTGGGGATTTACAGCGGCGCGTTGAGCCCGTCGGATATTTCGGCACTTTACACCGCCACCTCAGTGCCGGAGCCCGGCACGCTGGCGGCGGGCTTGGGGGCGCTCGCGTTGGTGGCGGTCTTCGGCCTCCGCCGCCCGGCCCGTTGCTGATCCCAGCCCGCCGGCCACGGCCGGAGACCGGGCGGTTCAGCCCAGGTCGTTCGTCAGCACGATCCGGTAGCGCGCCTTGCCCGCGCGGAGATGGTCGAGCGCCTCGTTGGCGCGGGACATCGGGAAGGTTTCGGTGGTCGGGGCGATGCCGTGCCGGGCGGCGAACTCCAGCATCGTGTCCACCGTGGCCGGGCTGCCCAGCGGGGAGCCGGAGAGGGACTTCTGACCGACCAGGAGTCCGAACGCCCCCACGCAGATCGGTTCCGGTACCGCGCCGACGGAGTGGAGGCGGCCCTTGGGCTTGAGCGCGCCGAGGTAGGCGTTCCAGTCGAGCGAGGCGTTGGCGGTGTTGAGGATGAAGTCGAAGCTGCCGGTGGCGGCGGCCAGATCCGCGGCGTTGCGCGAGTTGAGTGTCCGGTGTGCCCCCAGGGCGAGCGCCTCGGCGCGTTTGGCGTCGCTGGTGGTGAAGGCCACGACCTCGCAGCCCCACGCGCGCAGGAACTTCAAGGCCAGGTGGCCGAGGCCGCCGATGCCGATCACGCCCACCCGGTCGGTGGGGCGCACCCCGCACTGGATGATCGGGTTGAAGACCGTGATGCCGCCGCAGAAGAGCGGACCGGCCTTCGCCGCGTCGAGGCCGGCCGGGATCGGGCTGACCCAGGTCCAGTGCGCGCGGACGCGGTTGGCGAAGCCGCCGTGCCGTCCCACGATGGTCCCCTCGGCGGTGGCGCAGAGGTTTTGGTTGCCGGAGAGGCAGGGGCCGCAGAAGCCGCAACTCGCGGAGTACCACCCGAGGCCGACGCGGTCACCGAGCTTCAGCCGCTTGGTGTGTTCCCCGAGCGCGGCCACGGTGCCCGTGACTTCATGGCCCGGGACAAACGGGTAGGAACTCATCCCCCATTCGTTGTCCAGCATCGAGAGGTCGCTGTGGCATATGCCGCAGGTCTCGACCGCAATCTCGACCTGTTCGCACCCCAGCGGGCTGGGCTCATATTCGAAAGGTTGCAGCGGTTGTTTGGCCGCCCTGGCGGCGAGGGCTTTGATGGGCGTATTCATGGACGCAGCGACGGGACAAGGGTGATCAGCCGGGGCTCTCTTGGCCCGGCTGGAGCGATTGTGGCCCGTTGGCCGGCCCGGGCGCAAGCATGCAGATCCACCGCCTTCCGCCTTTCCCTACGCCCCGGCAAACGGATGCCGGTAGGGCGCGCGGTAGTCGCGTTTGAGCAGTGCGGACGCCGCGGGGTTGCCCTCGATCTGCTCCTTGGCGGCGTTCCAGGCGACCTTCGCGCCGGTTTCGTAGGAGATCATCGCCAATTTCACACCGGCGGTCGAAGCATAGGCGTCCTCAGCGACGCAGGCGGGGGCCTGGCGGGTCCGCACGGCCTGGAGGAAATCGGCCATATGCAGCGCCCCGGCGTCACCGGTCGGCTTCTGGACCTGACGCTCTTTGCCGCGTCCGCGTGGGATGATCTCCCAGCGGTCGTCGGTGACGAAGATGGTTTGCTTCTCGCCGTAAAAGAGGACGCCATTGGAGATGTCGGGCGTGTATTCTTCCGCGCCCCAGATCCGGTGCCGCCAGGTGAGCGGACAGGTGGGAAATTCAAAGTGCGCGGTCAACACGTCGGGGGTGGTGATTTTCCCCTCCAAGGCGTAGAGGCCCCCGGTGGCGGTGACGGTGGTTGGCATGCCCTCACCGAGGATGACCCGGGCGGCGTCGATGAGGTGGATGCCCCAGTCCACCAGGTGGCCCTGGCCGCTGGTTTTCTCCAGACGCCAGTTCATGTGGCCGACCTGGGGGCTGTAGGGGATCTTCGGTCCGGGGCCGGACCAGAGGTCCCAATCGAGGCTTGGGGGCGGAGCCTGCGGGGTGGGGTCCGCGGTGCCGGCGGTGAAGTGGATGTTGGCCTCGGCGCAGACGATGCGTCCGGCGTGGCCGGCGCGGAGGTGCTCGCGGACGGCCCGGAAGGTGGGGCACTGCCGCCGTTGAAAGCCGAACTGGACGATGCGGCCGCTCTTCTTCACCGCTTCCACCATGGCGCGGCCCTCGCGCACGTCATAGCTCATTGGCTTTTCGCAATACACGTCCAGGCCGCGTCCCAGGGCGGCGATCAACTGCAACGCGTGCCAGTGCGGCGGCGTGCCGATGATCGCGGCTTGCAGGTCCGGCTGCTGGAGCAGGTCCGTGTAGAGCTTGTAGGTCTGGGGTCGTTTCCCCTGCAGTTTCTCGATTTCGGTCGCGCTTTTCTCGAGGTGTTCGCTGTCCACGTCACACAGGGCGGTGACCTCCACCTCTCCGGTCTTCAACGCGGCCTTGGCATCCACCATCCCGTACCAGCCGCAGCCGATGACGCCGACCTTGAGTTTGCCTTCAGCGGCGGCGCCGAGGACGGAGGGAAGTTGGGTGAGCGCAACGGCGCCGGCGGTGGCGCCTTGGAGGAAATGACGACGCGAGACAGGGTTCATGCCGCGAGCGTAGCCAAAGGAAGAAAGGGTGCAAGCCGGAAGCGGCAGGTGATCGGAAGCGAGGGAAAAGGGGACGGTTGTCCAAATTGCCACGCCGGCTGGCTATCGGCCCACTTCAGCTTTCTGCGGTCTGTGGGGCGCGTGAGACAGCCGGTTGGAAAGTGGAAACGCCATTGTCAGATGATAAGCAGAGGTTACTCTGCCAGCGTGAAAGGCAAGCAAAATGTGGGCACGTGGAGAACCGACCCCTTCACGGATGCGTCCTCGCGTGGAGGGCGTTGCGGTGGGGGGGATCGGGGCGGTGGGGCACCACCGCCCTACCGGTAGGGCGGCGGTGCTCCGCCGCCGTGACTGGTGGATCGGGTGCTCGCTGAGTCGGGGGTGGGGGCGTGGGAACTGGCGGCCCTGCGTCCTTGCGTGGAGGGCGTTGCGGTGGGGGGAGAGATCAGGGCGGTGGGGCACCACCGCCCTACCGGCGGGGCCAGCAAGCCGTTCAGTGCGACCACGGGCATCCGCCCGCCAGCAAACACGAACCATCCCAACAGGTGGTGTATTGTGGCTGGGGACCCCAAGGCCTTGGGGGGTTCCCTGAAAGACGGAGGTCGTGGGGGTGGGGCTTCCGACCGGTAGTTTGAATACCCCCTCCCAGCTTGCGCGTCTGGTTAAGGATGAACGCCCTTTTCTCCCCCAGGTCATGCTTGGCCGTCGCGGCCGCCGCCCTGTTGGCCGGCTTGCTCGCCCCCACCGTCTCCGCCCAGCCCTCGAACGCCCCGGCGCGGGGCCAAGGCCAGCGCGCGCCGCAATTTGTCTCCCCGGAGGTCACTTCCGAGCGGAAGATCACCTTCCGCATCCTGGCGCCCAAGGCCGAGGCCGTACGCCTCAACGCGGGGGACATCCCGAACCTCGGGTCGGGGGCCGAGCTGTCCAAGGGATCGAACAACGTCTGGGAGACGACCGTGGGGCCGGTTCCCGCGGGTGCCTATCGCTACACCTTCACCGTGGACGGCGTGGCCGTCATCGATCCGCGGAACCCCGCCACCAGTGAATCGAACAACAACACCTGGAGCCTAGTCGTGGTCCCCGGTGCCGACTGGCTCGACACGCGCGATGTGCCGCACGGCGCGGTGGCGGCGGTCACCTATTTCTCGAAGTCGTTGAACCGCTTCCGCCGGCTGCACGTTTACACCCCGCCGGGCTACGAGGCGGGGGCGGAGCGCTACCCGGTCTTTTACCTGCTCCACGGGTCGGGTGATTCGGACGACTCCTGGTCTTCGGTCGGCCGGGCGGGCGTCATCCTCGATAATCTGATCGCCGCCGGGAAGGCCAAGCCGATGGTGATGGTGATGCCGGCCGGCCATACCGGAACGATGCGCCCGGGCGGTCCCCGGCCGGCGGCGGACGAGTTCAGTCAGGATTTCATGAACGACATCGTCCCCCTGATCGAGCAGCGCTACCGGGTGAAAACCGACCGGTCCAGCCGTGCGCTGGCGGGCCTCAGCATGGGCGGCGGCCAAACCTTGACCGTCGGCATCCCCAACCTCGACAAATTCGCCTACCTCGGCGTGTACAGCGCGGGCGTTTTCGGCATCGCGGGCGGCGGCCGGGGCGGTCCCGCGGGCCCTTCCTTCGAGGAGCAAAACAAGGCGCGGCTGGATGATGGGGAACTGCGCAAGGGGCTGAAGCTGTTTTGGTTTGCGACCGGCAAGCAGGATTTCCTGATCGAAACCTCGCGGGCGACCGTGGCGATGTTCAAGCGCCATGGTTTCGAGGTCGTCTTTCATGAGACCGAGGGTGCCCACACTTGGTTGAACTGGCGCGACTACCTGAACGAGTTCGCCCCCCAACTGTTCCAGTAGGACGGCCCGCCCAGCCGTCCCCGCATGCAGCAATTCTCAATTTGGACCAGAAAGCAGTCGGGCGGGCCGCGGAAGTGCTGGGCGCGTCGAAGCCCCGCGCGCCACGCAGATTTGGAAATCTGCGCTACTGGCGGGGGCGTCCGCGCGCTCGTAGCGCAGGCTTCCAAGCCTGCTGTGTCGCCGACTTCCAAGTCGGCAGGCGTCCGTGGTACCGCAGGCGCTCGCACCAAGTCCGGCCCGCGCGTTGGGAACTCGTTTGGAAATCTGCGCTGCCGCAGGATGCCTGCCCCACCTCAAAATGAGAACTGCTGCCCCGCATGACGCCCTCCCCGAAGGCTGTTTTCACGGTCCAAATTCGCGAACTGGTCGAGTTCGTGCTGCGGCGGGGCGATTTGGGCGGGGGACGCGACTTCACCGGCCCCGGGCGGGCCGTTGCGGGCATCCGGGGGCATCAGCGGGTGCAGCGCGCGCGGCCCGCGGGCTACCAAAAGGAGGTGCGGCTCGCGCGCGACGTGGAGGATTCCGAACTGGTGCTGCGCGTGCAGGGGCGGATCGATGGATTGCTCGAAACCGCCGAGGGGGTGCTGCTGGAGGAGATCAAGACGGTGCAGCCTGGCTGGCGCGGCGTGGCGCGCCCGCTCGATTGGGCGCAGGCCCGCATCTACGGCGCGATCCACGCGCGGGATCGCGGCCTGGCCGGGCTGGAGATCCAGCTCACCTACCTCGACCTTGAGACCGGCCGTGAGGCGGTCTTCCGCGAGCGCCACGCCGCGGCGGACCTCGAAGCGTTCTTCGTGGCGACCGCTGACGCTTACCTCGCGTGGATCCGCGAGATTCACCGCTGGCGGTTGCTTCGCGACGCGTCGATCCGGGGGCTGGCCTTTCCCTTCCCGGAGTACCGGCCGGGCCAGCGGCGGCTGGCGGTGGCGGTTTACCGGGCACTGGGCAGTGGTGGACGGCTGTTTCTCGAGGCGCCCACCGGCATCGGCAAGACGATCTCGGTGATCTTCCCCGCGGTCAAAGCCCAGGGCGAGGGGAAGGCCGGCCAGATCTTCTACCTCACCGCGCGCACAGTGGGGCGCCTGGTGGCGGAGCAGGCCTTTGTCGATCTCCGGCGCGGCGGCCTGCGTCTTCGCTCGCTGACGTTGACGGCCCGCGGGAAGATCTGCGTCCAAGGGGGAAAGCCGTGCGACCAGGCGGCCTGCCCGCTCGCGCTGGGGTATTACGATCGGCTGCCGGGCGCGATGCGGGCCGCCCTCGATCTGGAGGAACTCAACCGCGCCGCCTTGGAGGAACTCGGCCGTCGCCATCAGGTCTGTCCCTTCGAGCTGGCGATGGACCTCTCTCTCTGGGTGGACGCGGTCATCGGGGATTACAATTATGTGTTCGACCCGAAAGCCTGGCTGCGACGCCATTTTGCCGAGGACGGGGGCGATTACGCCTTCCTCATCGACGAGGCGCACAACCTGCCCGACCGGGCGCGCGAGATGTTCTCGGCGGATCTGACCACGGACGAACTGCGGGAGGGGCGGCTCGCGGTGAAGCTAGCGTTGCCGGGCTGTGCCCGGGCCCTCAACCGGTTGGTGGCCGCCTTCCGCGCATTGGCCCGCGCTGATGCGGAGCCCAACGAGCCGGTGACGCCGGAGGCCGCGCTGTTCGACTGGTCGACGGCCCCGGGGGAACCAGTGCGGGAAACCGGCCCATCTGCCGAGGGGGCAGGGGAGCCCCCGGCCACCACCGCGCCGGTTCTCCCCGAGAAACTGACCGCCGCCCTGGAGGATGCCCTGGAGCAGGCGGAGGCCTGGCTGGCGCGCAACGAACCGGCCTCGTTCCGCGAGACGTTCCTCGAACTGTTTTTCCGCCTTCACGCCTTCCGGCGCGCGGCGGAGCGCCTGGACGAGTGCTTCGCGGTGCTGACGCGGCCGGATCAGGGGATCACGGTGCGGCTCTTCTGCCTCGATCCGTCGCAGTTGTTGCGGGAGGCGTTGGCCCGGGGGCGGACGGCGGTCTTTTTCTCCGCCACCCTCACCCCGCTCGAGTATTACCGCGACCTGCTCGGGGGCAGGGCGGAGGATCCCCAATTGCGGCTTGGGTCGCCCTTTCCGGCGGAGCACCTGGCGGTGATGGTGCAGAACCGGGTGGCGACACAGTACAAAGCGCGCGCGGGATCTTTGGACGAGGTGGCGGCGGCCATTGCCGCGTTGGTGGACGCGCGGCGCGGCAACTACCTCGTCTATCTGCCCTCCTACCCATACCTGGCGGCGGTTTGCGAGCGGTTCCGCGCGGCGCGGCCCGGCACGGCCGTGCTGGCGCAGACCGCGGGGATGCGGGAGGCGGAACGCGAGGCGTTCCTCGCGGCCTTCGCCGCCGACCGCGGGGAGACCTTGGTCGGGTTCGCGGTGATGGGGGGAGTATTCGGCGAGGGAATCGACCTGGCGGGCGAACGGCTCATCGGGGCGGTGATCGTCGGTGTGGGGTTGCCTCAGATCTGCGAGGAGCGAGATCGGATCCGCGACCATTTCCAAGCCCGCCTCGGCGCGGGGTTCGACTACGCCTACACCTTCCCCGGCATGAACCGCGTGTTGCAGGCGGCGGGCCGCGTGATCCGGTCGGGCGGCGACCGGGGGGTGGTGTTGTTGGTGGACACCCGTTTCGGCGAGGCTCGCCACCGGCGGCTCTTCCCCGCCTGGTGGCGGCCGATCCCCACCCACGACCCGGAGGCGATCCGCCGCGCGGCGGCGGAGTTTTGGGGAGGGACCGCGGGGGCGGTGCAGTGATGCCCGCGGGGGGCGGGTGAGGCGCTGCGGTCGGGAGGAGATCAGGGCGGCGGGGCACCGCCGCCCTACCGGTGGGGTGGCCTACTCCTTCGCGCGGGTGTAGGTCACGAGGTAGAGCAGGGTGCCGGCCTCGGTCTTGAACTCCTGCGGGCGTTTCTTTCCCGAGAGGTCGTAGCAAATGCGCAGCGTGGTCCCCTCCAGCTCATAGATCGCCGGGAAGGTCTTGCCTTGGTTCGGCCCCTCGGTGCCGGTGACCGACATCCCCTTCGGCTGGGCGGCAGGCTCGATGGTATAGGTGCCCTTGTCGGGGTGGCCGGCCACGAGGACCTCGTATTTGCCGTCTTGGAGTTTGAGGCTGATGGTCTTGAGCACCGCCTGGTCCATCGCCCGGCCGCCGATTTCGGCTTTCAGCGGAGTCCAGGCGCCTTCGACTGCCTTGGCATCCGAGGGGCTGGCGGCTTCCGCCGGCAGGGCGGCGGCAAGGAGAAGTCCGGCGGCGAACAGGCCGGCGGCGGCGGGAAGGTGGTTGATGAGTTCAGTGGCGTTCATGTCGGGGTTGGCTGGGGTTATGAGTGTTGCTGGTTGCGGTATTAGGTTATCCCATCCAAGAAAGCACACCTCCCGGCTTTGTCCAGCGGGGCGTGGCGTTTTCCGGGCCCCGGGGGCGGGACGGTTGCGGGCGCGCGGTTGCCCCGAGGCGGATCCGAAGCCGCCGGCCCCGCTCAGGGCGGGCTTGTTCCCGGGGGCGGGGTGGCCTAGGCTGGCGGCCGATGTTTTCGCACATTCAGTCGGTTCATTTCGTCGGGATTTGCGGCACCGCGATGGCTTCGGCCGCGGCTGCCATGCACGAGAAGGGGGTGAAGGTCACCGGTTCGGACAGCAACGTGTACCCGCCCATGTCCACCTTCCTGGCGGACCGCCGGATTGAGGTGATGTCGCCCTATGCCGAGCAGAATCTGGCCCACAAGCCGGACTTGGTGGTCATTGGCAACGCCATTTCCCGCGGCAATCCCGAGGCGGAGTATGTCCTGGATCACAAGCTGCGCTATTGTTCGCTCCCCGAGCTGCTGAAGGAGTTCTTCATCCGCGGCAAGCGCTCGCTGGTGGTGAGCGGCACGCACGGGAAGACGACGACCACCTCGCTGTTGACCTGGGTCTTCGAGCACAGCGGACTCCAGCCGAGTTTCCTGATCGGCGGCATCCCGACCAACCTCGGCCAGGGGGCGCGGTTCACCGACAGCCCGTGGTTCATCATCGAGGGGGACGAGTACGACACCGCGTTTTTCGACAAGCGGAGCAAGTTCATCCACTACCTGCCCGAGGTCGCCATCGTGAACAACGTGGAGTTCGACCACGCGGACATCTTCGCCGATCTGGCGGCGGTGAAGAAAACGTTCGAGCACTTCATCCGCCTCGTGCCGCGCAACGGGTTGTTGCTGGCGAACGGCGACGACCGGAACCTGGCGCCGCTGGCCCGGGTGACCCATTGCCCCGTGAAGCGGTTCGGGCTGGGGGAGGGGAACGCGGTGCAGGCTTTCAACATCCGTTACGGCCCGACGGCCACCGAGTTCGAAATCCCGAGCTTCAAGTTTCATCTGAACCTGATCGGGGAGATGAACGTGCGCAACGCCCTGGCGGTGATCGCCTGCGCGAAGCATTGCGGGCTCACCAACCACCAGATACAGGCCGCGTTCGACACCTTCAAGGGGATCAAGCGGCGGCTGGAACTCCGGGGCATCGCGGGCGGCGTCTCGGTGGTGGATGACTTCGGCCACCATCCGACGGCGATCCGCGAGACGCTCGCCGCCCTGCGGATGCGCCACCCGCAGCAGAAGATCTGGGCGGTTTTCGAGCCGCGCACCAACACGACCCGGCGGAACGTCTTCCAGCACGAGCTGGCCGGGTCGTTTGCGGATGCCGACGCCGTGGTGGTGGCGCAGATCGCGCGGCTGGAATTGCTGCCCGAAGACCAACGCCTCAACCCGGCGGCGCTGATCGACCAGATCAAGGCCGCAGGCAAAGAGGCGGCCTACCTGCCCGACGCGGACGCGATCGTGGACCACGTAGCGGGACGGTGCGAGGGGGGCGAGGTGATTGTGGTGTTCAGCAACGGCGGGTTCGGGGGCATCCACGGGAAGCTGCTGGAGAGGTTGGGGAAGGGGCGCGGAAAGGGCTGAGACCGCGAAGATGCTTGGCGAGGGGGCGGTTGGTGAAGTGCTGAGGGACTGCCAGCCGCGTAACTACGGCTCTGAAACCACCGCCGCTCTCAAAAGCGGCGGAATGCGCCGCCCTCCAGGCGCTTCGCGATGCCGGACGCGTGTCCCTTCCTCGCGCAGCGCTTGGAGTGCGCGGCATCCCCGCGCTTTCGGCCGGCCTCCCGCTCAGTTTGCCCGCCCAAAACTCTCGTACCGGCGGGTGGGTGGAAAACCCCCAACCAGTCTGTCCCACACCCCCGCCACGGTTCAGCCGAAGGCGGCCTTGACCTCGGGCTTGCGCAGGACCACCAAGGCCCAGATGCCGAACGGGAGGCCGAGGAGGCAGAAGGGCGAGACCGGGACCATGGCGAGGATGGCGCCGGTGAGGGCCAGGCCGCGGCTCCGGAGGCGCATCATCTGGAGGCCGCCCAAGAGGACTCCCAGGCCCACCAACGCGCTGACCACCCCGAACACCACCACCACGGTCTTGCCGAATTTGGCGATCATGTCGGTGGCGTTCTGCACCTGGGCGGCCTGGGCCGGTTGGAGCCCGGCGCTGTGCTGCTGCGCCATTGCCTGGTCGGCGATGGCCTTGGGGTCCATCGCCATCCCCGCCACGATCGTCCACGCCGCATACAAGACCCAGAGAATCCCGAGGACGAGGAGGGCGATGCCGGGAGCCTTCGCCTTGGAGCCACCTCCACCACGGGCCGGTCGGTAGGACATCACCCCGGGAGGCGCGCTCATGGGTGGCGCGGGCGGCGCGGCGACCGGGGCGGCCAGGGTGGCTGCCGCGCGCGGCGGGGCGGCCATTGGTGCGGGAGCGGCGACTGCTCGCGGCACGCCGACCGGGGCGGCCGCGGCCATGGGGGCTGGCGCGGCCCCCGGGACGGTCACGGTGGTGCCGCAGGAGGGGCAGACAATTTGGCGGCCGGCGTATCCTTCATCACCCTGGAGGTGGCGCTGACATTGGGGACAGGAGAATCGTATGTCGCTCATAACCAGTTGCAAGGACGGACGGGGACACCGAAGGCTCGGCCGGCCGATGGAGCGTCGGCCAAGCGGAATTAAGCTTGATTATCCATTGTCCGCCCGGCTTGTCAAGCACACGAATCGGCCCGGGACCGCCCTTATTC
>Ga0182030_10017743_pt1 | contig 13706 bp, 8 predicted proteins | sample 812S3MmetaG_FD_121299 | JGI IMG/M metagenome (GOLD analysis project Ga0182030, IMG submission 121299) | Permafrost microbial communities from Stordalen Mire, Sweden - 812S3M metaG (Illumina Assembly) | ecosystem: Environmental > Terrestrial > Soil > Wetlands > Permafrost | place: Sweden... | reverse complement strand
CGTGATTTACTGCACCGGACTCGGCGGGGTGCAGAGTCCACTCAACGCCGGCGATGCGACCCCGCTGTCGCCGCTGGCGCCCGCAACGGATACGGTGACGCTTACGATCGGGGGTGTCAACGCGCAGGTATACTTCGCCGGCCTGACGCCCACCCTGAGCGGACTCTACCAGATCAACGCAGAGATCCCGCCGGGTGTAACCGGCGATGCGGTGCCGCTGGTGATCACCGGAAGCGGCACGACGGGACCTCCGACGACAATCGCGATTCAGTGATCGTGTTATTGCTCTTATTAATCAGGTCCGGCCTTCCACAACCAAGCGCAGCTGATCGGCAATGCTGTTCATCGACTGAGCCTGCGCCGCCAGCTCTTCACTGGTGGCCGCGCTCTCCTCAGCATTGGCGGCAGTGCTTTGCGTCACCTTATCCATCTGCTGAACAGCTCTCACAACCTGATCAATTTCCCTGGCCTGCTCGCTGCTTCCGGCGCTTACTTCGTCGACAAGCAGTTTTACTTTGGCGGCGCTTTCGGTAATGCCGCGGATCGCGGCTATGACTTTTTCGAGCTTAGCGCTGCCGGCGTTCGATTTCGCCAGTGAGTCTTCGATCAGAGGCGTGGTATCTCTGGCGGCCTGCGCCGAACGCTGCGCCAGATTGCGAACCTCAGTGGCCACCACGGAGAATCCGGCTCCCGCAGTGCCCGCCCGGGCAGCCTCCACCGCGGCATTTAACGCCAGAATGTTGGTCTGAAACGCGATTTCGTCGATGACCCTGATGATACCCGCAATCTTTTCGCCGGAATCGCGAATGTCTTTCATCGAGCTGATCATTTCATCCAGATGAGTGTTACTGTCGCGGACCTGAAGGTTCACCTTGTCCATTTCCTCCGCAGCAAGACGGGAACCTATGGCGTTACCCTCTGTCTTACGAGTAATCAGCGCAGCGGCGGCGGAGGTCTCTTCAAGAGATGCTGCCTGCTCCGAAGCGCCCTGCGCCAGAGACTGGCTCGCGGCAGCGATCTGAAATACAGCGCTCGAAACCTGCGAAGAACCTTCCGCGATCGATTGCGTGAGAGCGCAAAGGCGGCCGCTGATCCTGGCGAGCACCAAATAGACGCCGACTCCGATGAGGACCGAAAGAGGCAGGAGCCACAGAAGCGTTCGGTTCACGCCAGCCGTCACAACGTCGTCGACCCGCTTCAGGCTCGAACGCAGCAGAAACATGCCGTGCTGATCGCCTTCACGCCAGCCTTCCATGGTGAAGCCCAGCATATCCTTACCGTCCTTCGATGGGCTGTCGGCGGGGTTACCGTGACAAACGAGGCAATCGCTGCCCAGAACGATAGGTCTGGCGTATACGATCTCGCCGGTCTTCTCGTTCACCTCGAAGTATTCCTCCAGTCTGTCGTTTTCAATGGCATTCAGGATGCGCTCCTCGTCGGGACGGGGTGAGTTCACAGGATTACGAGGACGGCGCGCCGGAACGCGAAACTCATAGTTCTGGCGGGACGCGACATCGGCGATGGACTCCCAGGCGGCCACGACCGGAACCGTCTTGTAGATACTGGTTCGGCGGTAATCGGACACGCCGGCTGCGTCGGCTTTAAGCCGGGCATCATCGAAGACGCCCGCGCGACGCATAGCCGAAACAGATTGCCGGGTATTTTCCGCACCGAGGATTGTGGAGCGCATGGAGTCGCGAATCAGGGCGATGCCCTGGGTTCGAATCACCGATCGCTGAATCAACAGCCCGGCCGACGCGGTGACAAATACCGAACCAACCGCGATGGCGACAATCTTTGTTCCGAGCATCATTTGCGATCTCCCTGCGCGGCGGTAACGCTGCCGCACAGATCTTCATATCGGTTTCACCGGATAGGATTCCCGGTGCCCGGTGGCCAGATTAGTACTCATAAAATGCGGTCCGCCGCCCAGCGCGCAGAACCTTATCCACCGGCCAGACCGTAAGCTTCGATGTGTTCCCTGAGTTCACCCAGATCGATCGGCTTCACCAGATAGGCATCACACAGCTCGCTGTAGCAGGCGCTGACGTCCCTGAGGCCATTCACGGCAGTAGTCATGATGACCTTGGCGCCGGACGTGGAAAGAATACCGCGCGCTTCTTCAATGGCCCGCAATTTTCTGAGAGCCTCTTTGCCATCCATTTCCGGCATCATGATGTCCATACAAACGAGGTCGTAGGCCTGCCCCGAATCCGCGGCTGCCTGAAATGCCTGGACCGCCTCCTTGCCGTTGACCGCGACGTGACACTCGCCATATCGCGAAAGAAACCTCTGCATCACCAGCCGGCTGGTGAAATCGTCTTCTACAATCAGTGCTCTCATTGGGTAATCTCTCGGGTTTGTAATCGTTGTTTCGCTTCCGCATCGTGCGCACGGTAGTATCCGGCGCGCCGCAATCCTTCCTTGAACCGTTCAAATTCGCCGGCGACGCGCGGCATCAATTCACTCAGTTCTTCCAGCCTGCCCGCCTTGCCTGCCTGCTCAATGCCCTGCGCGAGAGTGCGGAGCGATTCCGCGGCGACAGTGGCGGCGGCTCCTCTCAGTGCGTGCGCCTGACGGCCGACTTTGGCGGCGTCCGCATTGTCGAGTCCCTTTCGGAGGCTGTCCAGCTGGAATGGAAAATCATCCAGAAATGCCTCGATGATACGAAGAGCAAGGCGTCTGTCTCCCAGCAGGCGGCCTAACAAACCCTTTTCATCAAAAGCGTCCGCTTCCCGCAGTGGCTCAGCCGGCACACCGGGCACGGAGGGCGCACCGATCCCAGCCTCCGGAAGCCATTTGGCAAGCAGGTTGGCCAATTCCTGCAGGTCCACCGGTTTTGAAATGTAGTCGTTCATCCCCGCGCGAATGCAAGCGTGCCGGTCGCCTGCCATGGCATTCGCAGTGACAGCGATAATCACGACAGGCGGGCCACCGACGGCGCGAATTCGCCGGGTTGCTTCGAAACCATCCATGACCGGCATTTCGCAGTCCATCAACACCAGGTCGTAGCGCTCCTGCGCGAGGGCTTCGACCGCCTCCGCACCGTTGTTCACAACAGCGGCATGAAATCCAAGCTTCCGGAGTTGCGCCAGGGCTACTTCACGATTTGTCGAGTTGTCCTCCGCCAGCAGAATTCGCGCAGTGTTTCCTGCAGAAAGCGTTCGGCGAGTGGTCGTCTCCGCTTCGAGCGCGGCTGGCGCGCCGGAAGCAAGCACGTCCAGCCTGACGCTGAACCAGAACGTCGAACCCCTGCCTTCCTGGCTCTCGGCACCTATGGCGCCGCCCATCAGTTCAACGAGCTGCTTACAGATGGCCAGGCCAAGTCCTGTCCCGCCGAACCTCCGGGTGGTAGAGGCGTCCGCTTGTGTAAACAGCGAAAACAAAGCCCCGATCTGATCGGGCCGAATACCGATTCCGGAGTCCGTAATGGTAAAGCGGATTACGGCCTGGTTTCCGTCGAGATCATCGACCGCGGCAGCCAGAGTCACCCCACCCTTCTCTGTAAACTTGATCGCGTTTGCGACCAGGTTGGTAAGAACCTGGCGGAGGCGATGCGGATCGCCGCAAAGCATTGCCGGAACGTCGGGCGGTACAGTACACGATAAGCTGAGGCCTTTTGCGCCGGCCTGCGTCCGCAGCAACTGCATGGCGGAGTCGACCGTCTGGCGGAGATCGAAGCGGACATGCTCCAGCACGACTTTCCCTGCCTCAATCTTCGAAAGATCCAGAATGTCATCGATGAGGGCAAGCAGGGTTCGCCCGCTGGACTGAGCGAGGGTCGCAAATCTCCTTTGTTCAGAAGTAAGATCTGTTTCCAGGAGCAGCTGGATCATGCCACTGACCCCATTCATGGGCGTACGGATCTCGTGGCTCATGTTGGCGAGGAACCTGCTCTTGGCCAGATTGGCGTCTTCCGCCGCCTGGCGGGCGCAAATCAGGTCGGCTTCATAGCGCTTCCAAACGGTAATCTCTTCAGCAATTCCCGCCACGCGAATGAGGCGGCCTGTCTCGTCGAAAATGGGGAAGGCGCTGTTTCGAATCCATTTTTCGATGCCCTCCGGAGTCAGAATCCGGTACTCCAGAGGAATCGACTCCCCGGCAAGCTGTCTGGCAGTCCCTTGACGTACCTGATCGAGGTCGGCGGGATGGACGGAGTCCTGCCAGGACATAGGGCTCGCATAGAGAGTACGGCTTGTCTTGCCCCAAATGTGCTCGTAAGCAGGGCTGATATAAAGGAGCTGGTTGTCCGGAAGGGACATCATCCAGAAAACTTCGCGGATGTTTTCGGCCAGCTGACGAAACTTCTCTTCGCTGGCGCGCAGAGCGTCGTCGGCTTTTCTTCGATCGGTGATGTCAGCGCTGAGGCCAACATGTCCGAGATACTCGCCGCTGTCCGACAAGCGCGGCTGGGCGTTTGAACCAATCAGACGCCACTCGCCGTCAGCGCGGCGGAATCTGGCTTCACCAGAAAAGGGCGCCCGCTCGCGCACCGCCAGCTGGAATGAGGTATCGTACCGGGCTGCATCGCCGGGGTGGATCGGCAATTGCCATTTGCTTCCCTCGTCCGCCTCGGGAGAAAAGCCAAAAAACTCGCGATAAGTACGGTTGATGAACTGCACACCGCCCGCTGCGTTAGTGACCCAGATCATGGTGGGGGACCCGTCGGCCATGATCCGAAAACGGTCTTCGCTCTCGCGCAGGATCGCCGCCGCGCGGCGGCGCTCGGTGATATCCTCCACCTGGCCGACGATGTATTGGGGTGCGCCGGAACCATCGCGAACCGCCGCGACTTTCATGCGAACCCACACGATCTCGCCGGATTTCCGCAGATACCGTTTCTCCACTTCGAGGCATGCGGCTGGATCCTCAAACAGCCGCTCTACGGCCCGGCGCGAAAGTTCCCTGTCATCCGGATGTGTTAACTCCGGCCAGCCGACCAGCAGCAGCTCACGCTCCGAATATTCCAGAATCCGGCACAGCGCCGCATTGACCTGGATAAAACGCCCGTCGAACGCGGTCACACAAATGCCGAAGGGCGCGTTGTCAAAAACTTTGCGAAACCGCTCGTCGCTCTCCCGCAGCCTGCGTCCGTCGCTCAGCCGCTGTGAAATATCGCGGAAGATGGCGGAGATCCCCACCAGTTCCCCCTGTGGATTCCGGATTGCGGAAGAGCAGACGGAGACATGCACGAGGCTGCCGTCTTTCTTCAGTCGGACCGTCTCCAGCAAAGTGGCGGTCAGGTTCGTGCGCACGGCAGCAAGCGCGCTGCTCACTTCACTGCGCCGATCCGCCGGCGCCAGAATCTCCACGTTACGGCCAATAATCTCTTCCCTGGAATAGCCGAACAACCTCTCGGCGCCGCGGTTCCAGCTCACGATAGTCCCGTCCAGCCGCTCGCCGACGATGGCGTCTTCGGACGATTCCACGATGGAAGCGAGCAAAGCCTGGGCCTGCAGGGTCTGCAGGCTGAGACGCCGGTCGAAAGACGACGTCAGGAGTACCGCGGCCAGGAGGGTCAGCGTCGCCAGAACGATGCCGGCCACCCAGAAACCGGACATATCGATCGCGCGGGAAAGCGTGGAGGGCTGGGGGGCTGCCGGCATGAACCGGACGGCGGCCATGCCAACGTAATGCATCACCGGAATCGCCAGGCCCATCAGCAGCGCGCTGCCGCCCTTGTGCCAACTCCACGCCGCAATCTGATCTCTCACCGCGAACGTCAATGAGAGCGCTATATAAGAAATAACGACAGCGAGGGCGACCGAGAGCGTGACCAGATCCAATGAATAAGTGCACATGGCCGGCAGACGCATTGCTTCCATGCCGATGTAGTGCATGGCGGCGATGCCCGAGCCCATCAGGACGCTGCCGACGATCGCTGCCCTGACTCCCATTGTTTTCCGGCTGACCGCCAGCAGAGCCACGGCAGACGCCGCAATCGCGGCGAGCATCGAAAGCAAAACGGTAGGCCAGTCATACAACACGCGGACGGGAAGACGATAGGCTTCCATCCCGAGGTAGTGCATCGACCAGATGCCGATGCCCATGGCGAAAGCGCCGCCGCCCAACCAGGCGAATCTGGCGGCGCCTCGGGCGGCCGTAATGCGCACCGCCAGGTCAAGCGCTCCGTACGCAGCGAAGACTGCAACAAGTATCGAGAGCGCGACCAGATTAAGGTCGTATGAGCCAGTCAATGGATGGACGTGAGGCAGCATCTTTCCGCTTTTCAGGGCCGTCCGGCCGCCAGGGGCCTGATCTGGTAATACACAGACCGAAGATGTCGCTTTGGCTCAAACTGAGGATTGGCGGCGCTCAAAGCCTCCATCGAGCCGATCACGAGGTATCCTTCAGGATCCATACGCTGCCTGATCCTGTCGAACAGTGACACCCGATCGCGGTCATTGAAGTAGATGGCCACGTTGCGGCAGAACACGATGTCGAACTTTCCGAGGGAAGAGAAATCTTCCATGAGATTCATCTTTTGAAAACTGGCCATGGCGCGAATTTCGTCGCGAATTTTCCATCCTTTGGGATGGGGGGTGAAGTATTTTTCGCGCGCCGCGTCACTGAGCCCGCGTGCCATTTCGATCTGGCTGAATATGCCGGCGCTCGCCCGCGCCACGGCCTGATCCGCGATATCGGTGCCGACGAGGCGAATGTTGTAACGACTCAGGTCTCCGAGCATTTCCTTCAGGACGATCGCGATGCTGTAGATTTCCTGGCCGGTGGAACAAGCGGCGCTCCAGATCCGAATGGGCATCGGCGGTCCGAAGCGGGAACGGCGGTCGATGATCTCGGGGACGACCTTGAAGCGCAGCAGATAGAACGGCGACGAATCGCGGAAGAAAAGCGTTTCGTTCGTGGTGATCTCATCGATAATCCTGCGCTTCACGACTCCGCCAACATCGGATTTCGCGCGGCTTAACAGTTCCGAGAAGCTGCTGCAACTCATCTCCTGCAGCACGCCGCTCAGCCGGCTTTCGATCAAATAGTCTTTCGATGCATCGAGATTAATGGCGCAGATCGAATGGATATACTGCGCTACGCTTTGCCGTTCCTGAGGCAGGAGTTTGATCAAGCATTGCCTCCTGTCACCGCACGTACGATGGCGTCGCCGATTTTGCTGAGCGGGAGCACAGTATCCACCACACCGGCGAGAATGGCTTCCCTGGGCATGCCGAAGACTACACAGCTGGCTTCGTCCTGCGCAATCGTGAGACTGCCCGTTTGCTTCAGCACGCGCATACCGTCGGTGCCGTCGTTGCCCATGCCGGTCAGAATCGCCGCGATCGACCGGCCGGGAAACTGCAATGCCGCCGAGCGGAACAGGTAATCCACCGAGGGCCGGCAATTTTTCTCGGGTGGATCGTCGGTAATACGAATGACGATTTCGCCCTGCGGACCGGCTGTGAGTTTCATATGCTTTCCGCCCGGCGCCAGATAGGCACAATCAGACCGGGCGACGTCGCCGTCCCGGGCCTCTTTCACGGAGATGGCGCTGGCGGCCTCGAGCCGCTGCGCGAGCGCCTGAGTGAACAGGGGAGGCATGTGCTGCACGATGAATACGGGCGCACCGATTTTCGGAGGCAAGGAGGGTAACAACTGCGCCAGCGCGTTCGGTCCGCCGGTGGAAACGCCGATGAGCACGATGGGAGGGCCGGAACGCGCATGGGCCATCGCGGTGCGCGCCACCTGCGTGACAACACCCGCCTTCGGGCCGGGGTGCGAAGGGGCCACCGGCGTCTTCATTTTGAGAATTCCGCGAATTTCGCGGCGGCGCTCCAGCGCCTGGACCATGGGCCGCAGAATGTCGCGAAGCTTGATGAGGTTCTCATCCAGAGAACCGCCCTCCGGTTTGGCAATGAACTCAAACGCGCCGGCTTCGAGCGCCCGGATGGTCATCTGGCCGCCCTGAACGGTATGGGAGCTCAGGATGATAATGCTGCCCCCGAAACCCGCTTTGCGCATCTCCTCAAGTACCTCGATACCGTTCATCTCCGGCATCTCGTTATCAAGAGTGATCAAATCCGGCTGGAGCGCCGCAGCCCGGGCGAGCGCCTGTTTTCCGTTAGCGGCGGTTCCGACGACCTCCACTCCCGGTATGCCGGCAAGAGCCTCCGAAACTACGCGGCGGAAGAGCGACGCATCATCCACCACCAGAACCCGAGTAGTCATCATGGATGCACCGCACTCCCGGCTCACTGCCTCCGCTCGTTCAGGACCTCGCCCGGGTTGAGAAGAGCGATCACACGGCCGCCCTTGCGGCACACCCCGCGGAAGAACCTGGCCTGCGCGGGCGGAATGTTGACAGGGAGTGAATCGGCGTGGCCGTCTTCGACTTCGATCACCTCGCCAACCCGGTCCACAATCACACCGAGAAATTCACCCCGATCCTCGATAATGAACACGCGGCTCTCGCGGGTTACGTCGCTCCTGCCGAACCCGAGTATCATCCCCAGATCCAGAAGGGTCACGATCTTACCCCTCAGGTTCATGACCCCCGCCACCTCCGCGGGGGCGTGACGAACCGGCGTTACGGACTCCACCCGGATCACTTCCTGCACGCCGGCCGCATCCACCGCGCACAGAGCATCGCGCACGAAAAATGTTGCCAAAAGCGCGGTTTGAGAATTCGATTCTTTCAGCATTTCGACCATGGAAATTCTCCTTGCTTAATGGGTTGCGCTGGTCATGCGTGAAACCGGCCGGCAGTCACGCAATCGCTGCCGCCGGGTTTTCGGGCGATTTTCATGTTCGATAATGTCTTCATTTTTGGTTCCTTTTCGTGCCGTGCCCGGGCATAAGGCGGATCTCCGGGTAACTGCAATCCCCCGAGGAACGGAAGCCCTTGCCGGGCACTGTTTCATATGCGAAAGCGCGCCACCGTCTCGCGAAGGGTCTGGGCCACCCCGGACAGCTGGACCGCGCCGGATCTGACATGATCACTTCCGCCGGCCATATCTCCGGCGGCCCGATCCACATCAACGATGTCCCGTGCGATTTCGCCAGAGACCTGCGAGGCTTCGGCGACCCGCTTGTTGGCGTCGGTTACGCCTACAGAGGCTTCCGCGATGTTTCGGGCAATCGTTTTCGTGGTGGCGGACTGTTCCTCGATAGCGGCAGCGATCGAAGAGACAATATCGCTCACCTCCTGAATGACGAGTGTGATCTTCCCGATTTCGTTGATTCCTCCGGCCGTGGCGGACTGCACGCCGGCGATGCGGGTTTTGATATCTTCGGTCGCGGTGGCCGTCTGCTGCGCCAGGGCCTTGATCTCATTGGCAACCACGGCGAATCCCTTGCCCGCCGCGCCGGCGCGCGCCGCTTCAATCGTTGCGTTCAGCGCGAGCAGGTTGGTTTGAGAAGAAATCTCGGTTATGCTCTCCGTGACCTTGCCGATCTCCCGCGCGGCGGCGCCGAGTTCGCTCATCTGTTGCGTCAGCTTTTCCGCCTCCCGTGTCGCGTCAATCGTGATCCTGCGCGCTTTTTCGGAATTGCCCGCAATCTCGCCGATCACCGATGTCATTTCGTCGGTGGCGGCGGCCACATGAGCCAGGTTGGTGGCCGTTTGCTCCATGCCCACCGCGACAGACGTCACGCTGGCGCTCATCTGTTCGGCGGCCGCGGCGACGGAGTGCGCTTTTTCAGAAGCCTCACGCGACCCGGATGTCATTTGCGAGGAGCTTGCCAGCAACTCGCCGGAAGAATTCGACAGGACTTCGATTCCGCTCGAAATGTCCCTGACAAGGATCTTCAGTCCGCCGGACATAGTACGCATCGCAGCCGCCATATCACCGATTTCGTCGTTATTGTGAACTGCGAGTTCTCCCGTCAGGTCGCCCTTTGCGACTTTCTGCAGAGCGCCGACAGCATCGACCAGCGGCGCTCGCACCCGACGCGCCGCAAGAAATGCGCCGAAGCCCATCAGCAAAGCGACGGGCGTTATCCACAACGCCATCCGTTCCGTGCCGGCCCTCACCTGACGGTCGACACGATCCATGCCGGAGCGGAGAACAAAAGCTCCGTGCATTTCTCCGGGGCGCCATCCTTCCATGCGGTATCCGAGAATATCTTTCCCATCGTGGGTTGGGCTGCCGGCGGGGTCGCCATGGCATTGCATGCACTCTTCGCCCAGCAGAATCGGACGCGCGTATACAAGCTGATTGGTCACTTCATCGATTTCGAAATACTCCGGCAGTTTTTCCGTCATCAGCCTCTGCAGGATTTGTTCCTCACTCGGGGTCGCGGTGTTCTTCGGATTGCGTGGATTGCGGGTCGGAATGCGAAACTCATACTTCTCCTGATCTGCCACGCGCTGGATTTGTTCCCACGCGGCCACCACCGGGATTGTGTGATAGAAGTTCGTGGAGCGGATATCGGACGCCTTTTTGACCTCTTTAAGCAGGGCCGCACGATCAAAGACCCTTTGCTGATTCATGACGGCGACGCCGGTGCGCGCGCTCTCGGCCGAGAGAACGATGCCGCGCATACCGCTCTCCGCCAGATCCATTCCCTGCCGCCGGATCACCGACCTTTGAATGGAAAGAGCGCAGACCGTCGTGACAGCGACCGCAGCGCAGGCAATCATGATGATGCGTGATGAAATACTGAATCTGAAGTTCATTGATGGATCTCTTCCCTGTTGAAATCGGCGATTGCTCTATGGATGCTGTCGATGAGTTGATCCTGGTCGAGCTTGACCAGGTATTCGGTGACGCCGAGAGCCCGGCCGCGCGCCATTTCTTCCTCGCTGGCAAGCGTGGAGAGCGCAATAACCGGCAAATGGTCAAAACGCGAATCGGCGCGGATGCGTCTGGTCAACCCGAGCCCGTCGAGACGCGGCATCTCAACGTCCGTCGTTACCGCGGAGATCTCACCCGCACGGCTGTTCAGTAACTCCCAGGCAGACTGGCCATCTTCGGCGGCCAGCACGTTGTAACCGACGCTCTCGATCAGGCGTTTGATCTGCCCGCGGAAAAAATCTGAATCTTCGGCAACGAGAACGGTAGCGGCTTTCCTGACTTCCGGCGGGTGGCCGGAGGCTGCGGGAACCTGTTCGAGCGGGACAGGTTCGGCATAGCGGGGAACCTGACCGGCGAGTTCGAAGACGTCAAGCATCAGCGTCGTGCGGCCGTTCAGCAGAGCCGATCCCGCCACACCCTTCTGGCGCAATGTGACCACGTCAATGGCGGCCCGTGTCTCAATCATGTCCAGAGGCTCGGCAACCAGTAAACCCATAGTCCGGCCGACGCAGTCGAACACGACGACCACCCATTGCTGGTTTTCGCTGAGGTCCCCGACGGCGGCCGCGTCGTGAAGAGTGACCAGCGGGAGACTGGCGCCGCCATACTGCATGGTCCGGCGGCCACCCGTGTATTCGACCTGTTTCGGACTGATCCGCTCGACGCGGGTCACGAGATCGATCGGAACCGCGCAGTTTTCGCCCGGCGCGTTCTGGAACAGCAGCAGGGAGTGCATCTCCCCGGCGCCGTCTTCGGGTGAGGGTTCGCCGGTGGTCGAAGCCGCGGCGGGGCTGGATAATCCGGCGCGCTGGGCCAGACCGGCGATGTCGAGAATAACGGCTACCTGGCCGTCGCCGAGAATGGTGGCGCCCGCGTACTCGCGCAGGTCCTGCATGTGCCTTCCCATCGGCTTGACGACGATCTCGACGGTATCGTGAAGGCGTTCGATGGCGAGCCCATATTCGAAGGCACCTGTGTCCACGAGGACGATATTGAGCGCTTTCGCAGTGCGTTCCGTGCGCGCCTCGCCGAGAACTTCGGCCAGATGAACCAGAGGGACAAGTCTGTCGCGCAGCAGCACCACTTCGGCATCTCCGGCCCGATCGATGCGCCCCGCAATCTGATCGGCGGGAATCCGGATCAGTTCAGAAACGCTCACCTGCGGGATGGCAAAGCGCCGTCCGGCGTCGGACACCAGGAGAGACGGGATGATGGCCAGAGTGAGCGGGAGTTTGATGCGAAAGGCGGAGCCCTTGCCGGGCACCGAATCGATTTCGACTTTTCCGCCCAGCTTGTCGAGGTTGGTCTTGACGACATCCATTCCGACGCCCCGGCCGGACACGTTCGTGAGTTTCTCGGCGGTGGAAACGCCAGGCATGAAAATCAGCGCCAGCTTTTGCGGCTCCGACATCGTCTGGAACTGGTCAGCCGTAATCAGACCTTTTTTCATTGCGGACGCCGCGATTTTGTCGCCGTCGAGACCTTTGCCGTCATCGGAAATCTCGATGACCACCTGGCCTGCCTGGTGCTGTGCACGGAGCGTCACGGTACCCATGCTGAGCTTGCCGGCGGCGACCCGGGCGGATGGCGGCTCGATACCGTGGTCGACCGAGTTACGAACCATGTGGGTCAGCGGATCGCTGAGCCCCTCGAGGATCGTTTTGTCCAACTCGACCTCACCGCCTTCGAGCCTTAGCTGGATCTCTTTGCCGAGTTCGCCGGCGAGGTCGCGCACCAGTCTGGGAAACTTCGCGAACAGACCGGAAACCGGCTGCATCCGGGTCAGGGAGACTGCTTCCTGCAACTCCGAAGTCACCAGACTTACCCGATGTGCCCCGGCCCGAATACCTTGCTCGTCGTGGTTGAGCACTGCCTCGTTGAGCTGATTTCTGCCCAGCACGAGTTCCCCCGCCAGAGTCATCAGCGAATCGAGAAGGCCAACATTGAGACGTATCGTGGCTTCCACCGGTGCAGCCGGCGGCGGCTGAAGAGTCGGGGCCTGCACCACAGGTTCTTTAGCAGGTACGGCATTAACGGGCGAGGGGAGGCACACCGGCTGTACCGGTTCCTCACTTGCCGCAATTGCCACGGGCGTGTCCGGGCCGCCGTTTTCGACGCGCTGGACCTGCGCAGGCAATATGTCCAGAATCTGCGTGACGGAATCACTGTCGAGCACCGTTGAATAGAGAATGTTCAGGATCAGCTGATTCGAAACCTCGTCGTCCAGGGTTCCGGCCGATGCAAGGTCGAATTCGGTATCCAGAATCACGCCGCACTTCATCAGATGATTCAGGACTTCGAGCGGTGTCTTTCCCCGCCGCTGAATATCGTGAATGAGGTCGTATGCAATCAGATAGATTTTCTTGCCGCTGCTGCGCGCCTGATCCAGCTCGAACGCGGAGGTGACCAGTTCTCCACGCCGGTTCGGGAGCGCAATCCTGACCGCTTCTTCGGGAGAACCCTTCCGGCCAGGGTTCAGATGATCTTCGGTGAGGCGGCTGAGCGCATCAGTGAATTCTGAAATATCCGCCTCGTTACTGCTGCGATAGTCCTGAATGAGGTTGCTGAGTTTGTCGAACGCCAGCAGGAGAATGCTGACTATCGCGGGATCCGGCACAATCTGCCGCGAGCGCACGAGGTCGAGAACGTTTTCCGTGCGGTGCGCCAGTTCCTTGATTCGCAGGAGGTCGAAGAAACCCGCGCCACCCTTTATGGAGTGCGCCGCGCGAAAGACGCGGTTAACGATTTGTTCATCGATGGCTGCGCCGGCCTGCTCCATCGAGAGGAGGTCCGTCTCGATGGTCGCAAGATGCTCCCGGCATTCTGCGAGGTAGTCGAGTATCAGGTCGTCGTCCAGGTTGAAGTCGCTCATCGGGTCAACTGTCCTCAGCTCCCGGAGACACTGAAGTGCTGATGGATGCGCATACTGCGGAACAGACTGAAAATGTCAGGGGACGCGTG
>Ga0182030_10017741_pt1 | contig 13707 bp, 15 predicted proteins | sample 812S3MmetaG_FD_121299 | JGI IMG/M metagenome (GOLD analysis project Ga0182030, IMG submission 121299) | Permafrost microbial communities from Stordalen Mire, Sweden - 812S3M metaG (Illumina Assembly) | ecosystem: Environmental > Terrestrial > Soil > Wetlands > Permafrost | place: Sweden... | reverse complement strand
GTCATCACCGAATTGCCCGGTCCAAGGTCCCGCGCCCTGCACGAGCGCCGTCACGCCGTCGTGAGCGCCGGACTGACCCAGGGATTCCCCATCTACATCGACCGTGCCGAGGGCGCCATTCTCGTCGACGTCGACGGCAATCAAATCCTGGACCTCGGCTCGGGCATCGCCGTGACGAGCATCGGTCACGCCGTGCCGGAACTCGTCGACGCCGTGAGTGCGCAGGTGGCGGCCTTCACGCACACCTGTTTCATGGTCAACCCGTACGAGAGCTACGTCGAGGTGTGTGAGGAGCTCGCGGCTCTGACGCCCGGCTCGCACGCCAAGACCTCGGCGCTCTTCAACTCCGGCGCCGAAGCGATCGAGAACGCCGTCAAGATCGCTCGCCTCGCCACCGGTCGCCAGGCCATCATCGTCTTCGACCACGCCTACCACGGACGCACCAACCTGACGATGGCGCTCACGGCGAAGAACATGCCCTACAAGGACCGCTTCGGTCCCTTCGCGCCCGAGATCTACCGCGTACCGATGAGCTACCCCTTCCGCGACGGACTGAGCGGCGCCGACGCGGCCGCGCGAGCGATAAGGATGATCGAAACCGAGGTCGGCGCGAAGAACGTCGCCGCTCTGCTCATCGAGCCCATCCAGGGCGAGGGAGGCTTCGTCGTACCGGCCGACGGTTTCTTACCGGCTCTGTCGGAGTGGACGACGACCAACGGCGTCGTCTTCATCGCCGACGAGATCCAGAGTGGCTTCTGTCGTACCGGTGACTGGTTCGCCGTCAACCACGAAGGCGTGATCCCCGACATCGTGGCGACCGCCAAGGGTCTGGCGGGCGGCATGCCGTTGGCCGGCGTTACGGGTCGCGTGGAGTTGATGAACGCCGTGCACGAAGGCGGGCTCGGCGGAACCTACGGCGGCAACCCGGTGGCCTGCGTGGCGGCACTCGCCACGATCAAGACCCTGCGCGACCGAAACTTGGTCGAGCGGGCCCGCGAGATCGGTGACATCCTTTTCGCCAACCTGCGTTCCCTGGCCCAGGACGGCGCCATCATCGGCGACGTGCGCGGACGTGGCGCGATGGTCGCGATGGAGTTCGTCCAGCCCGGCACCAAGGATCCGAACCCCGCGGCCGTCAAGGCCATCGTTAACTACTGCAACCAGAACGGTGTCATCGCGATCTCGTGTGGCACGTACGGCAACGTGGTACGACTGCTGCCGCCACTCGTGATCACCGACGCGCAGCTCGCCGACGGACTCGACGTCCTGCGCGCCGCCGTTCGCTCCGCCAGCTAGTTCAAACAACTCTGCGTCGACTGCGTCCCTTGTGGGGGCGTCTTGGCGAGGTCACTCTCGACGGTGGCGGCCGGAATAGCGTAGGCCGTCTCGCCTTGGGTGGTTGATATCGAGAACACGACGCCCGTGACGTCACCGCGGACCATCACCGGACTGCCGGAGTTACCCGGTTCGATGTTGGTGTAGACGACGAGCAGGGCGCGAGCAAAGGTCTCCGTGTCGTAGAGGTCCCTCGACTCCGAGGTGATCTGGCCGCCGATGATCGAAGGGCTGATTGTCCGTGTGCCGTCGAGCGGGAAGCCGATCACCTCGGCCTTTGCCCCCGAGGACGGAGCCGTCGTCGCGAAACTCATTGGCGCCGTGCTCAGCAGCGTCGAGACGCGAAGAACCGCGACGTCGTTCACCGGGTCGAAGAGCGCTACTTGCGCGGTCGCTCCCGCGGCCGTGACGCTGGTGGCGCCCGCCACCACGTGCGCGTTCGTCACTACGAGGTGTGGCGCGATGAAGAAGCCCGTGCCCTGGTGGGTGCCGGCGCACCCCAACGCGAGAACCTTGACGACCTGACTCGGCGAACGAGGTGACAACCTGTTCTTGGCGAGCGTCGGCACCGCACCCGAAAACGGAACGGTTGGCGAGACCGTGCTCGTGAACACACTCGGGAAGTCGGCGTTGCGTAGCAGGCTCTGGAGTCGGGCCTCAGCCGAGGGAACGGTCGGCAACGCCTTGTCGAGGGCGTCAATGATGCGCGATCCCTGAATCCCACTGGCGGCGGTGGACCACGACGTGGCGACCAGCAGCGCCGCGACGAGCCAAACCGTAATGAGCGCACCCGCGACACCGACGACCACGCCGGCGACGGAGTCGACGAGGCCCAACTTCACCATTTTCACGGTCTTTCGGATGGTCGAACCGAGTAGGTGACCGAGAGAATTTCCGACGTAGGCGGCGACCACGGCGATGACCAGCGCGAGGATCGGTCGCCACGACGAGTGCGTGATCTTCGTCGACAGCCACGGCGCAATTGCGATACCGACGTAGAAGCCAGCGATCAGGCCAATCCAACCGCAGACCTGTCGGATAGCGCCTTGGAACCAGCCCCAGATCGCGGCCAAAATGACGATCCCAACGATGAGCGCATCGACCCAGTTCATGAACTCCAAGTTAGACCGCTCCCTCGTTGAGAACCATCAGGAACGGTGGACCTAATCAGTAGCATCAACACAGCGACAACGGTCGTCACGATCACAAGGAAGCAATGAATCGAGTATCCGCCCACGTACGTTCACTGGTACGGACCGCGGTGGTGTGCTCGGTCGCGGGCGTCGTGTTGGCGTCGTGCGCGACTTCGACGGTGACGAAGTCGCCGAGGGTGAGCGGTCTTCCCGCAATCAGCATCTCGGTGCCGCTCTCGAGCGTCGCGTGCACGACTGACAACTCCTGTGTGGCGCTCGGGACATCGAACCTCGACGTGAGCCCGACGTCGGTGGGCGAGTATCGCTCGGCGAATGGACGCTGGTCGCCACTCACGGTTCCGAGCGCCGACACTTCGACGTACATCCAGGCTTCGTCGTGCTGGAGCAGTGGCTGTCTCTGTGTCGGATCACAGTCGAACGCGGACCTGGTGTGGCGCTACAGCGCCACGACCCACACGATCAGCGTGGCAACTGCGCCGACCGGCGCGTCCGGCGTTGAAGCGATCAGTTGCTACGGGTCCTCGGCGTGTGCGATCCTCGATTCGGCCAAGACCAATCCGAGATTCCTCGTCACTGAGAACGGCGGCGCGACGTGGTCCCCAGTGGGCAGCATCGGTGTCCCGTCGCAAGATTCGGTGACGTCGCTCGCGTGCACGTCGAACCTCAAATGCATCGCGAGCTTCCTCAACGCGTCCAACGGGATCGTCGTCTACGTGACCGCGGACGGCGGCACGACATGGACAGCGCGCACGGGCCTTTCCACGGTGACGTGGTCGGCGCTCACGTCACTGAACTGTGCGCGGACAGAGTGCGTGGGTCTGGCGAAGCTCTCATTCGGTTGGCGAATCATGCGTACGCTCAACTTGGGAAAGAAGTGGTCGAAGGTCGCTTCGCTGCGCGGTTCGATCTTGACCCTCGCCTGCACGACACTCGAGCGATGCGTGGTCGGGGGCATGACGGGTTCGTCCTCGCCTGGTTGGCCGTCGTGACGTCCGGATCGGTCTCGCCGGCGAAACTCAGATACGTCCCGTCGCCAATCGCCGACGTCGCCTGCGGGTCGAAGATCTGTGCCGCGATCGGCGTGACCACCGTGATGACGCTACGGCCCTAACCCTTCAGTGACGACTCGATCCAGCGCGGACGCGTCAGGTGTGACGTGGTCCTGGGAACCGGACGTCGGAGCGGCCCCACGCGTTTGGCTCACGTCGACCCTCCCCTTTGTTTGTATGCGAGGCTGTTCCCGTGAGTTCAAGTAGCACCCCCGTCCCTTCGGGCTGGTATCCGGATCCTTCGGGCGCTCGACAGTGGCGCGTCTGGACCGGGGCACAGTGGTCGGAGTTGACGCGCCCGTACGGTGACGTGGCGCCCGCACCGAGTATCGCGACGGATCTCTCGCTCATTCAGGCCCACCACCGATTGGTTCGCTACGGCATCGCCGGTGACTTCGCGGGTATCAGCATCCTCGTCAGCGTCTTGGCCCACTGGCCCGGCACCGCGCACCCGGTCTCACAGACGTTCGCGGTCGCGGCGTGCAACGTGGCGGTCGCGCTCCTCGTCGTCGGCTCCGCCTGTTTCGCGTTTGCCGCCAGAGAACTCGAGGGCCATTGTACCGCGTGGGCGTTCATCCCCGGCGTCAACCTCTTCGCCGTCAACGTCATCGTCACGCAACGACTCGGCGGTCAACCACTTCGACGCGTGGGTGCCGAAGTCGTCTTGATGGTGCTCTTCGTCGTCCAATTCCACTCCGAACTGTGGCTGTGCGTCGCGCCCGCGGCCGTCGCGGTCGGCCAATCCCAGTGGATCGCCACCCTGATCGACCACCTCTTGATCTCTTCCTCGCCCTCGTCGCGCGCCACTTCTTGAGGTGACGCGGTGATGCACTCCGGGGGCACTTTGGAACACGACAGTCGAAGGAGATAGCCGATGTACGAATGGACCGAAGAACAACAGGCCATCATCGACGTCGTTCGCCGGTTCGTCGACGAGGAGATTCGCCCGCAGCTCGATGACCTCGAACACAACGGAATGCCGCCGTACGCGATTCTTCGCAAGATGTACGACGTCTTTGGACTGAAAGAGATGGCGAAGGAGAGCTTCGCGCGCCAGCTGGAACGCAAGATCTCGGGTGAGGAACCCGCCCGAGAGAGCCGGGGGTCGGACCCAGCGGCGCAGTTGATCTCTACGATCGAGCTGTGTCGCGTGAGCCCGGGACTACTGACGTCGCTCGGCGTGTCGAGCGGCCTGGCCGCCGGGACGATCAACAAACTGGGTACGCCGGCGCAAATGGAACGCTGGGCCCTTGATCTGATGACCCTCGACAAGATTGGCGCCTGGGCGATCACCGAGCCAGATTCCGGCTCGGACGCGCTTGGGGGCATGCGCACGAGCGCGCGACGCGACGGCGAGGACTACGTCCTCAACGGCCAGAAAACCTGGATCACGAACGGCCCCTACGCCGACACGATCGTGATTTACGCCAAGCTCGACGACGGCAGCGGCGAGGAGATGCGCAACCGCAAGGTCCTGACGTTCGTGCTCGACAAGGGAATGGACGGTTTGGTGCAGGCCGCGCCGATGCGCAAGATGGGTCAACACGGTTCGCCGACCGGCGAAGTGTTCTTGAGCGACGTGCGCGCCGGCAGGGATCGCCTGCTCGGCGAACGCGAGGATCCCAAGGGCGGGGGCCGACAAAGCGCGCGCGACAACTTCGTCGCCGAGCGTGCCGGCGTCGCCGCCATGTCCCTCGGCATCATCGAAGAGTGCCTCAAACTCTCGATCGACTACGCGAAGCACCGTCGGCTCTGGGGAACGGCCATCGCGGACTATCAACTCATCCAACTCAAACTCGCGCAGATGGAAGTGGCGCGCGTGAACGTTCGCAACATGGTGTTCGCCCATATCGAGCGCTCGTCGCACGGCGCGGTACCGAGCTTCGCCGAAGCCTCGGCGATGAAGCTCTATTCGGCCCAGGCGGCCTGCCAGGTGGCCGACGACGCGCTTCAGATTTTTGGTGGCAACGGCTACATCGCCGAGTACCGGGTCGAGCAACTCAGTCGTGACGCGCGAGTCCTTCGTATCTACGCCGGCACCGACGAAATGCAGGTCATCGCGATCGCGAAAGACCTCATTCGCGACTAGTTCGTCACGCCACCCAGTGACGGACGTAGCCGATCGGCGACACCGATCCAACCCTTGTACGACTGCGTCGACTCGGGCGCCGTGTCGAGATTCAAGAGCAACGTCGGGCCGAACTCCTCGTGCGAGTCGCACAACTCCTGGGCTGACGCCACGTAGTTTCGAATCGTGAAGATAATCGCGTCGCTCAGCGGAAGACGACGCAGTGTCTGACGTTCCACCCGAAAGAACCAGTCGGCTAGGTCGCCGTGGGGACTGCGTCGAGCGCTCGTCGGTTGATGCAGCGCCGGTGAATCGATCAGTGTCCAGTTGAGTCGCCAGAACGAGCGCGATGGCTTCAACCGTTCGAAGAAGGCGTTCGTCGGTCGACTGAGTTCGACGTCGTAGCTCGGCACGGGCCGATGAATGTCGTCCAGCGTCTTACCCAACTTGGAGGCGAGGTTCCAACGAGACGGAAAACAGACGCAGGCCGCCTGCAACCGCCACGCGTCGGAGCGAACGAGCACGCAGAGGTCTTCTTGCACGAGTCGAGCGGCGGCGACCACGGGGTGATCGTCATCACGGAGCTCGATCGTGATGTTCGGGTAATGAACTTCGAGGAAATTCGTCACTTCGGCGAGCAGTTCGCGACTCCCTGCGTCACCTTCTCGGTTCGTCGCGACGACGACGTCGTAGGCGCGCTCGAGGAGCCGGCGTTTCTGCTCGAGTTCACTCTCACGACCTTCGTCAACTTCGAGCCAGTGATCGATGTCGAGCGGTCGAAGTCCCATGGCCATGCGCCAGCCCTTGGTCTCGAGCGGGAGATACGGGAATTCACTCACGGGCTTTTGCGCTTGCGCAGCACGAACCAGTAGATGCAGAAGACCACCACCGGCACGGCGATGACGATGACGCGCGCTTCGGGCAACACCACGCCCCGATGGACGCTGACGATGGTCGTCGTGGTGGTGAAGGCCTCAATTAATCCACTCAACTGCGATGTCTCCTTTTACGTCGTCGGACCGGCGCGTCTCGCGAGAGTCGAGCCCGGGACGACTGCTATTTCTTCTCCTGTTGGGCCATCAACGTTTCGAGGCGCTCCAGGATGCTCGAGATCGCCAGGTCCTGGGCGAGCAAGTGCTTTTGAATCTCTTCGGACTCCTTCAGTACCGCCTCGGCGTCCTTATACGTATCTTCGGAACGTTTGTCGGCGGCGCGAGCCTGAATGTTTTGACCCACGGTGATGATCGGCAGCAGCACGAGTTGGAGGAACGAACTCGAAAGCCACACGATGATGAAATAGGTGCCCTGTTTGATGGCGTCCGGGAGGGCGAACAGAGCGATGACGGTGAAGATGTACGCCATCCACATCGTTCCCACCACGAGGGTGATGCGAAGACCGAACCTCGCGTTGAAGCGGATGAACGGGTTCGGGTTATCCAAGTGGCGGAGGTCACGGGTCTTCGTCGGCCCGACGAGCTTTCGCTCGTCGGCCCAGGGGTGTCGTACGTACTCATAGAAATTCGGCATACCGGGATTCTCACACGTTTGGGGTGGTCAATGAACGTCAGTTGCCGCTTGCACGCTGAGCATATTGTGGTGATGCAACGCGTGGAAAGATGTGACGAAGGGGTCTTCGAATCGCGCCCGTCACCGCGCTGTGCGACGATGACGACATGGACTTCTCACTCAAGCTCGCTACGGCGGTTCTCGCTCGTACACCGGATGCTTTGAGTGCACTTCTCTCCGGATTGGGCGAGGAGTGGACCGCGGCCAACGAAGGACGCGACACGTGGTCGCCGTTTCAAGTTCTGGGACACCTGACTCACGTCGAAGAGTCCGATTGGATGGACCGGACCACGACGATTCTCGCGTCCAGCGAACCGACCGCCTTCGAACCGATAGATCGCGGAGCCGGTTTCGCACGTTTTGAGGGCTGGTCGATCACCGATCTACTCGAACACTTCAAAGTGATCCGGACATTGAACCTCGAACAACTCGAGGCCCTCGTGTCGGTCAATGACCTGGAACGAATCGGAATCCATCCCACCTTCGGGGACGTCACGCTGAGTCAGTTACTCGCGGCCTGGGTCGTGCACGACCTGAATCACCTCGACCAAATCGTCAAGACGATGGCCAAGCAGTACAAGGATGCCATTGGCCCTTGGCGAGCGTTCCTCCCCGTCGTCGACGCCCCGTGAATCGGTGGCGGCCACGCCATTAGTTGCCGTCGAAATCCATCCAGCCGGGCCGCGCGCGCCAATGGCCCCCGCGCTCGAGCAGGTCGAGGACACCTCGCTGCAACGACGTGTCGCGTGGTAGGTCCGCCCACCCGACCCCAGATTTCTGAAAGATGAAGCCGATGGTCTCTTCGTCGTTGTCGTACCAGTCGTCGAGGAGATTGAAACGGCGCTGAAACTGCACGATGTTGCTCGCCGGATCTAGGAAGTCCGTCAATTGCGCGTCGAGTAACCATGACTGGCACGTGGCGAGGCGTCGCTGATTCACGCGCCACATCGCGCTGAGGACTTCGCGCGCCCGGGCGAACGTCGCGTCGAGATCGTGAGGCGCGAGCGCTGCGCCGTAGGGAATATGAATCCCGACGGAAGGGTCGCCCCGTCGAAATCCGACACCGCGCTCGAGACTCTCCTCGATCGAATACCACGGCTCGGGCGAGAGGTTCCCGACGCCAAGATTCACGCGATGAAACTGGAGGCTTCCCACCTGCACCATCTCGCCGCGCAGTATCGGCAGTAGCCACCAGCCCGGTTCGAAGCCAACACTCCCCCTCTTGCGCTCATGAATCTGCACGTGTCGTGGCACAACGGTCATCGTTGAATCGATGACGTCCGACGGGCATCCACCGTCGGACAGGAACCCGCACGCGAGGTCGTAACAGATCGCGAAGAGATAGAAGTAGAAGATTCGGCCACTCTCGCCGGCGTCGTCGAGGTCGTCCCAGATCGGGATCGGGACATCGACGTCACCGCGACACTGGTCAACCCACGCAACGAGCGACGCGAGCAACGACACCCATTCGTCTTCGGCGCGGAACTCCGGCCACTGCGCGAGGACTCGACCGATGACGACGTCGGGGATACGCACGTCACGGAGCGTGCGCTTGATATCCCGCTCGGTGAGATCGCGCACTCGCTGTTCATCGTCCTTCGACGCCACCGGCAAGAACTCGCGCATCTCAGCGAGGGTGGTCTCGACGTCGCGCATCAGCGGTCAAGTGGCCGGAAGTGAACGCCCATCGCCGCCAGTCGCTGCGCGTGGCGCGCGAGGCGGGGACGAAACGAATCAAGGGACTCCGGGTTCCCCCAGACGACCTCGGCGAAAGCGGCCGTGCGCGGAAAGGCCATGTAGTCCAAGTGCTCGCGCGTGGCAATGTACTCGCTCCAGAGTTGTACTTGCGCCCCTCGCACGTGATGCCAATACTTCTCGTCGAGCCCGGGAGGGATCACCGAGAACCAATAGACCTTCTCCCAGGTCGTGACCGCCGGTCGCGGAGCCAGGGCGACCGGTTCATCCACCTCGTCGCTGCTCAGCCAGTCAAAGTAGAGGAACTGCATCGGCGCCATGACGACGTCGTGTCCCGACTCGGCCGCGAGTCGCCCGCGCACGGAGTGGCGCCACGCGCAGATCACGACGTCCTGGTCGACGTCGGCGTCCATCACCTCGTCCCACGCCAGCACTTCGTGTCCGTCCCTACGAAGCGCCGCGGTCAGCCGATCGGTGAAGAGCCCTTGCAACTGACGCTCGTCGCTGAGTCCGTGCTCGGCCATCACGGCGTGAGCGAGTTCACTCCGCTCCCATTCGGTCGTCGGACACTCGTCGCCGCCGATGTGAACCGGACTTCCGGGAAATCGACTCGCGACGTAGCGCACGACGTCTTCGGCGAAGGTCAAGGCACGCTCCCCGACATTGAGTACGTGCTCACTGATCCCCCAACGAGCCCACACCTCCAACGGCTCGTCACCGTTTCCCAGGTCGGGGTACGCGGCGATCACCGCCTGGGCGTGACCGGGCAGATCGATCTCCGGGACGATCGTGACGAAGCGTCGAAGAGCGTGTTGACGGATCGCTTCGAGGTCCGGCGCGCTATAGCAACCGGCGTGCTCGACGTCGTCGTCGAGGCCGTCGCCTTCGTGCCCGATCGGCGAGGAGCGGCGCACCGACGCAACGGAACCCAGGAGTGGCCATTGCGGTACCTCGACGCGCCAGCCCTGGTCGTCATTGAGGTGGAGGTGAAGTCGATTGAGTCGGTGCGCCGCAATCTGATCGATCAGCCGACAGACCGTCTCGACGTCGAAGAAATGACGAGCCACGTCCAGGTGAACACCGCGCCACGCGAAGCGCGGTCCGTCTTCAATGAAGAGCCGAGGGAGTTCGAGCGTGTCGAGCGTCGCGGCGCTCGACCAGAGGGCGTTCGGCCCCAGTTGGCGAAGGACCGTGAGAGCGTACGCGACGCCGGCCGCAGTGCTGGCGTCGATTGTGACCTCCTCGTCGATCGACAGGCGATACTCCTCGTCGCCGCAGTCGTTCACCTTGCGAATGATCACGTCAGGCGTCGTCGAGCCGTCCACGAACTCGACGTCCCAGCCGATCGATGCGGTGAGGTCCCGCGCAAAGGTCTCGACGACGTCGCGCCATTCGCTTTCAACCGATATTCGCAGCGGCGAGTGAAGCGTCAACGTCCCGCTGCGAACGTCCATTGAGCGTGGCAGAGGAACGAGGGTGACGTCCACTACGGCTTCACTGCGTAGCAGGCCGCGTGATGGGTCGCCGAGAGTGCCACCATCGGCGGTGTGGTGACCACGCACTGGTCCATGGCCAGTGGACATCGCGGCGCGAAGCGACACCCGGGTCCGGGGTTTATCACCTTGGGTGGCTCACCCAGGTCGTCGCCCTCAAAGGCCGTCGGCGCGAGGTGCGGGTCGGGCGCTGAGGACATCAGCAGTCGCGTGTAGGGGTGTTGCGGCGAACCGATCACCTCAGTGGTGAGACCCTCTTCGGCGATGCGACCGGCGTAGAGGACAATCATGCGATCGGCGACGTAGCGCGCGCTGGCCAGGTCGTGCGTGATGTAGAGGATGGAGACGCCCTCGTTGTCGCGCAACTCCTTCATGACGTTCAGCAGACCGAGGCGAATCGAGACGTCGAGCATGGAGACCGGCTCGTCGGCGAGGATCAGCGACGGTCGCGACGCCAACGCCTGGGCGAAGCCCAGGCGTTGGCGCTGTCCGCCGGAGAGCTCGTGCGGGTAACGGCGCAGTACCTCCTCGCCCGGCGTGAGCCCGACCTTCTCGACCAACGCGACCGCCTCGGCGAAACGATCGGCGCGTTTGATGTCGGGGCGGTGCAGTTTCAGTGAACGCAACAGTGCGTGGCCGACCCGCAAGACGGGGTTGATCGAACCGAAGGGATCCTGAAAGACCATCGGCATATCGCCCCGGCTCGCGCGAACCTCGCGACGACCCATGGCCTTGCCCTCGAACACGAACGAGCCCGACGTCGCCGGATACAACCCCGCCAGGACCCGCGCGATCGTCGACTTGCCCGAGCCCGACTCGCCGACGAGCGCCACGATCTCGCCCGACGCGACTTCGAAGGAGACCTCGTCGATGGCGTGCAGTTGTCCGCGCGTGCGAAAGCCGCCGACTCGGAACAGTCGCGTGAGGTCCTGGACCTTCAAGATGGCGTCAGGCATCGTTCTTCCTCGTTCGAGCGACCAGGTGGCAACGCACTTGGTGGTTCCCGTAGGCGATCAGTTCGGGACGAACGCTGCGACACTCATCGTTCGCGTACGCGCAGCGCGGCGCGAAGAGACATCCCTCCGGGGGGTCCACGAGCGACGGCGGATTGCCGGCGATGCCGGTGAGCTGCTTGGACTCGCCGAGCAGCGACGGGAACGCCTCCATGAGTCCCTGGGAGTACGGGTGCTCCGGTCGGTCGAAGACCTGGCGCGTCGGACCGAGCTCGACGATCTCACCGGCGTACATCACCGCGAGTCGATCGGAGTAGTGCGACACGACGCTCATGTCGTGCGTGACGAAGATGACCGCGAAGCCCAACTGGTGGCGCAGCGTCTCGACCTGGTGCATGAGTGAACGTTGCGCCACGACGTCCAGCGCCGAAGTCGGCTCATCCATGATGACCAGTTTGGGCTCGAGAAGAAGCGCCATGGCGATCATCGCGCGCTGTCGCATGCCGCCCGAGAGCTGTAAGGGGTAGCTCTTCAAGTGCACCGCGTCGATGGCAACCATGGCGAGCACCTCGGCCGAGCGTTGCGCGATCTTCTCGTCGCTCCATTCGGTGTGCGCCTTGCACGCGTCGGTCAGTTGGGCGCCGATCGTCAGCGTCGGGTTGAGCGCGTTCATAGCGCTTTGCATGACGACCGAGATGTCCCTCCAGCGGTGCAGTCGTAGTTCTTCGGGTTTGAGCGTCGTGAAGTCCACGCCGTCGAAGAGCACCTCGCCACCGGCCAGGCGGCCCGGGTACGTGAGTAGTTGGGCGACGGCGAAGAGCAGCGTCGACTTTCCGCAACCCGACTCGCCGACGATGGCGAGGAACTCGCCCTTGGCGAGGTCGAAGGAGACACCGCCGACGGCTTGGGCGGGGCCGGCCGGCGTGGCGTACTCGACTCGGAGGTCGCGAACTTGAAGGATCGGCTCGCTCACGCCACCCTGCGCTTCTTCATGGCTCGTACCGGTCGCAACGCGGGGTTCGCCACCTCGTCAAAGGCGTAGTTGAGCAGCGCGAGGCCGCTGCCGAGGATCGCGATCGCGACGCCGGGGGCCAACGCCCATAGCGGAAGTCCCGTTTGCAGGGCCTCGTTGTTCTGCGCCCAGTACAACATCGTGCCCCACGATTCGGCATTGAGGTTGCCGAGTCCGACGAACTGCAGTCCGGCCGACGCGAGCACGGCGTAGAGCGCGGCGCCGAGGAAATTGGCCACGATGAGCGACGTCATCGGCGGTATCAACTCGACCGTGATGACGTACCAACTCGATTCGCCCCGGGCCTTGGCCGCGAGCAGGTAGTCGCGATTTCGCAGCGACAGCGCCTGGACGCGGAGTTGCCTGGCCCCGTAGGACCAACCGGTGAAAACGAGCACGAACACCATCAGCCAGAAACCGGCGCTCTTGAGGTACCCGACGATCACGATGATCAACGGGAACGTGGGGATGACGAGCACGACGTCGGTCAAGAGCGACAGTCCGTCGTCGACGATGCCGCCCATGTAGGCGGCCGAAATTCCCACGATGACCGAGATCACGGTGCAGAAGAATCCCACGATCAACGCGATCATCACGGACTGGCGGGTCCCCGCGATCACTTGGGAGAACACGTCCTGGCCGAAGGACGTCGTTCCGAGCAGGTGCGACCACGAGACAGCGGCGCCCGGCGTGTAGATCTCGGCGGCCGGGTCGTGCGGTGTAAACCACGTCGGGAAGGCCGTCAACACCAGCAAGACGAAGAGGATGATCGCCCCGGTGGCGGCATTCTTGTCACGTCGCATGAAACGAAACACCCGGCCGGGCACGTGCAAGAGAACTCGAAGCGCTCTCACGAGGTGGTCCTTGTTCGAGGATCCAGCAGCGACGTGGCGATGTCAGCGATGAAAATCGCGACGAGGACCGCCACCGTGATGAGCAAGAACAGCGCCTGCATCAGCGGGAAGTCCTCGTTCTCCACGGCCTGCAGTAGCAAGAATCCCAATCCGGGATAGTTGAACACGTACTCGACAAGTATCGCGCCTGAGATCACGAAGCCCAGCGACATCGCAAAGCCGGTCAAGTTCGGCAAGAGCGCGTTGCGTCCGGCGTACTGCCAGAGGATGCGACGGGGCTTGAGGCCCTTGGCCCGTCCCATCTTGACGTAGTCCTCGGCCACGACCGTGATCATGTTGTTGCGCATCGTGAGGATCCAGCCACCGATCGACGTGATCAAGATCGTGAAGGCAGGGAGAATGGAGTGATCGATGATGTTCCAGATAAAGCCCAGCGTCAAGGACGGTGTCGCGGTTTCGGTATATCCCCCGAGTATCGGGAACCAGCCGAGCGTCAACCCGAAGAACCAGATAAACAGCAGTCCGAGG
>Ga0182030_10017740_pt1 | contig 13708 bp, 10 predicted proteins | sample 812S3MmetaG_FD_121299 | JGI IMG/M metagenome (GOLD analysis project Ga0182030, IMG submission 121299) | Permafrost microbial communities from Stordalen Mire, Sweden - 812S3M metaG (Illumina Assembly) | ecosystem: Environmental > Terrestrial > Soil > Wetlands > Permafrost | place: Sweden... | reverse complement strand
GGCTAAGAATAAGAGCGTACAGCACTCGCGTAACCTACTTTGCGTACGACCAGATGAATCCGCCAAACCCGATCGCACTGCCCGGCATCCCATGGACAGAATCGCTGGCAACGCTCAGCGTCACCGCACCACCTAATACCATTTTCACCTTCGTTCCGCCCGACAACCAGCCCCTAACAGCCTACTCATTTAGCGATGGGTCGATGCTCGATAGCTTGTACATCCAGGTGCCAGACGGAATACCTTCGGGCTTTGCGGCCTCCCGTTCCCAAAGCCTAACCGTTAACGGGTTTGCCTTCACGCCGGCGCAGTTGCAGGCGTACGGGCCGGCTTCCGCCACCATACAGTCCCAGTCCCTCCACAGGTAGGGAAGGTATATGTCAACGCTCAGGATCAGCATAGTGGCCGTGCTCACAGCCCTCACCTTGTCCGCTGCCGAAGATGCGACGGCGGGGGCTTGGCGAGTTCTCAAGGAGGCACTGCGTGTCCGTGGTCCGAGCAGCGTCATCGCGTTGGAACTGCTGGGCACGATCGATGACCCCACCAGCCGAGCTCTCCTCGATGAGGCGTTGAAGAGCAAGGATGCGGCGTGGCATGCAGCGGCTGGACTGACGCCGCCTCTATGCATCCACTATTTGGCTGACCTGCGGAGGGCGGCTCGGGACCCCAACGCCGATTACAGTGTGCCGCTTTCTGCCGGAATCAACACGGCGTTCTTGGCCGCAATCGCGCGCGCGGGAACCAGCGAAGCGGCACAGGCGCTGGCCGAGATCGCCGATGAAGCTGGATTCCCCACAGCCGGGTATGTCCTTCCCCAACTGGATTCTATGGGGCCTGTTGCCGAGCCGCAACTGATCCGGTTGGCGCGCAGTGGCCAGTCCCCTTCGGTGCGCGCAGCATCAATTGGGGCTCTGCGCCGAATGAAGACCGCCGGCGCGCTGGACGCTTTCCGCGCAGGCCTACACGACTCTGATTACAGCGTGCGGCGCATCGCGGCACTCGCGCTCGCGTCTTTGGGAAATGACGAAGGGAGCCGGCAGCTTGAGGCCACCGCCAACGATGCAGACGTCAACTTCCGGAACGCGGCATTGGCAGCCCTGGCGGCGCTCGGGCATGCGGACGCTTTCGACAAGCTGAAGGCTTTGCTGGCCTCATCGGACGAGAAGACGCGTTACGGAGCGGTTTCCGCGATCGCGGCGACGGGGAGCCCCCGCCTGAAGGCGTTCGCCTATCAGATGAAGCTCGACCGGCAGCCGGCCTTTGCCATCATGCTCGCGGACAAGCTCCTGGATCCGAAGGACCCGCGGGACAAGACTGTCCTTCAGGAGTTGATGACGACTGGCGAGGAGAGATCCCGGGTGCTTGCGGCCGAGCACTTGTTGGGAACGACGTCCGCCGGTCCGGCCGAGAGCGTAATTAAACGTGCCCTCACCAGCCCGGACTGGACTATGCGAGTATTCGCGCTGGAGGTAGCATCGCGTCACCACCAGTTGCGGCCCGAGTTGGCGAATCGGCTGTCAGACTCCGACCCCCGGGTCCAAGCCGCGGCGCTTTCGGCGATAGCGGAGCTCCACCAAAAAGACCGCTTCAAGGACGTGACTTCGTACCTGACAAATGAAGAGGCCCCGTCCGTTTCGTTGGCGGCGGCCAGAACCCTCGTCGCGTTGGACCCAGCCGCCGCCAAAGGTGTCTTTGAAAAAGTGCTGAAGTCCAGGGCTGAGGAAGCGTTGAGCATCTGGACTAGCTATATTCGCATCCATAGCGCAGCCATGTTGCTGGCCATTGAAGCCCGCAGCCAACCTCGATGAAAGGAGGATCATCCCGGCGGCTGAGTAGCGTCGACGTCGCTTGGAGTATACCGCCCATGTACATGCAGCTATTGTCTAAATCTCGAGCCGTAAGATCCCGAACCCGTTTTTGCCGTCGCGAGACGGGGCCGCCGGCCCCGCACGCCTGCGTCCGCAGAGGCATGTCGGAGACACAATCAATGTACTGCGTGACCCGATTCGCATCTCGTGCTACCGCTATCGGCATCCTCGTTGCCCACGCCGCCCTCGCCCAAACCCCCGCCACAGCCTCCATCTCCGGCCGCGTGCTCTCCGAAGAAGGCCGCACCTTACGGGCCACTGTGACGCTTTCCTTCGCGAGCGCACGCGGGTATCCCGCGCCGCCCTGGCGCACCCCTACCGGCGCCAATGGGACATTCACTTTCTCCCGTCTCCCCGCCGGGCGCTACGTCCTCTGCGCGCAGGTGGCCGCCTCCGAGACGGCGTCGGCCAACTCGCCCTACGTGGACACGTGCGTCTGGCCGTCGGGACAAACGCCCATCACCCTGTCCGCTGGGCAACAGGTCGCCGGAATCGCGTTCACCGCGCCGAAGGGCGCGCTGCTGAAAGTTCAGGTGGCGGACCCGGACCGCGTGCTTCCCCAAGTGTCGGCGAAGGGACCGGCGCCGCTGGAACCGGAGCTGCAACTCATCCTCAAAGGTCCCGATGGTCTGTACCGGCACGCCCGCTATGTCTCGGGCGATAGCGGCGGGCGAACCTACCAGATTGCCATTCCCGTGAACACCGCCGTTGGCATGAAAATCGTCAGCACCATCGCCAACGTCTTCGATCAGAACGGCAACCAGCTTCAGGAAACGGACGAGGTCGCCTTCCAGCCCGCCACGGCGGCGGACCTCAATCCGGTGACCTTCACCCTGCATCGGAAGTGACACAATGGGGAAGGCGTCCCCGCTTCCAACCCCATTCACGCCAACATTCCGCCTATTTTCCGTTGAAAACAAACGCCCTCCCTCCAACCAGCCCATTTCCCCGTTCTACAATAGAGCCGGCATGACCTTCTCCCCCCTCCAACCCGCGCCACCCATTCCCTCCCCAAACCAAAATTTACCAAACGAACCCATTCTTCCTCCCAACCCCAACCAAACACAACCACTTGCACCATCCGCCAACGAACCCACTTGCGTCTCCCCGCCGCCGGCTGGTATCGTCATGGACGACAAGCCCCGCGTCATGCCATCTCCTGTACTCAGCCGGGAAGAAGAGCTTTACTGGCTGGCATTGAAACTCGTCCCGGGTCTGGGCTCCAGAACTTCGGGAAAGCTGCTGGATCGCTTCCGCACTCCCCAGGCCATCTTCCGCGCCTCGCGCACCGAGCTGGAGGGCGCCGGCGTCAGTGGCGCCATCGCCCAATCCATAGCCAGCGGATGCACCTTCGAGGACGCCGCCGTGCAGCACGAAAAGATGGCGCAGTCGGGCGCCGTCGTGGTCACTATCGGCGATCCGCGCTATCCCGCGCCGCTGCGCGAAATCTTCGATCCGCCCATGCTGCTCTTCGCCCGCGGACGCGTCGAGCTGCTGCAAACCATCACCCTCGGCATCGTGGGGACGCGCCGTCCCACGCCCTACGGCCTCGCCGTCGCCGAGCGCCTCTCGGGCGACCTGGCGCACGCCGGTCTGACCATCGCGAGCGGCATGGCGCGCGGCATCGATACCGCCGCCCACAAGGGCGCGCTGGCGCACGGCGGCAATACCGTGGCCGTCCTCGGCTGCGGCGTGGATGTGGTCTATCCCACCGAAAATCGCAAGCTGGCTGCGGAACTGGCGGTCAAAGGGCTGATTATTTCGGAATTCCCCATGGGCGCGGTGGCGTTTCCGCAGAATTTCCCCATCCGCAACCGCATTATCAGCGGAATCAGCGTCGGCGTTCTGGTCGTCGAGGGCGCGCAGTATTCCGGTTCGGCCATCACCGCCAAGCTCGCCATCGATCAGGGCCGCGAGGTGTTCGCGGTGCCCGGAAACATCACTTCCAAGCTCAGTTGGGGCCCTAACCTGCTGATTAAGCAGGGTGCCCGCCTGGTCCAGGATTGGAACGACGTGATCGCCGAACTGCCTCCCGAATCCCGCCGGCATCTAATAGATAGGGGCCGCCGACAGTTGCTCGGCGGCGAGGGTGCAACCCTGGAGGGAGAACAGGCATCCTTATTAAGTGAGCCCGCCGCGGAGTTGGGCGACATCGCTCGCCGGGCGCTCGCCACGCTGCAAGTGGACGCCGCCATACATTTGGACGATCTGCTTGAAAAAGTGGAAGATACGTCCCCTTCGGAACTCATCGCCGCACTTTTCGAACTGGAGATGCTGGGCCTGGTGAAGCAACTTCCAGGCAAGAACTTTGTTAAAGTGTGGTAACGTCGTCTGCGTAATCTGCATTTATCGGTCAAGCGGCTGAGGGTGCCGCGGTTCGAAAGTTTCCTATGCCAAAAGCTCTTGTAATCGTGGAGTCGCCTGCAAAGGCGAAGACCATTAATAAATATCTCGGGAAAGACTACGTCGTTAAAGCTTCGCTCGGTCATATTAAGGATCTCCCCAAGCGCGATCTCGCGGTCGATGTCGATCATGATTTTGAACCCCGCTATGAAGTTATCGAGGGCAAGAAAAAGCTCATCGGCGAGCTGAAAGCCGCCGCCAAAAAGGTCAAGGAAATCTACCTCGCGGCCGATCCGGACCGCGAAGGCGAGGCCATCTGCTACCACCTCCAGGAGGAACTGCAGGACAAGAAGGGCGGCACCGCGTTCTTCCGCGTGATGTTCAACGAGATCACCAAGAAGGCCGTCGATCTGGCTTTCCTGCACCCCCAGCAGGTCAACAAGAACCTGGTGGACGCGCAGCAGGCGCGCCGCGTGCTCGATCGGCTGGTGGGCTACAAGATCTCGCCCCTGCTCTGGGACAAAGTGCGGCGCGGTCTCTCCGCGGGGCGCGTGCAGACCGTGGCGCTACGCGTGATTGTCGAACGCGAGCGCGAGATCCGCGCCTTCCTCAAGAACGAATACTGGACGGTGGATGTCGACCTGCTGGCCAGGAAGACCCCGGTGCTGAGCGCCCGGTTGATCCGCGCCAACGACGAGATGCCGGTACTCGGCAACCAGGAAGTGACGGACGCCGTGGTGGCGGACCTCGCGGGCGCCGGCTACGTGGTCAAGAGCGTGGGCACGCGCGAAAAGAAGCGCAATCCGGTGGCGCCGTTCATCACCTCCACCTTGCAGCAGGAATCGGCGCGCAAGCTGCGTTTCAGCGTGAAGCGCACCATGGTGCTCGCCCAGCGGCTGTATGAAGGCATCGAGATCGGCAAGGAAGGCGCCGTGGGCCTCATCACCTACATGCGTACCGATTCGGTGCGCGTGGGCGACGATGCCATTATCGACGTGCGCCAGTACATCGGCGAGCGCTACGGAGTGGAATTCCTGCCGCCCGCTGCCAACATCTACAAGGGCAAGAAGGATGCGCAGGACGCGCACGAAGCCGTCCGTCCCACCTCCATGGCCTACGCGCCGGAAGTGGTGGAGAAGTACCTGGCCGAAGACGAGATGAAGCTGTACCGGCTCGTCTGGAATCGCTTCGTGGCCAGCCAGATGATGCCCGCGCTGTTCGACCAGACCACCATCGACGTGAACGCCAGGGGTAAAAACGGCGTGGAGTACACCTTCCGCGCCACCGGCAGCGTGCCCAAGTTCGACGGCTATCTGAAGGTCTACCAGGAAGGCAAGGATCAGGCCGATGAGGAAGACGAAGAGCTGAAGCATCGCCTGCCGGCGGTGGCCGAGGGCGAGACGCTGCGCTTCAAGGCGATCAGCCCGGAGCAGCACTTCACCGAACCGCCTCCGCGCTACAACGAAGCGACGCTGGTCAAGCGCCTGGAAGGCGATGGCGTGGGCCGCCCGTCCACCTACGCCTCCATCATCTCCACCATTCAGGAGCGCGAGTACGTCAAAAAGGAAGGCGGCCGCTTCACGCCCACGGAATTGGGCATGGTGGTCACCGACCTGCTGCTGGAAAGCTTCGACGATATCTTCGAAGTCAAGTACACGGCGCGCATGGAAGAGGAGCTCGACGATATCGAAGACGGCAAACTCGACTGGCGCGCCGCCCTGCACGAGTTCTACGAGCGCTTCGACAAGGATCTGAAGCACGCCGAAGAGCACATGACCGACATCAAGCGGATGGAAAAGCCCACCGACTTGATTTGCGAAAAATGCGGCAAGCCGCTGGTCATCAAGTGGGGCAAGCACGGCAGCTTCATCGCCTGCACCGGCTATCCGGATTGCACCTACACGCGCGAGTTGACGGTGGATCTGCCGGACGTGGATGGGGCCGACCTCTCCGAACAGGGCGAAGAGGAATACTGCGAGAACTGCGGACGGCCGATGGTCCTCAAGAAGGGCCGCTTCGGGACGTTCCTCGCCTGCACCGGATACCCCGACTGCAAGACCACCAAACAAATCGGCGGCACGCAGAAGAAGCCCGATCAGCCGTTGGATGAGAAGTGCCCGCAGTGCCAGAGCAACCTGGTGCTGAAATTCGGCCGCTTCGGCGAGTTCACGGCGTGCAGTAACTACCCCACGTGCAAGTACGTCAAGCAGAAGACCATCGGGGTGAAGTGCCCGGAGTGTTCGGAAGGCGAGATCATCGAGCGCCGCTCCAAAAAGGGCAAGACGTTCTACGGCTGCAACCGCTACCCCGACTGCACGTTCGTCGCCTGGGGCAAGCCGGTGGCCGAGAAGTGCCCCGAGTGCGGCAGCCCCTACATGGTGGAGAAGTGGCTCAAGGCGGGCGCCGTGTGGCAGTGTCCGAACCCGGAGTGCAAGCACAAGGTGGAAGTTCCCGTCGCGGTCTAGGTTTACCGTAAACGGTCCTTAAATCCCGAATTCGGTACAATGGTGTGCATGAGTCTCTTTAAATGGAGCAATGCGCACTCGATTTACCTGCCGGAAATCGACGCCGAGCACCGTGCCCTTTACCGCCTCGGTGACGAACTGCACAAGGCACTGCTGGCGGGCGCCGCTCTGCCCCAAATGCAACCGATCCTGGCAAACCTGCTGGAATCCGCGGAACAGCATTTCCGCCACGAAGAGCGTCTCATGCGCGCCATTCATTACGATGGTTTTGCGTGGCACAAGCATCAGCACGACGCCGTGCGCAAGAAGACGAAGGCGCTGGCGAGGCGCATCGAAGGCGGCGATTCGGCTGCCGCCGGCGAGTTGCTCCAGTACCTCTCGGACTGGCTGCGCGATCACCTGGGCGTGGCCGACCGCATGATGGGCGCCCGCCTGCGCAATTACCTGCGCTTCAACACTTCGCTCGCGTCGTAGCCCGCGTAGTCACCACGAAAGTCCGCCCCTGGCCGAGTTGGCCGCCCATCCCGAGGTCGCGCGCATCGTAGCAGGTGGTCTGTTCGAACCCCGCGCGGCTTAATGCGGCATCGATCTCGCTCGTGGTGTAGCAGCGCTCCCACACCTCCACGTCGCTGCGCTTCCAAACGCCGTCGCTCAGGCGGAACATGGTGATGCGGCACTGCGCGAGATGCGTCCGGAAGTCGAAGCCCGAGCCGGAGAGCACCAGCACGTGATCGTCGCGCACCAGGGAGAAGGCATCGGTCCAGTTGGTCTGGTAGGCGGATTCCAGCAGCATGTCGAAGGCAAAGGGCGCGCCCGGTTTGAGCGCCGCCGCGGTGCGCTGGAAGGCGGCCTGGAGGTCCTCTTCGTCGAGGATGTGGTTGAAGCTGTCGAAGGTGGAGACGGCGCCATCGAACTTGCCGAGCACGCGGAACCGGCTGGCGTCGGCCACTTGGAACGCCGCGGCGGGCACGTTCGCGCGGGCGTGGGCGATCATCTCCGCGGAGGCGTCGATGCCGGTGACGCGGTATCCGCGGGCGGTCAGCAGGCCGGCCAGATAGCCGGTGCCGCAGCAGACGTCCAGAACGCGCCCTTTGCGCGCCACCCGCGGCAGCCAGATGCGCTCCAGGATGGGGAAGGCGAGCGAGTGGAACTCCTCGTTCCAGTAGCGATTGTAGAACCAGGCGAAATCGTCGTAGAGCGCCAAATGCCAGCATGGCATACTGTTGGACGATGCGGAAAATGTGGTGGCTTGCCCTGAGCGCGGCTGTCAGCCTGGCGCTGGGCGGATGTTCGTCGGCGGACGAAAGCAAGAAGGACGTGAAAACCGCGCCCAAAGTCGAGAAGACGCCGGACGTGTTCCAGGCCGTCTTCGATACCTCGCGCGGGCAGGTGGCGATCGAGGTCCATCGCGACTGGGCGCCGGTGGGCGTGGATCATTTCTACTCCCTGATCCGGACCGGATACTACGATGGAGTACGCTTCTTCCGCGTGACGCACAACTACGTGCAGTTCGGCATCTCTGGCGACCCCTCGACCAACGGATTGTGGGCCACCGCCTATTTGCCGGACGACCCGGTGAAACAGAGCAACGTCAAGGGCACGCTGAGCTTCGCGCACCTGGGGAAAAACACGCGCACCACGCAGTTGTTTTTCAATATGAAAGACAACAAAGACCTGGATAAACAGGGCTTCGCGCCGCTCGGCAAAGTGGTTACCGGGATGGACGTGGTGGAGCGCTTCTTTAGCGCCTATGGCGACATGGCGCCGCGCGGGCAAGGGCCCGATCCGTCAAAAATCGAGGTACAGGGAAACACATATTTGGATGCGAAATTTCCTCGACTGGACTACATCAAAAAAGCCACGATTCAGTGATATATTAGTAACGGCCCTGTCCCCGACGCGAAGGGGACCAGGAAGTTATCAATACAGGGTCAAATTGAAACGACGCGGCCCGGCGGTGAAACATCCGCCGGGTTTTTTTGTGGCATAAGGCTCCGCCTTGTGCACCCGAGCAAAGCTCGGGCGTCTGGGCGGAGCTCAGGCGTTGCCGCCCTATCCGCCGCGGTGCACAAGGCGACCCAGAGGGTATCCCCTTATGCCACGATCTTCTTGTGGATTTCCTGCAGGCTCCAGACGCGGATGGGGTCGCGCAGGCGGGCGGCCACGCCTTCGGCGGCGGCGCGCGCGCCGCTCATGGTGGTGATGCACGGAACGCGGTAGGTCACCGCGCTGCGGCGGATGGATTTCTCGTCGGAGAAGGCGCTGGCGCCGGCGGTGGTGTAGATGGCCAGTTGAATGTTCCCGCCCTTGAGCAGATCGACCGCGTTGGGCCGGCCCTCATTCACCTTGAGCACGGTCTTGCAGGCCACGCCGGCATTGCGCAGCGCGGCGGCGGTGCCGCGCGTGGCGGCCAGCGAGAAACCGAGTTCGGCGAAGCGTTTGGCCACGGCGACGGCTTCCGCCTTGTGATGGTCGTTGACGCTGATGTACACCGTGCCCTTCTCGGGCAGCGGACTGCCGGCCGAAATCTGCGCCTTCAGAAACGCTTCGCCGAAATTGATACCGACGCCCATCACCTCGCCGGTGGAGCGCATCTCGGGGCCAAGCACCGGGTCCACACCGTGAAACTTGTTGAACGGGAACACGGGCGATTTCACGAACACCTGCGGCACGGTGAGCTTGCCCGAGCCGAAGCCGTAATCCTTCAGCTTGCGGCCCCACATCAGGCCGACGGCGATGTTGGGCAGCGGCACTCCGGTCGCTTTGCTGACATACGGCACGGTGCGCGAGGCCCGCGGATTGACTTCCAGCACGTACACCACGCCGTTCTGGATGGCGTACTGCACGTTCATCAGGCCGACCACGCGCAGCGCTTTCGCCAGGCGGACGGTGTAGTCCTCGATGGTGCGCAGCGTCTCCTCCGATAGCGATTGCGGCGGCAGCACGCAGGAACTGTCGCCGGAGTGCACGCCGGCTTCCTCGATGTGCTCCATGATGCCGGCGATGAGCACGTCGGTGCCGTCGCCGAGCGCGTCGACATCGACTTCGGTGGCGTCGTCGAGGAAGCGGTCCACCAGCACGGGGCGATCCTGCGAGAAGGTCACCGCCTCGCGCATGTACTGCCGCACCATTTCCTCGTCGTAGGCGATGACCATGGCGCGGCCGCCCAGCACATAGCTGGGACGCACCAGCACCGGATAGCCGATGCGCGCGGCCACCGCGCAGGCTTCTTCCACGCTGGTGGCGGTGCCGTTCTCGGGGCACGGAATCCGCAGATCGTCGAGCAGTTTGCCGAACAGCTTGCGATCCTCGGCCAGATCGATGTCCTCGGGATCGGTGCCGATGATGTGCACGCCGAGGCGCTTCAGCGGCAGCGCCAGATTGAGCGGGGTCTGCCCGCCGAACTGCACGATCACGCCATCGGGCTGTTCGGTATCGACGATGTTGAGCACGTTCTCCAGGGTCAGCGGCTCGAAGTAGAGGCGATCGCTGGTGTCGTAATCGGTGGACACGGTCTCGGGATTGCAGTTGACCATGATCGATTCGACGCCCATTGCCTGTAGCGAAAAACTGGCGTGGCAGCAGCAGTAATCGAACTCGATTCCCTGTCCGATGCGGTTGGGCCCGCTGCCCAGAATCATCACCTTCTTGCCCGTGCCGGGATCGGCTTCGCAGGCAGATTCATAGTTCGAATAGAGGTACGGCGTGAAGCTCTCGAACTCCGCGGCGCAGGTATCGACGCGGCTGAAGACGGCCTTGACGCCGAGTTCCTTACGGCGCGTGCGCACGTCGATTTCGCCCGCGTCCCAGGTCTTGGCCAGTTGCGCATCGCTGATGCCGAAACGCTTGGCGGCGCGGAACTGCTGCGCGGTAGCGGCGGCGAACGTGGTCTTGGCCAGCTCGCCTTCCATATCCACCACTTCTTTCATCTGCTCAAGGAACCACGGGTCGATGGCCGTCATTTCGTGGATGTCCGCCACGCTATAGCCGTTGGCCAGGGCGAAGCGGATGTAGTTGAGACGGTCCGGCGTGGGCGTGATCAGCTTATTGGCGATCAGGCTCTTGTCGTACTTCTCGCTGCCGAACGCCTTGCCGGTTTCCAGGCTGCGAATGCCCTTCCACAGAGCGGCTTTGAAGGTGCGCCCGATGGCCATGACCTCGCCCACCGACTTCATCTGCGTGCCCAGGGTGGGGTCGGCGCCGGGGAATTTTTCGAACGCCCACTTGGGGATCTTGGCCACCACGTAATCGATGGTTGGCTCGAAGCAGGCCGGCGTCTTGCGCGTGATATCGTTGGCGATTTCGTCTAGCCGGTAACCCACGGCGAGCTTGGCGGCGATCTTGGCGATGGGGAAGCCGGTGGCCTTGGAGGCCAGCGCCGAGCTGCGCGACACGCGCGGGTTCATCTCGATGATCACCATGCGCCCGGTGGCGGGATGGATGGCGAACTGCACGTTGCTGCCGCCGGTATCCACGCCGATCTCGCGCAGGCAGCGCAGCGCGCCATCGCGCATCATCTGATATTCGCGGTCGGTGAGGGTCTGCGCCGGCGCCACGGTGATGGAATCGCCGGTGTGCACGCCCATGGCGTCGAAGTTCTCGATGGAGCAGACGATGATGCAGTTGTCGGCCAGATCGCGCATCACCTCCAGCTCGAATTCCTTCCAGCCGAGCGCGCTCTCTTCGATCAGCACCTCGTGCACCGGGCTGAGAGAGAGACCGCGCTCCAGGATCTCCACCATCTCTTCCTTGTTGTAGGCGATGCCGCCGCCGGTGCCGCCCAGGGTGAAACTGGCGCGCAGGATGCACGGGTAGCCGATGCGCTCGGCGAACGCGAGGCCCGCGGTGACGGAGTTGACGAGCTGGGATTGCGGCGTCTCCAGGCCGATCTTGCGCATCGCGTCTTTGAACAGCAGGCGGTCTTCGGCCTTCTTGATGGCGTCGATCCTGGCGCCGATCAGTTCCACGCCGTATTTGTCCAGCACTCCGGCTTCGGCCAGTTCCACGGAGAGATTGAGGCCGGTCTGGCCGCCCACGGTGGAGAGCAGCGCATCGGGCCGCTCGCGCCGGATGATCTCTTCGAGATACGGCAGGGTCAGCGGTTCGACGTAGGTTTTATCGGCCAGGTCCGGATCGGTCATGATGGTGGCCGGATTGGAATTGACCAGGATTACTTCGTAGCCGTCGGCGCGCAGCGCTTTCGCGGCCTGGGTGCCGGAATAATCGAACTCGCAGGCCTGCCCGATGACGATGGGGCCGGAGCCGATGATCAGGATGCGGTGGAGATCGTTGCGCCGCGGCATGCTATTTCGCCTCCCGCATCAGTTTGGTGAAATCGTCGAAGAGGTAGTGCGAATCGTGCGGGCCGGGCGCGGCTTCGGGGTGGTATTGCACGCAGAATAACGGCTCGCTGCGGTGGCGGAAGCCTTCCAGCGTTTGATCGTTGAGATTGACGTGGGTGATTTCGATCTCGTTCAGGTTGAGCGAATCCGGGTCCACCGCGAATCCGTGATTGTGCGAGGTGATCTCCACGCGTCCGGTGAGTTCGTTGCGCACCGGATGGTTGGCGCCGCGATGTCCGAACTTGAGCTTGTAGGTCTTGCCGCCGAGGGCCAGCCCGAGCAACTGGTTGCCCAGGCAGATGCCGAAGATGGGCTTGCGGCCGATGAGCTTGCGGATGTTCGAGACTTGCGCGACCAGCGGTTCGGGATCGCCGGGGCCGTTGGAGAGGAAGATGCCGTCGGGGTGAAGGGCCAGCACGTCCTCCGCGCTGGTGAGCGAGGGCACCACGGTGACGCGGCAACCGGCGTGGACCAGGCGGCGCAGGATGTTGTGCTTGATGCCGTAATCGTAGGCCACCACGTGGTAGCGGGGCTCGGCGCGGGGTCCGATGAGGTCGGAGGGCGAACATGGTTCGACGGTCTGGGTCCACTGGTAACTTTCGCGCGTGCTCACGCGGGTCGCGAGATCGAGTCCGGCCATGGTGGGGATCTGGCGCGCCTTTTCGACGAGTTTGCGGCCGTCGGTTTCGAGCGTGGAGAGCACGCCGCGCATGACGCCGCGGGTGCGCAGGTGGCGGACCAGGGCGCGGGTGTCGAGATCGCTGACGATGGGCACACCGGCGCGGCTGAGGAAAACGTCGGCGGCGGCATCGCTGCGCCAATTGCAGGCGATGGGCGAAAACTCGCGGACCACCAGGCCTTCGATGTACGGGCCTTTGGACTCGTTGTCGGCGGAGCTGGTTCCGTAATTGCCGACTTGGGGGTTGGTCAGGATTACGATCTGGCCGGAATAGGAGGGGTCGGTGAAGACTTCCTGGTACCCGGTGAGGGCGGTGTTGAAGACAACTTCGCCGCTTCGCTCGGTGGGCGCACCAAAACTCCGGCCCTCGAAGACGCTCCCGTCTTCCAGGGCGAGTATTGCTGTGGTCAATTAGGCTTTTCCTCCCGGGGCGTGGATAACTTTCAGTTTAGCAGGTGAGGGCGGGCGGGGCGCCGGAGGGGTGTGGGTGTGTGGGGGTTTGTGAAACGGAAAAGGAGGACGCCGTCAATTGCGCAGATCATCCAGGAATTCCGATGCCGGCTCCACGCTCGTCACCAGCAGACTCCTGGCGGCGCGCCATGCACTGCGCGCAGCGGCAGCGCAAGGTATCGGGGTTATGCCGCTTCCAGTAGATACCGCCGGAGTAGCTCGTCCGCTTCACGGCGTTACGCCGGGCGCGTTCCGATTTCAGCACGTCATCGGGGATGGTGGCAGGGTCGATATTTGCGGTCCACGATCTCACGCCAGGACCTCGGCGATTTCAATTTCCTTGCGCAACAATTGGCCCACCAAAACGCTGAGCGAGACGCCCTTGCGAATCGCGATGGCCAAGAGGCGCCCCTGTAGTTCCGGGTCGAGATAAACCGGCACGTGGAGACCGGTGCTACATGAATAGAATTTGCCGCGGACCGCACCGAGTGGGGTGGCGCGAATCTCGGGAATGTCGGAGAAATCGATGGTTGCGTCTCCCATCGTCTGGAGGGCGAGTAT
>Ga0182030_10017739_pt1 | contig 13709 bp, 11 predicted proteins | sample 812S3MmetaG_FD_121299 | JGI IMG/M metagenome (GOLD analysis project Ga0182030, IMG submission 121299) | Permafrost microbial communities from Stordalen Mire, Sweden - 812S3M metaG (Illumina Assembly) | ecosystem: Environmental > Terrestrial > Soil > Wetlands > Permafrost | place: Sweden... | reverse complement strand
TCGATGGCGGTGACGTTCGGCGCGGTATGACTCAGGATGTAGATGCGGCCGTTGAACGGATCTCCGAAGATACCGTCGGGACCGCCCTGCACGTCGATCGTTTTGATCGTCGCCAATGAAACCAAATCCCACATCGCAACGGGGTTGCTGCTGACGAAAGCGTGATGCGACTGCTCGTCCACCGCGACGCCGTGACCGCTCGCGTTCGCGATGCTGCCGACCGGCGCAAGTGTATCGAGATCGAAGACGCTTACCGCGCCCGCCGGACCAATTCGCGGAGCGTACAGCCGACGCGCACCGGCGTCGGCGTAAACGTAGTCGAACCGCCCTTCTCCGCCGACCGTTTTTGTAACGAGCACCTTGTACGGCGCGGAACTCTGCGCCAGGCTCGCAGGCACCGAAGAGAAGCCAAGAACGACGGCGAGGATGCCGGTCAGCACGGTAAGACGCATGCGTTCTCCAACGAAGTGAGTGCTCTAGCCGCCGGATCGCTCCGGCGGCTAGAAGGGTTGCACTTGAATCGCCGCTAGAGCCGCTTGATCGCGGAGATGCGAACCGTCCGCGGGAATGGAGCGGAGAGGCCACGCCCCGGACCGTTGCTGTAGCTGAACGTACCGTTTGGGTTGAGCGTCTGCATAACCGGAACGTTGCCTTGGTTGTAGACCGCGTGGGCAAAGTTCGCGCCGAAGTTGAGGTTGTTGAGGTTCTCGACGGAGGCTTGAAGCGACAACCCGTGGCCGAAACCGATCCGTACACCGGCATCGAGCAGCACGTACGCCGGAGCGTTGAACGAGTTGTTGTACCCTTCGTAGTCCACGCCCAAGCGCACGAGCGAGTCGTTCTTGAGCGCGTACTGCATGTTCGCGTAGCCCTTGGTGTACGGATAGCCGTAGTCTTGCGCGCCGTCCGGTGTGTATGTTCCGAGCATCTCGAACGACGTGGGAAGATTCACGTAGTAGAGACGGTTGAACGTGCCCGTAACGCTATAACCGAAGCCGCGTTTCGGCAGATTCGTGAGGGTGAAATCGAAGCCATTCGACCAGCGGCCCGAACCGTTGAGGTTGATCTCCTGGAAGTAGGAGACGTTGGTCGCGTAACCGGGCGGCGGCGGGATCGCGAGTTGAGTCTGCAGCCACGTGTTGTGCACGAAATCGCTGAAGATATCGAGCGAGAAAACGGTGCCGTTCTTGAAGCGATAGTCGCCACCGAGATCCTCAGCCACGATCTCCTCGGGCAAGATGTTCGGGTCGGGAACCGTGAACGCAAAGCCGTTCGTCGCCGTCGTCTGACTCACAAGACCGGAAACGAGGCTCGCGTACGGCACCGAGATCGAAGAACCGCCCGTTAGGCGGATCGCCAGATTGGCTTCCGGCCGCCAGACGAAGCCGAAGTGCGGATCGTAGTGGCTGGCGCCGTTAATGAAGGGCGAGAGTACGATCGGCGCGAGCCCGAGGTTGATCTTATCGCCGGCGGCGACTTGCGCCGCCCCGAAAGAGTTGAGGAAGTCCGGGCTCTCCTGCTGGCCCAGGATCTTGTAGATCGTAAAGTAGTTGCCGAAGTCGAATTCGAGCTTCGGCGTCAGTTGGAACTGCGCCGTGAGTGCAATCGAGGTCACCGAATTGAACGTCTCGGGGATCGCAAGCGGCGTCGCCTTGTACCCGGCGACCAAGCCGCAGCCCGGCTGATAGCCGGGGTCCGCATGCGATGCCGGCGCCGCGCCGCCGGCTTGCGTGAACGTGCAGCCTGCCACAAGCGGCGAGAGATCGCCCGAATAGCTGGTCGTGTCGTTGTAGTAGTGGTCGATACTGATGTTATAGATATTGTTCCCGACGGGATGGATGTAGTCGAACGTGTAGCCGCCGAGTTTGTCGTACTCGAGCGCGTCGACCGGCGTTCCGAAGCCATAGAGGCCCGAGTTGTTCTGAGCGGTCGACGACGTGAAGCACGGCGTCGCAACAGAGCAGGTCAATCCGTTCGCGGAGGTTGTGATCGGGAACATCGTCGGCGCAAACGCGTTGACGAAGCCCGTCATCCCGTTCGCGGATCCGTACTGGTAGCACGGCCCTTTCGCGCCGGCGCCCGCCGTCGCCGCGACGAACTGCGCTTGGCAATTCGCGTTGCTGACGACCGCGAACGACGGCTGCGCGGTCGAGCCGTTCGCATAGATGGAGGTCGCCGGCGAACCGTCGCTCATGCGCGTGATCGTCGCCGTATACGGCCGCAACAGCAGTGTGTCATTCCCGATCGTCGTCTTGAAGTCGAGGTTGAAGTTCGGGTTGTTGTTCGAAACGTTCACGCCGGGAAAGAACGTGTAGAGCGGCACGTTCGTCTGGCCGGCGATGCCCGGGAGAAACGGCGAGTTGTAGCTCGAGTTTAGCGCGCACGTCGCGGGATTGGTGATTCCCTTGCCGCCGGTGACGCAGGCCGGGATCGTCGCGTAGCCGACGAACTGGCCAAACGATGAGCCCTCCGGAGCGATCGTCGATTGGAGGCCGAAGAACTCAAATCCGACCGAGGTCGCGTCGGAGAATTTGTAGCGCGCCTTGAAGAGCTGCGAGTCCAAAATTTGCGGGCTCGAGAGGCTCTGGCTGTAGCCGACGACGTTGTTCGTCAAGTACGGCGTGTTGTAGGCGAAGTCTGCATTCGGGCGAGTGCCGGTGATGCCGTAGGCGTCCTGGCCGAACGACGCGCCCTTGTAGCCGCTGAACGACTTGCCGAGAACGAACGAGAAGTTACCGGCGTTGAGCGTCACAAGCCCCGTGTAGAGGCTGCCGCCGTAGTTATCGATGCCGGCCTGGAAATAACCCGTGTCCTTGGCCGTGAAGTCCGGCGTGCGCAAGTTGATCGACCCGACAGCCGACTCGCCGGCGGTCGGGCCGTTGAGCCCCGCGCCCTGGAGCACGTCGATTCCGCCGAGGAGCCCCGTAGCGCTAAACTGGCCGAGGAATGTGCCGGAGACGCCGCTTGAGATCGGGTGGCCATCGATCAGCACCAACGTCTCCTGTCCGAGCCCATGGAGGCGAGGGAAGCTGTTGTTCGTCGACGAGTTCGTCGATGATACGAGGCCGGGGATGGAGGCCAGGAGCTTAGGCAAGTCGGGCACGCCGCGCTCCTGGATGAAGGCCTGCGGTATCGAGACCGCCGAGGTCGACGTGATGTTGAACTTCGCCGCGTTCTGCCCCGATGACGCGGACGTGCGTCCGATGACCTGGAGGTTGCTGAGCGAGGACTCGGTGAGCTCGACGTTCACGGTCTCCGTAGCGCCCACGGCAGCGGTGACCTGCGTCGAACCGCTCTGGTAGCCGCCTTTGTTTACCGTCACCGTGTAGACGCCGGGCGGCACGCTCACCGTAAAGTTGCCTGACGCATCGGTGGTTGCCGAGGCGTGCGTGGGCCCGTCGAAGATCACGGCAGCACCGGCAAGTCCGCCGGTGACCGCTGATCCGCTAACATGTCCCTGGATCGTTGCCGACGACTGCGTAGCTTGTGCGACGACCGTGTCACCGCTCGTCGCCGCACTAACGGGTCCGACGAGGGTACAAAGTGCCAGAACAACTGCAGCCGCCGCACGGTAGACTCTGCGCACGGGGTACTCCTTCAAGCGATGGGTGTCAGGGCTAGCACAAGCACCCGTTGCGCCATCCACTAGAACCTTTGAGACAAAGCTAGTTTTACGTTTATAACCCGTTCGAAATCGGCCGTCATGGGCCAACTGTTTAGCCCGGGGGCATCGACCTGCGCCAAACACAAGGCTACTTAGGGCTCGGCGGGTCAATTGCCTTACTTACAAAGCTATCTTACCTTAGTTCGTAGCAAATCTATCATTGCCGACTATGGCCAAGAAATCGCCGCTCGAATGCCCCATTTTGAGAGAGGCGCAGAAGCACACCTAAAGAAGGCAGCGCAATGCACAAGCCGCTCGTCTTCCTATTTGCATTCATCTTGCTCTCGACGAACATCACCATCGCACAGGCACCCACGGTCATCCGAGTTGCCGGGCCGCCGAACGAAGGATACAGAGACGTCTATTACGGCGTGCAGGCCGGTTTGTTCGCAAAATACGGACTCGACGTTCAGCCGAGAATCACCAACGGGGGCGCCGTCGTACTCGCCGGACTTGCCGGCGGATCGTTCGACGTTGCCTACACGAACCTCGTGCCCGTCTTGCAAGCACATTTGCACGGCCTTCCGTTTCAGATCATCGCACCGTCGACGATGTTTACCAGCGAACGATCGCAAAACGCCATGCTCGTTACCGAAGATTCTCCCATCCGCACGGCGCGCGACCTCGATGGAAAAACGATCGGTACCCAATCGCTGCAAGATCTCAACTCCGTCGCCATGCGGGCCTGGATCGACAAAAATGGCGGTAATTCCAGCACTATTCACGTGTTGGAAGTTCCGTCCGCGTCGGCGGTTGCCGCTCTCACCTCGCACCGGATCGACGCGATGGCGCTCTCCGAACCGCTGCTTACGATGGCGAAGGCGACCGGAAAAGTTCGCGTTCTGGCCAACCCGCAAGGCGCGATTTCCGACCGTTTTCAAGCGCAAGCATTCGTCTCGACGACCGACTTCGTCACGCAACATCCCGACGCGATGGCGCGCTTCGCGCGTGCAATGCACGAGTCGGCACTCTACAACAACTCGCATCTTTCGGAAACGATACCGCTGATCTCGTCATTCAGCGCCGTACCCGCCGACGTCATCGCGCGCACCGTCCGGTCGATCGACGGTGAATACGTCGCACCGCGATACATTCAGCCGCTGATCGACTTCGCGGCGAAGTACGGCATGATCCCGCACACGTTCCCGGCCGAAGAGATCATCAGCCCGGTCGCGTTGAAAGCGCAGCTGGAGCGCGTTCGACACGCTCGCAGGTAACGCGGGCGCGGGGTCAGGTTCCGGTACTCTCCTTCGCCCCCGTGAGATAGGCCAGCAACGATAGGCTGTGTGCGGCGCACGGAACGAGCCGCGACATGATCCCCTTGAGGCGCACGAATTCGTCAGCCGTAAGCGCCTCGAAGAGCGCATCGTTGACCGGCGCCTGGACCACGGCGAGCCTGTTCAAGAGCTTTCGTCCGGCCGGGGTCACGGTAAGCAGTACGCGGCGTTTGTCCTTGGCATTCACCCGCTTGCGGACGAGGCCCGCGCGCACCAGCTTCGCGACCTCGGTCGTGATAAATGCGCCTGAAAGGTGTAGATGTTCGGCGATCGCATTGACCCCGATGCCCGTCGGGCCTTGCAGATGCGAGATCGAGATCAGGGAGGTGTAGCCAATCCCCGTGAGGCCGAGATGTTCGCCAAACCCGGCCCGGATATCCGTAAGCATCTGCGAAAAGGCGAGAAAGTCATGGATAAACGAGCGGAACTCTTCATCAGTCCCGTTTATCAAAAGCTCAGGTTTGCTGGTGGTTTTAGCCCGCATCGTTACGGTAGCTAGTCTTCGCGGAGGTTTACCTGTAATACCTCGGGATCGAAGGTGAGATCGTCCGGGCGCACGTCGACCGGGCTGAACTGGCACCGCGCAAAGCGATCGCGCTCTTCGAACGGCACGGTCGCGTCGATGCCGAGTTTGGTGCGTATACCGCCGTTGCCGATGCGTACGTACTCGTGTCCGCGCGCGGCGGGAATCGTTATCAGGTCGCGCGAGGCCTCCATGCGCGTCGCCAGAGCATACTCGACGTCGGCCGGATTGCGGATATCGATATCGTCATCGACGACGATCACGAGATCCAAGTCTTTGAGCGCCCCGAAGGCCGCCAGAATCGCATTCCGCTGCAGTCCGTCGTGCTGCTTGGACGTTTTGCGAACCTGGACGACAGCGTGAAACCGATGCAAGCCGCCGGCGGTCATTTCGGCGTCGACAACGATTGGAACGGAAGCCTGCAGCACTTTGAGGAGGCTCGCTTCGAGCACATACTTGCGCAGCATCACGGTTTCGCGTCCGTAACCGTTGATAGCGTGGTAGATCGGACGCGCACGGTGGGTCACGGCCGTAATTTCGACTACCGGCGCATCGCCCACGGCCGAGAGGTACCCGACGAACTCGCCGAACGGCCCTTCGCGCACGGTCTGGTCCGGTAAAATCCGGCCTTCGATGACGATCTCGGTGTGGGCGGGCACATGCAGAGGCTGCGTCACCGCGTCGACCACCGCGAGCGCGCGTCCGGCCAAACCGCCCGCGACGGCGAGTTCGTCGAGTGTTTCGGGAAGCTGCGAGCCCATCGTTGCAGCCGCGTACTGCAGCGCGATATCGGTCCCGATGCAAATGGCGATCGGAAGCGCTTCTCCGCGCGCCTTCGCGCGCTCCCATGCGACCCGCAGGTGACGGCCGAGATCGAGTTGGATCGCCATGCGGTTACCATCGCCCAACTGTAGGCGGTGGTACGATGCATTGTAAACGCCGGTTTCGGGATCGCGAACCACAACGACGCCCGCTGTTATAAAGCGACCCGAATCAGCGGCCGTGTGATGCAGCACCGGGAAGAGGCGGCCGAGGTCGATGCCGGTGGTGGCGATCCGTTCTTGCACGGGCGCATCCGAAACGGATACCGGTGGAATCGGACCGGCCAGCGCGCGTCCGACAAACGAGCGGATCGTACCGAAATCCACGCCGAACGCGGCCTCGCAGTTCTCTTGAGCTGCGAGAAAGTTCCCGAGCACCGGGACGTCGTAACCGCGCACGTTGGTGAACAGCAACGCGGGTCCGCCGTCAAGCCGCTTCATGATGCCGGCGATTTGCAGATACGGATCGGCCGGCGCGGTATAGGCCTGCAGCCGGCCGCGTTGACGCATCCGCTCGAGCGCGGAACGGAAGTTCGTGTCGATCGGGACGGTGCCGGCTGCGAGTGATGCCGTCATAGCACGGGTTCCAGCGTCGAGCGCGATTCGGCCGCCAAATCGTAGCCGGCGAGAACGCGATCGACTAGATCCGTTGCGCGCGACCAGTCGTACGTCCGGTATGAATGCGCTTTCGTTACGAAGGATGCGCCCGCGTAGAACATCTCGTATTGCGTGTGACGAGACGCGAACTCCGAGCCGACCGCGTCCCATGCAAGCTTATAAAACTTGACCTTTTCGTAGGCGTCGGAGACCGGGGACTGCTGCGTAAGTTCGATTAACTCGGCTGTCTCCGGATTGCTGAAATCGCGATAGGACGAAGGCTGCATGATCATGCCTCCGCCCGCGAGGTCGCGCAGCGCCGTGATGAAGCGCGGGTAGAGCCCCTGCGTAATGACTTGTGCCGAGTAGAGCGTGTGACTGTCGGGCACGTAGTATCGCCCGCACATCGTCCCTTTGAGTTCCATCGCGACGAGCAACGCGTCGACCATCTCGACTTGGGCGGCCAACGCTCCGAGCGTTTCGCGAACGGGCGGCAAACCGATGACGCCGTTCGTCTCGGCAATTCGGCGCGCGATACCGACCAGAAACCGCAATTTCACCGATAACCGGATCATTGCCTGATAGTTCTGATAGACGTGCGCCGGCGTAGCGTGAAACTGACGCTGACACATCTCGATGTCATCGACAACGAACACGCGCTCCCACGGCACCCGGACGTCATCGAAATAGATCACGGCGTCGTTCTCATCGAAGCGGCTGGCAAGCGGGTTGTCAAAAACGGAAGCGGCAGCCTGCTCGTACGATTTTCGCGAGAGGATCTTCAAGCCCGGTGCGTTGAGCGGCACGACGAACGAGAGCGCATACTTCTCGTCGCCGGGAACCAGGGGCTGAATGCAGGTTACAAAGACTTCATTCGCGAGTACGGCGCCCGTCGCGAGCATCTTAGCACCGCGCACGGTGATTCCACTCTCATCGCGATCAACCACGCCGGCACTAAGGAATTCCGTCTTTTGCTGGGCGGCTGATTTCGAACGGTCGGCCTGCGGGTTGATGATCACATACGTGAGATAGAGGTCGTTATCGCGGGCGAAGGCATAGTAGTCGGCGAGCGCCGCCGCACGCTTAGGGTCGTATGCTTCAAACGTTTCGAGACCCATGTACATGCCCGCTATGCACGAAGCGACGTGGTCGGGCGCCCGGCCGATGAAACCGCAGTGCAGTTCGGTCCAAGCCTCGAGCCCCCGCCGCCGCTCGACCAACTCCGTGTAGCTCGTGGGCAACTGCCAGATGCGATTCGCGTTCCGGTCGGTCCCCGGCACCGCGAATGTCATGCGCTCGGCGTTTTCCGGCGCGCTCTGGAAATCATAGATCGCGGCGACCGACGAGACGGCGTTGCGAAATGCCGGATCGACCGTAACATCTTCGACCCGCCGTCCGTCGATGAAGACGCAGCGCTTATCGCGCAATGACGCGACGTGCTCGCTACCCGTCTTGAGCATGACTACTCCGTTCGACGTCGGCCGTCAACGTATGATAGCGGCCACGATAAAAAACGAGCGGGTCTTCATCGACGTCCGAAGTCGCGAAGCGCAGCACCTTGCATACAAAGATGACGTGATCGCCGCCATCGTGTTGCGCGTACGGTTTGCATTCAAAATGGGCGAGCACGTCGGCGATGACCGGAGCGTCGCCGTAGCCGGGCGAGTGCACGACCGTTTGCCATTTGTCGGTCTGCGCCCGCGCGAAACGTTGCGAAAGATCGGCCTGGGCCCGGCCGAGGATGTTCACGGCGAAACCACGAGCGGCTTGCATCGCATCGAGGCTGTGCGCCGTCCGGGCCACACTGAATAAGACCAGCGGCGGATCGAGCGATACGGCGTTGAACGAGCTCATCGTCATCCCGACGGGAGCGCCGAGACGATCGCGCGCGGTCACGACGGCAACGCCGGTCGCAAAACTCCCGAGCGCATCGCGCAAAGCCCGTGACGTGAAAGCCGGGCTAGCGTCGAGGTTCATTCAGGCACCGCGGCGATGACGTCCATCTCGACGAGCATATCCGGGAACCCCAATTCGCAGAATGCCGCCGTGCGAGCCGGGTACGGCCGCGGCATCAGTTCTTCGTAAACGGCGTTGAACGCCGCCCGATCGGCCGGGTCGCGCAAAAATACCGTGACCTTAAGAACGTGCTCGAGCGACGTACCGGCTGCTGTAAGGATCGCCGCGATGTTGCCGATGCAGCGCCGCGCTTGGTCGGCGATGTCTCCCATCTTGCCGGTCTCGCGATTGCGGCCCGCTTGACCCGATGTGAAAACCAGGTTCCCGTAACAGATCGCATGGTTGAACGGTCCCGTTGGATTTGGTGCAGTCCCAACACTCACCGCAATCTTCTTCTTCACGCGCGCCACGTCCCAAGCGCCTCGACCGTCCGCCGCGCGATGTCGTCGTCAACGTCGGGCGAACCGCCGCCGACGCCGATCGCACCGATGCACCGGCCATCTGCGAAGATCGGATACCCGCCTTTGTTCAAGGTCACGCCGCCGGGAATGATTTCGGTGAGACTCATCGGGTAGAGCGGACGGTCCGCCCATTGTTCGAGTAGCTGCGCCGTCGGCTTGCGAAACGCCGCAGCCAACCGCGCCTTACCCGCCGCCATGTATGGACCGTGCCAAGCGTCGACTTTTCCGCGTGCAAGCACGACCGGATGGCCGGCCGCGTCGAGTACCGCAACGCTCACTTCGGCGCCGGATTCGGCAGCGAGCGCTTTGGCCTTCGTCACGAACGTCATCGCTAGATCGTAGTCCACGTCGACGCTTTCACCGAGCGGAGAGCGTCCCCATGCGCAGATAGCTGTCCGCATTCGACGACATCAAATGCTTCATGCGATCTGCGCCCAGCACGCTTTCCCATTTCAGCACGTTGTCGACGGAATGCGGCCAGCTGCACTCGGGATGCGGGAAATCGGACGAATACATCAGCACATCGTCACCGAGGAGGTCGAACACAGCTTTCGTCATGTCCGGACCTTCGTGGGCTTCGATGCAGATCTTGACGCGGCCCATTTTGGCGTATTCGCTCGGCAGATATTTGAGCTTCGGCACGACGCCCTTGACATAGTGCACTTGGCTGTCGAGCCGCAGTAGCCAATTCGGTGCCCAGCCATGGCCGGTTTCCGCGTAGCCGACTTTGATATTCGGATAGCGATCGAGGACGCCGCCGGCGATGATGTACGCGAGCGAACGCTGCGCGCCCCACGGATGCGCCGCCGTACGTGCGATAGCCGCGTTGCCCCAGATGTCGCGGGCGCCCGGAAAGTACGGCGGCTCGTAAAAGAAGCTGTGATGCATGAACGGCAAGTGCATGTCGTTCATCACTTCCCACAGCGGATCGAGATCCGGATCGTCAATCGTCATGCCTTCGGGCAACGACGGCCACACGGCGCTGACCCACGGCTCGTTGCCGATCTTCTTCAGCTCTTTGACCGCCCAAGCGACGTCCTTACCAGGCGCGAGGAAGAGGCCTTTGAGACGATCCGTATCGGCGCTGCAGAAGTCGCGCATGTACGTGTGATACGCGTCGTACAATCCCGTGGTGAGTGCCGGTTCGAACGAACTCGACGCGGGCGCCCAAGTGCCCGGGATCAGCACGTCGACGTCGACGCCTTCGAGCGTCATGTCTTCGAGCCGGCCGGAGGAATTGTCGTGTTGGATGCGCTCGTGGCAGACCGCGTCCGAAATATTCTCAACGCGGCCTTCGACCGCACCAGCTCCGCCCTTTTCGATCTTCTCGACGCCCGGCTTCTGGCCGGCGATGCGATTGTACGGGATCGGGTTCACCTTGAGGGTGTGCCAAGGACCCTTGGGATGGCCGCGGCCGTCTGGAGAATTCATCTCGCGCACGTAGGGCGTGAACTCATCCCAGCGATCCTTGATCGCCTGGCCGGCGTAACGGTGCAGCACTTCGAGCGAAGGCGTGACGTGACTATCGACATCGATAACGCGGTAACCATTACGCATGGGGATCTCCTTGGCGGCTTGATCCTACTTTAAAATAGCTTTGTAACAAAGTCAACTGGGCGCGCGATCGATGCCGCGCCGCTGGCGCTCTTTCACGAGTCCGCGGAAAATCGCGCGGGTGTCTTCGATGCTCTCGATCGGTTTATCTGCGAACCCGTCGTTCGGCCAGCTGGGCCAGCTCGCGTATTCCTTCGCGTAGAGCTCCGCCCGGATCGACGTCGGGTGAAATGGCCGCGTTCGGGAAAGCCGCAAATCGTTGAGGTTGACGCGGCACTTGATCGTCGCCTCGCCGGGACCCTGGATCTCGTTGGTGATGGTGCCGTCAAAGTAGTGAATCGCCGAGTCGCCATGCGAATCGTGCAGCCCGCGCAACGTGCCTTCGTACAAACCGATGTTTGCCGCGGCAAGGTAGCATTTGTTCTCGTAAGCACGCGCCGTGCGCAGACCTTTCCAATTGCGAACGTCACCATGACTCATGTTGTTTGGTTCGGAGGTAAGGTGGCAGAGGATCTCGGCTCCATTCATCATCGTACAGCGCGCATTTTCCGGAAAACCCAGTTCGCCGCACGTCAACAGGCCGATGTTGCCGATATCGGTCTTCGCAACCGGGAAGAGGTTCTCGCGGCCGAACTTCGCGACGAACTCGGTGTAGATATCGGCCGGGGTCGTGTAGGGAAACACCCAGCAATTATTGTTGTTCTTCCAATGTTTGATCAGGATCGACCCGTCGGGACCGAAGAGCACGGAACAATTGAAGAACCGCCGCGGAAAATCCGGATGGATTTCGAGCATGTTGACGGCGAGATAGATCTTGCGCGCTTTAGCCTTCTCGGCGAAGATGTCGGTGTACGGGCCGGGGATGGTCGTCGCGATCGCGCACCATTGCTCGAGGTTGATGACGCGGAAGTTCCCGTTGATCGCGTACTCCGGCGTTACGACGAGCTTCACGTCCGAATTTCCGAACGACGACGTATAGTCGATCAGCTCGCACATGCGCGCGATGTTCGCACGAATGTCGCGATCGCGCTGCTCGGCGTCGTCGATCGATACCTGGCGCGTGCGCGTTTGCAAACACGCGATCTCGTAGTTCAAAATATCGGGCACGTCATCGCTCCTTCGTCATGGGCTACCGGCCGGCGGTCGTGGCGGCGCGCCGGTAATCCGCGACACCCTCGTATCCCGTGCCGCTAACGGCAGCGAGTTTGATCGAGCCGAAGCTAATCCATCCCGCCGGCATCACGCGCGCATCGGGATGGCGCGCGAGCACTGCGGCGCGCAAGCCTGCGTCCATTGTATCTTCGAGGATCGGACGGCCCTCGAAGTCCACCGACCAGCGCGGTGCTGCCGCGGCTTGAGCAGCAGACTCACCGTGCGCAATGGTGCGAGCGAGGAACTGCGCGAGCGTGCACGTCTGCCCGACCGTTCCCGGGGTGCCGAGCGTCATTGCGAACGCACCGTCGCGCGTGACCATGCACGGTGCGAGCGTATTCGCCGGGCGCTTGCCGGGCGCGATAGCGTTCGGATGCGCCGGGTCGCGATTGAATCCGGCCATGCGGTTGTTGAGCAGCACGCCCGTTCCGGGCACGACCACGCCGGCGCCCCAGGGTGCGGAGATGCTCTCCACGAGCGATACGGCGAGCCCGGTTTCATCGACGACGATCGCATTGGTCGTGCACCGGTCACGCGGCTCCGCACTGGCTTCACCCGGCACATCGTACCGCCCGCGCGCAGCGGCGTCGGCGATAAAAGCGGCTCCGGTTGCTTCAGCCAGCCGAGGGTCGGCAATCCACGGAGAGGCCGCCGCATACGCGCGCCGCCGCGCCTCGATACCGGCGTCAATGAAAGCGGCATCACTCGGATCGATGGTGTCGATCTGCATTGCTTGAAGATCGATCAGTTGCAGCAAAAGTGTGGGACCGTAGGAATTGGGCGGCATCGTCCAAACGTCGCGGCCGTAGAAGGGCACGCTCAGCGGTGTCTGCCAAAGCGATTGATGTTCGGCGAGGTCCGCGGCCGTAATCACTGCGCCCGCGGCCGCACCCGCGCGTGCGAAACGTTCCCCCAATTCACCCGCGTAAAAGGCATCAACCCCGCAGGCCGCAACCTCGCGCAGCACGCCGGCGAGGTCGGATTGGACGAAGAGCGCACCGAGGCGAAGCGGGCGGCCGCCGGGGAGAAAGAGCGCCCGCGCCGCGGCGTCGTTCGCCAAAAGTTCCGAGCGCTCGCGCGCGTTCTCGGCCAGCGTCGGGTGAACGGAAAATCCGCCCGCGGCAAGTGCGATGGCCGGTTCGGCAAGACGCGCGAACGAAAGCGTTCCATAGCGCCCGAGCAGGTCGTCGAGGCCACGCAGCAGCGCCGGAACGGTGGCGGAAAGCGGACCACTTCGCGGTGGAGCGCCGGACGCGGTCGCCGCCGGCGAACGTCCGGTTCCGTTGAGGCCGGCGGTAGTTTGCGTGCGCGGATCGTACACCAGAGCAAACAACTCGCCACCAAGACTGGTAGCGTACGGACAGACGACCGCCAGCACGAGCGCAGCGGCGACGGCTGCGTCGACCGCGTTGCCGCCCGCGTTGAGTACCCGCAGTGCTGCATTCGTGCTATGACCATGGCCGGTCGCCGCCATGCCGCGTTCTCCGCGCGCGACGCGGATGGCCTCATCAAGAGGCACGCCAGCGCCGACAGCCTGAAGGTGTTGCCGGGGGAGCAGTGGCTATGGCTTGTTCGCAACCGCTACCTCATGAACGGATTACGCGCGCTCCTGGAACGGCGCGCAATCATCTACTCCTCGCACGGCTTCAGCAGCATCAATGAGGATCACCGCGACCTCATCTACGCCTGGGAACGGCTGCGCGC
>Ga0182030_10017738_pt1 | contig 13710 bp, 9 predicted proteins | sample 812S3MmetaG_FD_121299 | JGI IMG/M metagenome (GOLD analysis project Ga0182030, IMG submission 121299) | Permafrost microbial communities from Stordalen Mire, Sweden - 812S3M metaG (Illumina Assembly) | ecosystem: Environmental > Terrestrial > Soil > Wetlands > Permafrost | place: Sweden... | reverse complement strand
GGCACGTTTACCGATGTCGCTGGGCGGGCCGGTGTGGCCCTCGACGAAGGTTCCGCCGGTCTGGCGACTGACCACACCGGCGCCACCTTCGGGGACTACGACGGCGACGGTAATCTCGATCTATTTGTGGCCGGCTATATTGATCTTGACGTGAAAAATGCTCCGCTCTCCGGCTCCAAGACCGCTGGTTACGACTTCTGCCAGTACCGCGCCGTGAAAGTGATGTGCGGCCCGCGCGGACTTCAGGGAGCACACGATCATCTCTTCCACAGCAACGGCGACGGGACCTTTACAGACGTAAGCAAGAGGCTGGGCGTGGACGGTCCCAACGGCTATTACGGGCTCGGCGCGCTGTTTGCCGACGTCAACAACGACGGCAAGCCGGACCTGATGGTGGCCAACGACTCCACTCCGAACTATTTGTACATGAACAAGGGCGACGGCACCTTCAAGGACGATAGTTACGAAAACGGATTCGCACTCAACGGAGACGGGCGCGAGGCGGCCAACATGGGACTCGCCGTCGGAGACTACGAGAACAACGGACATCTCTCCGTTGTTAGCACAACCTTCTCAGACGACTACACCATACTTTTCCGGAACGACGGCAAAGGGGCCTTCACCGATGTCAGTTACCAGACCGGAATTGCCGAGTCAGCTATCCCCTTCGTGAAATTTGGCGATGGATTTCTCGATTACGACAACGACGGCTGGAAGGATCTGTTCATCGTAAACGGCCACGTCTATCCCCAAGTAGATCTGCATCCGGAATGGGGACAGAGCTACGCCCAGCGCTCGCTGCTCTATCACAATCTGGGTAACGGCAAATTCGAACTGGTGCCAGCGGTCGAGGGCACAGGACTGGCAGTAGTCACCGTCGGCCGTGGCGCAGCGTTTGGGGACCTCTTCAACGACGGCAAAATTGGCGCGGTCATCAACAGCATGGACGGCGTCCCGGTGCTGTTGCGCAACGTCAATCCCGACCACCATCATTGGGTTGAGATGAAACTCATCGGCGGGCCTAAGAGCCCCCGCGACGCGGTCGGCGCATCCGTCTACCTGACCGCAAACCGGATGCGTCAGCGGGGTGACGTTCTGAGCGGCGGAAGCTACCTCTCGTCCAATGACTTGCGCGTCCACTTTGGTTTGGGCGACTCGGATAAAGTCGATCAGGTCGAGATTCACTGGCCCAGCGGCACAGTGGAAAAGACGACACTGCCCGCCGTTGACCGCATCTATACCATCACCGAAGGTAAAGGCATTAGCACTGAGATGTGCGACGGCAAGCCCTGCGTCCCATTCCATTGAACTCGTCATCCGTGTCGTAGTTCCCTCGCGCTGTCGAGAGTCGTCTTGTTATCGCAACCTGCAAAACCGCAAACGGGAAGTTCGTCATAATTCAAGCCGACGGCGAAGAGTCGGCCTGCCTCTTTGCTGGTGTACTTGTTTCTCGGTATCGCCTTCGGATGGATCTTGACTCGATCGGAGGTTGTTTCCTGGTTTCGCATCCAGGAGATATTCCGCTTTCAATCCTTCCGGATGTACGGCATCATTGGCTCGGCAATAGCGACGGCAGCGATTTCTCTCGCACTCATCAAAAGAGCAGGGCTTAGCTCATTCTCAGGTGGGGTTATTTCGAGTCCCGCCAAGTCTTTGGGAAGCGGTATTCGTTACGCGGTGGGCGGCACTGTTTTCGGATTGGGGTGGGCGCTGACCGGCGCCTGCCCCGGCCCGCTCTTCGCGCTTATCGGCAACGGGGTCTCAGTAATGACTGTGGCAGTAGCGAGCGCACTCGCTGGCACTTGGATTTACGGTTGGGTGAGGCCAAACCTGCCGCATTAACGGCGTCGACAAGCATTGCGGATGCCAATGGAGAGTGTGCAAAGCAGATCGGCGCCACGGTTGGCTTGCACCAACTGCCACGCCCGCAGGACAAGTTGTTTGGAAATGCTGTATGGCTTTGCCCAGCCACGAACTCCTCCCTTTGCGGGTTGAGCCATTCCCGAGACTGGCCGGGCCGGCCCATGGGATCCACCCACGTTACTGTGCTTCGCCACTGCAACGTCCCGATCCGCCCCTGCTCCCCGCAACAGAATCGTTGTCCGCCGCATCGAACTGCACGGCCGCCCACCCAACTTGTGCCGTAGAGGTGAATGGCTAACAAATTGACGCCAGTTCCCTGCTCTTCTACACTCTTCATATGAGTTGTGTGTGCCAATGCTGTTGTTGTCGCTCCTTTCGGGCTTGTCCCGTGGGGTTGAGCGCCATGGCAGACACAGAATTCTCGATTTAAACCTTCAGGCTCCTCACCCCCATTGGATCAAGTCATCAGAATGGCCGGGATGTGTGTTCAATCTTGCGCCTCCCAATAGTTCATTGCGAGCCAGAGACATCAACCCATGAATCAAGAGCGGCAATTATCGATGCGAACAGAATGCGCGGATGTTGAACTTGGTATATCGATGTCCGAACGGATCGGCAATACGCCGCTTCTTCGCCTGGACAAGGCCGTTCGCGATCTTGAGGGAGTGACGCTGCTGGCCAAGGCGGAGTGGCTCAACCCGGGCGGCAGCGTGAAGGACCGCGCCGCATCGGCAATGGTAAGTGAGGCGTTGGCGCAAGGAAGACTAGGGCCGGGCAAGATTCTGCTAGATGCAACCAGCGGCAACACTGGAATTGCACTTGCCATGTTAGGCGCGGCGCAAGGGATTCCCGTACGACTGGCGATGCCGTCCAATGTTTCGCCGGAACGAAAGCGCATTCTCAAGGCCTACGGAGCGCAGGTGGAATGGACCGACCCCGATCAAAGTTCGGATGGTGCTATTCGGCGCGCGCGTGAGTTGGCCGGCAACGATCCAGCACGTTTCTGCTATTTGGATCAATACTCGAACGACGCCAACTGGAAGGCTCACTATCAGACTAGTGGGCCAGAGATCTGGCGACAGACCGAAGGCCGCGTGACTCATTTTGTCGCGGGACTGGGCACCAGCGGCACATTCATGGGCACCACTCGAAAGCTCAAAGAACTGGATCCTGCTGTGAAGTGCATCAGCTTCCAGCCTGACTCGCCCTTTCACGGCTTGGAAGGACTGAAGTATATGGCGACATCGATTGTGCCGGCCATTTACGATCCACATCTTGCCGATCGGCAGTTGACGGTGGAAACCGAAGCCGCATACCTAATGGCGAAGCAGCTTGCCCGCGAGGAGGGCCTGCTGGTGGGCATCTCGGCGGCGGCAGCCGTTGTTGCCAGCATGCAGATCGCCCGCGAGGAGTCCGCGAGCGGACGTCACGCGGTGATCGTCACGGTGCTTCCTGATTCGGCGGATAAGTATCTGAGCGAGCGATTCTGGGAGGAGCAATGACTACACTGCAGATTGAGAAGCCGGTTTACGATGCGATTCGCGCACACGGCGAGGAGACTTATCCGCACGAGTGCTGTGGCGCACTGCTGGGTCGTTCAGCTCCAGAAGGCTGGCGGATCGAAGCATCGATCAAGGCCGGTAATGCACGAACCGACTCGGCGCACAACCGGTATCAGATTTCCCCGGCGGAACTCATGAAGATCGAGCGCGAATCCCGGCGTCAGGGTTTGAGCATCGCCGGGTTCTACCACTCTCATCCGGATCATCCCGCGCAGTGGTCGCAAACTGACCTTGCCGAAGCCCACTGGCTGGACTGCTCTTACGTCATAACGGCAGTGGCGAACGGCCAGGCAGCTGCAACCAACTCATTCCGGCTGGCAGGAGATACCGAGGAGAACAAGCGATTCGAGCCGGAGCCAATCGAAGTGAAGGAGCCGGCAAGTCCGTAAGGCGCTAATGCACATTGCAAGTGAATCTGAGAACGTCTAAGAAAGGAATTGAAGAAAATGACCATTTTCATCCCCACGCCATTGCGCCCATTCGCAGCGGGCAAAGACGCCGTGGAAGTGAACGCCGGCACGATCGCTGGCGCACTCGATGAGCTGACCCAGACACATCCCGACTTGCGGAAGCATTTGTTCACGAGCGAGGGCAAGGTGCGCGCCTTTGTGAACATTTACCTGAACGATGAAGACGTGCGCTATCTTCCAGAAAAGGAAGCAACAGAGGTTTCGCCCGCCGATACTCTTTCCATCATTCCCTCCATCGCCGGTGGAAACTAGCCGTGCATTACGGATACACCTGCGACGCAGAGATGCTGCATTGAGTAAACCGAACCGTCCATCCTAAGGAGAGAATATGGCTGCAGCAACATTACCTGTTGGATTGCCCGAACTGACTACGGACGACCTCTCGCGCTACTCGCGCCACCTGATTCTGCCGGAGGTCGGCGTAGAAGGCCAGCGCAAATTGAAGGCCGCACGCGTGCTTTGCGTGGGCACGGGTGGGCTTGGTTCGCCGCTCGCCTTGTACCTGGCAGCGGCCGGTGTGGGCACTCTCGGTCTTGTTGATTTCGATGTTGTCGACGCCAGCAATCTGCAGCGCCAGATCATCCACTCCACCGCCGACATCGGCCGCAAGAAACTCGACTCAGCCGAAGAGAAGCTCAAGGCTCTCAATCCTGCGCTCAACGTTCAGAAACACGACACGCTGCTATCGAGCGCAAACGCTCTCGATATCCTCAAGGACTATGACATCGTTGCCGACGGCACCGATAACTTTCCTACGCGGTACCTGGTCAACGATGCATGCGTGTTGCTGGGCAAGCCGAATGCGTACGGATCGATCTTCCGTTTTGAGGGTCAGGCAAGCGTCTTCGCCACAAAGGATGGTCCCTGCTACCGCTGCCTCTATCCAGAGCCGCCGCCGCCAGGACTGGTGCCCAGTTGCGCCGAGGGCGGAGTTTTGGGCATTCTGCCCGGTCTCGTTGGCGTCATCCAGGCAACCGAGACTATCAAGCTCATCCTGGGAATTGGCGAGCCATTGATTGGGCGCCTGCTTCTAGTGGATGCGCTCACCATGCGCTTTCGACAGTTGAAGCTGCGCAAGAATCCCGAATGCCCGGTTTGCGGTGCTCACCCAACTGTTACCAGCCTGATCGACTACCAGCAGTTTTGCGGTATCGAATCCGCAGGTGAAAAGCAAAGTGCAATCAAGAACGGGATCCCGCAATTAAGCGCGAAAGACCTCAAAAGGCGAATCGACTCAGGAGAGAACCTATTCATCCTCGATGTCCGCGAACCATTCGAATATCAAATTGCCAACATCGGCGGTACACTGATTCCGCAGAACGATGTTCCTCAGCGCATCGGAGAAATTGACCGCAACCGGGAGATTGTTGTTCACTGCAAGGCCGGTGGACGCAGTCAGCGTATCGCCGAGTTTCTCAAACAGTCTGGATTCCCCAGCGTAGTCAATCTCGCCGGAGGGATTTTAGCCTGGTCCGACGAGGTCGATCCCAAAGTGCCGAAATATTGATAATTGTCGCTCTAGAAGTCTCAATGGCAAAGTGGATCGGCATCTTGCAAGAAGCCGACCCGCTTTGCCGTCGCTGATTTTCTCCTCAGGCCAATCCGGGATTGCGCCCTTGCCGCAGATCCCACAGCGCGGCGACGAGCGCGTCCACTCCCTCGCAGGTGTTGTAGAGTGCAAGTGTCGCCCGGAGGGTGCTTTCCACGCCAAAGCGGCGCAGAATCGGCTGCGCGCAGTGATGACCGCCGCGCACCGCGATTCCATTGCGGTTCAGATAGTCGCCGATCTCTTCGGTGCGGAAACCATCCATCACGAAAGAAAGAACGCTCGCCTTTTCCTTCGCCGTACCGATGATGTGCAATCCCGGAATATGCTGGACCGCGGCTGTGGCGTACGTGAGCAGCATATGCTCGTGACGCGCGACATTGGCGATGCCCACCCGATTGAGGTAATCGATAGCGGCGCTCAGACCGACTGCATCGGCGATGTTGCCTGTGCCTGCTTCAAAGCGTTGCGGAGGCGGTTGGTAAAGGGTCTTCTCAAAGGTCACATCCTGGATCATGTTGCCGCCACCTTGCCATGGTGGCATATTGTCCAGCACTTCTGACTTTCCGTAAACAACGCCGATGCCGGTGGGCGCAAACACCTTGTGCCCAGAGAACACGTAGAAATCGCAGCCGATGGCCTGTACGTCGACTGGAGCAATTCGCAGTATTGCTCCCTTTTCCGCGCAGAGCATTTGCCAGGGGACGATGTTGGCGTGATGCTCAAGCCAGGTGATGACGATCTCGTCGTCCTCCTGAATGTTGCGTCTTCCCCAGCCCTGCGTGACCCGGTTGATTGCCTGCGTAGCTCCACGGACGTAGACGATATCGCGAGTAGCGCCGGTATTGCGGAAGCGCCGCGGATTTTCCCGCGCGGAGCCGGAACCCAATCGCCTCTTTTGTTTGTTGAGCTTGCCCAGGAACAGTTCCGGGAAGAGCAATAACCAGCACAACAATAAAACACCGCACGCCGATTCGACATCGGCCCAGGACGCTACATCGATCCCGGCAACAACATCGATCGGACAGGAGGCCGGCCGTCAGCATAATAACCTTCTCATCGGCTGTGCGCTCACTTCACTCGAGCACTCACTGTCCCAGAAATGTATCTCGTATCATGGGATATTGTCCACAGGAGGAAATGTATCTGTTCGGTCGCCCCAGATTCCGTGCCTCAGGTCACTCCATTTCTCCATTCGAGGGGAGCGTAAAACCCGGATTTCCGGGTCGCCCAAATTCCCACATGGCCCTCCAACGCCTTCAAGTGCTAGAGAGTCTCGTCAAAATTGCTGGTTCCGGACCAGCTTTTTCCTCTATGCCGGCACCTTCGCTGCTGTGGGAAACTTGAGCGAGTTGTCCATGCTTCGATAGAGTCCTTCCACCGCATCGAGCAATGCGATGACTTCCCCCACCAGTTGGTTTAGGGCGTCTGTGTTCTTTTCTTGCGCCCTTGCGATCACAGCGTCGAAACTCTTGTCGATCAACCCGGTTTGAATGAAGTGTCTGGCAAAACTCGCGAACACAGCGGCATCCGTTGGCGCCTCGATACCACGTGTGATCAGAAGTGCGCGAGCGCTGCGGAGAGTGATGGCATAGAGTGTTTCCTCGCTCTCGAAATCGCCGGAGCGAAACTCCTCCAATAACTGTCTTGCGCTCTTGAGATCGACCTCGATGAGGTCAAAGAGCCGGGCCGAGCACTCACCAACGCCCCTGCCTACCAGCGAGAAGGGTTCTTTTGCACCCCAGTCGTAGTAGTAGCTTTTGTCTTCGCTGTAGGCAGGAATCTCACGGAAGCGGTCGGCTATCTCTCGAATCGCTCGCGCACCCTCACCATCTATGTAGCCGGCAAACGATGGGTAGTCGCTCTTTTTCTGGATCCACAGCTTCAAGACCTCATGTACAAACTCCGGAAGGTCGCGCGCACTCACACGATCGATCTGTTTTGCCAGGCGGCCCTTGCCGGCGCCAATCTCAGCTCCGGCAACAACAGTGTAGGCTGGAAACATTTGTTGCCCCTTGCGGCCTACATTGCCGAAGAAACCCAGGTCGGCGAGCATATGTTGTCCGCAGGTATTCGGGCAGCCGGAAAGATTGAGCCGGAAGCCTGCTATCTGGTTCAGATCGAGAGTGGAATTCTTCAACCGCTCCTCGGTTGCGGACAACGCGCCCTTTGAAAGGCAGATGCCTAGCTTGCAGGTATCCGCCCCGGTACAGGCGATCGAATCGCCGATAAGGCGCGGGCTGCCGGCAAGATCGGTCACTTCGCAAACCACGTGGAAGACATTTGCGAGATAAGTCCTGGGGATATTGCGAAGCCTGAGGTTCTGGCTGAAAGTGGCGCGCAACACATTGCTTCCGAAGTGCTCAGCGAACTCCGCAAGCCGGATGGCAGACGCGTTGCTCACATTGCCGAGGAAAAACGGAATTCGGATTGAAACCAATTCGGGATCTCTCTGATTCTCGACGTAGCGGTCCTTCCACCGATGAAACACCGAAGAGAGGTCTTGCTCGGGAGCAAACGGCGGCAGGTCGCTGGATTGTGGCAATTGCTCAATAATCAACGGCTCCGGATTTTCACTTCGAACCAGTTGCAACTCCTCTGCGTAAAGCTCGCGGAAGCGCTTCTGGCCAAGGGTCTTCCAGAGAAACCGGAGACGCGCGGCATAGCGATTCTTGCGGTCGCCGTGCATGTCAAAGAGACGCTTGACAGCGCTGGTCACGATATAAACGTCCCCGGCGGGAATGAAGTCGTGCAAGAGATGCCCAAGCTCCGGCTTGGCGCCCATTCCGCCCGCAACATAAACCCGGAACCCTCTTTCTCTCTCGCGAATCTGTGCCACGAATCCAAGGTCATTAAACTCGGCGTATGCGCTATCGGCGGGTGAATTGGAAAAAGCGATCTTGAACTTGCGCGGAAGCAGCCACGAATCCGGCTCCGCTATCAATCTGCTGGTCAGCGCAAATGCATATGGGCTTGGATCGAAGACCTCTTCGATGCCAACGCCGGCGTCTGGAGACACAAGAACGTTGCGAACCGTATTGCCGCCGCCCCCGCGGGAGGCAAGTCCGGCATTCAGCAATTCCCGCATGACAACCAGGACATTCTCAAGTGCAACATCGTGAATCTGAAATTCCTGGCGCGTCGTGATGTGAATTGCATTCCTTCCGTAGCGCGAGGAGATCTCCGCAATGCTCCGCAACTGCAGCGGCGTAAGCGCACCCCCAGTTGTCCGAATGCGTACCATATAGGTGCCGTCCTGGCGCTGCTCATAGCAGCCGAAGGGAACTCGGCGCACCTTCAGCGATGCGGCATCGATCTCGCCGCGCCGATAACGCGCTATGTAGGTGTCCAGCTCTTCGAGTTCGGAAGTAAGCGCGTCCGGGATTTTGTAAAACATGACCATATCCTCTTAAAAAGATTCGCGTTCATCCGGCATGACCCCATGCCGGATGAACGCATTCGATGACGTTCACCTGCCAGTTTCCGGCTAGCCGCGAACTGACTGCAATCGAAACCCGCAAACACGAATAATCTGGCTGGTGCAAGAAGACTGAATCTCGCAACGCCAATTCACCCGATGTCCGCGTAGTCATACAAGATCGGGCAAGTTGCTCGCGCTATTGGTTGTCACTGCTTTTGGTCACATTCTTGAACTCATCGAGCAATGACCTGGAGCCTTTGGTACGATGAATTCGCCCATTCAGTACATCGTCCCATGTGATGTAGGGATAGAGATTGTGAGCTTTGGCCTGCTCTTCGAACTCAGCCTTAAGGGAGGCCAGTTTCTCAGGGTACTTTTTGGCTAAGTCAATCCGCTCTGTGTAGTCCTCATTCAGGTTGTAGAGCTCCCAGGCGTTTTCATCAAAAGCCTGGCCGCTGCGGGCGATTCCCGTGATAAAGCTGCTTGGGTAGGCCAATTCAGCTTTCCATCCGTTGTCGTAAATCGACCGCGAACCAAAGATGTAGTAATACTGCAGCGTGTGGCGGGTGGGCGCATTGGCATCGTTTATCGAATATGCCAATGAAGTTCCCTCGATGGGCTGCTGCTTGATTCCCTTGATCTCGTCGGGCGTCCTGATGCCCACAAGATCGAGGGTCGTGGGAAGAATGTCGATGACATGACTGTACTGGGTGCGGATTCCACCTTTGTCCTTGATCCCTTTCGGCCAATAGACAATGAGCGGATTGTGAGTGCCGCCTTCGCTGTTCGCATCCTGCTTCCAATACTTGAAAGGAGTGTTTGCGGCCTGCGCCCAGCCCAGCGGGTAATTCCCATTGGTGGCAGCGGACGTGCCGATTTCTCCAATCTTATTCAGGTTATAGTTAATATTCTCTTTCTCCGATGCGGGCCCGGACAGTATGCTCTGATCCACGGTTCCGTTCAAAGTACCTTCTTTGCTTGCGCCGTTATCGCCAATGGATATGAAGATTAGCGTGTTGTCGAGCTGTCCGGTCTCTTTCAAGTGATTAATCAAACGGCCAATTTCAAAATCCGTGTAGGTAAGATAGCCCGCATACACTTCCATGAAGCGTGCATATAGCTTTTGTTCGTCTGACGATAATTGGTCCCAGGCCTTGATATCCGGGTTGCGATCGGGAAGTTCCGCATCCGCAGGGATAACACCGAGTTTCTTCTGCCGCTCGAAGACCTCTTCGCGATAGGCGTCCCAGCCTTTGTCGAATTTGCCTTTGTATTGATCGCTCCAGTATTTGTCTACCTGGTGCGGAGCATGCGTAGCGCCTGGCGCGTAATAAAGGAAGAAGGGCTTGTCAGGAGCGGCTTTCTTCTGGCGGTCGATATAGAAGATGGCTTTGTCGGTGATCTGATCGCTGAGGTGACGGCCATCGGGACGGACATGAGCCTGATCTTCCACCAGGTCCGGTTTGTACTGGTCAGTCTGCGAGCCAAGGAATCCGAAGAAGTGGTCAAATCCCTTGCCGGTTGGCCAGTGATCGAATGGGCCGGCGTCAGTCGCTTCTTCGTCAGGGGTTACGCCATACTTGCCCACAGCAAAGGTGTTGTAGCCGTTGTCGCGGAGGATCTCGGCGATTGTTCCGGCCGTGGCGGGCACGCGCCCGTCCCAGCCGGGGAATCCGGCAGACATAACCGTGTGTGAAAACCCAGATTCGTGCACGGATGCGCTGTTCCGGCCAGTCAACAGCGCCGCGCGGGTTGGGGCGCAGATCGCGCAGGTATGGAAATTCGTATAGCGCAGACCATTGTTGGCCAGGTTGTCGAACGTGGGAGTCTGAATGAGCCCGCCGAATGTGCCGGCTGCGCCAAAGCCCACATCGTCGATCAGTATCCAAACCACGTTGGGGGCCCCGGCGGGCGCTTTCGCAGGTTCCGGCCACCATTCTTTTGACTCCGCAAGAGTTCTGCCAACCACTCCCTGGTACGGCTGAGCCTCTTGAGCATGCAATGGGAGTTTCGCACTCATCGCAAGGATTAGCGTTGACGTCAACGCCTTCAGTACGCTTTTTTCATTCATAAAACTCTCCTGATGGTTTAAGTCATTCAGCGATGACTCGGTAAGAACATGTTGATCGGGCAACGACATTCAATCGCCTCGCCGGCATCCCGCAGTTCACGTCGGCGCTCGCAACATTCGTGAGTCCCTACTGGAGCGTGATGGTCACCTTGTCGATCTTCCCGGTAAACCTGTTGGGCGTTTTATACTCCAGGCTTACCGGTGAGCCGAGATCGCTTCCAACATCGAGCGACTCGCCGGAACCGTAGATGCCGGAGAAATGCGCCGCGCCCTTGGGCAAGCCATTGATGGACAATTTGACATCGCCGGCTACCGGCCCGCGGGCAGTCAACTGTTGCGCACTACTGGTTGCCAGGGCCGCCGGCGAGTCTGGAGTGACGATCAACTGGATGTGTGCCAGTCCAGGCCGCAGCGTCGAGCTGGCGACCAGCTGATCGGAGTGGTCGTTGGCCACGTTTACCTCGTAGTAAACTCGGCTGTCCTTGACGAAAAGGCTGAACCCGCCTAGCACGCCGCCCTCGGCGACAATTACGCCATCCGCGCCGTCGGTGGGCACTACGACATCGGCATCGATCGTGTATGCGTGGCCATAGAGTCCAGGGGCGTAACGCAGAGGCAGGCGCTCAACACCCGAGCGGTAGGTGAAGACTGTCTTGCCCTTCAACTCACTGTCAAGCGGCGATGAGCGGGCGGGCAAAATCGGGTAGGCGTGATTGCGTGTCGCTTCTTCATCAAAGACTTTGAGGAGTTCTTTAAGCTTCTCGGGATTCTTATCGGCGAGGTTGTGCGCCTGGCTATAGTCATCGTTCAGGTTGTAAAGCTCCCAGGGATGAATGTCGATGTCCTTGTCGGTGTTCGTCGCCGGAAGCGGGGCCTCCCACGTGGAGTGATAGCGGTTGCCGGCCCACCAGCCATCCTTGTAGATAGCGCGGTTGCCGCTGGTGGTGAAGTACTGCAACGTGTGGCGCGCCGGCGCGTCAGGACGATCGAAGGTGTAGACGAGGCTCTTGCCTTCGAGCGGGAACTGCTTGACGCCGTCGACTTCGTCGGGAAGCTTGACGCCGGCGATATCGTAAATGGTCGGCGCGATATCGTTGACGTGAGAGAACTGCCCGCGGATGCCGCCCGCACCCTTGATGTGGCCGGGCCACGAGACGATCAGCGGATCGGTTGTGCCGCCCAGATGCGAAGCGTCCTGCTTCGTCCCCTGGAAGGGCGAGTTGAGAGCCCAGGCCCACGCTGCGGCGTAGTGATTCATGAACAATTCGCTACCCAGCAAATCGGAGATATCCTCGCGCGCTTCGATGGTCTTAGCATTGCCGTTGACGTCGCGCGCATCGTGGCCTTCGAGTCCGCCCTCGGCGCTCGCGCCGTTGTCGCCGAAGATCCACAAGACGACGGTGTTGTCTGCCTGCCCCTCTTCGCGAATGGAATCCAGGAGACGCCCGACTTCGTAGTCGGTCTGCTCGGTGTATCCAGCGTAAACTTCGGCTTCGTGCGCCAGCAGATTCTTCTTGTCGGACGTCAGAGAATCCCAGGCCGGAAGCCCATCGGGACGCGGTGTCAGTTCCGCATTGGCCGGAATCACGCCAAGCGCCTTCTGCCGGTCGAATGCCTCCTTGCGGATGACGTCCCAGCCTTTATCGAAGCGGCCCTTATAGTGATCGATCCAAAGCTGCGGAACGTGGTGCGGCTCATGGGTGGCGCCCGTTGCAAAGTAGATGAAGAAAGGTTTGTCATGAGCAACAGCGTCGTGCTGATGCAGCCAGGTAATGGCTTCGTCGGTGATGTCGGTCGTGAAGTGATAGCCCTCTTTGGGCGTCTTCGAAGGCTCGGCGGGCGTGGTGTCGCGATAGATGCGCGGATAGTACTGGCTGTCGGCGGCCTGTATGAAACCGTAGAAATGCTCGAAACCGAGACCGGTGGGCCAGCGGTCAAATGGTCCCGCCGGGCTCACCTGCCACATCGGCGTGTTGTGCCACTTGCCATAGGCTGAAGTGCTATAGCCGTTCTCTTTGAGCACTTCGGCAATCGTGGCCGCGCTCTTGGGCAGCACAGTGTTATAGCCGGAAAAAGGAGCCGACCACTCCGCGATCGAGCCGAAGCCTACCTGGTGGTTGTTCCGACCAGTAAGCAACGCCGCTCGCGTCGGTGAGCAGAGCGAGTTCATGTGGAACGAGTTGTAGCGCAAACCCGAATCAGCAAGGCGCTCAAAGTTTGGCGTGTAAATCGGACCGCCAAAGGCCGAGGTAGCGCCAAAGCCCACATCGTCGATTAGGATCAATACAACATTCGGCGCCCCGACTGGAGCCTTTGGCGGTTCGGGCCAAGATTGCGGCGGTGTTCCGTGGACCGGCACGGTAGGCGCTGGGGTTGTCGCGTCATTGTCCTTGGCCCATGCGGGCAACCAGGAACTTAATGCCATACTCCCGGTGAGTAGAAGACCTATTTGCTGCGTATGATTCATCGAACTCTCTCCGTTACATTCTTGAACCTGCTATTGGTTGTCCTTTGCCGCTACCATCGCCGCTGTGTGCGGCGTATCCAACTCGACTCCTGCTGTCAGTCCGCCATTTTGCGCGGACTGACCGCAATCAAAACTGCTGAGGATTACGGGCGGGTTGGCGCTCGAAGGCCAGGCCTTTAAGAACCAGCCGCCCAAACAACCTCAACAGCGTAGAGCCAATAAGCGGCCGGCAATGCTACTTGCTGTTGCTGCTCTGTGCCTGCGCCTTTTGGCGATCGAGATACCACTGGGGCAGATAGGTATGGTGAGT
>Ga0182030_10017737_pt1 | contig 13710 bp, 8 predicted proteins | sample 812S3MmetaG_FD_121299 | JGI IMG/M metagenome (GOLD analysis project Ga0182030, IMG submission 121299) | Permafrost microbial communities from Stordalen Mire, Sweden - 812S3M metaG (Illumina Assembly) | ecosystem: Environmental > Terrestrial > Soil > Wetlands > Permafrost | place: Sweden... | reverse complement strand
ATTCTAAATAATTATTAATATTTATAAATAATTTATAAAGAAATTAAATGATTTATAGAAATAATAATTCTATATAAATATATTTATGTATAATAAATGAAAATTATTAATTTTCGTAAATTTGTAAGAATAATATTTTATTTTTGAGCAATTTTATAAGAATTCATTTAAATAATTAAATGATTTAAAAAATATTCTAAATGATTTAAACAATATTTTATATAATAATATTTTCAAAATAATTTCAAAAGTTTCATTCCAGAATAATAAAAATTTTATTTATTATAAATGATTTATTTATTATAAATAATTTATATATAATAATTCTAAAGAAATTAGATCCCAAAGGATTAGTTCTGAAGAAAAATATATATATCCGAGATTAATTATGTAGCAAAAGCTTCTTTCAGAAGTAAATGAAAATATTTTGAAAAAACTAATTTTATATTAAATTTATGATTGATTTATAAAATATAAAATAAATGATTTATGAAAATTTTAAATGATTTACTCATAAAAGAAACATATTACTTTGGAATTATTTAATTTCTCGAAAATCTTTATTGTTTGAATATTATTTATAAATTATATAAATGATTTAATAAATTATAAATGATTTAATAAATCTCCGAAGATTAATTTTATGAATTTAAAATAATTATGAAAATATTATTTCAAAAGAATCATAAATTTATTAAGTCTTTGTGAGCTATTGTATAAAACTGGTTTCTCTAAAACATATTCTAAAAGAGAGTAAATGATTTATGAAAATAATACTCAATAAATGATTTAAAGATTAATTAATTTATAGAAATATTTATTTTAATATATAATAAATTTTTAGAAAAAAAAGTTATTTTGTGCTAATTAATTCCAAGATTTATAAATGATTTAATATTTTATAAATGATTTATTAAATAGTTACAAAGTAACCTATTCTAAAAGAATTATTTACAAATTAATCTATTCTAAATGATTTATGAAAAGAAATATTAAATTAATATTATAAAAAAATTATTTTGCAATTGATTTGTAAAATATTATTTAAATAAGATCATAAATCATTTAAGATATTCTTAAATGATTTATATAAATAATAATTCAAAAATTATTTTCAAAAAGTTTCATCTAAAAAAATTAATTTTAATATTAATTTATAAATGATTTAAGAATATTAATTATGATAGAAATATCAAAATTAAATGATTTATGAAAATATTAAATGAAAACTTTTGAAAGAACTAATTTTAATTAAATTTATGATTTATTTTGCAAAATAATTAAATTATAAATGATTTATGATTTTAAATGATTTATTAATAAATGAAAAATATTCTGCAAGAATTATATAAAATTTTTATTATTTTGACAATATTGAAAATAAAATTTTTAAAAAATATAAACATTTTTACTATTTCAGAATATATTTAAAATTATGGATATTCTTCCATAATTTTGAATATATAAAATTACAATTTTTTTTAATAAATCTTAAAAATCGCTACAATATTTTTTATTGCTAGTTTTATTCCAAGATTTGGGTGATGTAGCGATTTTTAATAAATTTTTAACTTTTTTAACTTTTTGTTTCAATCAAATTGTAAAAACAATTTTTAGTTAAGATTTTAAAAAATATTTTATAAAAGTTTTTTGAAAATTTAAAATCTCATTAACTATTTTTTAAAACCTTAAATAAAAATAGTTTTTACAATTTGATCGAAACAAAAAGAAAAAAAAGTTGAAAAAAACATCTTCACTTTATAATAAAAATCCTTGATGTTTTTACCCCTGTTTTTGAGTACAAATTGTGAATTTGACTCATTTTTTGTATACAAATAGTCAAAAATGACCCTATTTTTTTGATTCTATTTTTTCGATTTATAAAAAAAACCAAGTCAAAAAAATAAATTCAATTACGAATTTATAGTAATTTTGAAAACCATAATTGTTTTAAAAAATCAAAAAATATTAAATAAAAATTTTATATCCCCACCGGGAATCGAACTGGCGGACGTTAAGTCATCAAAAATAGAAAACAAAATAGATTTGAAGTATAGAAAGTTATGAAAAAAGTTGTTTTCAAAAAGAAATTCATATAGAAACTGGATATAAAAATATTTTCCAGCAAAGTAGATTTCTAAAAGAAGTGGATTTCTAAGAGAAGTAAATTTCTAAAAGAAGTAGATTCTGAAATGAAAAATGGAAATGTTAACAAATAGAAAGTAAAATAGAAAGTAAAATAGAAAGTAAAATAGAAAGTAAAATAGAAAGTAAAATAAAATTTTTATTAAATATAAACCAAAATAGATTTGCAAATAAGAATGCAAATGAAAATGGAAATAAGAAAATGTAAATAATAAATAAAAAACAAAATGGATTTTAAGATGAAATGGAAAACTTTTCTTCCATTTTTTTCTTGAAGATATTGAATTGATTAATTTTTTCATTTAATTGTAAAGTATGAATTGTCAACAAGTGTATTTTCAATTTATCTTGAGAATTAATGTAATTTTCAGTAATTGATAAAACTTGAAAATTTTCTATTGCGAAATCTTGAAATTGTTTAAATGTTGAAGATTGTAAGGATTTTGGAAATAAAGAATTTAAGATAGAAATGCAATTGTTTAAATCTGGATTTAATTGATGATTATGATTATGATAATCTAATAATGGCAATAAATTATCTGATTTTAAGTTTTTTATAGATTCAAAAAAAGTAAAATCGAAATTTTCTATTAAATTTTTTTCTACTTTGCCAAAACAAATATAATAAATTAAAAATAATAAATGATTTTTTTCTAATGGAGTATTAAATTCAATAGGATTATCATTTAGCTTAGAATTTAAATAATCCCATTTATAAATTATCCATCGATGAATTGAAATAATTTCTTTTTTATCTTTTGAATCTTTGAAATGAACATTAAAACCAGTTAAATGAAAATTTTGTGAATACCATTTTTCAAAATTATTCTGAAAATTATCAATATTTAATCCAAGATCAATAGGACATTTTGATCTTCGCATAAACATTCTTTCACATTCTCTTGGTAATTTATCGAATGTAGATGTTTTCGGTTCCCAACGATTCTCTAAACATTTCGCAATAATAGTTTCAAAAATAGGAGATATTTTTTGGTATTTTAATAATAATTCAAATAATAAAGCATCGGATAATTCAATTTTGTTGAAAGTTTGATGAATTAAATATTTTAATCCTTTAATATCTAAAATATCAGAAATATATAATGTCTGAAATAATTTATCAACTTCTTCAAAACATATAATACAATAAGAAGAAATTTTAACACAATGTTTAGATTCTCTGAATGTGCACTTATGAATTTTTAAAGAGAAATTTCTTTCACCATAAAAATAATGCAAACTATTATAAACTCCATCATAAAATGAAGCTTTTTGATCTATTTCCAAATTTTGAATTAAATTATTAATATTTGACAAAGATTTTTCAAAGTTTTCGCAATTAATTTTTATCCAATTTAAATCATAAAATATGGTTTTTAATTCGAAACTAATTCCATTAGAATATGTTTCTGTGAAAACTTTAATTGCAAGTTTTCCATCTAAATTTTTATCTATGCAATCTTTCAAAAAGATATTTTTTAAATATTTTTTAAATTTAAAAAAGTTTTTTTCTTTTTTTAATGGAATTAATAATGGAAAAGATAATTCCTTTGGTAAATATGAATTAATTAAAGTTGGCTTTAAAACAGAATCTTTTGTATTATTTCCTAATTGAGAATATCCATTATATCCGATACAATATATTTTTCCATTTAAAGTTTTTGCAAATCCATGAGAATTTCCAGCATAAATATGAGCAACATCTGCTAAAGAAGTTATTAAAGTTGGAGTTTTTATAAATCCTTCATATTCAAATCCTAATTGAGCAGAAGAATTTTTACCCCAAGAATACATTTGATTATTTTTATCGATTGCATAATTATGAGACCATCCAGAAGCAATAGAAATGAATTTAATCAATAAATCAATTCTATTAGCTGAATATTTTCTTTCTATATTATTTAAACCTAATTGACCATCATTATTAATTCCCCAAGAGTATATAGATCCATATTTATCTAATGCCAATGTATGATTTCTTCCAGAAGATAAATAAACAATATCATTTAATGGTTTTGAATCATTTTTAATAACTTGTTTCAAAGTTATAGATTTATCACCTTCCTTTCCAATTCCTAATTCTCCAAGTGTATTTATTCCACAAGAATAAACTTCACCATCAAATGTTAAAAATATGGAAAAAGATGATCCGCATGAAGCAAATTTAAATTTTTCTTTGTGATTAATTGGAAGAAATTCAGTAATTAAATCTTGTTCTGTTCCTAAACCAAGTTCACCAGAAGAATTTCTACCACAAGAATAACAAATTCCATTTATATCAATTAACAAACAATGATCCATTCCAGAAGTAATAAATTGAACATTTAATTGTGGACTTAAGGGAATTAATACTTTTGTGGGTTTATTCATAAAAAACAATCCATTAATATATATTTTTTTATCTTTTGTTTTGTAAATTATAAAAGAATATCCAGCTGATAATAATTCGACATTTATTCCAGTTTCAATAAATTTAGAAGAAGATTGTTTTAATAACTGAGAATTATCATTTCTACCACAATTATAAACTTCATTTTTTAAATCAAGCATAAAACTTGCAGATAATAATGAAGAAAAACTTGGTATAAATTTGATTTTAGATGTCTTTTCCATGTTTTATTTCAAAATTTTGTTTAATTCGAAATTGTTTTTTTTAATAAATCATTTATAAAAATGTTTTTTTAAATCATTTAATATTTTGTAATTAATAATTTTTTTTAATGGATTTGAATTTTTTCTGATGTTTTTAAATATTTCGAATTATTTTGAATTATTTTGAATTTGTGGAAAAAATGAAAAAATATTATGATGTAATAATTCATTATTTGTAGATTTAAAAAATGGATTATGATATTTTAAATGAAGATGAAGTTCGTAAAGAATATGAAAAAAGACGAGAAAAAATTACAAAGAGAAGATATGATAGATATGATAGAAGTGATGCATGGATATTAATAGAAAAATATTTTGAAGAAAATAGTTTTATTCAAAGACAAATTGAAAGTTATAATAATTTTATTGAAAATTTAAAGGAAATTCAAATACCAAATGTTGAAGTTAAACCTCAATTAGATAGAATGCAAGAACACATAGCATGTAATTTAAGAGGACAAAATATAATACATCAAATTGTTTTTGGTAAAGTATCTATGGGACAACCAAAAATAAGTGATGAAGATATTAATAAAAAGATGTTATTAACTGGAGATCAAGTAAAAACATTACCTTTACCACATGAAGCAAGATGTAGAAGGGGAACATATACAGTTGATATATTTTATGATATTAAATATCGTATTATTAAAGAAACTAAAAATGGTCCAGAAATTCAAGAAATGGATTTTGAACAAGTTTTATTTTGTTCATTACCTATAATGGTTAAAAGTAATATATGTTCATTAACATTATTGGGAAGAGAACCAGAATATTCAAAAGAATGTACATATGATGCTGGTGGATATTTTTTAATTAATGGAAATGAAAAGATTTTAGTTGATCAAGAAGAAATGAGACAAAATCAACCATTAGTATTTCTAAAACCTAGTGCTGGAAATAAGAATTATATAGTTACGGAAGTTAGATCTTATCCAGATTCTAGTATTTCTTCACCAGTTTTAATACTTGTCAAATATAAAAATTATAAAAATAATAATTTTAAAGGTGTTGGAAATAAGGGAAATTTTTCAAAAACAATTAGAGTAAAAATGCCTTTTTTGAAAAAAGATATACCTGTAGGAATTATATTTATGGCATTAGGATTTCGTACAGATAAAGATATATTAGAATCAATTATGACTGATATGAATGATAAAGAAATGATTGATGCATTATCACCATCTATTGAAGAATCAAAAGGAATGGTAACAAATATTGATGGTGCTTTACAATATTTGTTAACAAAAGTTGCTGATTTAGGTGATACACAAATTAGAGGAAATGAACAACAAAGAATTATAAATTTGTTAAATAATGATTTATTCCCACATGTTGGAATGGATCCACATTCATGGAAAAGAAAAGGATTATTTTTGGGAGAATGCATTTATAGATTAATGTGTGTTGCATTAAAAAGAAGAGATCCAGATGATCGTGATCATTATACAAATAAAAGAGTATATGGGGCTGGTGCATTAATATATTCATTATATTGTAAATTAATTAAATTAGTTAAAAAAGAAGTAAAATCTGGTTTACAAAAATTAGTAAATGATGGTAAACCAATATCTGCATCATCATTGTTTTTAAAAAAAACAACACAAAAACTAATGTATGCTTTCGCAACAGGTCATTGGACAGTAGTAAAAGTTGGTCATATGGGAAAAACAGGAGTTTCAATGGGTAGACAAATGATGTCTATTATGTCTGTTAGATCTTATATGGCAAGATTGAATACACCAATTGGAAGAGAAGCAAAATTAATTTTACCAAGATTATTAACTTCTGCACAATTACATAGAGTTTGTGTAACTGAAACTCCAGAAGGAAATGGTTGTGGATTAGTAAAAAATGCAGCATTATTATGTTATATATCTATGCCACAAAAATCGAATCAATGGATTATTGAATTATTATTAAGATATGGAACAAGAAAATTAGATGAATGTGATTTTAATTTTAGAAAAAAGAGTTTTAAAGTATTTGTAAATGGATTATGGATTGGAAATAATGAAAATGGAAAAGAATTAGTTGATAGATTAAGAAAATTAAGAAGATCAATGGATATACACTTTGAAACAGGAATTATTTATGATCCATGGTCAACATCAGTTAGAGTTTATACAGATGGTGGAAGAGTTTTAACACCGTATTTAATTGTAGAAAATGGTGAAATTAAATTAACAAAAAAAAGAATCAAGGAATTAAATGGTATAAAATCTTCATTATCACAAACAACATTTATTTCGTTGATAGCTGAAGGTTATGTGGAACTAATTGACATTGAAGAAGAAGAATATAATTGTATGATATCTATGTATCCAGAATTGATTGATAAAAAGAAAAATCATACACATTGTGACATTCATCCAGTTGCATTAATGGGAGAAGCTACAGCAGCTATTCCTTATTCAAATCATAATCATTTACCAAGAAATAGTTTTCAAGCAACTATGAGTAAACATGCAATATCTATACATTCATTAGCATATAGATATAGATTAGATACTTTATCATATATTTTACATTATCCTCAAAAACCATTATCAACAACAAGAATATCTAAAATATTAAAGTTTGATGAAATGCCATATTCTCAAGAAGCAATAGTTGCAATTATTCCAGATATTTATAATCAAGAAGATGCAATTGTAATAGCACAAAATGCAATAGATTTCGGTTATGCAAGAACTTCTATTTATAGAACTTATACTGATATGCAGAAAATGTCTGGATCATATATGGAAACATTCAAAAAACCTAATCCAACAAAATGTATGGGAGTTCCGATAGGATCAATAGATCAATTAGAAGAAGATGGATTTGTTTGTCCTGGTGTTGCTGTTGCACCAAATGAATTTTTAATTGGAAAAACATTTCCTTTACCACCAAATCAAAATATTGGTGATGTAAAACAAATTTATGAAGAAAAATTTCATTCAGTAAATAATCAAAGTAAAGAAAGAGGTGTTGTTCAAGTTGTTATGATAACAACAAATGAACATGGTTATCCTTTAGTAAAAGTTTTAGTTGTAAAAAATCATACACCTGAAATTGCAGATAAATTATCATCTATGCATTCACAAAAAGGTGTTTTAGGAATGTTTTATAAAAAAGATGATTTGCCTTGGACAACAGATGGAATTACTCCGGATATTATGATAAATCCACATGCAATTCCAAGTCGAATGACAATAGCTCAATTATTACAAACACTTGATAGCAAATGTGAAGCATTAGGTAGAAAACGTCAAAGTGATGCAACTGTATTTGAAAGTTCTACTGATTATTCTGATACTTCAATTGAAATGGTTGTAAATGAAATTAAAAAGAAACAATTAAAAATTGAAAAATTAGAATATCAATGGCTTAAAAAGAGAAATATTAAAGTACCTTCACAAAATGAACTTGATAAATATCGTAAAAAATTAATTGATAGAAAAATACAACTTCAAAATTGGTTACAAAAGAAAACAAATTTACAAGAAACAAATTTCGTTTCTAATCAAACAAAATTTACATGGAATGAATTGGATACAAGATGGTTTATTGGAAAAGAACAAGAATTTAGAGAAATATTTGAAATGGAAGAATATGAAAAAGAAGCAAAACATATTCAAGATAAAAAAGATAAATTAAAATCACTTAAATCACTTGAAAAGTTTTTAATGAAAAGTTCTGATTTAACAAAACAATTAGAAGAAGCAAGATATGAATCATTCAAAAGAGAATATAAATATAAAAAACTTGTTGAAGAATATTTAAAAAATAATCCGCAAGAGAAAAATGAAAAAAAGATTATAAAAGATTACATTGATTTACGTGATAATGTAAATGCTTATGATAGAAAAGAGAAAATTAAAATCAATGATCCACATATATTATCAATATTAAAAGATTGGAAAGATTATAGAGCATATCTGGAATCATTAGAAAAACAATATCAAGCAGAAAGAACATTAGTAATTCAAGAAAAATTAGAAGAAAGATTAAGAAATTGTGGTTTTCCGAGTCATGGTCATGAAACATTCTTTTGTCCATCAAGTGGTGCTCTAACAGATGCAAAATGTTTTGTAGGTCCAGTTTCTTACCAAGTATAAATATTTATAAATATTTATTTAATTAATAATATTAGGTTTTAAAACATATGGTAGCAAGCAAATGTCATGCCAGAAGTAAAGGACCATATCATGTAATAATTTTTATATTATCTAAAATTTCAAAGATTTTGACTAGGCAACCTGTTGAAGGTAGATCAAGAAATGGTGGATTTAGAATTGGAGAAGTAAATTATCGAATTAATTTAAATATTTCAGATGGAAGTCAATTCTTTTTGGGGACATGGTAAAAAATTCTGAATATAATCATTAATATTTATAAAATAGGTGCTAATTTTTCGCTAATAGAAAAGCATTTAGATCAATCTGATAGAATTGATTGTTGGGTTTGCATTTGTGGTGCATTAGGTTTTTTATAAAATGATAATAATTATTTTAAGGATATTTTGATAGCATTGTCAAACATCCAAGATGTATATCTTGTGAAAGTAGAGGAATTGGAATCAGAGATTTAAAACTTCATCTTGTTCAGGTAATTCATATAAGATTTACTAAATAATTATAGTTACCATACAGTTTCAAGCTTTTACTCCAAGTTCGTTTTTATTTTTTTATTAAATCATTGAAAAGGAAATTAGTAGCATGGTAATTTCAACAAAAATTATCTTGGATCTTGATGAAAACAACAATAATGGTACTGTGGTTGAGCGTTTTTGAAAATAATGAATTATCAATTTATTAATAAAATCTTGTAATAACTAATTTTTTTAAAAAGAAAAAGAAAAAGAATAAGAAAAAGAATAAGAATAGAACTATTTTTGTTATATAATACTGTAGTTTATTATAAATGTTGTCTTTGAATTTTCTAAATCAAATTCTTCTTTTCTATTATTTTTTTATTAAATTCCAAAAATAAATCTTGATTATTAAATGATTTTAAAATAATTATTAAATGATTTAAAAAAACAAACTGACAATTCTCAACATTGATGGCGGATCGAAAAAGTTTTAAATGTCTATCTTGCTTTCAAGAACAAAATTTAGATTTCAGAACAAAAAACGGTGATCTAATTTGTCAATTTTGCGAAATTGTTTTACATTATTGTGTAAATAATGTATTAATCATAGGAGCTGGATTTTATCAATGTTCAAAATGTAATGAAAAATTGCAAGCAAAAAATGTTAATAATTCATGTATTAATTGTGGAAGTGAAAAATATGATGTTTTATTTAATGGATTTGAATGTAAAGATTGTGAACAAAAGTATCATATTTGTTATTTGGGATATAAGAAATCTGAATTAAAATCAGAAAATTGTATTTGTTTTAAATCAAAAAATTAAAAACTCATTTAAAATTGTTCAAATCATTTAATTTTACAAATAAATAAAAGCAAAATATTTTATTATAATAAATAATTAAATTTATATTATTGTCATTGAACCTGCTGACTGATTTATAAATGCAAAAATGCCAACATTATATGTTGCAGATGTAGTTGATGTATAAGATACGAGTGCATTATTTTGATAAGAAAAAAATGAATAAGATAATAAATTTACTGGAGTTGATGATGATTGAATTTGAAAGAACCAAGTATAATTAGTTGGAGTAATTGTATTTGGTAAATTTAATGCAATTATTGCTTCACCAAATCCACTATTTGTGTTTTCAAATGGATATGGTATTGAATCGCAATAAACTAATCCACTTGAAGCTGCCAAATTTACATAACCAGAAGATGCTAAAAAATAATTAAAAGTTAGTGGTGATGATATTCCAGATGTTGTTGATAATTGAACTTGAATAGTACTGGAACTTGCTGGAGTACTTGCTAAAATTAAACCATTTGATATATTTCCTAATTGTACGAATGAAACCATATTTGTTATACTACATGGAGTTGATTCGATTAAAAAATATTGATTAACACTATTTGGTTGAATTGGCTGAGTAATAATTCCAGCCACTGGTAATGCATTAAATAATGAAGAACTTGGATAATTTTGCAAAACTAATAAAAATGCATCAGTTATTGCAGTTGCTGGAATTAATCCAAAAGGAACAATATAACTAATATTATTTAAATATGAATAATTAATTGCACTACCAGAAGGTGATGGATTATTTGTTGCAGAAAATGTAAAAACTACATTAGAGGGATTTGTTATTCCAGGAATTGTAGATACATTTGTTATTGTTCCTGAAGATGATCCAGAAGTTCCACTAACATGAGTCGAATAAACAAAATTATCAATTGGATTGACAAGACCAGTAACTGTAACGTAAATTAATCCAATTATTATTGATCCATCAAAAACGGTTACTAATCCAGTACCTGTAACATTATATATTCCAAAAATAATTGCAGATGATCCATTTGAAGCTAATGATATAATTGATGGAGTATCATTTACAAAAGAATATGAAGATGCATTGCAATTATTTGATGGTATTTGTATACAAACTTTTTGACAAAAAGTAATGGAAATTTGAGTTAGTGTTGACATTTTAATTTGAAAGAATTTTTATTATCTCTATTGTATTTATCAATAATTAATTATATTTAAAAGGTATCAATCTTTTATCAGATTCAAAAACTAAATTTCCATTGAATAAATTTAAATAACCAGAAATTGAATTTATTCTAATTAATTTTCGTTGTTTTTTATAAAATAAATGAAAATTTTGATCATAATCTTGAATAATTCTACAATTAGATTCAATAGGTTCTATAAAACTAATCAAAATAAATGGTAATACATAAACTTGTTTATCTATAAAATAAATCCATATCGATTTTCCACGATTAAACTTAATACTAATCTCACCATATGATAAAAAAGTTATAACACAATCTTTTTTTATAGGATAATGACAGATTATACCATTATAAATAATACATCTATTTTTTATCATCAACTTTTCACAAATATGAATTTCTTCATTAGAATCAAGATTGTTCTCTGATTCTTTTTTATATCTAATAATTCCATTATATTCAAAAATAATATTTAAAGAATGTAATTTGTTGTCCTCAATTGTGCAAAAATAATTTATCGAATAATAAGTTGATTTTGAATATTTTGATAAAATAACTCCATTACTTTTTAATACATAAATTTCATTTGTTAAATCATTTTTAAAAATAAAATGAAATTTTAAAGATAATAAATGTTTCAAAAATGTTGGTTTAGATATTATTTTTCCTGTTTTTTTACATATAAATCCTTTTTCTTTATCATAAATATGTTTTATAGTTGATTCTAAATCATAATTTATAATATTTATGTTATCTTTTACAAAAATATCTTTTATTTTATATTTCAAATTATGACCATATTGAATTGTCATTCTATTTACTAATTCTCTCATATTTTTTACCCATGGAATAGAATTTGAATTACATTTTAACTCAAATTTTTCTTCAAATAATTTAAAACTTAATATATTATAAAATAATTGACATGTAATTCTTAAATTAATCCATTCTTCATAATCTAAAAACCAAAATATAAAAATCCAAATTTCTTTAGGTAATTTTAATTTTTTCATTTTTTGAAATTTTATTTAATTTTTTAAAATAAAGATTCAGAAAAGATTTATTTTAAATGATATTTATTTAGATGTTTAAATGGATAAATTAAAAAAATTGCCATTAGAACAATGCGATTTTTTTGATAAAATAGTTATTTTGGGTGATGAACATTTAGCTCAACCATTAATAGAAGAACTTTTATCATTATTTATTGATAATTATGATAAAAAATATGTTATAACAAATAAACATTCTTCTCTGAATAAATATTTAAATAAAAAATTTAATAATATATCTTATGATATTTCATTATCAAATAATTTATTTTTAAATGATAATACAAGACCACAAAAAAATTCTTTATTATTTTTGAATGAAATTCAACAATTATGGAAATCTTCATATTTAATAAAATTTTTGATGATTTCTAGGCATTTTGGTGTCAAAGTAATTATAAGAGAAAGTAGTTTCAGAGATTTGCCATCTGTAATAAGAAAGAATTGTGGTTTAGTTTTCATTTCAACTAGATCTGATGTAGAATATCAATTAAGAATAGAAAATATAAGAATTATTGATTTGAAATCAGCAAAATCAAAATCAGAGTTTATTGTAATTAAAGATCATAATGATAATTTATTAGAATATTCAACAAAATGGTATAGAAATTGGAATTTACCAATCAAAAAAAGAAATTTACATTTATTTCATCAATATATAATTTGGATTCAAGGAAATTTTATATTTGAAAATAAAAACATTTCAAAAAAATTATTATCATATAAAGATTATTTAAAATTATATTGGTATTTAAAACAATTTTTTCCAAAAGATATTGTAAATTTAATATTAGAGAAACAATTTTGGTATTTATTCGATAATAAATATTATGTAACAGATTTAATAACAAATAATAAAGTTTAAAAAATTATTTTCAATTTATCAACATCCATTAAATATTTCAATATCTGCACAAATAAAATAAATATATTACTAATAAAAGTAATTGAAGTTAAGGGTTCAATTCTCATTGGACTTCTTTCATAATTTTTATCATTCACAGATCGATAATCTTGATAATTTGCATAAAGAATAAATCCAATAAATGAAATTAAATTTATCAAAATTAAAGAAATAGGTACGGATACATTAAAAAAATTAACAAATGATAAACCAATTAATCCATATAATATTCCAAATAAAATCTTTTTGCTCATTTTTGAAATACTTTGTTGAATCTTATTATCTTCCTTAATGAATAAATAATTTATATTTTAATTTTAAATCATTTATATTAAATATTAAATCATTTATATT
>Ga0182030_10017736_pt1 | contig 13710 bp, 16 predicted proteins | sample 812S3MmetaG_FD_121299 | JGI IMG/M metagenome (GOLD analysis project Ga0182030, IMG submission 121299) | Permafrost microbial communities from Stordalen Mire, Sweden - 812S3M metaG (Illumina Assembly) | ecosystem: Environmental > Terrestrial > Soil > Wetlands > Permafrost | place: Sweden... | reverse complement strand
TGGATTCGAAGACCGCGCAGAGGAAAGATTCGAAGGAATACTGTTTCGCGGTGTCCGCTTGTCTAATGAGCCAATCTGGGAACTCGTGGAATTCGATCCAGTGGCTATCGAGATTGATCTGGCGGCGGAATCCTTGGCTGCCTATGAATGCACGTCCGGGGTTCACGGCTATAGGCAATGGGTCGTGCCTTCTAGTGTCGTGAATCGGGCAAAACGGCGATTATTAAGCCGGGAAACCTGGCGCGCCGCTATACCGGCTCGATCAACTTCAGATCATTGTTCTTCGGCGTATTGACTCGGGTAGTCGATGGTTCAAAGGGCAACTGCTCATTTGTTCTTCGCGCAGGGCCAAGCTAAACCGAGCGCAGCACCGACCAGAGCCGCGGCATCGTTATGCCACAGTGCCGGATTATCATTCAGGAATTTCTGAGTGACTGCTGCCGCTTGACCTACCGTGACGCCCGATGGTTTACAGTGGGATTTGCCATCCCAAGCAAATAAAATATTGCCGACAAACTGCATTGCTTCTAAGTGGTCCGCAGCGGTCTCAAGCTCTGTAGAGTTCAGCTTTGAAATCAAATCTTGTCCGCTTCGTATATCGGCTATGGCTAAGTGCACCGTCGTCAATCCTAGAATTGTCAGTCCCAAGGCGGCGATTCGCTTTTTCATCCCGGACCCTCCCTATTGGCCCACTTGTTGCCAGGGATTATCGCACTTCAGCGCGGAAGGGGTTAAAGGACTGCGCCGTAGTGCTGTAGGGGTCGCGAGGAGTCAGCATCAGCAACCGGCGCTCACCGTCACGGCGGATGAATATGAATCCATACTCCGGCGTCGCTTCGCCTTGCCAGCCTTCAACTGCAAGTCTCTCGATTGTCGCCGTCATAGCGCCGGAGAGGTCGGCCGCTGGCTCCAGCCGCTGGCAAGCGAGGATCTGCCATTGCAGATCCCATAGGACGATGAAGCGCGGCGACGTTGAGCTATCGAAGGCGGGGAATGCATAGCGGCCCATCGCCGGATTGTGGTCGAGGATGCGGCCCGCAGTCTATCCAGTATTCGTGATGTGTCAACACTGTATAGAATGCGGACACCTCGAACGCAGGGAGCGCTTATGACCGACGACAACATGTTAAGCCGCGAACGCTCGGACGCCGAACTCGAAGCCGCGAAGCCAATAAATCTCTCCGAAGCTCTCGGCGACGCGGCGCATAAACAGAAACGCAACCTTGTATCTTGGGCGGCGGTAGCAATTCTGGTACGTTACTATCACATAGACCTAACGAAGATCCCTTGGATTGATGCCGATATCCCAACGGACGCCTCTAAAGCTGCGATCGTAGTTGTCGCGGCGCCACTGCTATATAGCCTTATTGGATTTCTGATCTACGCCATTGGCGATATCAAAAAATGGCGATTCGATGACGACTGGAAATATTTGGAACCCACTTGGCAGATCTTCTATAGGCTCGAACACAGCATCGCCGCGATCAAATCCCAACTCCATCCGATTTACCGCCAAGCAAAGCTATCGCCAGAGCAGCGAAATGCCGTTATCGAAGACGCATTGGCAAAGGTCACTGAGGGGAAACAATCATTGACAGTGTTGCAACACAATGGACAGCGACTCACGTGGTGGAAGCGGATAACAGTGTACGGATGGGAGCTAGCGGTTCCATTGTTTCTTGGTGTCGTTGCACTGTTTCTTGCGCTACCTGCCCTCGTGAGTGAACTTTGGAGAATTCTCGGTAAGTGATAGTGAGCGCCCCGTGCAGCCTGCTAGTCCATGAAAGAGCGTCGAGATTGCCGCGTGCTCCCTCCGCGCGCGGAGGGGTCGAGCGACATCACGGTCCCTAGGTTGATAGTTCTAGGTTCCGTCGATGACGGATCGCCGTCACGGCCGTTTCACTCTCAAAGGTGTACCCGATGTCGGGAATTGAGCAACGGCTGCCGGTCATTTCTCTGAACCTCGGGTGATCCCGGCGTGCCCGAGTGGCGCGTACTAACGCACCAGCCCACTTTTTAACTTGGCCGAGAGTGCTTTATTCGCGGCAGTCATCGAAGAAATTGCGCGCATGTCCGCCGCACGGCCCCGGTCGAGATGAGCCAGCCCGTCGCCGGTTTTTGTGGCAAGGCCCGCGCCGCTAACCTCAAATCCCGTCGAGCCGGATTTCACAACCGACGCAAGAATCTTCGCGCGCTCAGCGGGCGAGTAAGCGCCAATCGCCTGTAGAAACGCGTCCGCGATTCCTGAACAGTCGTTATCATCGAGCGGTTTTGAGTTCCCGTTGAAAATCGTGCCGACCGCAAGCACCTTGCCGACCGGTTGCGCGCGCAACAGTGAGCCGGTTTTTAGCACAGCATCGCGAGTCGGCATCGGACCGCGCAATAGAGATCCATTCTGACGAACTGATATAGACTTAGACATGACAATACTCCATGGATAAAAAAGCAAAATCGTTTAGGCCGCGGCGCTCTGTCTCGCTTCGGCCACTGAATCTTCAACAAGCAACTCTGTACGCATCTCCGTGAATCGATCCCGTGGCCGTGCGTGACCACGCCGCAGATGTTCGCTGGAGATATTCAGATCATTCGGCTTGGGCAGTTCCTCAAGGATGCGTAGGACGTCCGCTGATGCGAACTGACCGGCGCTGACTGGCGAATACATATCATCTGGGACAAGCTCCCGAAGGACCGCGCCCGCGCGCACGTAATCGGCCCGAAGTTTCTCCACCACAGCAGCCTGCGCCTCAATCGCGGCAGTTATGATCTTGTCGGCCTCGGCATGCCGTGATGCTTCGACCGCCTCCAGTTCGCGGATAGCGTTCGAGTGCATCGCCCGTAACTCCCTCAAGCCATCGGAAGCAGTCTCTATCTTTCCTTCCACCGTGGCGAGCGCAACGATTCGGCGCTGATCGCGCGATACCTCGCTCACATCGTCGCCTCCGCTTAGGAATGTCTGCATCTGAGCTGCTGCGGCCTGACTCCTTGCAGACTGCCCTTTGCGCTGTAAGTCGGTTCGCTCTGCCTCCAGATCAGCAATCGCGCCTTCTGCAAGCGAGATTCCGGCCGCGATGCGCTCCGCGTTGTCGGCTAGTTCAGTCCGCTTGGCTCGCAATGAATCCAGAAGCGGGTATCGTTGAATAATGCTCATGTTGATTTCCTTAAGATGTTGAAAGTGTGGGTTATGGTGATTCTTCAATCGGCCATTTGCGCCCAAAGTTCGGCGGCGATATGTACGGGAGCGAAGGCAATCATTGTCGCGTCGGCCAAATTCGGTGAACGCATGCCGTCGGGCGCTTTGTCGATCAGAACCTTGCCTGCTGAATTCAAGCTGTAGGTTGGTTGAGACAACTCCATTGTCAGGGCGTTTAGCTCGGGCAAATCCGGCGAGATAGAAATGAGGTTGTCCGCGTCATACGGCAAGCCGTTGATCGCCCGATGCGTCTCTTGGAAGCGCAGCCGCAACGCCCACCAGCCTTGCGCTTTAAGATTCGCAAAAAAATCCTTATTTTTGCGCTTTTCGACTAGCTCTCGTTCTGGATAGACCGGCGATGCGCTACCTCGGAATGGCTCATCATGAATGCGGGGTCTGTCGTCCGCCTCGCGACGTTCGTTGATAATTCGAGCGTCGCCACGGCAGCCAGCGCCGAGGCCGTCAGCGTCGTACAGCACATACGGATAGCCGTGTTCGTCGCAACGGTCGAAGACTCGGACAAGCGACGCATAGATATCGCCGCTGCGACCGGACCAAGATTCCAAGTGTTGCAGTAGGATTCCGTGCCGACCGGCGAAGGCGCACAAATCAACGCCGCTATCGGCAACGTCGAATGCAGCACGCTTCGTTCCGCTAGGGGTGATGCCGAGCTTTAGATGAGCACCGATGGCGGCTTGAATCCAAGCGGAGGGAATCAGCAGCCCTTCGACGGAGCCGCGATAATCGATATCGATCTCAGACGCGACGGTGACGGGATCAAGCTCGGCGACTTGCTTCTGATACCAGGCGTCATCCTTGCGGGGATCATCACGCCAGTGAAAGCTAAACACTTTGATATTCCCGCCAAAACGGCGCTGTGCAAAGCTGTTGGCGAGACCGTTCGGCGTGCTGACATCGATCCTGCAATTGGTAGTCTGAGACAGACTGGCGTCGATCATCTCAGGCCGCTCCAGGAACGCGGCCTCATCAATAAAGTGTATCGACGTGCGGTCGCCGCGCCCAATGGAGTCGCCGCCTTCGCCCGTGATGATGGAGCCGGTAGCAGGGAAGAGGATTCTGGTATAGAGCGCGTGCCGATCGCGGTTCCAGTCGCCGATGAACTCAACCGGTAAGTTGCTCATAGCAAAGCGTATCTTCTCGAAGATGCTCTTCATGCTGCCGATCTGATCGACGTATTCGAGTTTGCGGCTGCCGAACCCGACGACAATGCCGGTATGGAATATGCACATCCAACAGGCGATGGCGACCGTGAGCCACGTCACTCCGGAATCTCGGCTCTTCTCGATTAGACCCGGCTCGCCTGCGCGCCAGCGGTCAACGATCCAATTGACGCAATCGACCTGGGTCTTCCATAGGCAGAAGGGGATGATTGAGGGCAGATTACGGGCGGCAAGCCGGGGATCGTGGGTCCAGATCCAATGGGATATCCACTCGGCCGGATGGGTCTTGTAGTAGGCCCAAATCGCCGGGAAGTCAGCTGGATTCGCGCGCAACGCCGCTAGGCGTCGTGTGCGGTCCTGCATTGCCCAAAGGAGGGTGTTGTGCTGCGCGTCCTGGATCACGCCGCAGCCTCCTGCGGCATGGTGTCCGCCGTCAGTCTTTGAAGAACGCCTTGAATCGATCTGGCGACAGGGCTGTGTAATGCGCCGTGTGCGTGATCGACTTGTGCCCGAGATAGAGCTGAATCGCTCGGGTGTCTACGCCGTCGCTTGCCAGCTTGTACCCGAGCGCGTGCCTCAGCTGGTGCGGATGGGCTGGAAAGCCGAGCTTTGCCAGGACGCCGAGGCGGGCGACCATCTTGCGCACGTTCGAGGCCGTCATGGGTCCGCCGCGCTCGGAGCAGAAGACATACGGAGAATCTTCCCAATCGGCCTGGAGTGCTCGCAGAGCACGGAGTTCCGGCCCTCTGAGAGGATGGGTGCTCGGTGTGCCGTTCTTGAGTCGGCTGACGTGTAGCAACCCCTGTTTCAGATCCACGGCGTCCCATCGGAGGGCTATCGCCTCGGAGACCCGGAACCCATGGCGGTATATGAGCATGAGGAGGGTTGAGTCGCGCTGGCCGTATCGCCCAGATGACTTCGCCGCTGCGATCAGCGACGCCACTTCGGCAGGCGTCAAATGCTCGCGGGACCGGGTTTCCGCGTTCTTGCGCCGTCGAGGCATAGGAACTTTCCCACTTTCGGATGTTGGGGATGCCCTGCGGCGGGTGGCTAAGTCTATGACGGCGCTCATGTGCAATGCTCCTAACTTTCCCTAATTGGCACATTATCGGGAAAGTTAGAGTGCCTTGCAAGACGCCTTGAGTAGAGCGGTTCACTGGGTCGCCCCCTCGATTACTGGCTTCTCTGCTGGTAGTGGTAGAGCAGCCGTATCGGTCGGCCACACGATCCGCGAGACATCAAAGCTCGGATCGCCGAGCACTCGGCGGAACACGGCCTCTGCGTCTTGGGGAGTCACGACAGTGCTGCCAGGATTTGGCAAATGGATATTCACCAGTCCGCCGTTGATCGTCTGCTCGGCTTTACCGTAGCCGCGATTCAACAATTCACGACATGCCGCAATCGCCGTCGCGCCATCTGGAGAGCGCATCAGTTCGGCAAGTCTCGCGATTGCAGCGGGACCATGTACGCGCGCGAGTTCTTTCACCTCGGCGGCGACGATCGGCTTGCCCTTGGGGTTGCCGCTGAAGCCTTTGAGGAACTTACCGTCGGGCATGCGGCCCACGGGCAACGCGGACCGCTCCTTTTTCGGCGGTCTCGCCTTTGCCTTGCGCGCGTGCTTTCGCGTGTTTCCAGGTTTAGCGGCCACGGCTAGGCACTCCATGCACGAGAGATGGCCCTCGACCCCACGACATGCCGCTGTCCAGTAGCATTGCATCGGCCGGTAAGGTCTCGTTTTGTGCCGCGCGAACGAAATCGAGATATTTCGGCAGTAGCACTACCTTAACTACCTCATTTTTGAATATTTTAAAAATATATAGAATTAGCATAGGGGTCTTAGCTCTAATGGGGCCGCGAAACTTTTGCGCCAAATGGGGTAGTTGAAGTAGTGCCGTCCAGACCAGACTGGGCCGCTTTTAGGGCCGCGACCTGGGCGCGAAGCCTGTCTATCTGTAGATCCTTCGTATCGCTATCCTCTTGCATGAGTGCCAACACATTGTCCGACCCTCGGCGCAACTTGAATCCCTTGGCGTACTTCACCCCTCGATCCCCGGCGTAGACGGGATCGAAGCCAAGGCGGCCGCGAATACGGTCCCACAACAGCTTGGCGGACATCACGCCGTGACCGTTACGGGAGGCCCATGCGATGTATGAACTTGTCACCTCGGCTTGGATCTCCTTGCACGAGTCACCGTCTACCTTCGGATCTGACTCAACGCACTCTTCGAGCCAAGTGCCGAGAACGTCGGATTTCTTGCGGTAGTCGGTCATTAGGGCGATGACAGACTTGGGGACATCAAAGCGGTAGCCGCGCTCGACGTAGCGACGCAGCCCGACGTAAGCCCAGTTGAAGATACCGGGGAATTCACGGGCAAGCTTTGCCCGCAAATCCTTGTCTCGCTCCCCTTCCGGGATCACCACATTGAAGGGCACGAGCTGAATGCGGCTCCATACGGAATCATCAGTTCCAACAATGTTGGGCAAGTGGTTGCAGCGGATCACCACACGAGCTGTGTTCCGAAAGGTAATGCTGCCCTTATGGAGTGCGCGTGCGCTGATGGTATCGCCGCCGGTCAAGTCCTTCAGAGTCGAATCGCTGACGGTCTCACCTTGCTCCAGTTCTGAGCACGCGACAAAGCGCTTGCCACGCATCGAGAAAAGGAAGGGGGTTGCCGCTTCCGCATTGGACGGTTGCCGCGCTTTCATCAGAATTCCCGACTTGCTGGCAATTGCGTAGTCGCTGCCCAGGCCGTCCATGAACGCTTCAAGAACAACAGACTTGGCCGTCGCCGATAGGCCATAGACTAGAATCACCTCACTTCGATCTGCCCGACCCAAGATCAACGTACCCAGAATCTCTTGCATGTGGCGCAGCAGTTGGGCATCTCCACCGGACGCGCGCGCGATGACTTGTTCCCATAACTTTGATCTGACCCGTGGGTCATGGCTGAAAGGAGTTGCCTTCGTAACTAGGAGTTCCCGGCTCGGCTGGAGTAGCATGCCGCTACTCAGACGTAGCACGCCATTTTGCATACCGAGAAGATCGGAATCCGAATCGAACAAGCCAGCGTCAATCTCGATTTCGTCGTCATCAGCGGCGAGTGCGAGGGCCGCGTTCATTGCAGCATTCTTTCCGCTAAGCGCTTGAAAGCGTTTGCGTTCCCGAATCGAATCGGTCCCTCTCGCAGCCGCCGTTTCCGCCTTGAGCGATTCGACCGTCTCACGCATCGCGCGGCGCGGCTCGACCCTTCCAGTTCGATAGCCTTGGGGCGTATACGAAAACCACTCCCCGATCTGGTGATCATGCCGATGGTCTTGGGCGTGCCTTGCCACGAAACGATCCGCCAACCCGGCCTCGGTAAGATCGAATTGTGCGCAGCGCATCGCGGTCACGCACGGTGCATCAAGACCGTGGCGTGGGAGCGCGTTGAAGTCCTTTAGCGAATGACCAGCGGCAAAGTAATCATCAATGCCGCTCACACCGTCGCCAAGATCGGGTATTGCGATAAATTCTGGAATGCAGCCGAATCCGGTGGCCGCTGCTTCCATAAACTGTACTAGTGATCTACCCACATTTAGATTAGTTTGCGCGTCCGCGTCGGTCAGTAGTGTGACTTTGCGTCCCTGCAACAAATACGGATGCAAGTCGCACGCAATGCTAGTTCGCGCTTCTCCCCGAGTGGCATTCTTGGGTAGGTGAGTTTCGGGTTCGTGCGCACCGTGGCAGCCGCTAACGCCGATGGCAAGTACTCCGCGTTGCACAGCGATGAATCCCTTGAAGGGTGATTCAATAAAGTAGATTGGCTTTCGTTTATCGAGCAAATCACGCCGAGCATTTCTACGCGGAAAATACGCAATTGGCGGTCGGCCGGTTGGGGTCCGAAACCTTTGAACGTCTTTTGCATCGCGGACGATACCGATTTCTGTGAAGACGCGAACCGTGCCGTAGGTGGAATCGCGCGTGTCGGGGAGCACCAAGCCGTACCTCGGCCAATATGCGTTTTTTGTCTTCGGATCAATAACGAACCCGTCCGTGTAAGCGGGATTGCGATATCCGCGCTTCGATCCCGGCCAAATCTCTGCAACCTGTTCGCCGTCAATGATCCGCAGGTTTGCCGCGCGAGTATCGGCTAGCCTCCAGCCTCGCGCGTTCAGGTACTGCAAGACTTCCTCGGGCGCGTCCTTGCCTACCGGCTGGCCGATCTTTGAGAAATCTACGTCGGCGTTCATTCGCAGGCGTCCAACGCCAGGAGCGCAGTTACCGTGTCGATGCGCAAGGTCAAGGCATGCGCGATCACAAGGGGCAAGTAGCCGCGCGCCGCCATGTCGTGAACGGCCGCCTCAATTTCGTCCTGAGTCTGCGGCTTGTACCACACCCGCGCATCGCCTAAAATAGTGGCTCTCATCGTATATCCTTAATTTGTGTTGATGCCCATCGCGGCCGGAGTCGCATCCGGCCGCACCTCAAAGGTGCCCTGTAATCAAACCCTAGGCCGACAGTCGGCCGTCCTCATGGTGCAGTGGTCGGAGCTTCACCTGGGACGCCTTGAAGGTTTCCCAATCTGATCGCCAAACCCCTAGTTTTCCGCCGAATCGAGTGAGCAGATGCGCAACCGGCCCGCGCTTCGTCTTGTTTTGCGCGTAGATGCTGGACAAACTGAAATGTGAGACCTGGCTAAACTCGGGAGCGGGAATGAAGTCTGCCTCGATATTCGCTTTCATCGCATTTCCCACCATTCCGTAGATGCATCAAAACTACCTGCCGAGCAGGTGCGTAGGTGGCTCGCTTCGACGAAGTGACCCAACTTTATTTTTGCGGGATGGCAGTTTCTTTTCCTTCAAGATCGTCAGCGTCCGGCTATAACTAAGAGTTACAGTCGGAAATATCTGGCGAGCTAATTCGGTTTGACGGATATCGGGCTTTTTTGCGATGATCTTGAGAGCTTCTAGAGTCACCAAGTCTCGCGATGCATCGCCAATATCACGCCTCTCAGCTCGTGCTGCCTCGGTTTGCTTGGCATGGCGGTCTTTCAATTCTCGGTACGCCAGCCCGGTAGCATCGAGGTGTTGTTGCAGAGCCCATGCGGGTGATTTGCCGAGCGCTGCACCAGCAGCATTCATTGCGCGAATGGTAGCCGTGAGCGTATGCACCACAGACGATTGCTCGCCAGGGCGGCGGCGACGCTCATCGGCAATTGCATTTTTCCGGCTGGCCTTTCGCTGGCGCTTGAGTAACAAGCCGTGCTGTGCGCTCTCATCGACGAGAATCAGATCACGTGTAACAGGATCGCGGGCCTTCGTCTGTTCCACGTGCTTTTGAAGGGCCACGAGATGCTGTTGAGTTGACAGGACGATGCGGGCGCGCAAGTCACGCCATGAGCTGGAAGGCTCGCGCGTGGTGAGTTTGGGTATGGGAGTCACTGCACAGTCCTCAATGATTGCTCACCAATCTGAGTCTCGGCGGTGGCCGTGGCACCAGATCAGGGACGCGGGGCACTAGCTGTACGTCGAATCCGAGTCGCTTGAGCGCGTCGAGATGTCGGGCCTTGGCCGCTGCCTTGTCCAGATCGAATCGCAGCAGAGCGACGGGGTGCGATCGTTTGGCGAATCGAATGCGATACGCTTTCTGGCGACATGCCGCCGAACAGTACTTCCGCGGACGACCACGAGGGTGGGCCAGAGTCGTCTTGCACGTCACGCATTTGCTTCGTTTCGTAACGGCTCTCTTCGCGTTACGAAATGGAGTTCGAGTCGAGGGGGATATCATTCTTTCAGTCGCTCCTGTGGCGCGCGCCTGAAAGAGATGTCGCGCCAAGCCGGTCAGGTTCCGGTGTTTCGGGTGCCCCCTATGGCGCGACGAACAAATGATTAGGCGGCCGTGTCGGACTTCTCTCTGGCGGACCGAGTTGGATGCTCCGGTTTGGTTCTCTGTTCGCGAGTACGCTGCACGTGCGCTCGCGCAAGGAGCTTCACCAGCGCTTCCAGACTTTCGCGAGTCTCGGACTTCACCGCCCGCTCCGGGAGTTGTACCGGTCGATGTCGGCCTGGCTTATTAAGTAGCGGCCGGAACTGCTGCGAATAGCCTTAAGCTCGCCGCGCTCGCAAAGGTTGCGGACCGTCTGTTCGCAGCACACGGGAATCAGGAGGCGCGCAGCTTTGCGCGTGCCGTGAAGCATGGTTGCGCAGGTCGCTTTCTGTACGTTCGAAGCCATGCCGCCAGCTTGTGGGTTTGCAAAACTTACGGCAATCCCGTATAAACGGCGTATATGGCTAATTCATCGGGAAATACCGTTAATGCGGCCCTGCCGGTCGAGCACCTAGCCCGCTTCGCCATTGAATGGGGCAACGCCACGGATGATCCGGCCGGGGAGAGCGTGAGCAAGTGGACGAAGCGCGTTGAGGATCGTCAATGGCAGCATCTAGACTGGGGTGATGACACCTTCGAGTGGACCCCGAAGCACTTTCCGGCGCATGAGCAAGCACGGGTGCAACGCTGGCTCACCGCCCTGATTGCGGGCCCAACCCCCAAGTTGATCAGAGCAGAGCTTGAAGAACAGGTCGCAATGATAGAGGGAAGATTTCTCGTTAAGTGGATTTCCGAGCACGGTGGACCTGTGACGCTCACGCGTATGACAGGCTCTCCCCTCGCCCTGGCGGCGCTAGGTGTCTCGGCGCTCGCTTCCCCAGAGTTGAAAGAGCGATTCGGCCAATGCGAATACTGCAACAGATACTTCCTTGATGTTGAATCGCGACGGGGGCCACGTGGACGGCGATACTGCCCGACACGCAACTGCGGCACGTCTGCGCGTGTAAGTCGATTTAACGGAAGGTCCGGCAAGCGGGGCGTGCGGTGAACGCGGACCCTAGCTCTCTAATTTAGGTCTACTACTTTGTCGAAGCGTAATTCCGTGAAATCTATTCGCGCGGCCGATGCGCCTGCGGTGGATCGTTCTGCCACATCAGACCGCGAAGCCACCGCCATTCATGAGGCGGGGCACGCCGTAATGCACATCGTGCTGACTCTCGGCCTCAAGACCGTCACAGTCGTTCCGGATTTCGTCGAGATGTCTGCCGGAGCCGCCACTCACGGCGGCGAATGGGGTCAGGCCGCTGAGGACTTTGATGAATCCGACGATGACACGGCAATCCTTCGGTCTGCCGCCGAAGATGCCTTTTGGTTGCGTCACGCGATCGCTTGTTATGCGGGCGCGGAAGCGGTCCGCCAACTGCGGCCGGATCGTGACGCGAATGCAGGAGCGGAGTCAGACTTTGATGCAGCGACGGACGCGATTAACCAAATCACTGACGATGCGGACTCGATAGCTCTTTATTTCGCGCTAGCAAAGCGGCGTTGCGTTCTGCTGGTCAAACATTACGCGCCCGCAATTGAAGCCCTGGCGACTACGCTACTTAAGAAAAGCAGTTTGTCGGGCGATGAAGCTCAGGACGTATTTCGGAAGGCATTGCGAACCAAAGGGATCAGCCTGTGGACATGGTGAGTGTTGCGCGGATTTACCAGCGCGCTTGGAGTAAGCGATGAGAACAAAACCGACCCAAGCGCAACGCGCGGTCATCTACTTCCGGGTCAGTCATGCGGACCAAGACGACAAGAGCCAATTGCGAGAACTGCGGGAATATGCCAAAGCGAACGGCTTTCAAATCGTGCGTGAAGTGTCGGAGGGCCAAGCTTGGAGCGGTTCCGATAGTGAGCGGCCCGCATGGATCGATATCATTTCCCGCGCCGAAGATCCTAAGCGCCGCGACTTTGATTTCCTGTTAACCACCGAATTAGATCGACTCGGCAGGAACAAGTACACCATTCAAGATATCGGCGATCTGGTTGATGCAAATGTACATGTGATCTTCACGCGCGACCGCACGGACACGCGCGACGAAAGCAGCGAATTCATGCTCGGCATAAAGTCATACATGGCGACGGCCTACGTCAAATCCGTCAGTACACACACGCGGGCCAAGATGATCGACCGGGCAAAGCTCAAACTCGCGACGACCAAGCCACCATTCGGCTATCGCATCACAGTCGAAGGCGGCAGCTTGCAAACGGTGCATGGAGTGGACCGACTCATGGGTGCACGGCGCACCTATGCTATCGATCCGGAAGCGGCTGAATGGGTCCGCAAGATATTTGGCTGGTTCGTAGACGGCGATTCTGCTGTGACCATTGCAGCGAAGCTAAATGAGGCGGGTGCGCCCTCCCCGCGCGGCCGTGGCTGGATCGGCTCATCGGTCGCCGCCGTGATCGACAACAGCATGTATTTAGGTCAGATCATATTTAACAAATCAAAATGGGTAGCGCGTAGCCGCAAGCAGCGCCGCGCCGCTGGCCTCGGCCGTCGTAAGCGGGTAGAGAATGATCCGGCTGAATGGATTCGGCAGAACGCGCCGGAGTTGCGGATACTGACGGATGAGGTATGGCGTGCGGCGCAGGCGCGAAGGTCTGCGACCAACAAACGATGGCATACGAACCTCAAGCAGCCCTTGAGCGAAAATCGCGGCCGACCATCGAAGCAGTTGTTTCAGTTGCGATGCGGGACTTGCGGCGGGACTTACACCATGGCGAACGCCAACAAGATGGGTTGCAGCAAGCATCTCAATTCGCGGGGGACCGGCTGCACCATGAACGCATTGGCGGGTGCGAGGGAGACTAACGCGGCACTGATCGGCCTAATTAAATCGGCGGTGCTGTCCCCGGAAATGGTGAAGTTGTTTGCCGCTGAGGTTTCTGCCGAGTCGGCCCGCGAGTCTGCTGCACCGAAGGCGACGGCGGCAAGCATCAAGCGCAAACAGGAGAAGGCTGAGAAGGAAATCAGCAACCTGGTGGACGCCATAGCCTCCTATGGATTGCGAGACAACCTAGACGTTCAGAGGCGACTCAAAGCGGCTACTGCTGCACGGGATGCCGCCGTTGCTGAACTGTCGCGGCTGAACGCCGGAAGCCCTGCCTCGGAGGCAATATCCGCCACGGCGGACGATCTACGGGTGATGCTCGATGACTTGGCGGGCGGGACCATTGATGACCCGGCGACGCTCTATAAAGCTCGTGGGTTGCTGGCGGAACTGGTGGAGCCGTTCGAGGCGTTCGCCCATCCGGAGGGAACCGAATTCCGAGCCAAGCTTAGAATTCCGACCGCGCGTAAGGAACTGACGCCTAAGGACTTTGTAGTTCCGCGTCGCTCGCCGAAATTCGTCGGAAATTTGGTAGCGGGGGTAGGATTTGAACCTACGACCTTCGGGTTATGAGCCCGACGAGCTGCCAGACTGCTCCACCCCGCACCGGAAGAGCCGCCCATTGTACCCGGCGAATTGGTTAATGCAAGC
>Ga0182030_10017735_pt1 | contig 13711 bp, 14 predicted proteins | sample 812S3MmetaG_FD_121299 | JGI IMG/M metagenome (GOLD analysis project Ga0182030, IMG submission 121299) | Permafrost microbial communities from Stordalen Mire, Sweden - 812S3M metaG (Illumina Assembly) | ecosystem: Environmental > Terrestrial > Soil > Wetlands > Permafrost | place: Sweden... | reverse complement strand
TAAACTTTTCTAAATAACTATAATAGTAATAGTAATAGTAACTAAAATAGAAAATTAACTTATTTACAATAATAGAATTGAATACTTAAAACAAGCTTTTCTAGAAAAAAAAGATAGTATTACAAACTTATTATTCTACTATAACTAGTTTAATTATATAAGATTTCATAGTTTTCAGCTTTTTGACTATTATTATAAAATCTTCTTCTGTATTTATTATTCTAAGAATAGAGTCTACTACATTCGTTACTGTACTATGCTGCGTAGCTCTGTGACAGAATCTAATCCTCTTGTAATACTATACTATTAATAATATTTAAGAAAGTAAATAAGAATATCTTTTTAGAAACAGATTTGTATTCTTAAGAGAAAACTATAATCTAATAAGAATCCTTGGTTTTAGTATTTCAATTCAAACTTACAGTATTAATATCTTCTAAAAGAATAATATAGTAATTTGAAAACTTAGTAAATAGACTTATTAGAATAATTTTATTAATAATAGAGAAATTAAGAATATAAATATCCAAACTAAAATACTTAGTAATAGCCTTATTCAAACTTGATTTTCTAGTCCCTAAGAAACTATATAACAAGTATTCTCTTTAGGGAGTTTTTGCTGAGATTTGAGCATCGAACGGACCAGTTCTACCTCTACTGCCACCACCGCTCCTACAAGAGAGGTTAGGTTGCTGAAAGACAATAGCGAGGAACATCAACGGAACGCGGGTATGAAGGGAAGCTTTCAGCAAATCTCATTCATGGGGTTATTAATGTTTGAAAATATGGAGCAGAAACGAGCGAGTCACCAAACAACAGGAGAGTGAAAGGTAGGCAAAGTATTTATTAGGTCCTGTACGCCTGACACCGAACCCCCTCAGGCGCGCCGGCCGTACCATAACAAAAAATTAAAGTCTCCGCAGCCAAAGAGAATCATATAGTATAGTTCCCAACGCCCCCATATCCCAACCCACTCACGCCATGGATACCCCAACGCCCGCTTCTCCTGCTCTGCACTCAATAATGTGGCGCTCCCTGCACACCCGTATACTCTGTTTGCACGTTCGTCTGCACATACGGCTTGTGCTCCCCATTCTCTGCCGCAATGTGGTTGTTGACATAAACAATCGTGCTCCTGGATCTGCGTCTCTGCACACACCACAGAATCAACACAATCCAAAACGCGAATTTCAATATAGCTCCAATAGCAATCATCGCGATGCCAGCGTAGAACTCGCCATTATTGCCTGAGCACACATAATAGGTGCCGTCGTAGTTGGTGTCGAGGCAGTTTGAGGATGCGCCCCAGGCGCCGAGGAGGCCGCCGCCGAGGACGAAGAAGAAGACGGACGCGATGAAGATCCCGATTGGGACCCAGTGGGACATCGGGGGTTTGGTATTGGGAGGAGTGTTGTAGTGTTGGGGTTGGGAGTTTTGGTAGGCCATTTTGACGGTGATTGATGGGTTTGTGAGGTGATGTGGACTTGAATTAAGGTTTGATGAAGAATCCCAAGAAATCCACAGTAGAAATTAAGGTGAATCGTGTTGGGAGGATCTGAAGAAGGATTCACAAATCTGCGAACAGCTTGCTCTTTAAAATACCTCGCATGAATCATCTCCACAGGGGATGGGATTGCCATCCCTGCCAAGCTAAATCTATTCTTATTACTGGGCTGTGGCGCAGAATCCTTCAACTCAGCCTCAGTCATAATTGGGTGTTTTAGACGCCAAAACCGGATGCTTGCAGCAACGTACAAATGATAACCCGTGGAGATGACGAGGGCGCCAATTGAGTCGTGAATCTGCCTTGGGTGGCTTCGTAAATTTTGCATGCGACCTGTCGGAATATATTTTGCAATCTCGTAACGAGTTACCATCTTGTTTAAGGCCCCCTATGAGCAATCTAGCACGAGATATATATTTGTATTCGTTCCTCTCATAACTTCCAGAAGGTATGCTTCCCACTTTCATGCTACAACTCGCTCGCGCTTATTTCATATTTCTGTCATCTGATTTTTTCAATTGGTAAATAATGCGACGACATGAAACTCTCGTGCTAAATTAAACTTAGTCTAGAGTTGCTCAGCCGCAAATGCCCTGCCGCAATTGCTCAGCCTTAAACGGCTGGCGCGCAGTGGTTCAGGGTACTAATTGGCGGGGAAGACCACGGTGGCGGTGCATGGCCCCAATTAAATTTCCCGGACTAGGATTTTGAGATTTGAGGCTTTATGATTTATCGCTTCTCTTTCAATTTTGTTCTCTTTTGGTTTTGATATTGGCCCAGCTGAGTCGGGGTCGTTATTCTGCCTTGTATCTAGGCGACATTTTTATGTGACACAGAAAATTCCTAAATCATCCCACCAGCGGCCAGGAATTTGTTCACTCAGGTGTTATTTTGCCGAATTCTGCAATCTATCAAGGCGATATCATAAAATATTTGCGGCTGCTGTTTATTTTTCATAAAAGAATGGATGCATGTAGATTTTGACTTGAGGCCAATTCTTGTGAGACTCTCTGCTCGTGATTTATCTCAATTGTTCCCGCAAGTGCTGGAATTTTTAGCCAAGGTCGTTTCAGAACTTGGGAGAGGCTGTGAACTCACCTGAAGCCTTTTACTGTTATCGAGTGGGTTGCGACGCGTCTCAGTGCTGAACGCCTCAGCGGCGATCTCCTTTTTCAGCTCTTGGGTTGCGACCACTTTCTGGGACAGGGTCAGTACTTTTGTTCGACAGTTGAAGATTAAAAGCTGAACTAGAAAACGCACCTCTTCAAAAGAGCCTCGGATACGGTATCGTATGGTCTTGACTTCTTTTCGCTGGCCCAAGCGATGGATACGGCATAAAGCTTGCTCCTCCATCATTGGATTCCACTGGGGTTCGAGAAGATAGGCAACGGACGCTGCAGTAAGATCAAGTCTGTGGGATAATCAGTTATCATTGGAGGATTTGAAGGGGAAAGAAGAAGAAGTCAGGGATTGGCAACGTACCCCGCACCTCCGCATGTGATGGACACGAGTATGACTTGAATACTATCATCCAATTGAAATTTTCGAATTGCTTCTTCTCTCTTATCGCCCGAATGCTGACCGTCGATTCTCGTGTATGATATCGACGCTCCTCTTAAGAGTGATTCGATCAAGTCTAGTGTGAAGGTCCAGTACGAGAAAACGACACTGAGGAAGTACGTCAGTATAAGTAGCTGTAGAATTGAGATGTCGTTTAAAATACCTCTTTTCTCCCTTTGGACATGTTCGGAGATCTTTCAGAAGAGTTTTTAGCTTGGTCGAAACTTGGTCTGCTGGAACATCTGGTAATGATTTACCAACTGTAGCACGGGAGACAATGTCAGGTGACCAGGAAACCTCAACGCTCTTGCATAAAGGAACGTGAGAACAAGTTGGAACTGGCTGGCCACTTGGAGAATCCTTCACACAGGAACCACAAGTCAGAGTGAGGCATTTTGCCAGGTATGGCTTGGGAAAGTCGGAGTTCGATCCTCCCCCAGCACCATCAGTCAAACCGTTCCCACATACCGAACAAATTGCTTCATTGGCACAGACAATGGTCTCAAATGCTTTGTTTGCGGTGGCTTTGTTCCAAGTCTGTGTGTCCTGAGGAGTTATCACCGGTCCCTTATTGCTGTCTCGTTTCGAGTGGACAAGTCCATGATTGCAAATAAGACGAAGTTCATTCAACCATTGTAAAGCATTGAGATATTGGCCGGGCTGCAATGGATTAGATGACAAAGCATCATCCAGCTTTCTGATTGTTCCTTCCTTGGCTTTATCATAGAATTCCTGCTCCTCAGGACTGAAGTCGAGGTTGTGAATTAAGTCTTCCCGTTTTGGCAAATCGATGATAGCTTTGGTCCTGCAAAGAGATATGCAATTGACCAGCTTTTTCAGCCGAGAAATATCCTTATCTACCGACTTCAACCATGGCTTGGCGATTTCTGTGTCAAAAACCTTAGGATTGGAAAAAGGATAAATGTTGAGAAATTCAAGAAGGCTCGCAAAATCGGTGACTCGGTTCTGAATTGGTGTACCAGTGATAGCCCAGCGATTTGTAGCATTAATTGCGCACGATGCCCGCGCCATTGCAGTGGCACGGTTACGAATTGTGTGCGCTGGGACAGCATTAGAGTATGTATCAGGGAAGTAATTGCCTCACTCACCTTCATCCAGAACTATTCTGTGCCAGGAAAAGGAGAAGAGAGTGTCCTCTACTACTTTTGGATTGAGATGTTTCTTCAGCTGCCTGACTAAAGTCTCAAATGTAGTAATGACAATGTCATACCTCCCCAAAGCTAGTGTTTTTCGCTTCTGGCCGCCATGAAATCGAAACCACGACAGAGTACCTGACCGAAGGTGTCTATTATTCTTAGTATGTTTTCCGATGTAAACCTTGAAATCTTACCTGCTCAACTGGGTATCCCAGGTACCAAGAACTATTAAATCGTTATATTTTGCTTATATTATTGAAGCTTGCAGAGTGATGAAACCTACGAGAATACGGGACGACCACCAAAGTGGATTTGAGTCTTCGCAGTGTTCCTTTGGTTGTAAAAACAATAGGTTCACTTCTCTTGCAAGTGTTTAGGGCAATAAGTGATATCATGGTAAGAGATTTGCCAAGGCCCATCTGGTCTGCGAGCAAACCACCTCTAGACTCTGGTGGGACGGATTTCTGCGAACTCTCCGTGACCATGTTAGTGTATCTTCGAGAGTCAGCAAGGAGCTTCATGGATATTCTTCCAAGGAACCCACGTCATATGGCCTGTCTCATCCACTTCCTTTACCCAAAGATCTTCTTGAGATCCATCGTATTGCCACCCCTCCTCTCGTTTCATCATAAACGTTAAAGCGCGCTTCTGGTGTCTGTGGATGTCAGAGACCAGCTAGTCAAATAGAGAGAGACTGTTGACTTACCCGTAAAGTGGAGTGGCGATGGCTTCAGGGGCATCTGTTAACGATAAATGCGAGTCGGAACTGAGCTCCGAGAAGAGATCCTCCTGTGCTATGATCTTCTCTATTTCTGGGGTCGTGCTCAGCGATAATAATGAAGCCGTCATAACGAGCTCGTCCGTTCTGGAGAGTATGTGTGGATTGGAGTACGGAACGTTTCTATCACAATCAATAGGATCCTGCAAATGGACTCCGCATTTTGTCAAATAATCGCCCACTGGATCGCGCAAATTCTGGGAGCCGTAGACTATGGTATTCATCACATATTGTAGCTCGTTGGCGCCCGGCTTGCGTGATCCCTTTTTGCCTGGAGCGGCGCGGCGGCTGATTGTTCTACAGGATATTTGAAAGCAGATACCTTCTTCGGAAGCAAGGCTGGTCAGAATCTTTGCGGTGCGATCATCCAATTCTCCGAAGTTCGATTCTCGGCCGACTTGATATAACAGATTGGGCTGCGAGAAGTGAAGTGATATTCTGGAAGTGTCGAAATTCATGAGACTTGATTGATTTGCCGTGATCGGCACATCAGATATCTGTCTCAAGAGTTACATCTCATCTAAGTTTTAAGATCAATTGAAGAATATAATCTTACCATTCCAAAGCATGTTTGATCCTCAGTTGGAGGTAATGTTTCGTCTCGGAACTGATCGAAAGCTATTGGGGTAGACTGCTGAACTTCACTTAAACCATAGGATTGATCATAATAATTAGACACTTGGGGCAACTGGTTGGATCCTAATCGAGAAGCATGATTGAGAGTTGGGTTTCGGCCCAAACCTGATGTCGCGCTGCCGAGAATTTCAGCCTCGTGACCCCAATTGTGTTGCAAGAGATTCGTCCAAAAATCTCCCGACAATTGTTGATATCCATTCTCATCAAAATCGTAATATTGGGACGCTTGATCGAGGCTAGCTGTGGGTGGTAAGTATTGAGATGAGTAAAACCCTTGACCAGCGGCAAAATCCAGTTGCTGACGTTTGGCGGGGGGCTCTCTGAAGTCAAGCCCACTGTCCAATTCCATGGTTCATTTACTGATCGCAAAATATCGGGTACGAATAAAAACTATGCACGAATTCAGTTCATCAATGCATATGAAAGAGATGTTAAGTTCTCTGAATTTACGACACTTCGTGGCCTCCACAAGGCTCGACTCAACTGTGCAGTACTTAAGCGAGAAGGAGGCTGAGCGAGGCAGTCCCTAAGCACAGCCCTGGCGGGGTTTTTTTTGCTAAGGTCGTAAGTCACTCAATCAATCTTCTTAACTCATTTAGCTATAAACTGAAGTTCAGTTTTTGAAATAATTTCTTCTCAAAGTTTAATGTTCCAAAACAACCAGTAGAAGGAACCCAAGATGCCAGTCATGGTGTCAATTGGCTCCGCGATTCAAGTCTCTCAACCTTATGGGTCTGCAATCTCAGAATTGCGAATCGCTAGATAATTTGCTAATTAAACAATATACCAACGACCGGTGCTCGACGATCGAATCTACTGCAGCCTCTCCATACCAGTCAGCCTCCAACTTTAAAGATACAACAAGTCTCTCTAACATCAAGAAATCAGCCCCCATACACGTGACAAGCTTGGTTTCTTGGCCCCCATTCCCCGGGATTTCATTTGCTAGTAAATGACAAGTACTCGAGTCGGTGAATCGATCATAGTAGGACCTTTGCTATAAAAAGATAAACCAATGGTATTCTTGCTTTCCGAGATGTTAGTGAGCCCAGTCTTGAGGTTTTGAATCTTTTACTTACCCGGAGCCGCAGAACACGGCCTCCAACTCGCATTCTTACCCAATAAAAATGTTGAAAACGCTCAGATCGGGCGATGATAAACCTCCGGGTTGTTCATGATGCGCAACAAGGATTTTCACTTGCAATTTCCAGCCTAGGGACTGCAGAGTCTTGATTGCCGTCCAAAGAAGTCATTCGGCACGATGTAAATGGCCACTTTATGAATCGAATATCTTCCTCTCAAGCTAAATATTCCCTTTTGATTGAGGCTCTAAAAATTTAGTGGTGGGCCTACTACGAACCGCGCTACTAGATGCCTGAAGTAGCAAATCCAGGACTTTGCGAAGTCCAAGATTAACCGAGAAGGCTCTCAAGTCGTAACATATTCTCTGCTCATTGATATTGAACGCATTGTGCGGCCGAAATCGAGACTGCAAGTCCACAACGTATCTGATCTCTTAGAATGTGCGGAGGCTGAGTGAGAAGCCCATAAGTCAGCCCGTTGGGATTTCAACAAAGCAAATGAGAGCTTCGAGAACTCTACCAATGAACCCTCGTAAATCTCGTGGCTTCTCCTGCACCACTAGAGAATTTTCAACACTAGATCAAGGTAGCTGTGGTTACGGTGACAGGGGGTTCGGCGGCCTCCAATTTGGGGGCCTCTCACTGTAATCGGGCGTAGGTGGTTTCCATTTTTCGGTTTTCGGGCGTCCACTAACGCTAACGGACGCGGTGTTCTAGCGCTCGGCCATGTGCCAATCCCTCAGATTTGTGTTCAATAATCCCTATGGAGTTGCGAATTTTGTGTTTGGGTGAGGCTCTCCAGTATCGTGAATTGGCCTCCAAATTCAAGGATCCAGCAAATTTGTTAGGCATCAGGACTTCAACCTCAATTATGCGTATTTTACAAAGTTTGCAAAGATAATGTTTCTCTGTAACATTCTCTCTTCGCACTTAATTGAGGTTGGAGCAATATCGATGTTCCATAAGGCTGTCCCGTCCTTCCCAAATCACCCAGTGCTTGGCCAATGAGACATCGTAAAATTGAGCCTTCATACAATCAATTGATGAGAAATTTGCGCTTTTACGAGGGTACTCGGTATAGCAGTCCCAATGTCTTGGCCTCCAAATACCGAAATTCTAGCAAATGGTAACTACTCTGGTCGGTGAACATTCACGCTAATGCGAGTTTCCCTGCAACAGCCACTGTTGTATCTCAGCCCAACTTTCCAATTTTTTGCTGACATTGAGGAGTCGTCTGCACCAAATATAAGCACACCAATGACCATCTCTCATCCCAAGCTGTCAGTGAAGTCAGTATTGAGATTTTTCAACCTTTGTCCTGAGTTTGTTTGGGCATCAATTATGCATATTGGCCTCCAATTTATGCATAGTGTCTGTGGCATCAATCGTTGCAAGCCTGGCGAACAGCCTCTCTCGGTCCAAGTGCCTACTGAAGTCAATCTTACTGATTGGCCTTTAACCTATGCGTTGGCAATCCGACTTTGGTGGGGGCAGCCTGGGCAAGGCTGAACCGGTGCAGGATTTCGGATTTGAGAGATTTGGAGGCTGGAGTACCCTGCGAAAAGTGGGTCACCACAGTAAAAGGGTGTCAGGATTCCTCGCCGTCCAGCCTGTGCAAAGTCTTGAAGTATGACCTTTAATTGGCCATATTCAAGAAGTTAAGTGGCAACCCTACGACTTTTTGGCGTAGGTCTGACTGAAGCATTACTGTGCGCTTTATTTTACCCATTCAAACTCGACCTTAAGGCCTTTCCCTCCCTCAATTTCCTTCGAAATTAATAAGTAAAGGTGGCGACTAAGTGGCAAAAGCATGGCCTCCAATGTCAGCGCCGCCATTTTTTGCATATATATCTCGTATGGTCGGTCATAACAGAATCCCAATCGAAGTGCAGAACGGCGATATTGCTTGAATTTCATGCTTCTTTATCTAATTTTAACTCAAATAAAAATGGGGTCTAGCACTTATTGAACTGCATCTGAATTGCCTAGATTTGGAAGAAAGTGTTTTCCCTATTTGGGGTTATGTCCCTACCATCGTCATCCGGAGTGCTATCTGGGCCATGCGATTGCTCTAAACCTGCGGCTTGAGCTTGACTAGAAAAATTAGCATTATTTGGAAACGAATTAATTTTACTCACTGTCGAAGTTCATGCCTCTCAAGTAGATCAGAACGCCAAAATGATCGCTCACAGTCATCCCACGAGCAATGGAATTGCGGAGGTGCATGGCTGAGTCTATGTCGTCTGCCAAGGGGTTTAGCAGAGACCAGAAAATAAATTTGAAGAGTTAAACTTACTCGAGACCCTCATTGCGAGTAAAAATCTATCTACATGAGCGAGAGCAAGAGAGATATATCAAGGAGTTGGTTGGTACCTTTCCACAAGTGTTGCATCTATGTACTGGCAATCCCTTCCTTGCCCTGCTGACTCTCTCCATTTTTCGTGGGTTTCTATGTATCTCTTGTTCCCGGATTTCATCGGGTGGAGGCGGCGGTGGAGGTGTAGGATCACGTGGCGGTGGAGGAGGTGGAGCTGCAACGGGTGGGGGAATAAATACGGGTTCAGGCTCTCTTCTTGGCTCAAATGCAGGTAGCTCGACCTCCTCCGGTGAAGGATGATATTTCCGATTGTGTTTCAACAGTCCAGTCCTGCTGTTAAACCCGCGAGAAAAGAACTCGCACGAAGGATCAGCGCAGCGTAGCGGCTTTGTGTGAAGCCTTTCGTGTTCATCACGTTCGGCGAGGGTTTTAAATCCATCGGAGTATCTTGTACACTCTCGATACCTGCAAATGAACGCGGAGTCGAGATATACTTGCTTGAATTTCTCAAGTTCGTGAGGTTGGATACCCTCTGGGATTTGATCCGCCGAACAGTCCAGAAGTGATTGAACGATGCCCTGGTAACGTTGGCGAACCTCACTAAAATGAGTGGGATCGTATTTAATTTCATCGATGTTTAGAACTGTCAGCATTAATAGTCGATTCTTTTAGATTATTGGAATGTCAACTTACTTTCAGGGTCTCGATGACTGTACTTTTCTTGGGACAGAAATTTTTGAAATGTGAGCATGTCGAGTCCCATACGCTGCGCTAGTGGCATTGAACCCAATACATCGAGTTGTATTTCAATGCCATCTGCCGAGGTGGTATCGTCCAATTTGAGCTTCTTAGCTCCAACACCAGGGCATTCTTTCCAGAAACCCTCCACTTCTTGGATCGGCTCATCCAACTCCTCATCTTCAACCTGTTCATCACACTTTGCATATTGTAGTAAATGCTGAAACCAGAACTCATTTGCATAATGATGCAAGCCGTGGAAACCTTTAATGACGCGAAGCCTTAGAGCGTCTTCTGTGTGTGCGGGATCGATGAAACAGAAACTAGAGTTCATGTATTTGATGCAGGCGAAAGCCAACCCGTATTGTGCCTCGTAGTAGTGCAGGAATGGACCACTTGTTTCATCGAGAATGTATCTATGACGAAAAGACGCCCTTTGGTCAGTGATATCCGGTAGTCACGCCCTAGGAACTCACTCTTTGGCGGAGTAATGCACAAAGTCGACAGTGCGCTTTGGACCTTCTTCAATCAGAGGCTTGCACTGCTCCAAAAACCCATCAAATAATTTAGTCTGTTCATTGAGTATCACTCCTTGCTGCTGTAGCACAATTCCGTCCTGAATCTCATGCGTCTTCAGGAGACGAAATGAGGAAGCGATCCATTGAAGAATACGGATGGCTTTGGCAGAATTCCTTGCGTCTATATCGTCAAGTATTCGACCATATCTAGGCGAAATTAGCTAGAAAAAAACGCTAAATAAAGGTCGGTCTTCACTCACGCCTTTTTCAGCCCCTTTGGCAGTGTTGCGACAGCATCTAATAACTCCTGTACACTATCGCACTTGTCCAGGCTTTGCATCACCAGTCGAACCCACAGAAACATTCCTAAGACAAGTCAAAATTTGCTGTAGGGTGGGTTTAGGAATTACCATCAGCCTTCCCCACAATTTCATGCTCAATCTTGTTGATTAGGTGGTCTCCAAATCGAGCACGTAATGCTTTCAGCCGAGCATGCACATGCACTTCAATGTCTTTGCTGACATCGGCATTCTGATCCCTAAGTGATATAGTCGGCTTGCCCCCTAAAGTTCGGTTGATTAATTCGCCCTCTCTGTTGGAGAAGAGAATCCTGCAATTGCCACCTGATGACTTAGAGAGCGCTAACAGCTCTGTCAATATTGTTCGTTGGTCAGACACGGGATATTCATCTAGTCCATCAATGATGATTCGAACAGAGGTTATCGTCGCTAACAGTTCAGGTAGAAGCTTTCTAAGACGAGCCGCCGATGGAGCAAGGCCTTTGTTCGCGTAGTTCTCAAAAATATACGGAGCCAACTCAAGATTTCCTCGAAGGAGTTGCGCTGCAATACTTCGCAAAATATCACTAAGCAGGTTCTTTCCTGTAGTGTAACTGTTGCAGATGTGATATGCTGTGGTGTATCCACCTTCTTCTTGAAGACGCCCAATGACATACGTGCTCAATATAGTCTTTCCTATTCACTGGTCAGCAAGAGACTCGATATTAAGCGACACGACAAACCCGCTCCTGGAATTCCCTTGACCCAGAGTACGGATTCTCCATGCGCATGATCTTTCCAGGTTTGGAAGAGTGGACTCCGGAACACCCATTCACAGGTGCCTTTCTGTCTCTTTTCCGAAAGCCTTTCGAGCTCATCATCGCACTCTTCACCAGCTACTTTGAGCCACGAAATCGAGTCGTGGAGATAGTGATCACGAGTCTGCTTCTCCTGACGCTCAATCTCTTCACGGCCTTTGATGTAGAACTGTCTCGCGTCCACGACGTCAATCACAGCTACTTCTTTCATGAGAAGTTTTTGATGGTAAGCAAGCCTCTTAAGAATTCCTTGAAATCGAAATTGAAAGGATTTCCAAAGGGTGTCGAAGAATAAATGCCAAGATCTCTTGCGGAAAAATTTATATGCGCGACGATGAAACTCAAGAATGTCGCTGTACACCATAGCAAGCACAGCCTTAAAATTTGGATCATCGCCAAAAGCATTCTGCAATCGATCAAACTGGGGCATTGCTGCGGCAATCTGACCATAAGCATCGATCAATTTATCGAACACGCTGGTATACTCATCTGCGAGCTGCCGTCTTCATCAGCAGTATTCTGTTGGGATGTGGTTTCCCATACCTGGAGCATTAGCTTAATTGGGGCCTTTTCAGAGTCAGCGGAGTCTGTCATATACCGGATGGGACTGAAATACCCAGATCCAAGGAAGATATGGTGTCCCATTGCATAGAACCTCGATAGTCTTCGAATACTTTTCCAGCGCCTTGAGAAAGGGCTCGATGCGTCGCATATTCCGGAGGGATTTTCTCTGTCTTTGGCTTTCCTGGATCGTTTCGGCCGCTTTCCAGACATCCTCTGCAGTGGTTGTTCGGAAGGCTATTTCGTCCGTAGAGCTGATGGTCTGCTTCAGTGTGCTGATTGCGACTTCGAAATCATGAGCTGCTGCGTCTGACGACATGAAGGATTTTCAATTTCATTTGGTACCAATATTTGTAAATAAAGTCGTATGGGAATGTATATTTTATTGCGGGGGATGATGTCTCGCGTCATTTAGCAGCCTGAGAAAGTCTCGATGAAGCAGCCTTGTGCGGAATCTGCCTCGAGTTACCTAACACGTGAGGCGAAGTTGAGACCTTGAGACTAGCAAAGTCTGAGGTTCTCTGATTTACGAATCTGAAAGACCTTGAAAGTCTGATTAACTTGAGAAGGTTCAAATCACAAATCACATGGCTTAGTATCCCCGGATTAGAGGCTTTGGGGGCTAAAAGCTCGCGGCTCCCTGCGCATTCAATGGATAAGATTCTTCTCGCTTTTATACGCTTCTTGAAGCTTGTAGTTGGCGGGGTGTACAAGGGGTTCGGACAGAAATAATTCCAAATTCGCGTGCCAGTGGCTTAAACGGAGTATGGATTAGTGGAATGATTATGTGGCTTTATTCGGGACACTTATTACTAAGCGAAAAGTCTAGCTGGAGGTTAACAGAATTTGAGGGCATAGCCTTGTTGGAGGCCAAAGAATTGACGAATTAGGGAGAGCCTCATAGAAAAAAAAGTTCCTCGTCTTCGAAATTTCGGAAATCAGTTGAGCAATTAAGGTGCGGGGAGGTACCTGATTGGCTAGGGTTACGCTACCTTTAGACTCAGTCGGTGGTTGCCTGGAGTTTGGAGGCCAGAGCTCCCTCTGTCATCAGGCCACGAAAGGGTTTGAAATTCCCAAAACCTATACAGAAGATCAATCTGATGGGAATTTTTGATTGGGTGAGAGGTTTCTGGCAACACGAATTGCCCAAGGGGATCGCTGTTCTGCATAAGCCTCGTACGCAATTGATAGCGCATAAAAGACCAATAAGGTCAATGATTAACATCTCTTTAGAACTATACTTTACTCAAAAAAGAATATTAAAATCTCCAAGAAATGCCTATCCCTATATAACAAAAACCCTATATACTAGAAAAATCATAAATACTTTAAATTCAAATATCTTTTAGAATTTTTTATAAATTATATTTTATAATCACTTCTAAATACTTTGAAATTGTTTTACTAAAAAAAATTTATTTATATTATTGCTCAAGTTATATCTAATTTATAAAAAGTCTTCTTTTATAATATAATAGCCTTTTTTCACTATAGTTTTATTATTAAACTTAAGCTATTTCTAATATTTTACAAAAAAAGTCTTATCTAAACTTTAAAGCTTTACTACTATATAGAAAATTGTTAGTGATCTTATAGCTATTGTAGTACACAGATTTATATTAAGATTGTTACATAGATTGATATCTTGGATCAAGCAAATAACGATTTTGATTAGGGAGAAATAGCCCTCCCCCCTCCCCTATACGGCCCTGCACGTTCTCGTAATATTTACGCTGTAATGTATTTTCATTTGTGGAGTCTTAC
>Ga0182030_10017731_pt1 | contig 13712 bp, 12 predicted proteins | sample 812S3MmetaG_FD_121299 | JGI IMG/M metagenome (GOLD analysis project Ga0182030, IMG submission 121299) | Permafrost microbial communities from Stordalen Mire, Sweden - 812S3M metaG (Illumina Assembly) | ecosystem: Environmental > Terrestrial > Soil > Wetlands > Permafrost | place: Sweden... | reverse complement strand
TTCATCACCAGCTTCGCCGCCACGCGCGTCACGCCGTCGAGCAGCAAACTCGTTTCCGGCACGGACACCAAAACAGAAATCCCAGCGACTGCCGAAAGATCGCCCGGCATTTCCGTGCCAAAATAAATCAAGCCGGTCCGCGCCCGGTTCATTTGCGCCGTGGCCAGTTGTTGCAGTTGAAATTGCCGCGCCGCCGGTTCCTCCTGCTCCGTCATAACGGCAATCGCGCTGTCCTTCAATCCGAGCGAACGATGCCGGAGACCGTGGCGGTCAATTTGGTAGCGCATCAACTCGCTCGCCTTGATTTTGCTGATGATTTCCGCCGTGCGTTCGACTTTCGCCGCCTCGACCAGCACACTGATTTCCGGCCGGCTCCACTCCACGCAACGCGGCTGGCGTTTCAAAATGTTTTGCCAGGCCATCTCCGTTCGTTCAGCGGGCAAAAATAAAAACGCCCACGATTCGGTTGCTTTGGCGTCATCAAATTTGCGGAACGGCGGCGTGCAATACGTCGGCGAACGCTCCGTCGTGTCCGTCAGCACGTCAATGCCCAGGCGGTTCGCAAAATAGCTGTTCTGGTGTCCGCCGCGATAAACCGATTCTTCCAGCGCGACGATTTTTGCCAGCGCCGCCAGCAGCCCCGGCGAGCGCAGATTTTTGAAAAGTTCTTCCAGCTTGGCGAGAAAATGCGCCGCCACCGCCACCGATTTCTGGCCGGACAGTTCGCCCGCAGCGATTTCCAAAATCGTCAGCATGACGCAGAGTTGAATCGAAGTCGCCTGCATCCGCGTCGAGCCGGTGATGCTCATCGGCCCGGTGGTCAGATTGATTTTTTCGATGCGCGCGTCTTGAATCACTTCGCGGCTGCGCTGGACATACTCGCACAAGATGTCGTCGGGATTGTTATAGACGAAATAAACTTTCGCGCCCGCCTCCACACCCGCCCACGCCGTGCCGATGACGAACGAAGTTTCCCCGCCCTCCGTGATGGCAAACACAATATCCTTGGCCGACACACCCAGGTCGGAGATTTGCTTTTTGCCGAACGCGGAGAAATCCTCAAAACCTTCCACCGATTTGATGAGCGCGTAATCGCCGCCGGCCATTACGCTGAACGTGCGGTTCTCCCAATCCTCATTGCCATGCTGCTGCCAGAAATCGCGCCAGATGGAATCCAGCAGAATGCTCAAACGCCCCGTCGAGCCGCAGCCGGTGAAGAAAATTCTTCCGCCATTTTTGACGGCGGCCAGCACGGTGGCCGCAATTTCCGGCGCGCGCCCCGATTGCGCGAACTCGCGGAATTTTTTCAGCACGTCTTCATCGGCTTGAAACAGCAAATCCAACGCGGCGGCAATGTCAGCTTTCGCCACCTCGCTCAAATTCGCCGTGATGGAATGCGGCGACTCAGTGACCAGCGCGCCGAGCTTGAACTGGCCGCTGATCTTCAAAAAATCTTCCGACCGGGTTTGCGAACTCGAACTCATCGGCTGGATTTAACGAAATTGTCCGCGGCGAGTCACGCCGATAGCTGGCATCGCTGGCGCAAATCTGCTGAATCCGGTTGCGCAAGGGGTGCCGTTGGTGAAAAATTCCGAAGTGAAACATAATCGAAAGCGGCAAGCCACGTCGCCCCCGGCAAAAGGTGTCATGGTGCTGGGCGTCGGCTCGTTTGCGCACAGCCTCGGCACGGCGCTGGCAGATGCCGGCGCGAACGTCTCGACCTATCTCACGCGCAATTACGGCCACTATTCGCCGTCGCTCGTCGGCAAGACTTTTTCGCGCGAGACGTTTCCAAGTCCGGTGCCGCTGCTGCGCGAAAACAAAATTGACGTCGTCATCCCGCAGTCCATTGACTGGGCGACGCAGCCGTGGGCGAAAGATCTGGTGAAGTCCGGCGTCGGGATTTTTAGCCCGGTCGGCGAGGCGATGCGGATCGAGCGCGAACGCTATTTCGCCCGCGAGCTCTGCACGAAATTTAAAATTCCATTTCCGAAATCGTTCGTCGCCTCCAACCGCATCGAGGCAGAGAAAATTCTCACCGAACATCCGCAGCCATTCGTCATCAAGAATCCGCTCTGCTCGCCAACGAGTCCGGTTCACACCGTCATGTGCGAGACGGTTGCCGACACGCGCGCTTGGTTGCGCAACGTAAATTATGCCGAGGGCGTTTTCCTACAAGAATACCTTGGCCGCGCCGAAGCTGGCCACATCGCGCTGGTGAGTGGCGGCGAAATCCATTCGCTTGTCACGAATCAGGAATATAAATACGCCTTCAACGGGAACATGGGCATCGTCGCCGGTGCGCCGCTCGGCGGACTCGTGGAGCGTGACGAAAACGACAAATACGGTCTGGCGCGGGAACTGATTCATCCCTTGAAACCGTGGCTGCGCGAATCCAAATTTAACGGCCCGCTGCAAGTCACCGCCATCAAGCGCGGCGGCAAATGGCACGTCATCGAATACAACATCCGCATCGGCGTCACGTCCGGCCCGATGATTTTGCGGATGCTGAAAAATCCGGTGGCAGTCGTTTTGGCAACGGCGCGGAACGAGAAGTTGAAACTGGAATTCAACGACAAGCTGAACTTCGGCTGTTCGCTGACGCTGGCGGGCTATGGCTATCCGTTCACGCAGGTGCGCGGGCCGCAGTTGCCGCTGGAGGTGGACGGCGAGTTCGATTGTGATGTGTGGTGGAACGAAGTCGCGCGCGGCGCGGATGGAAATCTGGTTACCACCGGCCACCGCATCGCGGATGTGATTGCGCTCGCGCCGAAGCTGGAGGCGGCGATTGCCAAGGCTTACGCGAACATCCGCAAACTCCGCGTAGTGGGCAGCTATTTTCGCACGGATGTCGGCCAAAGTTTGTGGCCGCCGGGAAATGTTTGATTTTTCAACCACGGATGGACACAGATGAACACGGATAATCCCAGATCCACTTCGGTGCGTTTTCAAAATCTGTGTGCATCCGTGTGCATCCGTGGTTAAATTTGTTCGTCTGATGAAATTAGATTCCGAAAATTTTCCGCAGCGGCCGGCGTGGACCGAGATTGACCTCGGCAAGCTGCGCCGCAACCTCCAACTCATCCGCCACGACCTGCCGCGCGCGGTGAACCTGCTCGCCGTCGTGAAGGACGAGGCTTACGGCCACGGCGCGCTCGACGTGGCGCTCGTCGCGGTCGAGGAAGGCGCGTGGGGCTTCGGCTTGAGCACGCTCGAAGAGGCGATGCATTTGCGCGAAAGCGGCATCACCGCGCCGTTGCTGCTGCTCGGCGAACGCCAGGAGGCCGAACTCGAATGGTGTGTCGCGCACGACTTGACCGTCTGCGTGAACGAGCCGCATGCCGTCCGCAAGCTGGCGAAAATCGCGGCGGACTTCGGCAAACAGGTTCCGGTTCACGTCAAAATCCACACCGGCATGAGCCGTTACGGCGTGCGCTGGGACGAGGCGCTGCCACTCATCGAAAAAATCACCGCTGAAAAATCGCTGCGGCTCGAAGGCGTGATGAGCCACTTCTCGCAATCCGACGAGACGGACAAAACTTTTGCGAATCTCCAGTTCGCGCGGTTCAGCGAAGTGCTGCAAGCGCTGGAGCAAAAAGGAATTTCCGTGAAGCTGCGCCACGCCTGCAACAGCGGCGGCTTTCTCGATCTGCCGCATGCGCATCTGGACATGGTGCGCGTGGGGATTTTGCTTTATGGCGTTTTTCCGTCGCAGGTCTGCCGGCAGATTCCCGGCATCGAGCCGGTGATGTCGGTGAAGGCGAAAATCGCCGCAATCCAAAAATTAAAACCCGGCGAAGTCGTCGGCTACGGGATGCGCTACACCGCGCCGTCCGAGCGGCGCATTGCGATTCTGCCGATTGGCTATGGCGACGGTTTTCCGCGCGTGCGCAACGAAGGCTTTGCGCTCATTCACGGTCAGCGCGCGCCGCTGCTCGGCGGCATTGCGATGGACGCGCTGATGGTGGACATCACGGATATTCCGCAGGCGCAGATGTGGGACGAGGCTGTGCTGATGGGCAAGCAGGGCGGCGACGAAATCACCGTGCGCGACATCGCCAGGCTGAAAAATTCCGTGACCTACGACGTGCTGACGAATTGGCGGCTGCGGTTGCGGCGCAAATCGGTAAACGGCCACCACAAACCGGCCCAAGAAATGGCAACCGTGGCGGCAAAATAATTTTTGCCACAGATGGACACAGATGAAACACAGATTGTAAAAAATGAAACGGCACTTTTGATTTTCATCTGTGAAAATCTGTGAAAATCTGTGGCTGAATAAATTTTGTGAAACTTCTTTTCTCCGAGCAAAACTCCGACTACGAAAACTACCAGTTTCCGTATGCCATCTGGGCGATTCCTGAACCGGGCGAGACGCCGGCGGAAGTTTTCAACGCCGGCTTCCTGCCGTCGTCGCGCCAGCTCGACCGCTTTTATTTGTGCCGCCAAGTGCGCGTCAACCTGGCAAAATTCAAGCCATCCACCGAAAATCGCCGCATCATCCGCAAGGGTGCTGGCATCAAAATGGAATTGGTTCCGCGCGAGCAATTCGCTTACACGCCGGAGCGCCGCCAGTTTTTCAAGACCTATGCTGACATCAAGTTCGGCAAGGACGTGATGACCTTCGAGCGGCTCGACGCATTGTTCGGCGCGCCGATCATCTCGCACCTGCTCGTGTTTACGGACACGGAGACCGGCAAGGAAATCGGTGTGGCCACGCTCTATCTCGAAGGCAAGGCGCTGGCGTTTTACTACTACGCGTTCTATGACCTGAATTATTACGCCCGCAATCTCGGCATGTTCATGATGACCTCGACGGTGGCGCTGTTCGCCGAGCACGGCAAGAAGCATCTTTACCTTGGCACCTGCTACTCGGACGCGGCGCTTTACAAGACGCAGTTCGCCGGCGCGGAATTTTTCAACGGCTTCCGCTGGTCATCCGACTTGAAGGAGCTGAAATACATCCTGCGCCGCGACAAAAAAGATTTGCGCCAGCACCTGCTCGAAACCGAGGAATATCGCAAAGAATTTTACGGCGGCGAACTAATCAAGTTCACCGCCGAGAGCGCGTTTTCAGTGAAGCTGGGATAGCTGGTGCGAAAATTTTCCATTGCGACATGTGTAAATTTGCATCGGGACATCGCGAATTTGCTCGTTTTCGCGAACTTGCTTTTTTTTATTTTGAATGAATAGCGCGTTTTTTGTCGGCAAAAGTGAGGGAGGCGTCTGTGGCCGGCTAAAAATCATAAAATTCAAATAGAATCAATCGGTTGGAGCGATGGCCGAGTGGCTGAAGGCGCTGGTTTGCTAATTGACGCCGAGCACACGTCCGTGATTTCACGATGGAAATTCCGTGGGAAGACAAAAATCGATTTCCCAAAATCAACTGCTCAAACCGCTTCGCCAGGGCTGGCACGGATTTCGCCAAACGCTGATATGGTAGAACCAATTACGCGCAAGCTGGAATAATTCGTAGCGGCCGTGATTTTGCGTGATTGCCGGCTCGTCCTCAATCTCAACTTATTCCTTCTGCGCCTTCTTTGCCCACAATTAGGACACTAAAAAAGTTTTTCTACTGTTTTTTCGCAACTGGCCGAGTTGAAAAGCAAATGAGTGTTAGTGACGGACAAAACATACGATTTACCAGTGAATTTTCACGCGGATTCTTTAATTTAAATAGAACGGCGAAGCTTCTGGCCGCCTTGATATTCTTCACGGCTTTCGTCATGTCGGTTCAAGCCCAGGCCCATGTGACATTGGCGTGGAATCCCATCTCCAATCCGCTGGTGGCGGGCTTCGATATTTATTATGGCGGGGCCAGCGGCGTTTACACCAACAAGATAAAAATTGGGACGGCCACCAATGTGACGATTTCAAATCTTGTCATCGGAGCCACTTATTATTTTGCGACGACCACTTACAGCACCGCCGGCGCGGAGAGCGCCAAGTCCAGCGAAGTGTCTTACCTGGTGCCAACCCCGCCTCCCCTTGTGCAGCTTCAGGTCACGTCCACGAGCCAGTTTGTTCTGACCGTGGCCGGGTTGACCAACCACCTCTACACCATATCCGCCAGCCAGGATTTAACGGCCTGGACCGTCATTGGCACCGTGAATGTGGGGGCCAGCGGTTCGACAACCTTTACCGACACGAACGCGGCCAGCTACTCGAGACGATTTTATCGCGTAAATTGAGGATGCGAGGGGAACTTGGCTTCGTCGAACTTGACTAGGTGCGTGGCGGAAATGTTTCCGCCATTGCCGCCGGCCGTTTTATAAAACCCGAGTAATCATTTGTCATTGCCCGGTTTCTCTGATTTATACTTGGCCATGCTGATGAACGAAAACTCCCGGATTTATGTGGCCGGCCATCGCGGCCTCGTGGGCAGCGCCATCTGGCGCGAACTGGAACGGCAGGGCTTCAAAAGCCTCATCAGCCGCACGCGGTCGGAGGTCAATTTGCTGGACTCCGCTGCTGTGCAGGAATTTTTCACGGAAGCGAAACCGGAGTTTGTTTTCATCGCGGCGGCCAAGGTTGGCGGCATTCATGCCAACAATACGCAACCGGCGGAGTTTCTGTTTGAAAATCTGCAGATCCAAAATAGTTTAATCCACGCCGCAAAACTGGCCGGCGTGCGGAAACTTTTGTTCCTCGGCAGTTCCTGCATTTATCCCAAACTCGCGCCGCAGCCGCTCAAGGAGGAATATCTGCTCACCGGCCCGCTGGAGCCGACCAACGAATGGTATGCCGTCGCCAAGATCGCGGGCATCAAGCTGTGCCAGGCGTATCGGCGGCAATACGGCTGCGATTTTATCAGCGCCATGCCGACGAACATGTATGGGCCGAATGACAATTACGATCTGCAAACCTCGCATGTGCTGCCGGCGCTGATCCGGAAATTTCACGACGCCAAAACCGGTTCCGCCGCCACCGTCACCTGCTGGGGCACCGGCACGCCGTTGCGCGAATTTTTATATGCCGACGACCTGGCGAGCGCGTGCGTTTTCCTGATGCAGCATTACAGCGAGGAACAATTTATCAACGTCGGCAGCGGCAGCGAAATCACCATCCGCGAGTTGTCGGAACTCGTGAAGCGCGTCGTCGGTTTTTCTGGAGAAATTGTCTGGGATGATTCCAAACCCAACGGCACGCCACGCAAATTGATGGACAGTTCGCGGCTGTTTGGGCTGGGCTGGAAGCCGCAGGTGGATCTGGAAACCGGCATCCGGCTGGCCTACGAGGATTTTCTCGCCCAGCAGCCGCGCGGAAAATAATCAGCCCGCGACGCGACCTTTGCCGGCCAGATGGTCTTGCACCAGCTTCATGTCGGAATCCACCATCAGTTTAGCAAGCGCATTGAAAGTGGTCTTCGGCTCCCAGCCGAGCTTTTGTTTGGCCTTGGAATAATCGCCGATCAGCAGCTCCACTTCGGCGGGGCGGAAATAATTCGGATCAATCTCCACATGCTTCTGCCAGTCGAGGCCGGCGTGGGCGAAGGCAACCTCCAGAAATTCCCGCACGCTGTGCGTCTCGTTCGTGGCGATCACATAATCGTCCGGCGTGTCCTGCTGCAACATCAGCCACATCGCTTCAACATATTCCTTGGCGTAGCCCCAGTCGCGTTTGGCATCAAGGTTGCCGAGAAACAATTTATCTTGCAAACCAGCCTTGATGTGCGCGACGGCGCGGGTGATTTTACGCGTGACAAAGGTTTCGCCCCGGCGCGGCGATTCGTGGTTGAACAGGATGCCGCTGCACGCAAACAGGTCATACGACTCGCGATAATTCACCGTGATCCAATGCGCGTAAACCTTGGCGCAGCCATACGGGCTGCGCGGATAAAACGGCGTTGTCTCGCGCTGCGGGATTTCCTGCACCTTGCCGAACATCTCGCTCGACGAAGCTTGGTAAAAGCGCGGCTTGATGCCGGTTTCGCGGATGGCTTCCAGCAGGCGCACCGCGCCGGTGGCCGTGATGTCCGTGGTGTATTCCGGGCTGTCGAAGCTCACGCGCACATGGCTCTGCGCGGCAAGATTGTAAATTTCGTCGGGCGCAATTTTGCCAATCAGCCGCGACAGCGCGCTCGCATCGCTCAAGTCGCCGTAATGCAATTTCAACGCTGCCTTCTTGGCGTGCGGATCGGCGTAAATGTGCTCGAGCCGGGAAGTATTAAACGTGCTCGCCCGGCGGATGATGCCGTGAACTTCGTAGCCTTTGGACAAAAGCAGTTCGGTCAAATAAGAACCGTCCTGCCCGGTGATGCCGGTGATAAGTGCGCGTTTGGACATAGATTAAATCTGAATAATTGGTGAGCCGCTAAAACAAGGCAAGTGAAACTTGGAGTCACGGCATAAATTTCCCGTGTTCAAGTCAGCGCGCCGGCGGCTGGCCAGTCATCAACGCCAGATGCCGGGGCGCCAGCAGACACACGAGCGTCGCGCAGCGGGCATAACGCAGCGATTCCGTTTCCAGCTTGCACAAGCTGCCCTTCCGCAGATCCAGTTCCATGGCCGTGTTGCCCGCCGTGAGCAGCGCGATGAGCTTGCTCAAATAAGGTTCGTGACCCACGAGCAAAATGTTTTTCGGCTGCGGCCGCAAGTCATTCAACTGCTGGATGAGCGACCGGGGATTTCCGGCGGGCGTCAACTCCTCGGTGAATTTTAATTTCTTCCGCCGCTTGCGCGCTTTGGCGACGATCTCCGCCGTCTGTTTCGCGCGCACATACGGGCTGGAAAAAATCACGTCGAAGTTGATCTTCAACGATCCCATCGCCTCGGCAATCTGCCGCAGCCGGCGTTTGCCCTTCGACGTGAGCGGGCGTTCCGCGTCGTTGGAAAAATCCGGCACGCTGGGGTCAACGGCGATTCCGTGGCGCAATAAATATAGGTTCATGATTTTTGCAGCCGGGTTTTGCGCGGACGCGCGGTGATTTCAGGCCGTGGCTGGAGTTTGACGCGCGGATATTTTGCGCCGGATTTCCCCCGCACGCGCGGCTCTTCCGCCGTCGCCAGCCCGATGAATTCCGTCTGGCTGCGCCGCTTCTTGTCGCCATTGTGCAGTTCCGCGCGACGATAGGTGCCGTCGGCGCGCAGAAACCGCGCCTTCACATTGTCAGCCAGCGTCACGGCCAGAATTTCGCTGATGATCCGCTCGCGCATATTGCCGTCTTCGATGGGGAAAACCACTTCGATGCGGCGGAACAAATTTCGCGGCATCCAGTCCGCGCTGCCGGCGAACACTTCCGGCTGGCAGGCGTTCTCAAAAAAATAAATCCGGCTGTGCTCGAGAAAACGGTCCACGATGCTGCGCACCGTGATGTTCTCGCTCACGCCTTTGACGCCGGGCCGCAGGCAGCAGATGCCGCGCACGATTAATTCGATTTTCACGCCCGCCTGCGACGCGCGGTAAAGCGCCTCGATCAGCGTCGGCTCCACCAGCGAATTCATCCGCACGATGATGCGCGCCGGCAAACCTTTTTGCGCGTGGCCGATTTCGCGTTCGATCAACCGGAGCAGCCGCGCGTGCAGATCAAACGGCGCGGCAATCAATTTTTTCATGCCCTGAAACTGGCAGACGCCGGTGAGCAGATTGAACAGGTTCGTCGCGTCCTCGCCAAATTCCGGCTGGCACGTCAGCAGGCCGATGTCTGTGTAAAGCCGCGCGGTGGTCGGATTGTAATTGCCGGTGGCCAGGTGGACGTAACGGCGGATCTGGCCGCTTTCCGAACGCACCACCAGCGCGACTTTCGCATGAATCTTCAAACCGACCAAACCATAGACCACATGCACGCCATTTTCCTCAAGCTGCCGTGTCCACTCGATGTTGTTGGCCTCGTCGAACCGCGCGCGCAATTCCACCACCGCCGTCACCTGCTTGCCGTTGTTCACCGCATTCATCAGCGCACCGATGATGCGTGGATCGCCGCCGGTGCGGTAAAGCGTCACCTTGATGGTGAACACGTCCTTATCCTGCGCCGCGCGTTCCAGAAACTCCACCACGCTGTTGAAATGTTCGTAGGGATGATGCAGCAGCACGTCGCGCTCGCGGATGGCGGCGAACACATCGTCGCGTCCGCGCAACGCCCGCGCAACCGGCGCAACGAACGGCGGGTCGCGCAACTCCGGCGAATGGTCGCCCTGGTAAAGCATCATCAGCCGCGTCGGGTTCAGCGGACCGTTCACCAGATACAAGTCGTCCTCCGACAGACGAAAGGTTTTCAACAGCGCGTCGCGGATTTTCTCCGGGCAGCGATGGTCAATCTCCAGTCGCACGGCGTCGCCTTTGCGCCGGTTGTGCAATTCCGTTTCCACCGCCTTGAGCAGGTTGCTGGAATCCTCCTCGTCAATATACAGCTCGCTGTTGCGCGTGACGCGGAACGGCCAGCAGCCAAGAATCGTCGTGCCGGGAAACAGGTCGGCAATGAAACGTCCGATGAGGTGGCTCAAGAAAACATAATCGCGCCGCGCGTCATCGCGCGGCAACTGGATGAGCCGCGGCAGAATCGAAGGACATTGCACCACCGCCAGATGTTTCAACGGCGAGCCAATGCCGTCGCGCGGCGGCATTTCCAGCCGCACCATCAGGTTGAGCGATTTGTTCAGCAGTTGCGGAAACGGATGCGCCGGGTCAATGGCCAGCGGCGTCAGCACCGGCCGGATTTTGGTCAGGTAATATTCCTCCAGCCAGCCGAGATCGCCGGCGGTCAGTTCATCCACTTCGAGGATGCGGATGTTGTGCTTCGCCAGCGCGGGCTTCAAATCCTCGCGCCAGCAATCATACTGATCGGCGACCATGCGGCGCACGCGACTGACGATCTCCTGAAAAGTTTCGCGCGCCGTCCGGCCGTCCACGCTGCGCCCGCCCTGCCCGCTTTCCATCTGCTGTTTCAGGCCGGCCACGCGCACCTCAAAAAACTCGTCAAGGTTGGAGCTGACGATGGTGAAGAACTTGAGCCGCTCCAGCAGCGGATTGGCCGGGTCGAGCGCCTCGTCGAGCACGCGCTGGTTGAATTCCAGCCAGCTCAACTCGCGATTGATGAAATGTTCCGGCTTGAAACCGCTCATAAAATAAATCCCAAAAGGTCGGACGCGTGGATGATAGGTATGCGTCAACCGACGGGAAAGTTACAATCCGGTGACAATCCTTGTCGAGAGCGCAGACGCAGAGGTGGCGAAAAACTTAAAACATAACCCGCCGGAACGATTGCTCATTCCGGCGGTTGAACTGCGGACAAACCCGATCTTCTCAAAGCCGTCGGAAAATTCTGGGATGACCAAACCCATCTCGTTCTCATCCGCGAAATTCCCGAAAAATCCGAGGACGAGCATGACGATGAGGATTGCCAAAACTTCATTTTCAGACTGCCTCTGATGAAAATGGTTACCGGGCGATGGGCGGGCACTTTCTTTGCAGAATTGGCTTGTGACCGAAGAATCCACCGCCCGGCTTGCGGCTGGTTTTCCAGCCGCAAATCATTCCCATACCCGTCCTGCGGATACCCTCTCCCATCGCATGGGAGAGGGACGGGGTGAGGGTTGATGGCTATTCAGGTGGACATGAGGCTCATGACTGCGCTCCACGGACTGTAGTTGGTGGAACCGCCGATGGCCTGGATGCGGGCGGAATACGTCGTGCCTGCCACGGTGTTGGGGATGACGAGGTTGCGCGTGTTGGGAAAAATACCCAGGTCAATCATGGCACCGCTGCCGGTGGCGTATTGCACATGATACGCCTTGGCGTAGGGCACTGCCGATAAAAGGATGCCCAACTGGCCGGGCATCGAGTTGTCCAGCGTGAACTGCGGCTGAACCAGCGGTGCCGGCGGGGTTTTCGAGGGAATGATGATGTCAAAACCGGAGGACAACACGTCCGAGGCATTGGTCAATCCAAGACTTTGAATATAGCCGGCTATCTGCCTTAAGGAAGCGATTATCGCGTCCCGCGCTTCACTGAACGCGGCGGTATCAATTTGTCCGCCCACTTTGGACGCTGCGAGCTTGGTTTGATATGTCGTCACCAGCGTCTCCAACGCGGCGTAAGGGACCGGCAGGTTGGGGAACAGCGGATTGTTTTTAAGACAGACCAGCAGCAGGATGAGAAAACTGTTGAGCTGGTCGTTGGTGAAGGTCGCAAACGTCAATGCGACCCGGATTGCGGATCTTTTCATACTCTTTATGTTGTTGATTCCCGCAAAAAACAACCGGCCGAGCCACCAGGTTCAACCGATCGAAGCCGGGAACAGACAAGCAGCCCTTATGCCACTTTAAGACGACGATCCTGTGCGCGAACAACTAATGTTGGAATTGGTCGGGGTGCCGCGCTGCGCCAAACTGGGTAAGGATGGGTTCCACCCCGTCCCTGATTTATTCAGGGAATCAATGGGGACGACATGGAAGTCATCCCTACCAAAAACTCGGGACGGGCGAAGGGGAAATCATTGCCACGCGATGACCCTGCCTGAAACGACACATGGGGCGGGCGTTTCCGCCACCTCCAAACACAAGGTAAAAATGACAACACACTTGGTAAAGTTGACGACGCACAAGTCATCCGGCCCGGCTCACAAGACAAATGCGCCGGCGGACTTCGATTGTCAGACAAACCAAAGTTGTTCCGCCACCAATCACCAGTCTTCCGGTCTGCGGCAAAGTTATTTGCTGGCAACACACAAGTCTTTTGTCACAACTCACTTTGACGATGCGACGGCCCGATGTTGCGGCCACAAAAAGAAAGTGTTTTCATCCGTCAGGAAGTTGTTTGGAAACAACTCACTGTTACGAAGCGACGGGATAAAGAGTAAAAGCGACGCCGCAAAGTAATTTTTGAAGCGCATCAAGTTGGTTTGTGGGCGTTAACGGTCTAAAACTGTCCCGCTGTCTTGTAAAACGACGCGGCTGTCCCAGTATTGTCTAAAAAGAGGACATAAACCAGGTGGTGGCGGACCATTATGGAATGCGCTGACATGTCCGCGCTTTTGGAACCAGACGACCTATGGTTGGGTTCCCAAGGACAGCATTGCCGGGAGGGAGGAATTGGAGCCTCATCTGGAAGTGCGACCGGCGCAGGAAGACGGCGCTGAATTGAAAAAAATCCGGCGTGGCTGGTGTTTGGGCGGCGAAACATTCCGCCAGGAACTGTTGGCGCAGGCGCACGCAATGGCGGGAGCAGAACACGTTTCAAAGCTGAAATTGGAAGCCGAGGAACAAAATGAATTTAACCTTGAGTGAAACCAGGACTGACCCCTTTACGGGTAGAACTGGCGACTGGAAAGTCGCCAGAACCCGCAGGCGGGGACGCCTGCGCTACATCATTTCTGATTACGCGCTAATTTAGAGCAAATCAATCATAGCCACAAAAATGCACAGGAGACTCAAAAGAAAGCATTTTCTTGTGACTTTTGTGATTTTTTGCGGCAACGTAACTGCGGCTTTTAGGCTTAAGCCCATATTTCCCAAATAGACTTCACAAGCTGAAGTTATTGACATACAATAAAGCCGCATAAACAAAGGCTTTCATCTATGTCCGACCACCAAATAACGGAAAATTCAACGGGTGCAGGCAAAAAACCGGCTCTGCGGGTGACTTTCGATAGTCGTTTGAAGCTGGAGTTTCACGGTTCCAAGATTACGTCTGATGCCGGGTTGCTGGCTTATCGGGAACTGGATGCGGCGCTGGGTCTGACCGATCTGGGTGAAAATCTGTTGAGTGATGGGCGG
>Ga0182030_10017730_pt1 | contig 13713 bp, 14 predicted proteins | sample 812S3MmetaG_FD_121299 | JGI IMG/M metagenome (GOLD analysis project Ga0182030, IMG submission 121299) | Permafrost microbial communities from Stordalen Mire, Sweden - 812S3M metaG (Illumina Assembly) | ecosystem: Environmental > Terrestrial > Soil > Wetlands > Permafrost | place: Sweden... | reverse complement strand
CTCATGGGACTGGTACCAGCTTCCACCTCGGCGACCAGGCGGCCAAGCTCGCTCTCCGCTTGGCGACGGGTGCCCTTGAAGGTCCGGCGGACTTGCTTCTCCGCCAAGCGGTCGTAGGCCTTGAGATACCAGGTGCCCGGCCTTGCTTCCCGCAGGGATCCCTTCACGAGGCCACCTCTCTGTCGTTCTAGACAAATCCTAGACATTCGGAGGTGCTGAGGCCGAAAAACCCTGAGCCCGAGAGGAGAATCGAACTCCTGACCTACGCATTACGAGTGCGTTGCTCTGCCGTCTGAGCTACTCGGGCCAGCTTCGGCAATCCGCCGGAGGAGCCCCGAGGGCCCGCCGGACAGCCTGTCGCAGCAGCCGATGAGATTATCAGTCTGGGGGCCGTCGGAGCACCCCACGCTGCCGGGTGGCGATAACTAGGTAGCGGTCTTGGCCGTCGTCGACCAGGTCGGTGTCCCAGCCGGTGTCGCGGAGCAGGTGGCGGATGGCAGCTTCGGCCCGGACGTCATCGCTGCTCGGGCTGCGCCCGTGCCGGGCGGCGAGCGCCACCCGGCCGATGGGATGGAACAGCCCCAGGCGCCCCCCCGCCCTCGTCACGCGGGCCAGTTCGCACAGTCCGCTTGCGGGGTCACCCAGGTGGGGGAGCAGCCCAGCGCCGAGGACGGCGTCGATCGACGCGTCCGGCAAGGGCAGCCGATCCACGTCGCCCAGCACGAGGCTGGCCAGCGACCTTCGACCTCGACGGGTCGCCTCCTCGAGCATCTCCGGTGTGATGTCGAGGCCGAGGACCGTGCCAGCGTCGCCCACCGCCGTGCGCAGGAACGGCAGCGCGCGACCGCTCCCGCACGCCGCGTCGAGGACGACACCCCCGCTCGGCGGCCCCAGCGCGGCCACTGCGGCGGCGAAGGCGGGACCGTCGTCGGGGTAGCGATCTTCCCAGCCTGCCGCTCGGGCCGCGAAGAACGCCCGGGTGGCCGCCCGATCCTGGGGCGGTGGCGAAACCTGGTGTCCGGTCGCTGCTTCCATGCTGTGCAGCATGTCAGGGGCGGGGTAGGCCGCGACGGGTCGCTTCAGTCCCCGATACGAAAGGGGTAGGTCGCCACCGTGGCGTCGGTACGCATCCGCAACTGGTTGGCCAGGATGAACCCCCGCTGGTTCTGCAGGACCTGGTAGCGCACGTGGCGCGGTTCGACCTCAGGGATGAGGACGGTGACCTGTCCGCCGAGGGCCACACGCGAACACACAAATTGCACGACGGGGTCTACCAGGGTTCGTGAGTCGGTGACGATGACGTGCAGTTCGACGTTGCACGCCCATGCCTCCCAGGCGTTTCGGAGCTCGTCGGCCCCCTCGTCGTCGTGCTGGACGCTCAACGCGAGCACCGACCCACCCATGGACAACGCGGCGGAGAGCGCCGCCGCGGTCATCTCATTGACGCCGCCCACCGGAACGATGACCTGGGAGGGCTTGGCCCGGGGCGACGGCGGAACCTCTCCGAGGTGTAATGCCCTGCCTACCCGGTCGTAGTAGCGCCGCACCCGCGAAAATAGGGCGACGAACGCGGTCACCAACACGACGACCAACCAGGCGCCGGCCAGGAACTTCGATGCCAGGAAGACCACCGCGGCGACTCCGGAAAGTACGGCGCCCAGCCCGTTGAGTGTCGCCTTGCCGGCCCATCCCGACGGACGGGTCGTCCACCAATAGCGCACGAGTCCGGCCTGGCTGAGGGTGAAGCCGATGAACACCCCGATGGCAAAAAGGGGAATCAGGCGTTGGGTGTCGCCCCCCACGGCGACGATCAACGCTCCGGCGAACACCGCGAGAACCGTGATCCCGGTGCGGTAGACGGGTTTTTCGCCGCGTAGACCGAACCAGTGGGGCATCAGGTGGTCGCGGGCGAGCAGCGACAGCAGGATGGGCAGGCCACCAAAGGAGGTGTTGGCCGCGAAGGCCAGGATGGCTGTGGTGGTCAACCCGAGCACGTAGTACGGCACCGTGTGCCCGAAGGACGCCGCCGTCATCTGGTCGAGCAAGGTGACCCCGGATCGGGGTTGCAAGCTGAACTTTCCGATCAGGACGGCCAACCCGAGCAGCATCGCTCCCAGAAGCACGCCGAGCATCACCTCGGTGCGCTGCGCCCGGGCCACCTTATTTTCCCGGAAGGTCGGGACTGCGTTGGCGATGGCCTCCACGCCGGTCAACGACGTGCATCCCGCAGCGAAGGCTTTGGCCACTAGGACCAGTCCCAGCCCTTTGAGTGAGCCGCTGACCAGCGTCGCGCCGTGGTCGCGCACGGCAGGGTGCGAACGGATGAGACCGACGACCACCACTCCCAGGATGCCGATGATAAACAGCACCGTCGGTGCCATCAGGACCTTGGCGCTCTCAGCCAGGCCGACCAGGTTGACCGCCGTGAGGGCGGCCAGCACGGCCAGCGACAGCAAGACCGGATGTCCTCCCACACCAGGAAAGGCGCTGGTCAGAGCAGCGATGCCTGCGGTGATCGATACGGCGACGGTCAGTACATAGTCGATGATGAGGCTCGCTGCGGCGACCCGGGCGGCGCGGGGACCGAGATGAGCGGCGCTCACCGCGTAGGCGCCGCCGCCGTCGGGGTGCACGGCGATGACCTGGCGGTAGCTGACGGTGAGCACGGCCAACAGCACGGCGATACCGACGGTGATGGGAAGGGTGGCGCGCAGCCCCGAGGTTCCGGCGGCGGCCAGGACCAACACGATGGCTTCGGGTCCGTAGGCCACTGAGGACAAGGCGTCGAGGGAGAGGGCGGCCAGGCCCTGCAGGCTGCTCAGCCCCCGATGGCCCTGGGCGACGCCCGCCTGTGCGCCCTTCGCCATGGGCGGCATGTTAGGAGTTGGTGCCACGATGGGGGAGCGATGGACGAGACTGGATTGCAACCCGGAATTGACTGGGTGTGCGTCGACGCCGCCGATCCTGCCGGGTTGGCCGCGTGGTGGCAGCGCCTGGTAGGCGGGGTCATCGCCTCTGACCCCGACGGGGACGTCACCCTGCACGGTCCCGGCGTCCGCTGCTATTTCCTCAAGGTCCCCGAGGCCAAGCGGACCAAGAACCGTCTGCACTTTGATCTGCGCGCCACGGACTACGAGTTCGCGGTGGCCCGCGCCTTGGAGTTGGGCGCCACCAAGGCCCCCGATGTCTACGACGGCCGGCGTTGGCAGGTGCTACGTGATCCGGAAGGCAACGAGTTCTGCATTCTCCGTCCGTCGTATGCCCCCTATCGGGCTTCGGACCCCGAATAGGGCCTACACCAAATCGAACGCCAGTTGTCGGGCCGGCTGGGGTGGAGGTGCTGGCGCCCCGGCATCGCCTCCCATGTGCAACCGCACCCGATCGGTGATGGCCCCTCGGGGGGTTGTGGCGGTGCCGTGCGCTGCTTCCACCAAAAGGCGCACCTGTTCGCTCAACGCGTCCTGCTCGGCGGCCGGTAAATACGCCCGTTGGTAATGGCGTTCGGTGGCCTCGACCAGGTCGGGTCGGGTGTCGCGCAACCAGGCCAGGTAGTGCTCCCGCACCCCGGGACGCAGATGGAGGGCCACGCTGGAGATCGATACTGCGCCGGCGTCCACACACGCTCCAACCACGTCGGCCAGTTGCTGCTCAGTGTCGGACAACCCCGGAATGACCGGCGCCACCAGGACGCCGCAGGGCACGCCGGCGTCGTTGAGTCGCCGCACCGCTTCGACCCGGGCCAGGGGCCGGGGGGTACCCGGTTCGGTGCAGCGCCACACGTCGTCGTCCACGGTGGCGATCGACAGATTGACCTTGACGTGGCAGCGGCGGGTGGCTTTGGCGAGCAACTTGAGATCGCGTAGGACCAATGTCGATTTGGTGAGGATGGAGAAAGGGTTGGATGCGTCGGCGAGGACCCCGATAATCCCTTGCGTCAAGTGGTACTTACCTTCGCAGCGCTGATACGGGTCGGTATTGGTCCCCATGGCGATGTGGTGCCCGGCCCACCGCTTGGCTGCGATCTCGGCGCGGAGTCGATCTACCGCGTTGATCTTGACCACGATCCGCCGCTCGAAGTCTTCGCCGATGCCCATGCCAAGATATTCGTGCGTCGGCCGGGCGAAGCAGTAGGTGCAGGCATGGCTGCAGCCCCGGTAGGCGTTGATGGTGTAGCGAAACGACATGTTGGAAGCCTTGGGAACCTCCGAGATGATCCGTTTGGCGTTGACATGGAGAAACTCCATGCCGGCGAACTCGCCACGCCCGATATGGCGATCGGCCATGGCGTCTGCGTCGAACAAGGCATTGCCGTCGCCCCCCTCCTCCACCGTCGGCCAACGCACACATCCGAGCATAGGCGAACATTTGTTCGATCACAAGAGCGAGCGCGAAACGGGTTGCTCGCCATCGACGGGCATGTCAGCCTTGTCGGCATGCCCGACCCGCCAGCGTTGACGCCCGAGGACCTTCGCAGCATCTACCCCGGTGCCTCTGAACGTTCCCAGCGCAAGGAGATTGACCATCTGGACGGCTATTGCCGTCGTTTCATCGCGTTGTCGCCGTTTTGCGTGCTGAGCACCGTGGGACCGGGCGCTGCCCCCGATCTCACCCCGCGAGGTGGCGAACCGGGCTTTGTGCGGGTGACCGACGAGCGGACATTGGTACTGCCAGACCGTCCCGGGAACTACCGGCTCGACAACATCACCAATTTGGTCGCTCGGCCTTCGGTCGCTCTGTTGTTTATGGTTCCTGGTATCGACGAGACGTTGCGGGTCTACGGCCAAGGCGAGGTAGTACGCCTCGACGCCCGCCGACGGGTCGGCCTGGGCGTCGACGCCAAGACCCGCACCGCGCTCGACGTCAAGGTCGACAGGGCTTTTTTCCATTGTGCCAAGGCCCTCATGCGGGCGCAGTTGTGGGACCCCGCGAGGCGCGTCGAGCGCAGCGAGTTCCCCACCATGGGCGAAGTGATCTCGCGACACTCCGGGATGGCGGGCCCCGCCGAGACGCAGGCCGCGATGGTGGCCCGCTATCAGGCCGGTCTTTGAGCGGCGGAGGGATCGGCGAAGCACTCGCCCGGCTGGCGGGGCCCGGGTCGGTGGTCTCCGACCCCGACGTCTTGGCCCGCTACGCCCACGACGAAGCCGCGTGGGCACCTTACGACCTCCCTGCGGCGTTGGTGCGCCCCCACTCGAGCGGTGAGGTGGCCGCCGTTGTCGCGTGGTGCGCGCCGCGGGGCGTCGCGGTTATTCCCCGCGGAGCAGGCACCGGACTGTCCGGCGGAGCGAACGCTGTTGCCGGTTCTGTCGTGATCTCCCTCGAAGCCATGAATCGGATCGTGGAACTCAATCGGGCCGAACACCTCGCCGTGGTGCAACCGGGCGTGGTCAACGACGACCTGCGTCGAGCCGCGGCCGAGGTGGCCATGTGGTACCCGCCCGACCCGGCCAGCTCCGCCTGGTCGACCATCGGCGGCAACGTGGCCACCAACGCCGGTGGATTGTGCTGCGTCAAATACGGAGTTACCCGCGACTACGTGTTGGGTCTCGAGGTCGTAATGGCGCAGGGCGAAGTGTTGCGCCTCGGGCGACGCACCGCCAAAGGCGTAGTCGGTTACGACCTGTGCGGATTGATGGTCGGCTCCGAAGGCACGCTGGGGGTCATCACCGAGATCACGCTGCGGCTGCGGCCCGGCGTCCCCGCGGTTCCCCGCACCGTGGTGGGCTATTTTCCCAACCTTCCTGCCGCAGGCGACGCGGTGGCCGCGGTGGGGGCCGCGGGGATCGTCCCCTCCGCCTTGGAGTTGGTGGATCACCGCTGCCTGGCCGCGGTGGACGACTGGAAGCACATGGGCCTCAGCTACGACGGCCACGTGCTGCTGCTCGGTCGCTGCGACGGGCCGGGCGACGCAGGCGAGGCCGAGGCCGAGGCCATGCTGCGCGCCTTCCAGTCGGCGGGGGCTGGCTACGCCGTGCGTTCCACCGACGCCGTCGAAGCCGACGCCCTCTTCGAAGCGCGCCGCTTGGCCTACCCGGCCCTCGAACGGCTCGGTCCGGTGCTTACCGAAGACGTGTGCGTGCCCCGCGCCCGCATGGCCGAAATGCTGGCCCGCATTGAAGAGGTCGGCGTCGCCCACGACACGGTGATCGCCAACATCGCCCACGCCGGCGACGGCAACCTGCACCCGCTGATGATCACCCCCCGAGGCGATGCCGGCGCCCGGCGCAGAGCGCAAGGTGCATTTGACGACATCGTCGACGCGGCGATCGACATGGGCGGAACCTCGTCGGGGGAGCACGGGGTGGGCTTGTTGAAACGGGGCGGATTGCGCCGGGAACTGTCGGCCGGAGTGCTGGCCATGAATCAGGCGGTCAAGGCGGCGCTCGACCCCCTCGGCGTATTCAACCCCGGCAAGGTGCTCGGCGAGCCAACGCCTTTTGTCACGGCGGACGCGTGGGACGGCCCGGCGCCGCGGAGTTTTTTGGGCTGAGGTGTCGATCCGGGTCCCCGCTGTTCGTCGATCAGGTGACACCATTGCTGATCAAGGAGGCATAACGATGAAGTACCTACTGCTGATCTGTGAAGACCCCTCGGCCCGACCCACCGACCCGGCGGCCCAGGAGGCCATGACCGCCGAATACGGGGCGTTCACCGAGAACATCGCAGCGTCTGGTGAGCTGGCGGGAGGCGAGCGCCTGCACGGCGTCGACAGCGCCACCTCTGTGCGCGTCAACCACGGACAGCTCAGCGTCATCGACGGGCCCTTCGCCGAAACCAAGGAACACCTCGGCGGCTTTTACCTCGTCGACGTGGCCGACCTCGACCGGGCCATCGAGTTGGCATCGCGTCTTCCGGCCGCCCGCACCGGGGTCATCGAGGTGCGCCCCGTCTGGGAGATGTGAAACCCGACGCCATAGCGGCCGTGTTCCGGCGCGAGTCGGGACAGGTGCTTGCGGTGCTGGTGCGTGTCCTCGGCGACTTCGACCGGGCCGAGGACGCGCTGGCCGACGCTATGGTGCGCGCCCTGCAACGCTGGCCCCGCGACGGGCTGCCGGAGCGGCCGGGGGCGTGGCTGGTGACCGTGGCCCGCCGCTGCGCCCTCGACCAACTGCGCCGGGAAGCCAAACGCGACGACAAGCAACGGGCCGCACTCCAGGCCGCTCCGGGAGAGGAGGAGGTGGTGGCCATGCACACCGTTGGAGATGACCGGCTGCGACTGATCTTTACCTGCTGCCACCCTGCGTTGGCTCCTGACGCGCAGGTGGCGCTTACCCTGCGCACGCTCGGAGGGTTGAGCACCGCGGAGATCGCCCGGGCGTTCCTGGTCTCCGAAGCCACGATGGCCCAGCGCCTGGTGCGGGTGAAGAAGAAGATTCGCTCCGCCGGTATCCCCTACCGCGTCCCACCTGACGCGGCGCTCCCGGACCGCCTGCGTCAAGTGCTGGCGGTGATCTACCTGGTGTTCAACGAGGGGTACGTCGCAACGGCAGGTGATGATCTCATCCGGGCCGATCTGTGTGGCGAGGCCATCCGCCTCGGTCGACTCGTCGTGGACCTGATGCCCGACGAAGCGGAAGCCGAGTGCCTGCTGGCCTTGATGCTGCTGCACGACGCTCGCCGCGACGCCCGCACCGATGCATCGGGGGACCTGGTCCTGCTCGAAGACCAGGACCGGGGCCGGTGGGACGGCGACAAGATCCTCGAGGGCAGCACCCGTCTGCAGCGAACGCTTCGGGCCTCCCGGATGACCGGCGCCGGTCCCAGCTTCTACGGATTGCAGGCCGCGATCGCCGCTTTGCACGACGAGGCGGAGCATCCCGACGACACCGACTGGCCGCAGATCGTCGCGCTCTATGGGGAAATGGCCCGGCGTTATCCCAGCCCGGTGGTGGAGCTCAACCGGGCGGTGGCCATTTCCATGGCCGAAGGTCCAGCCGCCGGCCTGGTCCTGCTCGAACCTCTGGACCTGGGCGACAACTACCTCTACCACGCCACCCGGGCGGATTTGTTGGGACGGCTGGGCCGGCGCTCGGAGGCCGCGGCGGCCTACCTCGAGGCCCTGGAACGGGTAAAGACCGCAGCCGAGGAGCGTTTCCTGCGCCGTCGGCTGGCTGCGATGACGAGTGCCTGAGCCGGTGGTACCGTCGTTGCACGACGAGTGGTTTGGGAGGGTGTAGATGGCCGGACGGGGACTGTTCAACAAGCTGGTCGACACCTTCAACACGGTGGCCGACGACGCTCGACGCCAACTTGCCACCAAGGACATCGGGGCGAAGGCCCCTGGCGATCAGGAGATGCAAGGGGCATCCACCGATACCGAGCAGGCCTTGTCCCACATGGACAGCGCCCGCCAGGTGGCGTCGGACAGCGGCCGGCACGCGGCGACCGACAGCGAGGTCGGCTGCAAGTTCTGCGGGACCCCAGTCGACGCCGGCAAGTTCTGCACCGGTTGCGGCGCCGCGGTGGCCGGCTAGGCCGAGACCGGCTTCGTTATCTGGTCGATACGGGCCAGTACCTCCGGCGTGAGCTGAGCGACCAAGTCCATGGCCGCCAGGTTTTCCTTGACCTGGGTCACCCGGCTGGCGCCCGTGATCACCGTGGAGACGCGCGGGTTGGCCGCGCACCAGGCGATGGACAGCTGCGAAAGGGTGGCTCCCAGTTGGTCGGCCACCACCTTGAGGTCGCGCACGGCGGCGTTGCGGCCCTCGTCGGTCAGACCCTTACGCAACCATTCGTAGCCGGGGAGGCTGGCCCGGCTGTCGGTGGGGATCCCGTCGAGGTACTTGCCCGAGAGCAGCCCTGAGGCCAGGGGGCTCCAGGTCGTCAAGCCGAGGCCGGTGGAGTCGTAGAGCGGCGCGTACTCCTCCTCCACCCGGTGCCGGTTGAACAGGTTGTACTGGGGTTGTTCCATAACCGGCTTGTGCAGGTGGTGGCGGTCCGCGATGTCCCAGGCCGCCCGGATATCGGCGGCCGACCACTCCGAGGTGCCCCAGTACCGGGCCTTGCCCGAGTTGACGATGTCGGACATGGCCCACACCGTCTCCTCGATGGGTGTTTCGGGGTCCGACCGGTGGCAGAAGAGGAGATCGACGAACTCCAGGCCGAAGCGCTCCAAGGACCCGTCGATGCCCTGGAGGAGGTACTTCCGGTTGAGCGTATTCGACATGTTGACGGTGCGGCTGAGGCCCCAGAACAACTTGGTCGACACGACGTAGCTGTTGCGCGGCCAACCGAGCTCGGCGAAGGCTTGGCCCATGATGCGTTCGGACTCGCCTCCGGCGTATGCCTCGGCATTGTCGAAGAAGTTGACCCCCGCCTGGTGGGCGGCGTCGATGCACTCGGCGGCCAGGCTGCCAGCCAGTTGGGGGCCGAAGGTGACCCACGACCCGAACGACAGGGTGCTGACTTTGAGGCCCGAGGTTCCGAGGCGGCGGTATTCCATGTCGCGCACCCTAGCGGCAGGCGCGCCGGGGCCAGATCGCCGTTCGGCCGGCTCAGCCCACGACGGGCGACGCCGTGGCCGACAGGTCCCGCAGGCACACCGGCGCCGTCAACGCGGCCATCACCGCGGCGGCCGCCTGGTCCACGTTCATCATTCCCGGCCCGTTGTCGTCGGTGTAGCCGCCGTTGCCCCACCGGGGAGACATCTCGCCCAGCAACTCGGGATCCCATGAGTCGATGACCCCGGTGCCCAGTGTCATCCCGATGCGCACCGAGCAGAATCCCACATCGGTGTGTTCGCTGCGCCAGGCCCGGACCATCTCCTCCAAGGCCGCTTTGCTCGAGGCGTACACCCCCATGGCCGGCAGGGGCCGGCCCACCGAGGTGGCGGAGATGAAGATGGCGCGCCCCGCCACCTTCTGCAGATGGGGGAGCGCAGCGCGGCAGTACAGGGCCGCTCCCACCACGTTGGTGGCGAAGGTGTCGTGCCAGCGGGCGGCGTCCGCGTCAGCGATGCGGACCAGGGGGTCGACCGCCGTGGCGTAGACCAGGGCGTCCAGGCCGCCCAGTCGGCGAACGGTCTCGGCCACCACCGCAGCGCAACTCTCGGGGTCGCGCACATCCCCCGGGATGGCCACCCCGCCCCCCGCTTCGGCGACCGCCTCGTCGAGCATGGCCGCCCGGCGGGCCGACACGGCCAGCGATCCTCCCTCGGCGACCACCATGCGGGCCACGCCCCGGCCGATCCCCGATGACGCCCCCACTACCAATACCCGCTGTCCCTGTAACGCGTTTTCGGTCATGGCCGAGTCTGTCAGTTCTTGCAAAGCGGAGGTACCCTCCGTATACTAAGCGGAACTCCCCCTCCACTTTTGCCGTTTGCCGTCGGCCGTTTCCCCAGAGGACCTTCTTGTTGCAACGCCTGCCCCTCGAAATCCCCCTCCAACGCGAGGAACCCCGGACGGGGCGACTCACGCTGCTGGTGATCGCCACCTGCCAGCTGATGATGGTGCTCGACGCCACCGTGGTCAATATCGCCCTGCCCAAGATCCAGATAGCCCTGCATTTTTCGGCCACCGGCCTGTCGTGGGTGTTCAACGCCTACACCTTGGCCTTCGGTGGCTTGCTCCTCACCGGGAGCCGCCTCGGGGACCTCTTCGGTCGCCGGCGCATGCTGATCGGCGGTCTCGTGCTGTTCACCACGGCATCCCTGCTGGGCGGCTTCGCGCAAGACGGCGTATGGCTGATCGTCACCCGGGTGGCGCAGGGGGTGGGCGCCGCGTTGGCCTCACCCAGCGCGCTGGCCCTCATCGCCAGCAACTTCCCCGAAGGCAACGAGCGGCGTCGAGCGCTCGGTGTCTTCTCCGGCGTGTCCGCCGCCGGCGGTTCGCTGGGCCTGATCCTGGGAGGTGCCCTCACCGAATGGGTGTCGTGGCGCTCCGTCCTGTTCGTCAACGTGCCCATCGGGGCGGCGCTCATCCTGCTCGCTCCCCGCACGGTGCGCGAGTCGCCCCGCAACCCCGTGAAACTGGACATCCGGGGGGCGCTCACCGCCACCCTCGGTTCCACCGCGTTGGTCTACGCCCTGGTACGGGCCGGATCGAACGGGTGGGGCAACCAGTTGACTATCGGTGCGCTGGTGGTCGCCGTGGTGGTGTTGGCCGCCTTCGTGCGCAGCCAACTCCACACAGAAAACGCCCTGATGCCGCTGCGCCTGCTGGCCGATGCGCGCCGGGTGGCCGCCTTCGGCGGGATGCTGCTGGTACCCGCCACCATGTTCGGGATGTTTTTCTTCATCGCCCAGTACCTCCAAGAGGTCAGTCACCTCAGCGCCATCGAGACCGGGGTGGCCTTCCTTCCCACGACCACCTCCGTCTTCATCTGGTCGCGCATCATCCCCCGCCTACTTCCCCGAATCGGGATCGGACGCCTCCTCACCATGGGTGCCGTGCTGATCACCGCCGCCATGACGTGGCTCAGTTTCCTCAATGGGCACAGCAGCTATTTTCCCTCCGTGTTCGGGCCTTTCCTGTTGCTGGGAACCGGCGTGGGGCTGTCGTTCATGCCCCTGACGGCCACCATCCTGGGGGGCGTGGACAGCCAGGACGTCGGCGCCGCCTCGGGGATGCTGCAGGTGATGCAGCAACTCGGTGGCACCCTCGGCCTCGGCGTGCTCGTCAGCATCTACGGCGCCAGCCGGGCGTCGCATTCGCTCGCCCATTCGGTGGCCGTGTCGTTCCGGGCCAGCATCGTGTTCGCGCTGGCTGTGGTGGGCATCGGCGTGTTCCTGTGGGTCAGGGAGCGGCGGGGTCGCCGCGCTTTTCCCGCCTGAGCCGCCATAATCGCGGGTCTTGGCACAGCGACCGCGAACACCGCCACGGGAGAAAAAAGCCCCCCGTAACTTCCTGCGGGCCACGTCGGAGTCCGGGCGGGTCACGAATATCGAACTCTTCTTCGATCTTGTCTATGTCTTCGCGGTGACGCAGCTGTCGCAGCAGCTGGTCAACCATCCGAGCGCCTCCGGTGCGGGCCGGGTGGCGGTTCTGCTGGGCATGGTGTGGGTGGTGTGGATGTACACCTCGTGGGTCACCAACTGGTTCGACCCCGAGCGCATAGCGGTGCGAGCCATGCTCGTCGCTTTGATGCTGGCCAGTCTGGTCATGTCGGCTTCGCTGCCCCTGGCGTTCGGTGCCCGGGGCCTGGCCGTAGGGGTCGCGTACGCGGTGATGCAGATCGGACGCACCTTGTTTTGCCTGCTCGGCTTGGGTGGGTCGCCGCTGTTGCGAAACTTCCAGCGCATCCTGGTGTGGTGCGTAGCCAGTGGGGTTTTTGCCGTGTGGGGTGGCCTTGTCGCGTCGCCCGGGCTACGCGAACTGCTGTGGATCCTGGCCATCGGAACCGACCTACTGGGCGGGGCGGTGGGGTTTTGGGCTCCCCGTCTGGGGCGCACAGCGACCACGGAGTGGACCATCAGCGGCGGTCACTTGGCCGAGCGCTGTCAAGCCTTCCTGCTCATCGCGCTCGGGGAATCGATCGTGGTGATCGGGGAGCGGCTGTCGGGTTTTGCCACCGTTAGCTTTGCCGATGTGGCCGCGTTCGCCCTGACGTTCGTCGGATGTGTCGGGCTGTGGTGGATCTATTTCGACCGCAGCGCGGAAGGGGCGGCCAAGGTCATCGCAGCGTCCGACGACCCGGGTCGTCTCGGGCGTTCCGCCTACCACTTCATCCATCCGGTGATGGTGGCGGGGATCATCGTCACCGCGGCCGGCGACGAGGAGGTCCTTTCCCATCCGCTGCGTGGAGCGACGACAGCGACCGTGTGGCTGGTCCTCGGGGGCACAGCCCTGTTTCTGGCTGGCCACGCGCTGTTCAAGTGGGTGGTGTGGCGACACTGGCCTTGGACCAGAGTGGGGGCCGTCGTCGCATTGGGGATCATCGGGGTGGTCGCCGGCGGCGCCCCGGCCTGGGTGCTGGGCGCCCTGTCGCTGACGGTGATCGTTGCCGTCGTGGTTGGGGACTGGGTGCTGGCCCCGGCGCTCAACCCGGAAGCGGCCGCCGCCTAGTTGCTATTCGCCGTGGTGGCGTACCACCACCACCGGACAGGCAGCGTGCGAGACGCAGTAGTCGGAGATGGAGCCGAGCAACATGCCGGCAAAGGCCCCTCGGCCCCTGCTGCCCACCACCAGGAGCTGCGCATACTCGGATGCGTCGACCAGAGTGGGCGCCGCGTGGCCTTCGACGGCCTTGGCTACCAGGTGCGCGGGGCGCTCACCGACGACCTCGGTGATGATCTCGTCGAGTTCGGTCTGGGAATCATGCGACAGGTCCCGTTCCAGTACCGAGGGCACGCCGCCGCCGTAGAAGGTGTTGGGTACCCGCCAGGCGTAGATGGCATGCACCTCGGCGCCTACGAGAACGGCCTGGCGTACCGCCCAGCGCAGGGCGTCTTTGGACGCTTCGGATCCGTCGACACCGACGACGACAGGCTGGGTCTGAGTATTGGGCGTTTCGCTCATCCCTACAGCTTCTCAGGTTGGTGGGCCAGGGGCCCGCGCAACCTGCGGGGCGCTTCGGCGCTGCCGCTTCGGGCTGGGTCAGCCGGTGGTGGTGGTCGAACCGCCGAAGCGGCGGCCGCCGGCGCCGAACCCGGTCGCGCCTTGCGAGATGGAGGTCGCAGCCACCGCGCCGCTCGCCGCTTTGGTGCCGGTCACCACGACGCTCTGGCCTACGGTGAGGCCCGACAGCGTGGTGGTCTTGACCACCGAGATGGTG
>Ga0182030_10017726_pt1 | contig 13715 bp, 17 predicted proteins | sample 812S3MmetaG_FD_121299 | JGI IMG/M metagenome (GOLD analysis project Ga0182030, IMG submission 121299) | Permafrost microbial communities from Stordalen Mire, Sweden - 812S3M metaG (Illumina Assembly) | ecosystem: Environmental > Terrestrial > Soil > Wetlands > Permafrost | place: Sweden... | reverse complement strand
TACTGGATCACCTCAACATCGAGCAGGCCCATGTCGTCGGGGCATCAATGGGCGGCATGATCGCCCAAGCCTTTGCGGGACGATTCGCCGAGCGAACCAAATCGCTGGGAATCCTGTTCTCCAGCAACAACTCGGCATTCCTGCCGCCACCGGCCCCACGGGCGTTACTGGCCCTGCTCATCAGCCCACCATCGGATTCGCCGCGCGACGTGATCCTGGACAACGCGGTCCGGGTCAGCCGCATCATCGGCAGCCCGGGCTACCGCATTCCCGCAGAGCAGGTCCGCGCCGAGGCCGCCGAGGGATATGACCGTAATTTCCACCCGCGAGGCATCGCGCATCAGTTCAGCGCGATCCTGGGCAGCGGCAGCCTGACGCACCACAACCGCCGCATCGTCGCACCGACGGTGGTGATCCACGGCCGGGCCGACAAGCTGATGCGACCGGTCGGCGGCCGTGCAATCGCGCGCGCGATCAGTGGGGCTCGATTGGTGTTATTCGACGGAATGGGTCATGATCTGCCGCAGCAACTCTGGGATCGGGTGATCGGCGTCTTGACGGGCAACTTCGCCGAAGCCGGCTGAGCCACCAGAGGCGACGGGTTTCGATTTTCCACTTATGAGTAATGCGCATAGCATCGTCAGTTGCAAGGCGGGCGCGGGAGGTTTTCTCAAATGACAAAGCTGAGACCGTATTTCGAAGAGTCGCAGGCGACCTACGACATTTCCGACGACTTCTTCGCGTTGTTCTTGGACCCCAACATGGTCTACACCTGCGCGTACTTTGAGCGCGACGACATGACGCTGGAAGAGGCGCAACTCGCCAAATTGGACCTGGCCCTGGACAAGCTGAACCTCGAGCCGGGGATGACGTTGCTCGACGTGGGCTGCGGCTGGGGCGGCGCGGTGGTGCGGGCGGTTGAGAAGTATGACGTCAATGTCATCGGCATCACACTCAGCCGCAATCACTACGAGCGCACCAAGACGAGGCTCGCCAACATCGCAACGACCCGCCACGCCGAGGCGCGGTTGCAGGGCTGGGAAGAGTTCGACGAGAAGGTCGACTGCATCGTCACCTTCGAGGCCTTCGACGCATTCAAAAAGGAGCGGTGGCCGCTATTCTTCGACCGCGCCTACGAGATCCTTCCCGATGACGGCCGGATGCTGTTGCACAGCATCTTCACTCACGAGCAGACGTACTGGCGCGATCATGGCATCACGGTGACGATGACCGATTTGCGGTTCTTCCGCTTTCTGGCAACGGAAATCTTCCCCGGCGGCGGGATGTGCGGTGAAGTCGACATCATCGACAATGCGAAGAACAGCGGTTTCTCGGTTGACCAAATTCAATACCTGCAGCCGCATTACGCGCGGACGCTGGACATGTGGGCGGCCAACCTGGAAGCCAACCGCGAACGCGCCATCGAAATCCAGTCCGAAGAGGTCTACGAACGCTTTATGCGCTATCTGACGGGCTGCGCCAACCTCTTCCGCAAAGGCCTCTCGGACGTCGCCCAATACACCCTGACGAAATAACGGCACCCCTACTGAACTGGGGTAACTCCAGCGTATTTAGTCACGCGGCCTCCATCGGATAGCATGCCTGAAGCATCAGTGGGGGGACATCGGTGCTATTCGAAGCAAGCACCGAGGGGCCTTGAGGCCCAGAAGGGCATTAGTACATCATGGCCAAAAAGCTGACGCCGCATTTCGCCGACGTGCAGTCGCACTACGACTTATCCGACGACTTCTTCCGCTTGTTCCTGGACCCCACCCAGACCTACAGCTGCGCGTACTTCGAACGCGACGACATGACGCTGGAAGAGGCCCAGATCGCCAAGATCGACCTGGCGCTGGGCAAGCTGGGCCTGCAGCCCGGCATGACGCTGCTCGACGTCGGCTGCGGCTGGGGCGCCACCTTGCGCCGTGCGATCCAGCAATACGACGTCAACGTGGTCGGTCTGACCTTGTCCAAAAACCAGGCTGCCCACGTCCAGGAATCGTTCGACGCGCTCGACAGCCCGCGCAGCAGGCGGGTGCTGCTCAATGGCTGGGAAGAGTTCGACGAGCCCGTCGACCGCATCGTGTCGATCGGCGCCTTCGAGCACTTCGGCCATGACCGCTACGACGACTTCTTCGCGATGGCCTACAAGGTGTTGCCCGAAGACGGCGTGATGCTGCTGCACACGATCACCGGCCTGACCGGACCGCAGATCGCCGAGCGCGGCATGCCGATGACCTTCGAGATGGCCCGGTTCATCAAGTTCATCCTGACCGACATCTTCCCGGGCGGCCGATTGCCGACGATCGAGATGGCACAAGACCACGCGGCGGCCGCGGGTTTCACGCTGAACCGCCGCCAGTCGCTGCAGCTGCATTACGCCAAGACCCTCGACCTGTGGGCGGAGGCCTTGCAGGCGCACAAGGACGAGGCCATCGAGATTCAATCCGAAGAGGTCTACGAGCGGTACATGAAGTACCTGACCGGCTGCGCCAATCAGTTCCGGATCGGGTATATCGACGTCAACCAGTTCACCCTGGCCAAGTAGCCGCTGCATCCACTGATAGCCGACGGATCTCCAATTGAGAAAAACTGTGGCGCACGACCTCAAATACGCGAGATGCCCCCGGACCCGTGTAGGGTCGCCGGGATGGTTACCTCTTGAGGGTTCCCGTCGTCCATTCGGGGGGGGCATATGCCTAACAGACCAACAGGCACGACGCACACACAGCAGAAAACCGACGACGTCCAGGCGCACTACGACTTATCGAACGAGTTCTTTGCGCTATTCCAGGACCCGACGCGAACCTACAGCTGCGCTTACTTTCCACGCGAGGACATGACCCTGGAGGAAGCGCAGGTTGCCAAACTCGACCTGACGCTGGACAAGCTGCGGCTGGAGCCGGGCATGACACTGCTCGACGTCGGGTGCGGCTGGGGCTCGACGATGAAACGCGCCATAGAGAAGTACGACGTCAACGTCATTGGGCTGACCCTGTCGAAGAACCAGGTCGAATACTGCGAGCAAGTCCTCGACACCGTCGACACGAACCGCTCGTATCGGGTTTCGCTGCGTGACTGGGGAGAGTTCGACGAACCGGTGGACCGGATCGTCACGATCGAAGCACTGGAGCACTTCGGTTTCGAGCGCTACACCGACTTCTTCAAGTTCGTCTACGGCGCGATGCCCGCCGACGGCGTCATGCTGTTGCACTCGATCACCGGTTTGACCGGAGGTCAAATCGTCGACCGCGGCATGCCGGTGTCGTTCGAGATGGCCCGCTTCGTCAAGTTCATCCTGACCGACATCTTCCCGGGCGGCCGGTTGCCGTCGATCGAGAAGGTCGATGAGCACGCGGCGGACGCGGGTTTCCGCGTGACCCGTAACCAGTCGCTGCAGTCGCACTTCGCCACGACCCTCGACCGGTGGGCCGAGGCCTTGGCGGCGCACAAAGACGAGGCCATCGCGATTCAGTCCGAAGAGGTGTACGAGCGGTATATGAAGTACCTGACCGGTTGCGCCAAGGCGTTCCGGGTCGGCTACATCGACTGCAACCAGTTCACTCTGGAAAAGTAGGCTTTGCCATACGCGGCGTACGGGGTACACAGCGCCAACCTGGCTAAGCGCCCCGGCTAGATTGATTGGGGGCTGTTGCGCATTCAAGCAATGGGCGGTGCATAGCGCGTTTCAGGCAGTGATTTCAGGAGAACAAGACAACAATGACCGAGCAATCGACTAGTCCGACGAAGACGCGGACGCGCGCCGTCGACATTCAGGCGCACTACGACGTCTCCGACGAGTTCTTTGCCCTGTTCCAGGACCCCACCCGGATCTACAGCTGTGCGTACTTCGAGCCACCGGAGCTCACCCTCGAAGAGGCCCAGTACGCCAAGATCGACCTCAACCTCGACAAGCTGGACCTCAAGCCCGGCATGACCCTGCTGGACATCGGTTGCGGGTGGGGCACCACCATGAAGCGCGCGGTGGAGAAATATGACGTCAACGTCATCGGCCTGACACTGTCCAAAAATCAGCACGCCCGCGCCGAGCAGGTGCTGGCCGCTGTCGACACCAACCGCTCCCGTCAGGTGCGGCTGCAGGGCTGGGAGGATTTCAGCGAGCCCGTCGACCGGATCGTGTCGATCGAAGCCTTCGAGCACTTCGGGCACGAGAACTACGACGACTTCTTCAAGAGGTGCTTCGACATCATGCCCGAGGACGGCCGGATGACCGTCCAAAGCAGTGTCAGCTACCACCCTTACAACATGGCCGCTCGAGGCAAGAAATTGACCTTCGAGACGATGCGCTTCATCAAATTCATCATCACCGAGATCTTTCCCGGCGGCCGCCTGCCGACCACCGAAATGATGGTCGAGCACGGTGAGAAGGCGGGATTCATTGTCCCCGAACCACTTTCGCTGCAGCCGCACTACGTCAAGACGCTGCGCATCTGGGGCGACACGCTGGAGTCCAACCGGGAAAAGGCCATCGAAATCACGTCCCAAGAGGTCTACGACCGGTACATGAAGTATCTGCGCGGCTGCGAGCACTATTTCGATTACGAGATTCTGGACTGCAGCCTGGTGACCTACCTCAAGCCGGGTGCCAGAGCTTAATTTTCTCCGCCCGTGTCGGATTAGGGCTGCGCTGTTCGTCGAAACGGTAGAGAGTGGAGCAGAGGGCTTCGCTCACTATCGGAGGTGACGACACTATGCAGTACTTTGCCTTATTGATCAGCAAGGAGCGCGACCGCACGCCCGAGGAGGGCGCCGCCGAGATGGCGGCCTACCAAGCCTTTCACGTCAAGGCGGCGGCGGCGATCCGCGGAGGTGATGCGCTGGCGTCCGCGGCGACCGCGGTGCGCATCAGCGGCGGCCCCGATGCACCGGCCATCACCGACGGCCCGTTCGCCGAGGGCGCCGAAGTCGCGGGCGGATATTACCTATTCGAAGCCGAAAACCTGGACGAGGCTTTGGCTTTGGCGCGCGACATACCGGCCGCCAAGCACGGCGGTGTGGAGATCTGGCCGGTGGTCCACTCTTTGGAACCGTCCCGCAAGCTCACCGGTAACGACTGGCTCGCCTTATTGCTGGAACCAACGGAATCCGCACACACACCGGGTACACCGGAGTGGGAGGCGGTCGCGGCCCTGCATGAGGTTTTCCACGCCGCCGCGGGCGATCACGTGCTCGGCGGCGCCGCATTGCACGATCCGTCCACCGCGACAACCGTGCGGGTGCGCGATGGCGAGGTCATTGTCACCGATGGACCGTATGTGGAGGGAGCCGAAGTGGCCACCGGTGTCTACCTGCTGGACGCCGGTGACCGCGATGAGGCCGTCAAACTGGCGTCACTGATCCCGGCTTCTACCGTGCTGGTGCGGCAACTGGCTGGTGTCGGAGGGCAGTAGCGTCGCGCGAATGACCAACCTGGACGGCGTCTTTCGCCGGGAGTGGGGCCCCGCCGTCGCCGCGCTCGCGCGGTGGTCTGGCGACCTCACCGTCGCGGAGGACGCCGTCCAGGAAGCCTGCGCCGAGGCGCTGCGCACCTGGCCCCGGGACGGCCTGCCCGACAGTCCCGGCGGATGGTTGGTGACCGTGGCCCGCAACCGTGCCCGAGACCGGCTGCGCCGCGAATCCGTCCGTCCCGGAAAGGAATTGGTGGCTGCCGTGGACGATATCCGGGCACGCACCGATCACAGCGACCCACATCCGGTTCGTGATGACGAGCTGCGGATGATGTTCACCTGCGCGCATCCCGCACTGGACCGGCAGTCGCAACTGGCGCTCACGCTGCGGTTGGTGTCCGGGTTGACCGTCGCAGAGATCGCCCGCGCACTGTTGCAGACCGAGACGGCAATCGGACAGCGAATCACCCGCGCTAAGAACAAGGTGCGGCACGCCAACATTCCGCTGCGGGTGCCGCCGGCCGAACTACTGGGCGAGCGCACACCGCACGTGCTCAGTTGCATCTACTCGATTTTCACCGAGGGATATTGGTCGACCGCGGGCCCCTCGGCGATTCGAGACGAACTCTGCGACGAAGGGATTCGGCTGGCCGGCGAACTGAGCGCGCTAATGCCCGACGAGCTCGAAGCGCATGCCCTGGCCGCCCTGATGCTGCTGCACGATTCGCGACGAGCAACGCGGGTCGACGACGGCGGGCAGCTGGTACCGCTGGAGGACCAGGATCGTCGCCGATGGGACCGCGGCCGCATCTCCCGGGGGCTGGACCGGTTACGCCTGGCTCAGGGATCGGCGGGTCCCTATCTGCCACAGGCGGTGATCGCCGCGCTGCACGCGACGGCGCCGTCCTGGGAGCAGACCGATTGGATCACCATCTGCACCGCCTACGACCGCCTGGCGGAATTGACCGAATCGCCGGTGGTGCGGGCCAACCGCGCGCTGGCGGTGGGTCTGCGCGACGGCCCGGATGCCGGTCTGGCCGCGCTGGACACGGTGGCGCATGATCCCCGGCTGGCCCGCTCAAATCTGGTCGCGACAGTGCGCGCCGATCTGCTGCGCCGTGCCGGCCGACCCGCCGAAGCGCTCACCTGGTACCGAACCGCGTTGGAGTCCAACGGTTCGGAGCCCGGCCGCGAATTCCTACGGCAACGCATCGCCGAGTGCGGCGGGTAATCCCAGCGGTGTTCGCCGGGCCTTGCCCGGTACCAGACGAACTAGGCCTCGGCGAAGTTGCGGGTGATCGACGGATCCACCGGAATGCCCGGGCCGGTCGTCGTCGATACGGTGATCTTCTTCAGGTACCGGCCCTTCGAGGACGACGGCTTGAGCCGCAGCACCTCTTCCAGGGCGGCACCGTAGTTCTCCACGAGGTTCTTCTCGTCGAACGACGCCTTGCCGATGACGAAGTGCAGGTTGGCCTGCTTGTCGATGCGGAAGTTGATCTTGCCGCCCTTGATGTCGTTCACGGCCTTGGCGACGTCGGGGGTGACGGTGCCGGTCTTGGGGTTCGGCATCAGGCCACGCGGGCCCAGCACACGAGCGATGCGACCGACCTTGGCCATCTGGTCGGGGGTCGCGATCGCCGCGTCGAAGTCCAGCCAGCCACCCTGGATCTTCTCAATCAGGTCGTCACTGCCGACGAGGTCTGCGCCGGCGGCCTGAGCCTGCTCGGCCTTGTCGCCGACCGCGAACACCACCACCCGGGCCGTCTTACCGGTGCCGTGCGGCAGGTTGACCGTGCCGCGGACCATCTGGTCGGCCTTGCGGGGGTCGATGCCGAGCCGGATCGCCACCTCGACGGTGGCGTCCTGCTTGGTCGACGATGTCTCCTTGGCGAGCTTGGCGGCTTCCAGCGGGGTGTACAGGTTGTCGCGGTCCACCTTCTCGGAGGCGGCGCGGTATGCCTTGCTGTTCTTGCTCATTGTTTGTCCAATCTGTGTTGGGTCGTGGTTAGGAAGCGGGCCGAAGCTGGCCCTCCCACGGTTGTCGCACTATACGACGGTGATGCCCATCGACCGGGCGGTGCCGGCGATGATCTTGGCCGCGGCGTCGATGTCATTGGCGTTGAGATCGGTCTTCTTGGTCTCGGCGATCTCGCGAACCTGATCCCAGGTAACCTTGGCGACCTTGGTCTTGTGCGGCTCGGCCGAGCCCTTGCCCACGCCGGCGGCCTTGAGCAACAGCTTGGCGGCGGGCGGTGTCTTGAGCGCAAAGGTGAAGCTGCGGTCCTCGTAGACCGTGATCTCCACCGGGATGACGTTGCCACGCTGATTTTCCGTCGCGGCGTTGTACGCCTTGCAGAACTCCATGATGTTCACGCCGTGCTGACCGAGTGCAGGTCCAACCGGCGGCGCCGGGTTGGCCTGCCCAGCCGTGATCTGCAGCTTGATCAGCCCGACGACCTTCTTCTTCTTCGGGGCCATGAGATTTGTGCGTTCCTTCCTGGTTTTCTAAATCTTGGAGACTTGGCTAAAGGTGAGTTCCACCGGCGTTTCGCGGCCGAAGATCGACACCAGCACCTTGAGCTTCTGCTGTTCGGCGTTGATCTCGTTGATGGTGGCCGGCAACGTGGCAAACGGTCCGTCCATGACCGTCACCGATTCGCCCACCTCGTACTCAACGTCAATAACTGGACGTTCCACCCCGCCGGCGTCGGCGGCGGCGGCCGTAGTGGCAGCACCCTTGGCGGGCTTCTTCGCAGCCCCCGGCGGCAGCAGGAACTTCACCACGTCGTCGAGCTTGAGCGCCGACGGGCGCGATGTCGCGCCGACGAAGCCCGTGACACCCGGGGTGTTGCGCACCGCGGACCATGAGTCGTCGGTCAAATCCATGCGCACCAGGATGTAGCCGGGCAGCACTTTGCGATTGACCTGCTTGCGTTGACCATTCTTGATCTCGGTGACCTCTTCGGTGGGCACCTCGACCTGGAAGATGTAGTCACCGACGTCCAGGTTCTGCACGCGGGTTTCGAGGTTGGCCTTGACCTTGTTCTCGTATCCCGCATAGGAGTGGATGACGTACCAGTCACCGGGCCTGCTGCGCAGGTCGGCTTTCAGCGCGGCGGCAGGGTCGGCATCCTCGGCCGGCTCCGCGTTCTCGGCCGGCTCTACGTGCTCAGCCGGCTCCGCGTGCGCCTCGACCTCGGCGGCCTCTTGCACGTCGACCGCCTCACCCGCGGACGGTTCACCGTCGAAGGTAGTCACGGTTTTCAGTCCTCTCTATTACTCAAAAAGCTCAGCCGAACACCAACAGGACCAGCTTGGTCAAGCCGAAATCGGCGAGCCCGACCAGCGCCACCATGAACGCCAGAAACGCCAGCACCACGGAGGTGTAGGTGACCATCTGTTTGCGGTTCGGCCAGATCACCTTCCGCATCTCCGCAACGACCTGCTTGAGGTAGTTGTAGAGGTAAACAATCGGATTGGCCCGATGGTCCCCGGATTTCTTCGGCTTCTTGGCCTTCTTGGCTGCCGGGGCCGTCTTGCCTTTCTTGGTGGCCGAGTCCTCTTCGGAGCCCTCAGCCTCGTCCGAGGACGCTACGTCGGTGTCGTCATCGACATCCGCCGCACGCTGCCGAGACCGCTTGCCGGTGGGGCGTTGCGGCCGCGTCACCACTGCCGTGCGGCCACCGCTTTCGCGGCTTTCCTCGGTGTCACCGCCGTCGCTTGCGGCGTCGTTGGCAGCGTTGCCCTCGTCGCTCACCGCATGCTCCTTCGTTCGCTAGCTATCCCACGACCCGTGCCGATGGGGCACCCTCTAGTGTCCAGCATGGCACGTCTACGCCTTCTGCAGGGGCGACAGGACTTGAACCTGCAACCTGCGGTTTTGGAGACCGCTGCTCTGCCAGTTGAGCTACGCCCCTTCGCGGTTGGCAGGCCAACCTGCGCTTACCTACCGGGGCTTACACGACGCGCGCGCTCCCCGTTCGGTACTCGCCGAACCGACGGACAGCGCGCTGCAATGGGAAAACCCCGAGGTCCGAGTGTACATCGACGCCCGAGTCAGATACTAATTACGCGGTTCTGACGACCTGCCCGGTTTCCTTGTCCCATCTGAGCTGGATGGAGTCGTCACCCTCATGTCCCATCAAGGTCGTGTAGGCGCTCAGGATGACCTCGCCCTGCTCGTTCGAGCAGGTGTTCTTGGTGACGACGATGTCGGCGCCGAAGCGCTCGTTCACGGACTCGACGTCCATGCGGCCGAAGAGTTTGTCGCCGACCAACATCGGCCTGTGGTAGATGAATTGCTGGTCGACCTGGACGATCTGCATGGTCGCCAAGCCCACGTCGACATTCCGGAAGAAGTCGTCCTGGATGAGCTTCGCGAAGATCGACACAAAAGTCAGCGGCGCAACGAGGGTCTGGTAGCCCAATTCGGCGGCCGCCGCTTCATCGAAGTAGGCGGGATTGTCGTACTTGGCCGCTCGCGCGAATGCGCGAACCTGCTCGCGGCCGACCTCGAAGTAGTCCGGGTATATCCAGCTCATCCCGCGGATGTCGGATTTGAGCGCCATCGGCTACGCCAGCTTTGCCGACGCGATGGCCCGGCCGAAGATCTTCTTGCCCCCGGTGGTGGCGGTAAGGGCGATGGTCACCGACTTGTTCTCGGGATCGACCGATTTCACCCTGCCGCTGAAGACCAGTTCGGCGCCCTTGCCGTCGTTCGGCACCGGCACCACGGCGGTGAACCGCACGTTGTACTCGGTGACCGCACCCGGATCACCAACCCATGAGGTGACGTAACCCCCGCCGATGCCCATAGTCAGCATCCCGTGCGCAATCGCGGTGTCGAGCCCGACGACCTGCGCGATCTCGTCGTCCCAGTGGATGGGGTTCAAGTCGCCCGAAACCCCCGCGTAATTCACCAGGTCCTGGCGAGTCAGCGGGTAGGTCTTTTCCGGAAGCTGGTCCCCCACCTTCACCGAACTGAACTCACGCAGCGCCATCAGAAAATCCCTTTTCTCCATTCTCACCGGCACGGCCGGCCAGGGTTGTGTAGGTCTCCTGCACGATGTCCCCGTTTTGGTTGGTAATGACGTTCTTGGTCACGATGATCTGGGTGCCGTGCGATTCACGCACCGAATCCACGTACACGTCGCAGTGCAGCTTGTCCCCCGCCACAATCGGCTTCTCGAATATAAGCACCTGGTCGACCTGAACGATCTGCGCGTCCTCGACCGCGATGTTCGCGTACTTGAAGAATGCCGTCTGTGCCTTGTAGCCGAACACGCAGATGAACGTCAGCGGGGCCAGCAGCCCTCCATAGCCGAGTGCGGCGGCCGCGTCCTCCCGAAAGAATGGGGCGTCGTCGTTTTGAACGGCCACCGCGTATTCGCGGATCTTTTCGCGCTCCACCTCGTAGTAGTCGGGATACCGGTACTGCATCCCGACGATGTTCGCGAAAGACACGGCTCCCGAATCTACCTGGTCAATCTGGTCTAAATGGTCGCAGGTAATTAGCGCGTCTCGCGATGCGCCTGGTGCTTGCCGCAGTTGGGGCAGAACTTCTTGAGCTCCAGCCGGTCGGGGTCGTTTCGGCGGTTCTTCTTGGTGATGTAGTTACGGTGCTTGCACACCTCGCATGCCAAGGTGATCTTGGGCCGCACATCGGTACTGGAAGCCATGTCCGTTCTTTCTTATATGTCGCGTTGTTCTCTTGTAGCGATGGCCGGACTCGAACCGGCGACCTAACGATTATGAGTCGTTCGCTCTAACCGACTGAGCTACATCGCCTCTGGTGAGCCGCCAGCCTGCTCGGCGTCCGCCGAGCCCCCTAACGGAATCGAACCGTTGACCTTTTCCTTACCATGGAAACGCTCTACCGACTGAGCTAAGGGGGCCTTTCACCCGTAGCGACCAGTAACGGCTCGGGCCTAAAAGAGGGTACAGCCTGGCGCGCAACGGCACCAAACCACGCCCGACGGTGGTGGCGAAGGAATCAGCCCGTGCCGCCGATCCGCTGACGTTCCCACGCACGGGGGTCGCTGAACTCGTCGTACTTGTCGTCCTGCTGCCCCGCTGCTTCGTCGTCTTTGCCGAGCAGGGTCCGCAGCGCGAGATGCACGGCTTCGCGGGCGTCACCCAAATGGTGCCGCCGTATTGCCTCTCGGACCAGGTCGTCATCAACCAAAATCTCGACCCTCTTCCACATGGATCAACAATACGCGCTGCGCAGCAGCCCAATCCAGGGTCAAGGCGACGGTTTTCGCGCCGATGACGGCCCGAAATTCGGGGGCGGTCGGTCGGGTCATACGCTGACAAACGTGTCAGATTCGTCCGCGGACCGGCTGTACTTCCGCCAACTCCTTTCGGGTCGCGATTTCGCTGCTGGCGACGTGATCGCGGCGCAGATGCGCAACTTCGCCTACCTGATCGGAGACCGGCAGACCGGAGATTGCGTGGTGGTCGATCCGGCCTACGCCGCCGGCGATCTTCTCGACGCGCTGGAATCCGACGGCATGCACCTGTCCGGGGTGCTGGTCACCCACCATCACCCCGACCACGTGGGCGGCTCGATGATGGGTTTCGAACTCAAGGGGCTGGCCGAGCTGCTGGACCGGGTCAATGTGCCGGTGCACGTCAATAGCCATGAGGCGCTTTGGGTCTCGCGAGTGACCGGGATCGGCCTTGGCGACCTCACCACCCACGACAATCACGACAAGGTCAGCATCGGCGACATCGAAATCGAGCTGCTGCACACCCCGGGCCATACGCCGGGGAGCCAGTGCTTTCTGCTCGACGGGCGGCTGGTCGCGGGTGACACGTTGTTCCTGGACGGCTGCGGGCGCACCGACTTCCCGGGCGGCGACTCCGATGAGATGTATCGCAGTCTGCAGCGGCTCGCCACGCTTCCCGGCGATCCGACGGTGTATCCCGGACACTGGTACTCCGTCGACCCGAGCGCGTCGTTATCCGAGGTCAAGCGTTCCAATTACGTGTATCGGGCGACTAACCTTGACCAGTGGCGAATGCTGATGGGCGGCTGAACGACTCAGCGTTTCGCCATTATGATTGCGCAGTTAGCGAAATTCGCGCGCAGACCGCTGTGATATAAGCGGAAGGATGGATTCAATGGGGTGGATCCAGGGCAGCTGGCACGGGGTCACCAATGTTGAGTCCAGCACCTGGATAGCGTGGGCGGCCTGGGCGGCCATCGCGCTGGCAATCGTCACGCTGGTCTTCACAAATCACCAGATCAACCGCAATCGTCGGGTGGCCGCAGAACAGACCCGGCCCCACGTCGGCGTGCTGATGGAACCCCATGCCGCCGATTGGCACGTGATCGAGCTGGTGGTCAAGAATTTCGGCCAGACCGCGGCCTACAACATCGAATTTTCATTTACGAATCCGCCGACGGTGGCTGAATACGAAAATGCCGCTGACGGCTACGCCGATGTCGTCCCACTGCAGCTGCCGGGCGAATTGCCCGTCCTCGCGCCCGGCCAGGAGTGGCGGACGGTGTGGGATTCGGCGCTCGACCGGGCGGAAATCGGCAGCGGCATCGAGTCTTCGCCGGGACGGTGATCTACTACGACCGCCCCGAGACACCGCGCGGGTGGCGCTTCTGGGAGCGCGACCGGCGCGCGCTGCGAACGGACGTGGTGCTGGATTGGGATGCGCTGCCCCCCGTCCAGCGCATCGAGTTGATGACCACCCACGACCTGGCGAAGCGGGAAAAGCAGAAACTCGAGCTACTGCGCAGCCTGCTGACCTACTTCCACTACGCCAGCAAGGAAACGCGTCCCGAAGTGTTTCGCAGCGAGATCGAACGAATCAACAATGCCGTGCGGGAAACCCAGGACCGCTGGCGTACCCGGCAACTGGACCAACCCACCGATGTCCAGCTGCGCTGGAGCAACGCCGAAGACGATCTGGGCAAACATCGCGGCGAGCAGGTATGACCGTCGGCTACCGGCCGCCGGGTAAGTTCGGCCACCGTCGATCTGATTCAATCGACTGCGCCTGTTGCGAAGGAGTAACCCATGAGCGGCCCGGTCACCTATAGCCTCCAGGATTCTGTCGCGGTCATCCGGATGGACGACGGCAAAGTCAACGCGCTGGGCCCGACCATGCAGCAGGCCCTCGACGACGCGATCGACCAGGCCGACCGTGACAACGCCGGGGCGCTGGTGATCGCGGGAAATGACCGGGTGTTCAGCGGCGGATTCGACCTGAAGGTGCTGACCTCCGGCGAAGCGCAGCCGGCGATCGACATGCTCAGGGGCGGTTTCGAATTGGCGTATCGACTGC
>Ga0182030_10017725_pt1 | contig 13715 bp, 14 predicted proteins | sample 812S3MmetaG_FD_121299 | JGI IMG/M metagenome (GOLD analysis project Ga0182030, IMG submission 121299) | Permafrost microbial communities from Stordalen Mire, Sweden - 812S3M metaG (Illumina Assembly) | ecosystem: Environmental > Terrestrial > Soil > Wetlands > Permafrost | place: Sweden... | reverse complement strand
CTGGCCAGAACACCGACCGAGATCCGGTCCGGCAGCCAGCCGTCCGGAGAGAGCCCTTCAGAACCATCATGCGCCACAAAACGGTAACGATACCACCTGAGACCTTAAAGCAAGGCCATTGGCTGCGGCGGCCAACACAGCAGTAACACACGTCCGGCGCCGGGAGGGTCCAACACGCGAATAACACGGACGAAACGGCATTCCCCGGCACACCTCGGCACGCCTGCTAAAATGGCGTCACAAGCTCCTGACAGGCCCATTGCTGGTAAAGCGGGCTGCGGAGCTGCATCAGGCAGAGGCTCCCGGGCCGCTGACAGACCTTCTGAAAATTGTTATCCCCGGCGAAGTCTGCCCTCGAGGGAACGCCCGGGCTGGCGGAGGCCCACGAGGCACTGCGGAAGAACAAGGCTCGGCTGGCTGGCTGATATGCCGCCGCTGGAAGCAGCCGGCATGGTGCTCGGAATGCGTGAGCCCGGCCTGGCATACGCCCAGGGTTACGTAGGGCACTGACGGCGGCGGGAAACTGGCGGCTCGTGCCCGGCCTGGCCGCGGTGGGCCCAGGGCGTCAGCGCGGCTCCCGCGAGGGGGCGCCGGGTTGCCCAGCCTCATCAATCTCAGCCAGAATCTGAGGTCCCGAAGACCACCACCGCCACAACCGCCCTCGTCCCTCTCCAGCCAGTATTCAGCGATGCCGAACGGCTCGTGCTCGTCGGGTTCCGTGGCCTGACACGCGAGGTCTGTGCTCTCGATCTGCGGCAATTTCACAACTTGGTACCATGTCCGCTCTCGCTGTTCGCCGTCCGCCGCAGCGACATCGAAGGCTTCGCCCGTGACCTGGAGGCCAGAGGCCGCGCCCGTGCCACCGTCGCCAGGCGGCTCTGTGAACCATCGCCGGTTTTCCGTTACGCGGTCGTAGAGGAGCGCCTGGAGCACTCACCTGCCGCCTACGTCCTCTGCCCGTGAGTGGACTACGAGTCGCACGCCGTCGTCCTGAACTGGTAATCGCGCCCTGACCGGGAGGTCACGAAAAAGTGTCCTCCAAGACACTTCTTGTCAGTTTGACAATAAGTAAGAATTGACGGGTGACCGAGAAGAAATGGCGGACGCCTCATGTGCTGCTGACTGTCGACCTGGTCATCCTGACCTTGCGGGGCGCGGGCCTGCACGTGCTGCTGGTTGAGCGCGGCGTCGAACCGTTCGCGGCGATAATGGCGCTGCCTGGCGGTTTCCTGCGCGATGAGGCAGAGCCCATCCCGGCTGCGGCCTGCCGTGAGCTGGATGAAGAGGCAGGACTGGACGCGGGCACGCTGACTCTGGAGGAGTTCGGCGTATACGGCGACCCAGGACGTGATCCTCGCGGCCGGGTGGTGTCTGTCGCCTACCTGGCGATTATGCCGCGGCTGCCGGATCCGGTAGCCGGAACGGATGCCGCTGACGCCCGCTGGGTGCAGGCCGAGGACGTGCTGACCGGGCGCCTGAGGCTCGCGTTCGATCATCGGCGCATCGTCGCCGACGGGGTGGAATGCGCCCGGCGCAAGCTGGAGAATTCCGCGCTGGCCACTGCCTTCTGCGGTCCGGTCTTCACGATCTCCGAACTCCAGCAGGTCTACGAGGCGGTCTGGGGCATGTCCCTTGACCCACGGAACTTCTACCGCAAAATCCAGGGCACCCGCGGCTTCGTCGTCCCAGTCGAGGATGCCAGACGGGCAGGCGCCGGCCGGCCGGCCCGGCTCTTCCGGGCCGGCTCCGGCACGGTGCTCTATCCGCCCATGACCCGTCCCTCCGATCAATCTTTGCTGAAAGGCGGTCCGTATGAACGACAAGACCATCGTCATCCTCACGGCCATGAACGTGGAGTACAAGGCGGTACAGGCGCGGCTGTCCGACATTGCCGTGCAGACCCACCCGATGGGAACGCGTTTTGAGGTAGGACGCCTCGAAGACGGAGGGTGCCGGGTTGCCCTTGCGCTAGCCGGCAAGGGCAACCAGGCCGCAGCGGTCCTCACCGAACGCGCGGTAACCCTGTTCGCCCCCGCCGCCGTCATTTTCGTCGGCGTCGCGGGCGCGCTGCAGCCGCACCTGCGTCTGGGTGACGTGGTGGTGGCATCCCACGTCTACGCCTACCACGGAGCGACCAGTGAGGACGACGGGGCCGCCGCCCGGCCTCGTACCTGGGAGCTCGCGCACCGCGCGCATCAGATCGCCGCGCACGTGGAGCGCGACGCCGACTGGGCGCGGGGACTTCCTGAAGGATCACCCGCGCCCCGAGTGCACTTCGGGCCAGTCGCCGCCGGGGAAATCGCCCTCTACTCGGCGAACTCCGACGTGCGCCAGTGGCTGCGTGAGCACTACAACGACGCGGTCGCGGTCGAGATGGAGGCGGCCGGAGTGGCCCTGGCTGGTCATCTGAACGACGGCCTGCCGGCCATCATGATCCGGGGTATCAGCGACTACGGGGACAAGACCAAGCCTGCGAGCGACGCTGAAGGCTGGCAGCCCCGGGCGGTGGCCAACGCCGTCGCATTCGCTGCAGCCCTCACCACGTCTCTCGCGGCGGAATTGGACTCGCCGACCGTGAGTACCGACCGATCCGCGTCCGGCGGTCCTTTCAACTATGCCGCCGACAGCGCCCGCGTTGGAGTTCAGGGCCAGCACGTCACCATCCACGGCGGCATCCAGTTTGGCGGACCAGGCAAGAACGGCGAGGCGGCCGCCCGGATGAATAAGGCCGGGGTTCCGCTCGGCAAACTCGGACTCATCCTGAACGGATCGTCCCGCTTCTTCCACGCCATAGCCGGCCTGGCCGCTTCAGCAACAGCTGTAATTACCGCTATCCGGGCCGCCGCATGACTATTCCGTACAGCGGGCCATTTAACCACGCAGGCGATGACGCTCGGGTCGGAGTGCAGGGGCAGTACGTCACCATCGAGGGCGACCTCAAGGTGACGGCCGCACCAGGTGAACCACCCGAGGCTAAGTACAAGGCCGGCGTGGCGAACCTGAACTGCCGCAACCCCGGACCAGCGCGCGAGCTTATCTGGGATGCCATGATGGGCTGGGAAACCACTGGAAACGGGCGAGTGACCAGCGAGGTCCTGTTCCACTGGCTCATGGCGATGCTAAGCGGACGGACGGTCCGGCAGTTTACCGGGGCAGAGATAAGCCAGCTGCGGCACTTCCAGACCTTCTGCACGAAGATCGGGGGTGACGACTGGGCAGAGGGCATCCGGCTCATCTACCAGCTTCTCGACTCAGCGCTGCGGTCGCCTGACGATGCGGGCAGGCCGAAGACCAGCATGTCGCTCCTGATCAGGCAGTTCGACAGCCTAGGGGAAAAGCAGCGCGAACTCCTCCGCCCGCTCGACCTATTCCTAAGCGGCCCGCGCAGAGATGAGATATGGCGGCATGAACTCGATAATGCCCAATCCGGGCAGCACTCCGTTGACCGTCTGACACATGCATGGATGTTCTTCCACCCCGACCCGGCCAAGGTAGTCCTTTCGGAGCCCGAGCCTGAACGAGACACCGCCGCCGCCCGGTGGCGTATGCGGGCCAGCGTGATCTTGTTCGCCGCGCTAACCGGGTACGTCGGCTTGGAACTGCTCAGGCAAGGCGCTGTACTTGGCCTGCTCGGCTACGTGGCCTGCCTGGCAGGAGGCATCGCCGCCGTCGCGGGCGACGTGGAAATGCGTCCTCCAGCGGAACGCCGCCAGCCGCCCCAGCCCGCAGTTCGTCCTGATGACGGACGTGTTCACCTTGATGACGAGCATGCCAAAGAGCTCAGAAAACGGATCGGCAAGCTGTTCGAGAAGTACTTCGAGAAATACGAGCCGGTCGAGGCCAACCGCAAGCTCTGGGAGGACGCCACCGCTGATGCCCGCCGGTTCTACCAAGACGAGATCACCGAGATCTGCCGCGTCAACGGGTACTCCGCCGATCAGGTTGCCTGGCTGATTCGCCACGAGGTCCGCCAGATGAACCAGCGCTGGCGAGACAGATCCCCGCAGTTCCCCCGGCAGCATCCGGTGCCCCGGAGCTGGGCGGTTACTGCGCGCTGGGCCGGGCTAGTTACGCTGGTAGCCGGATTTGCCGTGGCGGTGTTCACGGCAAAGCCACACCTTGCAGGTTTCACCGTCGTCCTGCTGAGCGTCATCTGGGTGTGGCGTTGCTGGCTGCAGGTTAGCGTGGAACGCGCCGATACCGAAGGGCACAAACGACGGCAAGAAGAGATCGACGATGCGTACCGGCGGTGGAGCGCGAGGCTGCAGGACAGGCCGAAGGACGCGAAGATGGCCGAGTGGCTGGAGGGAGACCGGACGGTTCTGCTGGGTATGGCGCTTGACCACTTTCACCTGTCACGTAGCAGGATGGTCGCGCATGGGTTCATCGAAAAGCCCGCTCCAGGCGCCAAGCGCTCACAGATCAAGGGGGGACTCCCCCGTTACCAGAAATACCAGATCTGGATGTTCCTGCTGGCGGAAGGCGGAGTCCATCAGCTGCGGGCCAGTCTCGACCTCCTGACTGGAACTCTCGTGGAGCGAGAACAAATCAGCTACGGCTACGCTTCTATCGCAGCGGTACGCATGCTGCGGAAATCCGGCGGCGTGCGCACATACGAGCTCAGCCTGACAGCTGGCGAGCCGATCAGGGTCCGGGTGCGGGAAACTGACCCGCAACCTGCCATACAGGGTGAGCGGGACGAGGACACGTATCCAACCGAGGAAAACGAGTCCGCAACGGAGGACACTGCCCCGGACGTGGCCAGCGTGACCAACACCCTGCGCCTTCTGCAAGGCGTCGTCGGCGGAGGAATGAACTGGCTCCGCGAGCACAATTGGGCCAACGCCTGGCCAGACAGTCAAGCGGAATGACGCGGCGGGATCCCACAGCGGTCATCCGCCGCTGATCGATCGCACTGATAAGCGCTCAGTCGCCGACCAGGAAACCTGAAAGCTTCAGGCGTCATTACCGCCCCTGCAACAGCCGTTACGCGCTGCCGTCATCCCTCTATATAGCCCGAGCGCGTGTAGCCGCCGATCTGTATCCTTCTACAGTCACGACAGGTGCATTCATGGTTGCGCATATCAGGTTTTATGACCTGAGCCTCCTCGCTTTGGCGGAAAGCATCTGAGTGATGCCGAGGCGACCTGTATGTTCGCGCGCATGTGAGTCTGGACGATATGCGGCCCGATCAGGGGATGTAAGGAACAAGGTAGGGATTGATACTCTTTCTTCGTGGCCCGGGAAGTTGATCTCTGGGGTTTTTCGGTGCGCGTTCCTGGCATCGCTCCGCCAGCCCTTCTCTTCCATCCATGATGCGAGTTCGGAAAGCGAATAGCGCTGGGCGGCTGCTTTACTATCCAAACGCCCGCACAGTAGATTCCACCATATAACTGGGTACCCTAGTAATGAGACGAGCAGGTGCTCGTCGAGCGATGCAGCTCTCTTGCGAGCTTCATTAATTCGTTCAAAGCAGGCAAACGTCTCGCGAATGTCTTGGACGGGACGGTATCCCTGCGCGGTCACCATGTCCTGCGGGTAGAAGCCAAGAAACCTCTGGACACGCACCTCTTCCGCAGCTCGCGGGTCATAAGGCAAAAGGGATTCCCAATCGGGCCGCCAGCATTTACCTGGACCGAATGCAGTTTCTCCAACTCTGTACATCAGCTCAGAAAACCTAGCCCGTGCCGCGCCAACTTCGCCTGCAGTCAGATCCTGATGCAGCGCAAGAACACGGTCGACTTTCCTATCATTAACAGCGGCATTCATCAAGCCCTTAGCGTAACGGAGCCCCCACAGAGCACCTCCGGTACCGCCGCAGGCAGCGCATGCGGTTACCGTCTCCGCCAGAAGTGTAATATTCATATCAATCCCATATTTATCGGGTGCAACTAGCTGCACCTATCTCGGTCTGGATGATTTCCGCGCTTTCGTTCGAGAGCAGCGCCAGCACTCTAAGCATCCTACCGAGCAGCAGCCGCTAGCCTGACAACCGAGTTATGCACCCAGCAAAGGTAACGAACATCTCGCAGCTGCTACTATGAATATAATTGCACAGAACAGGGCAATCTGCGTCAGTTCGCATCAACGGCTAGCTTATTAGCACGCATGCATAGTCGGCGACCTGTAATTGTTCGAGTCAAATACAATTTGCCCTTTAGTTACGCCCCGCGACCGCGAGGCACGCTAACCGAGCTGTTCTGACCTACCGTTTAACAGGGGTTCTATCACCCCGAAAGCACTTACCTGGAAAGCCCCAAAAACCCAGCTCACGCGCATAAAGGCTGGTCAACGGGATTATCCCTGCTCTTCACTAACGTAACAAGTATACGGCAGAGTGCCGTTTCGTCCGTGGGATTTCTGTGGGGATCACCGCCCGGGCGCGGGCTTGTGGGATTTCTGTGGGGCTCGCAGAAGGGCCCGAGTACGCGGAAGATGAGACACGAGCTGGGCCTCGGTGCCCCACGGCCTCTGGTCACTGCCCACACCCGGGTAACTGAGCGTTACCGGACACCTGTCCGCCTGAAGGGTCATCCGGCTCTGCCGATTACGAGAGACTGGCATCTGCCTCTTTCTCGCGGGTGGTCACGAGCAGAACGTCCAGTTGTGGCACCCCACCACGTTATCTACGTTAGTGATCTTCGGGTGCCGCGAACGACAGCCGGTGCGGGCTCTTTGTAACGTATGATGCTTATGTGCCGAGAGTGTACAGATGAAGAGGTGGAGGCATCATTCGTCAAAAATATGCGCTATGCCTGGTGTGCGCCCTCTGGTTACCCATATGATCCTCCAATCAGACAGCACCAAGAGCGTTGTTGCTGACGTTGGGTGGGGATTGGCGTGGTGCGGCCATTGCAGCCTGCGGATCCGCAGGTGATCGGACCATACCGGCTGCTCGGGCAGCTGGGCGGCGGCGGCATGGGGCAGGTGTTCCTGGGCCTTTCTGCGGGCGGCCGGCTGGTGGCGGTGAAGGTCATCCGCGCCGAACTGGCCGCCGATCCGGAGTTCCGGGCCCGGTTCCGGCGAGAGATCGCCGCAGCGCATAAAGTAAGCGGACTGTTCACGGCCGCGGTGGTAGATGCGGATGTGGACGGCGCGGTGCCATGGCTGGCTACAGCTTATGTTGCCGGGCCGTCACTGGCTCAGGCGATCAGCGAGCACGGGCCGCTGCCCGCCGCCTCGGTGCTGGCGCTGGCAGCCGGGCTGGCGGAAAGCCTGACCGCGATCCACGCGGCAGGCGTGGTGCACCGTGACCTGAAACCCTCCAACGTGCTGCTGGCCATCGACGGGCCGCGGGTGATCGACTTCGGGATCTCCTGGGCCGCGGAGGCGACTTCGCTGACGCGGGCGGGCTTCGTGATGGGATCGCCGGGCTTCATGTCCCCCGAACAGGCCGAAGGCCGTGACGTCGGGCCACCCAGTGACATGTTCAGCCTGGGCGCCGTCCTTGCCTTCGCCGCCACGGGGGATGGACCGTTCGGCGGCGGGTCCACCGCTGCGCTGGTATACCGCGTGGTCCACAGCCCGGCGAACCTGGATCACGTGCCGGACGAGGTCCGGCCGCTGGCCGAGCGCTGCCTGGCCAAAGATCCCAGCCGCCGGCCTACAGCCGACCAAGTGCTGGCAGACATAGGCACTGTCCAGCCTGCCGCGGGCTGGCTACCCGAACCGATCATCAGCGCCTTTACCCACGATCCGGCACTTGCCGCAGCCGCGATAGCCGATGGTTCGCCGGCGCGGATCTCCGCCGGGACTGGCCCCGCCCTGGCCCCCGCGCTCGCCGCCGCTCAGACCGTTACCGCAGGGAAACCGCCCCTGGTGCCCGGGTCGGCCGTCGGCCAGCCCCAGCCCGGCGGCGCAGGCCGGCGCCCGCAGCGCCGCTGGCGGCGGCCGCTGACACTGGCATTAATTACCGGCGTGCTCCTCGCGGCGTCCGCGGCGGCCGGCTTCGGCCTGGCTGGCGCCGCCCGCCAGTCACCCGCTGCGCACTCTCAGTCGCAGATTGCGCCCGCGCTGACCACCTCGCCGGCCGTGTCTTCATCGACGCCGCCGGCATCACCGACCACGTCCCCTTCCTCGACGTCATCCGTGAGCACGTCACCATCTGCGACGCCGAGTACCTTTTTGTCCCAGCCGCCGGCCGGGCCGGCGCACGCGAGCACCCACCCGGCAACCCCGAGCACACCGGCGGCTCCGAAGGTGCCGCAAATAACCAGCGTGGGAACATATCAGCAAGGCGCTCTGGTCTATTTCGACATTCATTACGCCAATCCAGGCAATAACGCCGAGGGCTTCGGCTTCGTCGGCGTTAACGGATCTGGCTGGGCGGAGGAGAACCACCCGTTCTCCAGCCCGTCTTACGGCATCGTCGGACCTGACAGCATCGCCTATCCGTTCAACGAGGCCTGCGGGACAGCTCAGCAGCAATCAAGCTACGTACAAGCCTGGATCTACGACACCGCCGGCGTCCGCAGCAAGCCCGCAGTTATCCATCTGGTCTGCACAACCTAACGGATCAGTCGTTCCTGCCGAGCCGTCAGGCCGACCCGGCACTGCACCCGGGAGGGTGACAGCCCAGCCGCCGCGGCCAGGGTGCGGATCGAGATCCCCTCGGCGCGGGCCGAGACCAGCGCCCGCATCCGTTCCCGTTCAGCCTGCTCCAGCCGCCCCGCGGCACGGGAGACCCGCGTCAGGACCCGCCGCTCCCGCCGGGCCGCTTCGATCCGCTCGCTGATCGTCACCCGCCCATCGTGCCAGCCGCGTTCAGGAAACTGGGCGCTTTAGCGGCGCTGACGGGTCCATTGTTACCGGCACCCGATGGAGCTGGTCGTCACGAGACGCCGCGGTTTCGGATGGACCCCCGGCCGCCCGCTTCAACGATGAAGTGGCCCGCATTATCCAGGAGAACGACGGAAACATTGCCGACCGAGCGAGCCGATTCGCTCCCCGGTCTCGTAGGTGCAGCGTCCAGCGATCACAGGCCTGAAGAGGGGAGCAATCCGTGACGGAGCGGCCGTTTCACATGGACCCGTCCGCCCGCTTCGACGATGAGGTGGCCCGCATCGCCCGAGAGAGCGACGCCGATGTCGTCTTTCATCTGGTCAAGAGAGAGGACGGCTTGATGGAGCCCCACAAGTGCGAGCTGCACGACCCCGACCTACGGTGGCAGCGCCCGCATGCCGGGCGGACGATGTTCTCCGCCCGGCGGCGAGCTCGTCGATCAGCCGCACGCACCTGGCAAGCGATCCCCGGTGGCCACGCGGTCGTCCCGTCCCCGATCACACCGGCGACCATCTCGACACCGTCGATGTCTAGCAAGGACAGGTCAGCACCGGACGCGATGATCTATCGCTCCTCCTCCGGCTATGCCGCCCAATTCAGCGGCCGCTGCGTTGCCGACGGGTCCGGGCCCTCCGCAGGAGGAGGACGACCACACCACCGGCAGCCACCGAATAGTGGCCGGAGCCAACCGCCAACGGCATCACTATGGCCACTATGGCTCCGATGGTCAGCAGGCAGGTTGAGACGGTGCGCAGCAGGAGATTGGCCCGCCGGGTCCGTTCATCGTCATCGACGATGAACGCCAGCAGCTGAGTTAGCTGCCTGCCCTGGCCCGGCGGGGAAATGAGAGACATGACAAAGCCCTCCGTCCGGCGCGGGAATCCCACGCTGGACGGGGGCTTTACTGCGGCAGTCCGTCAGGTCAGCTTTCCCGCATCCCAGCCGTGGGATCGGTCAAGGTTGCGACGGTGGCACCCTCGCGCTGCTGTAGCTCCAAAGGAACAGGCAGCCGGGCGCCGGCAACCTTGGCGTAGTAGGTGATGCCAGATCCCCATCGGCGGAAAAGACGGATCACGGCAACCTCCTTCGGCTTCATGGACTCTTACTGTCTCGTACTACTACGACGACTGGCGGCCGAACGGTTCGCTACAGAAGCCGACGGATTTCTTCGCCGCTGTATCCGCTACCGCTGAACATGACAACTGTCTGCCGGAAGGGCTGATCCAGGGCGCGGCTGGTGCGGGAGGCCCTTGTCGAGGTAGATCCGGTCGTACGGGACGCCAGGCCGCAGGTCCGCGGCCATCCCGGCCAGCTGCGCCGGGCCGATCTTCTGCCCGGTCCGCGACTGGATCACGTCGCCGGCCGGCCCGTAGCCGCCTTCAGCCAGGTGATACGCCACCAGCGCCCGCATCGCCAGCGAGTACGGGTCCTCGGGGAGCATCCACCGGGCGCCGGCCGGGTACAGGTTCGCCTCCCGCCGGTTCCGGTACGCCATCCGGGTCGCGCGGACCGGCCCGAAAACGGACACCACGCCCCGGTCATGGCCTTTCTCCACGGTGCCGTGCCGGACCCCCGCAGCACTGGTGACCTGCTCGATCCGCTCCTCGCAGCCGGAATCGATGGTGAGCGTGGACTGCAGCAGCTGCCGCTGCAGTTCCCGCCTCCGACTGGGCGATCTGCGTCTCCCGATCCCCGTGATCCAGGACGCTAGCCTCCTGCGCCGTGCACGTCAGCATCTGCGAGAACTGCTCGACGGGGCCAGCCAGCGCCGCCGCCAGCTCCTCGCTCACCGGGCACGCGCTCCTGTCCCGCCGGTCATCATCACCGTCACCGAAACCACCAGCTCCATCGCCTGCCGAGGGGACATTTCCCTCCACGATCCCGGCACCGGCCCGTATACGAGCGGAACCCCGGCAGGGCAACGCCAGGAACCGTTCCCAGCAGCCCGCCGCCACCACGTCTGACCATCACCGATCACCATCAGTGACGCCCGGAACATTCCATAAATAATAGACGCTCCACATTACAGCCCATTCCGCAACGCGCCGGCACAAGGTCACACCCTCCGGAAATAGGCACCCCTCCAACAAGGTGGAAACCTTGGCGGTTTTCATGGCGTGGTTCTTATCGACACCTGGCCGGGACGACAAAGGAAGAGCTTTGCCGTTCGGTGGGACTACCAAACTTACAGAGTCCGGACTTCCGGAGTCGGCTGATAGGAGCCTTCTGGCCGGATCCGGCATCCCCGCCTGGTTGGCCCGGTCGTCGCGCCGTAACCTCGTGCAGGCGCTCGCCGTACGGCCCGACCGCCGCTGAACGTCTGTGCAGCCGTATGCCGTCAAAATCTGCCCGATGTCGCCAGTCGCGGACGCAGAAAGGCCCCCGTGCCGGGGGCCCTTCTGCCGTGGTCAGTTAGCTACAGACAAGGTGGATGGTCACGGGCGCGCTGTTTTCCAGGGCCGTGTCGAAGATCCAGGCCTTAACGTAGCTGTCATACTGCTGGGCCGTCCCGCATTCCTCGTTAAACGGATACGCTATGCTGTCCTTTCCGACGATGCCATAAGATGGGTTCCAGAACGGGTGAGTTTCCTCCGCCCAGCCAGATCCGTTCACGCCGACGAAGCCGAAGCCTTCAGCATCATTACCCGGATCGGCGTAATGTATGTCGAAATAGACAAGTGCCCCTTCAGTGTATGTTGTCACGCTGGTTATCTTCGGCACTTTTGGTGCGGGGGTGTTGATGGTGAAGTTGTCGCCATTGGCGCCGATCGGGCTTACGCCAACGTTGGGGTTTGGGTTAAGCAAGAACTCGTCCGGGTTGGTTGAGCCAATTGGGTTTCCGTCGATGTACGCCCCGTCGAAGAACACCCGCGCAAATTCAGCCAGCGGATACTGGCTGCCTTGGCTGTTGAGCGGGTCTTCCATAATGACCTCGGCCGAGTCATTGCTCAAGTCGGGGCCGGACGCCGGAACTGTTGGTGTTGTCCAGATCGTGTTATTAGTGCCCCGGTTGTCGGACATTTTCATGTAGTAGGTACCGGCGGTGACGCTAACCGAGGCAGTGATGAAGTCACCCGGCTCGACCGACAGCGGTTGCCCGTTAGAGCCCATGAAGATATGGGGCTCGCTGGACGTGAGGTTCCCACCTCGGTCCGTGCGGGGGATGACCTCCCAAAACGGGTAGTAGTTGGCACTGCCCCCGCTGGCCTGTTCTATGATGCCGATCTGCTCCAGCCCGCTGCCGAATAGATATTTCTTTAGCCAGCTCCCCCCGCCGTCCCCGCCGAGGCCGACCCAGAAGTAGGCATAACTAGTGGATGTGGTTCTTGGTATGCCGGGAACCTGCCAAACTGCCATGACGTTGTTGTAAGTTCCCCCGGCGTCCCCGTATCCGGCCCAGTTTTCGGATTCTTGGACGGTGGCCGCGGCTAGATGGGGTGCTGCAGTTCCACGGGGCGCTGCGAACACGAGGGGAACTATCATTACGGCGATCGCCGTGGTCAGCCTACGAGTCCATCTCATGACTTGCTCCTTTGCGGTCATGGTCCTCTCTCATGTGTTCGCACCCCATCGGCCATGTGTTCGCACCCCATCGGCGGGGGCGTCGACCAGGGTTCCTTGTGAGCTGCGGCGGTCTCCCCAGTTGAAGTTCCGGACGAAGGTACAGCAGGACGTTTTTTCCGGTCGCCGAAGTAATGACCGTGACGATGGGATCGGTGATCTTGCACGTGCCGGTGGCCTGCGCCAAGTCGCATGGTGCGCTGGATGCGGCCGAATTATGAGAGTCCGCAGTGCGCATGCCTGCCACGCTTTCCGCACCAGCCCCGGCTAGCCCGCGTAGGCCGCCAGTACAGGATGTATCACGGCCACTAACATCGGAGTGACGACTAACGGCAGGCTTCCTGTAACGGGTTAAGAATCTCTTCTTCACAATCCCCCACCTAGGGCTTCTTCCGATTCCCGATTTGGTCTCTCCAGGTCTTGAAGACCGAGCCGATACCCGGAACTGACCGTACATGGCCGGGCACCACCACCCCTGTGCTGGTAGTCCCCTCGCTACACTAATCCTTAACGTGTACCGAAGGATTCCGCAAGCCTCTCACAGGCAGCTTTATAAGAGGATACAGAATACAATCGAGCTCTCGCTGATCGATCTGTTCTGAAACGAGCAGCCGGTCCGGCAACCCGTCCCTTCACAGGCACGGGCGTGATCTCGATCGCCTCAGCCATGGTCCTCGTACCGCTCCAAAACTAATCGTGTGCTGCGTGACTGGGCTCATTAGCGATCGCCAGCTCCTCAACGACCTCACCTGGCGCGACACCAAGGGCACCCTCCCTCCTGCTGTTCATCCGCAACCTCGACGTCACAGCGGTCATCAGCAAGGCCTTCAAGGCCATCCAGGAGCACCCCAACCACGCCGCCACGCGACGGGCAAACGACCCAGGTGACCGCCACGACTTCGTCCTGCACGCCAGCGGCGACCCTGACAAGAAATTGCACCTGGCCTTCCTCCCGTTCGCGCTCGGCCCCGCCAAGGCCAAAGAGCGGTAAGGCGCTCCGGGTCTTTCCGACCGAGGACCCCGCCGACCAGCAGCACGAACCCGCCCCGCTCGGCGGCGGCCGCCGCCCTGGCCCGGACCCCGGACTCGAGGGCGTCCACATCCCGCGGCACGTATTCCGGGGGGACTTCGTCGAGTACTCCCGGCATGCTGATTGCCGCGTTTACCCCCAGCCGCCTCGGGTCGGCTTCACTCACCCGCACCGCCTCGGCCGGGCGCGCCGACCAGGCTGTCCGAGCGTGGCGCTGTCGTTCGCCGGCGCGCAGCGGGACTACGTTGAGCAGGTGGCCCAGCCGCTGAAGGAGCGGGGGGTGCGCTGCTTCTAGGACGTTGATGAGCAGGTCCGGCTGCGCCATTGAGCTGCCGGTTTTCAG
>Ga0182030_10017723_pt1 | contig 13715 bp, 7 predicted proteins | sample 812S3MmetaG_FD_121299 | JGI IMG/M metagenome (GOLD analysis project Ga0182030, IMG submission 121299) | Permafrost microbial communities from Stordalen Mire, Sweden - 812S3M metaG (Illumina Assembly) | ecosystem: Environmental > Terrestrial > Soil > Wetlands > Permafrost | place: Sweden... | reverse complement strand
GTATGCGGTGGTTGGTGGCTAGTATGGGAGTTAAGCAATTCGACCTGAACACCACACCCATCCATTGAACGACTGAAGTGATGACGTCATCACCGCGTACAAACACCGACAACTGTTGACAAGTGTCGACAAATGAAATCAAACGTGTACAAACAGAGACAAATACACGCAAACTCGTTTGAACGTTGTTGGTTTAACTCGAATTCATTCGCTCGGTTCTAATGTGTGAAGGTGCGTGTGTCTATGTCTGTCTAGTCGTTATAGGTGGTATTTCGTGTGCGTGTGCGTGTGCGTGTGCACTCAAGCATGTTCGATCGCCAAAGCGGCGTCTTTGCTCGACGTCGACGTCAAAGTTGAGCTGGCCATCGCCGATGCGTTGTTATCGGCCAACGAGCGCGCTTGTTCACTCAGGTGCAACAACTGCGTTGAGAATGCGCGGCCAATGAAGTTTTTCGGCTGTGCTTCTGCTGTCGTCCTGAGACGCGCGGAGATCTCGTTCAGCTGCTCGCTCTGTCGTGCCAGCGCCTGTTGGCTGACGAGCGTTTGCGATTGCACCTGCTCGAGCGTGCGAGCGTTGTTGTAGACGCGCGTCTGCAGCAGGAAGACGAAGAACGCGCTAACGATCAACGCCAACTCGCCGATGATGTAGAACGCCGCGAAGATCACGCTCGTCACGGCGCCGCTCACTATGAACGCGAGCAGGAAGTATGCCACACCCAACCCGACGAGTTTGAATGCCTGATAGAACGATGCCACAGCGTAGAACGTGTCGGCGAACGACGGCTCGGTAACGGTGAACTCCTTCTCGAATTCGGCTATAACGGCGTTGATCGTCGCCGGATTGCCGGTGAACGACGTGCCGATGATCGGTACGATGAACGAGATCACCGACACGTACGGCTTGAGCAAGAACACCAACAGCGCGCCCGGTGTGAAGTCGCGCACCACCGTCATGACGAGTTGATTGAAGAACGGCAGCACTTGAATGCCGAGGATGGCCTGGCCGAAGTTGCCAACGACGTAGAGCGCGAACAGCACCCACTGCGCCACAATCGAGAACAGTCCGATGAACTGCACGAACAGATAGCTCCACACGAACCGCCCGGGCGTCTCGCGCACGAACCAATCGCCATAGAGGCACGCTATCAACACGATGTACGCTATGGTGTTGCTGTTCGCCAATGGCACCCATGCGAACAGGATGTTGGGGAACTCGGTGCACAGGTACGCCACAATGAACAGGAAGTAGGCGGCCGAGCCGCCCGCTTGAATGAAGAAGTTCAGCAGCAGGTAGCGCAGCACCGAGTCGTACGTGGCGAACACCTTCCAACCGTCGGTGTAGCCATACTCAAACGCCGAGTAGTAGGTCTGCGGACACGTATCACAGCCCGGACACTGCGGCCTAATCGATGGATCGTTGTAGTCGTCGGTCGACACAGTGCACATGTTGGTGATGCACAGATCCTCGAAGAAGAGCACCGGATTCGTGAGCCAGTTGCCAAAATTGACGCCGTTCGCCGGCACAGTGACGAGCGTGCCGTTCGTGTTGTACGTCTTCACAGGCCTATTCAACGGACACGAGAGCTCCGGATTGCGCGGCTTGGAGCACGGAATCATCACCATCACCGCCGGCCATTGTATGGGACCGGGGCCCTGCGTGATGTCCCAGATGTTGTGCGTGGGATCGTTCACCGGATAGTCGCGTATCCAGTCGAACCAATGCTCGTCGAGGAACGGCAGGCAACCGAGATGGTACTGTCCCGTGCCGTTGAGCCTATAGTCGTTGGGTCCGCGGCAGGTGCCGCTCGTGCGCACGTAGTCGAAGAACGACTGCACTTTGGCGTACACGCCAGTCGTCAAGTAGACGGAGATCTTCGTCGACTCTGCTTCGAGGTTGGCGATGAAGCTCGAGAACGGCGTCGTGCTCTTCGTGAAGAACAACAGATGAATCAATCGATCGAGCTCCGTCTCCAGGCTGGCAGTCGTGCCGATCATGGCGCTCATCGACGCCTGTGCGTGTGCTGTGGCGTTGCCGCTCTCGAACGCCTCCTGCACCGCTCGTGTGTGCTTCCAATGCGGACCGGCAGCGACGTGCAGCATTGGGTCGTTGATGTGCAACTCGTAGCGCGCGAGATTGGCGGTGCGTTGCTGAAACAGCACGTGCCGCTCCGAGCGTTTCCTGCTCTCACGTTGCAACGGCGTGGTGCCGTCGAGTGCCATTGCGTTGTTGCGTTTGCGTGCGTTAGCTTCGCTCTGGTGCTGTTGTTGCTTGCGAAGTTCGTTGTACCGATTCATGATGTAGAGCGACGCACTGCGCGAAGGATAGAGGTACAGCGACTGTTCGTCATCGGCGCCGACGTCGCTGAAGTAGCCTCTCAGCATGAACCGGCGCGCCTCGTCGTCGAGCGCCATGAACTCGTGATACGCCTCCAACGAGACGAATCCGACGTCGGGGACGTAGCCGACCTCTCCGGCTTGCCACAGTGCCAGTTGATCATCGCCCTGGAGGGTGTTGGTGAGAATGTCGATAACCACACGCATCGACTGGTACGCCTCCATTGATTCGATGTGCATGCGATTGTTTGCAACGGCGAACGCGACGCGCACCACCGTGCGCACCAGTCTGAACGCCTCGCCGTCCAGGTTGCTCAGCATGCGCGAGGGCGCCCTACTATCTCCGGTGCGCATCGAGAACAAGTTCTCCAACTTCTTGTACGCAATCAATGCCGCGGCCGACTGTTGTCGAAGTTCGATGTCACTGGGTCGACGAGACTTGCGTGTGTGCTTCACGTACACCTGGATGGCGTTTGCCAGATGCTCTAGATTCACCGTTTTGAACACCTCTTGCGCCTTCCAGTGCGTGACGCGATCGTCGTCGGAAGGCAGTGGCACCAAGCCAGTGCGCGCAACACTGTCCATTGCATCAGGCGACAACCGACGCATGCCAACGAGCAGTGCACCGATCTGCGCCGCTGGTCTACTCGTCAATGAGAGGAAGAACTCGCCCTCGCACGTCGTTCCGTTCAATCTCTCGCTGTGTGTTGATGTGTGTTGTAGTTCGCTGCCGGTGGTGTTGCGTGCCACGCTGTCAATCATCTCCGACAACTCGTCGACCCAGTAGAGAGTCTCGCCAAGTGCTCGGAACACCTCGCGCAGCGGCACACCGCCGCCTCCAAACACAGCGTTCGTCGCAGAGGTGTTGTCGTTCTCGACTGAACGCTTCTGTAGACTGTTGATCTGTTCGGCAAACTCTCGTTTCGCGTCGCGACCAATCGTATCGCCTGCCAATCCAATGGGCACCATGTGCTGTTCGTAGAGTCGACGTGCCACACCATCCTTCTCTTGGCCAGTCATTGACTTCAGCACGGCGTGTTCGTAGATGTCGGCCAAGTAGTTGACGTACGCCTTGCCCACAGCCAGCAGTTCGTGTGCGCTGAACAACGCCGCCGCCACCGAGTTCTCAGGTACAGTGGCGTTGTGTACAGTGTTTCGTTGCTGTCGCGTCTCGTTCTTCGTCGACGATGATGAACCAATGAACTTGGCGTATCGTGCGCCGTAGAACTCGCTCGGTGTCTCCTGTGGCAGTCGGTGGAGTGGCAGTTCAGGCAGCAATGGAAGCATGTTGCTCACGCCCGGAAGCGCACGCTCGTAGTTGCCAGCATTGATGTGCGACGTCGAGCCGAGCAGTGCCAGCGGCGCAGTGTAACTGTCGAGGTAGTCGTGCAGCGCTCGCCTCCTATCTTCGTAGCGCTCGCCGCCTGTGAGTGCAGTGCGACTCGCCAGCGCCGCTGCGCCAAACGCCAATTGCCACGCGCACATGCGGTACTGAGAGTGGTGGTGGTCCAGATTCTTGTACGCGTTTACGTCGTCGATCACCAGGCCCTCCGAGTGCAGCAGTTGCACGCAAGTCGACTGTTCGTCGCTGCGCAACAGGCCGTATTGTTCCAACGTTTCGGTCCAGAATCGAGAAGCTTTCCCGCTGCCTTCGCCTCCGACGACGAATGAATCAGTGACGTTGTGATGAGTTTCGTTGGGCGCCTGTGCTTGATTCGACAGGCCAATGCACACCAGGTAGAGACGTTCGATCTCGTCGCGCGAGAGACCGGCTGCGAGGTTGTTGCGCGCCTCGAACATACACGTGTCCATTGTGGGTGCGTACTGATGCATGGCGACGAAGTAGCGCACGAAGAAGTCGCGTGCCACCTGCACCAGCGAATTCACTGTGCGGTGTGTAGAGTGCAGCAGACTATCGTCGCAGCCGCGAGCAGCATCGGCTATCGACAGTGTAATGGCGGCCGCGTTGCGCGCGAATCCCGACTCCAGTAGAGTGGGTCGGAACGCGTTGTCGGCGGGCAGGGACACACGCATGCACTCGATAGCATCGTGGAGACACGGTGCGGCCGAGCAGCCACGTTCGCATGGCGCAAACGGACTGCCGACTCCAGTGTCGAAGCAGTGCATCGACGCTCGAAACGCCTCGCGAGCATGGTAGGCGTAAAAGATCGAATTGAGGTGCAAGCGTTGGCCGATCGTCAGATGTTGTGCGGCTTCGACCGCTTCGGCGGCACGTTTTCGCTGCTCGGCGTTGGTGCCGTTCTCGCCGAATCGTTCCGATGCGAGTAGGTCGGAGGCGCCTCGTTTCCGCTTATTTGTCAAATGTTCATTGTCGGTAGAGGCGCAGTTGAGAGCGAAACTGGAGCCCATTACAATTAGATCGTTGATGTCATTGATGGCACTGCACAGGATAGTGAACAGATTTTGGTTGGCGCGCGATCCCAGCGCAACGAGGCAGAGGAAGATGTTTCGATCGTCTCTGGTGTTGACGACGGCGTTGGCGCACGTGTCAGGTCGATAGACGTACTGCAGCAGGTTGATCACATCGGTGGTGAAGTAGTCGACCCATTGAATGAGAGCGATATCGTATCGACAGTCGGCGAACGAAAAAGCGTTGACGAGATAGATGAGTTGCGTTATGAATAGATTGAGGAAGCTGTCGACGATGGCGAACACCTGCGTGATTTCGGCGTCGTCTTGTGGATTGGTGTTGTCGGGGTCGGAGACGAGCAACACGATATCCTGCACACACTGCATGATCAATGTGATGTAGTCGATTCGATCCTCCTCGGTTGGTGCGCTCAGTTGCGTCCATTCAACACAGTCGCCGAAGATGTTCACGCCCGGCGGGTAGGCGCCCAACGCCACGCCTTCGCATCGGAGGATCTGATCGTACGCGAAGAGATCGTTCACCATTTCTTCGTTCACCGTGCCAACGATATTGGCATCGTCGCGCGTGTACTGGCAGAAGATGAGATTCGATCGGAAGATGTTCAGGTTGTGCGGCGTCGTCGGTTCGTTGATCAATGTCACGAAGAAGTCGACGATCGGTATGCCGCGTAGTACCTGATTCGCCACCGACTGGTCGTTCTCGGGCGTGGCGCAGTTGACGTTGATCGACGGCGGGCGCGAGATCGTGAGGAAGTCGTTGACGACGAGCGCCACCCGCGAAGCAAAGCAGCCGACAATGCGAATCGCTTGACACGCGTACACCTCGTACTTCCACCGCAAGTACTGGAAGCCGGTGCCGTCCCACGGCCACAGCGATGCCTGCGATGTGTATTCGATGGAGATGCACAACAGATCTCCGCCCTCGCGCCAGTACGAGAGACGCGATTGTACGCCAACGTAGAAGTTCGGAAAGAACAGCTGTGACGGCCGACGAAGATCGGCGAGGATGCGTGTCAAGAAATTGCCGGCTCGCTCGAGGATGTTGGTGAACGTGACGGCATAGTCGCGCAACGGGAAGTAGATGAACAGGCGCGTGTCGGGTAGCACGGGAGGACCCTGTGCGCCGTAGTTCGGATTGAACTCGAAGCGAGTGAGATTCGATTCGGGTGTGGTGCCGTCCGCCAGCACCAGTTGATTGTTGTTGATCATTGGGTCGTGCAGGCCCCATTCGCCGTTGGGAAACACTTCGCGTTTCGATTCGAGCGGCCGCGAGTAGAACGCGTACAACTGCGGCCCGACGAAGTCGATCATGATCTTGTACGGCACTGCTAGTAGTTGCGAGACGTCGTAGCTCTGGTAGAAGCAGTTGTACGTGACCTTCAGATCGATGTAGAGGCGCTTGCCGTTGTCGAGCGCGGCGCGCCACCAGTTGTTCCAGTAGTTGAGCGTGCCCTGACCAACGACACGCACCTCGTAGAGGACCACTTTCGCAAACACCTCGTATGTAGGTCGAAACGAGCAGTCCACCACCTCGTCGAGCGCGGTCATGAACGCGCCAGTGTCGTTTGATGCGTACGGGCCAGCACCGAGAATGAGTGCCGTTCCAACGATGAGAACTAGCGCGAACTTTGGATTCTGTAGCTGCGCGTAGATGAACGAGCCGAGCGCTACTATCTGCGTGTACAGATAGACAGCGATGTTGCCCGGCAGTGAGATGAGCGTGACGGCGATCGCCAGCAACGAGGCGAGTATTGCGATCGTCAGCCCGATGAACGGTGTGACGGCCGACATCGATTAGGTGCAGCTGCGCTAGCGTTAGTTCACCAAATTTGAACTCGCGCGCTTGTGTGCCGAAGACTCTTGAGTGAACTGAATTTCAATTTTCATCGCATCTAGCGAACGCGCACCCTGACGAGCGCACGCATCGTGAACACCTGCGAGAGCGCCTTGTCCACACTGGCCACTTTGGGGTTCTGTTCGATCTCGGCGCGATGCGACCAGTGCTCGGCGGTCTGTGATCGCGCCTCCGCCGGCAGACCGGCGCGCGCAAACGGCAAATAGAGTTCGCTGGAGATGTTCACAGTGTCCTTCGTGGCGTCGAAGCTCTTCTCCATCCAGTGTTTGGCGTAGAGCGCAAACTCGACGGGCACTTCGTAGCCGACGACTTTGTCGTTCTTCATGCACTGGAACGACTTGACCGTTGGTCCGCGATACTGCTGGCCCGCAGCGATCGTTTCGCGCTCGTCCTGCTCGAGTTTGTCGCGAATCGGAATCATCAACGCCGAGCCGACAGAGATCTTCTTCATGCTCGGATTGAAGCCGTCGCTGATCGTCGCCGCCATCGTCTGCGGCGTCTGGCCAGTGAAGAGTTTCTCCATGTTCTGCTTGAATGGCGACGGACGCACCGAGTGCACCACCACAGGCAGGTGCGGCTGCTCCTTCACAACGCTGTTGGCCGACGCCACAACGAGGAACTCGCCCGCCGACGTGATCACATCGTGCGAGTTGCCCTTCAGGTGCGTCGCCTCGATGCCGATCGCCACCGGGAACGGATTGCTCACTTCGAGCACCTCCATCGACTCGATGGGCACGTCTTCGCCGCCCAGATGCTCCGCCAGCTTCGGGTTGCTGCAGATGAGACGTGCTTCGGCGCCGCCCTGCAGATCCAACAACGAGCCGGTGAACGTGAACTCGAGCAGCTTGGCACGCGAGTGTTTGAACTGGCCCTTCTTCTCGCTCGCTGTGTTCTCTTTCAAGTGGCCAGGGTGACGGTTGCCACCACCACCGCCGCCGCCCTTCTTGCCCCACGCACCCCATTTGGCATCGATTTGCTTCGCCTCCTCGCGAACATTCTCGACGCCACGCTCGCGGTTCTTTCCGTGCTTGTGCTTGCGACCGCGGTGTCCACCGTTGTGGTGATGCTTCGACTTCTTGCCATCCTTCTTGTGGCCAATATCAAGTGCATTGATACTTGCGTTAGCTGGCGGATTTGCGGTTTCCTCGCTGCTGCTACTGCTACTGCTGCCGCTGCTGCTGCTACCGCTTCCGCTGCCACTTTCACTTCGGTGGTTGCGACGATCACGGCCACGACTGTTGTCGTTGATATCTCCTCCGTCGTTGCGTGAACTCTCGTTGACACGTTCGCTGTTGCTGCTGCTTCCGTCGTCGTCCTTGCCGCCGGCGCCACCACACCCAATGAGATGTTCGTCTTCGCTGTTGGCATTGAATTGCAACGACGCCGGCATGTTGCCATTCGACTTCTCTTTGCGTGGCACCTGCGAATTGCCATCGTTGTCCGAGTTGCCGTTCGCACTGTTGTACGGTTCGCCTTTGAGCAAATCAGCGCAAGCTTTCATGTGTACGCGTGCGTTCGACTGCCTGCGTAGGTGCTCGGTTCGTGTTCACTCGTTCATCTACAACGTGTACACGAGAGCTTTTAAAATTTTCTTCGTTCATCGAGTTGTGAGGCGGCGGCGGCGGAGGCGGCGGTAGTGAAGGCGGCGACAGAGATCAGAGTGCGCACACGCGCGAACACACAATTGTTCATCGTCAAAGCCCTCTCCAATTGACTCTTAGAGATGAGAGTTGTGCGCGTCCACTGCCTGCAGTTGAACCTAATCCAAAGCAGGTGCATCGAGCGTCGGCGTAGTGCGACACCGCCGAGTCGGAGCGTGCGATTGAGCGCACAGTGTTGAGCGCCGACTGTCGCGAGACACGCGTGCGCTCCTCGGTCTTGTCGGCTCGATAGGTGCTCGGATTCTCGGCGTCGGTGAGGCGCATCTGCACGCGCACTAGGCGCGCAAACGCCACATAATAGAGATCGCTTTCGATGAGATCGTCGCTATCGGTGTACGTTGCAGTGACGCATGGCACGTAGTCCAGCAGGTACTGGAACGAGTCGGCAATCGCCGACACCGCCAACGTCGATAGGATGATCACGCCGCTGTTGATCGGCGCCATCGCGACGTTCGCACTGGCGACGTACTCGACTTGCGTGTCGCCGCGCAGGATCGCCTCGATGTCGGCGGCGTTGCGCTCCGCCGTGCGTCGCACCCACTCCTGTGTACGAGCGCGCAACTCGTTCCAATCCGCTTCGAATTGCTCTGCGCGTTCGGCGTGCAACGCTATGCGTTCACTCAATCGACGCAGCCGATTGTCGGCGAGGACGCCGGTCGTTGCCAGCAGGTACACGTAGCGCTGCGAGAGTGTGAGCCAGCGATCGTAGTTGTCGATGCCGGTCAGCACCGAGCCGCCAGGTACCGACAGCGGACGAGAATTGGCGAACACCGACATCGCTGCATCTTCGGCCGGCACGAATGTCTTCTTGTCGCGTGTCGTGCCCGGTGTGTGCAGTTTCGCCTGTTCGTTGTACCGACGCAGAAGCGCCAGTTCGTTGTCGGTGAACGCCTCCAGCACACGCAACTCACTGCCGAGAGTGGCGAATTGCGCGAACGCATCCAATGCACGCTGTCGCCTCAACCAACGGTCCACTCCTCGTCGGTGATAGTTACGTCCGGCGTCGTCCGAAACAGTGAGAACGCTCTCGAACGCCTCCAGCAGTTCCGCTTCGTAGATTGGATCGGCGAGTTCGAGCAGTGCCGCACCGTCCTCGAACCGCACTGCCTTGCTGGCAATCGACGCTTGAACGATACTCTCTGAGAATCGCAGCAGCGCAATGAACGCCAGGTTGTTGTCGGCGTTGAGTAGCACGTTGTTGCGCGGCATCGTCTGGAGGAGATAGAGCGCGTTCTCGGTGTAGCCACCAGCAAACGCCTCCGGATCGTAGCCGTCGTCGAGTGTCGACTCGTTGGCATAGAACAGCATCGGGTAGCAGAGCGTGAGCATTGGTTGGAGCAGTTCGATGATCACACCCAGAGAGCGTGCCTGATCGGTGTTGGTGTACAGTTCACGCCGCGCTGCCGCCAACTTCTCCTGTGGCACACCGTCGACCTGTTCGCCGGACGCAGCGATGCGAGCGTCGGTGTCGCTCACTTCGAAGTTGATCACAATGCCGGCCACTGTCTTCTGAGTGCGACCGGCGTTGGCGTTGCGCGCTACTGCAACAGTTCGCGTCGGCCTCTCCAGAGGAGCCTGCTTCGAACCGGCACGCGCGAGCATCTTGTTCACGTGCAACCAGAGGTACTGCGACAACTTGTTCATCAACAGTAGATCGTCGGTGCCGAGTCGTGCGGCATCGGTTTGCTCGTTGTCGAACACCAGACGCGCCAACGCTGTCAGATCGTCGGCGTACAGGTTCGCCCCGCCATGCAGATTCGGACTGCCGACTGGCACGCACGCCGACGCCAACATCGCCTCCGCCAACTTCGAACCGGACGCGTTCTCGGTGTTGTAAAGACAATCGGCGCTCGCAAACAGCGCACCACCGCCGCACGTGCGAATGCGCTCGACGAGTCGCGAGTTCTGTGCGACGATGAACAGCGTTGCCCACAGGAGAGCGCCGAACGACGACTGGGGCATCGACTTGCGCAGCTGTTCCGAAATTGGATTGGCAGTATTGCGCGTATACGTTGCACCGTGCAGCTGTTCGACGATGCTGCGTGCCTCGAGTAGTGATCGACGATAGCCACCGGCGCCGTATCGAGCGACAGTGACACGCGTGAATCGATCGAACTTGGTACGATTGTCGTGTAGCACAACCGGTCCGATGTTCACTGCGACTAGTGTGTTGATTTGATTCATCGACATCACGAGTCGTTCGCGTGCGTTCTCGAATCGATCGCGCTTCGCCAAGAGATCGTCGTGCGCGTCCCGCTCCTCGTCGGCTTGTTTGCGCAGTTGTTTCGTACGCTCCTGTTCAATGAGCGAGTCCTGCGAGCGTTGTTGCTGTCTGTGCAGCTGCGCTTTCGCCAGTCGAATGCGCTCGCTCGTCTCCTGCGAAATGGCCGACTCGTCGACCAGCAACTCCAGCGACATGTTGCCGGCCACCTGACGCACGAACCGATAGAACGGATTGGCGTCGAGCATGCGCTGCCGCACCAGGCGCTCGTTGATGTACTTCTCTCCGTACGCCGACTCCGGATCGCCCACCACAACGCCGCTGGCGCTCGTGCGTGCGCCTCGCGCCACAGGCAACCCATCGTCGGCGTAGTAGCCACGTTCGTTGCGCGCCTGGCGCAGGTCGTCGATCTCGACAATCGAACGCGCACCAGCCATCTCGAATCGTTCGGGCCGCATCGAAGGCACAGCGCGACCACTCTTCTCCGAACGCAGTAGTTTCACAGCTCGTTTCACGTGTGCAACCTCACGCGGAGAATCCGAGTCGGCGCCAGAGTTCTCTTCGTCGTTGATGCCGCCGCCGCCACCCCTGCTGCTGTCGGTGTGGATGCGATTCTCATCATCGTCGTCATCATCGTCGCGAGCAGTGTTCAGTGGACGTTTCGCAACTCTGCTACTAGGTTTAAACATCGGTGTGCGTGTGCTACACCCCCCTTTTCAAACACCGAACACACACAACGATTCCACTTCACGGATCGCGATTCATTTTGTTCTCCTCGTTCGTTGAGTTCGGTTGCACGTTCGATCCAATATGCTGCACGAAACACTCCTTGAAGCAGAGGAATGCAATTATGACAACGATCGCGGCGATGCCGATGTAGAGACGCAGTAGAGTCGACTCGTTCTCTGCGTCGCGGTAGTTGTAGGCCTCCTGCGAGACGCACGGCCAGCATACAACCCTCGCCGGCAGTTCGTATTTGACGTTCGACGCGAAGCAGTAGACGGAACTCGAGATGCGCGAGACGTCCTTGCTAACGGTGTGCGTCATGTACTTCACCACGTACAGTGGATAGTCAATCGGATCGACGCCGTGTATGTGATCGTATTTGTGAATCGTTTCGTCGCGATCGATGTTGCAAATCAACGAATCCCACGACCAATAACCATAGCTCATTGAATTGGTTTACTTTTTTTGTGCGCGCGTGCGCGTTCAAGAGCGTTTGAGTCGTGAAGTGCCGAACAACTTCAGATGCAACCACGTCAATATCAAATCGAACGCCAACGAGCCAACACACATCACTAAAATGCCGCCCACTGCAATCGCTGCCAGAGTGAACCACGCCATCCAAGCAACGGGTGTCGCGGGTGGCGGCGGTGCCACGCACGGCCAGCATTTTGTTGTGTGTGGAAACTCCAGAGCCGTGTCGTTGCCGTCTGGAGTTTTGAAGCAGAACAGCATAACGAGTTCGCTGAGCACGCCGGGAACGACTTGTTCGCGGATCGACTTCGTTATCATTAGCTCTGCGCCGGGCTCGACCGTGCGCGAAAGTTGCGCGAACTCGGTGGCGTTCCAGGTGGTGAAGCTGTACTGTTGCACTGAGTCGTTGGCGGCTAGCACACATGTGAAGTTCGGCGGAAAACCGATTCCTTTGTTTACAAAATGGTGCATTCTTCGATTGCTGGCGAGCGGGCTCGACGGTCAAACAAAATATACAGGTCGTCTTTCTGCTTTAGCTCGGTTGAGTTCGTCAGTCAAGTCGATCGTGTCGGGCACTGTGCGTCGAAGATGTGCACGCGGTGCTGTCGTCACAGCTATGAGCGGTTTGAACTCTTTCCGATTGACAATGGCAATGACGTCGTCGGGCGTCTGTGCGTTCGGTCTGTTCAGCTGTGCCGCCGGAAACGGTAGCAGAGAGATGAGCTTCATCGTCAATTCGGAACAGAACACGGCTTCGGCGTTCTCGGTTTCGGGTCCAGGTGCGAGTACGGAACGACTGAGCTTTGTCATGTCGAGGCGCAGCGAACGCATCTGATTCGCCAGGATGAGCATCGCCACCATCGACTGTCGATCGCACTGCACGTACGTCCAGCGATAGTTGGTGTCGAACGCGCGCGCCTCGACAAACACTTCGGTGTTGTGCACACTGACGGCGACGATCGTCTCCTTGCCCTCTTCGACGGCACCGTAGTGCGTACGGAAGCCAATCTCGCAGTGATGGTAGACAACTGACGACGTGTAGCCACGCACCGCCGACGTCAACAGCGAAACTGGGAAACAACACGCCAACAACTTTGACCAGAGTGAAGCGCCGCGACGCTCATCTCTGCCACCTTCTTTCGTTTCGTTGTCCGAGGTTCCAACTAAACTGTTCGTGTACGAACGTTCGTCTTCGTCGTTGTTGGTGGTGCCTCGTGAGATGCGACGCCTGTACTCGCGCGACTGCTCGAGGAAACCGACGAGCACGTGGCCGCGATCCAGGTCGACGATCTCGGCGAGATATTCAAACGAAACGCGCGGCAGCTTCTGAATCGATTCGGTGTAATTGTTCATTAGCGATGCACACACGCGCGACGAAGGCGTCCAATTGTTTTTTTCTAAATATTTTCTGTCGCCCCTCGTCGCCGCCGACGCCGCCAACCGCGCACGAGAAACAATGACTTCCGACGTCTACTATGCACGCGCAGACAGATGCCCAGACAACGACATCCTCAAGTACGCGAAACCACGCAACAACGCAGACAGAAGCAACAGCAGCAGTGTCAACGACGCCGTATCTGTGGCGCACACGCTCGCCGAAACGCTGCCGACGTCGCCTCCTCCGCCTCAAGTTCGATCGCACTCGATGAAACCGCTCTCGCTCGAAGACGAGCTTCGACTTCTAGAACAGGAGCAATCTGCGCCGGTTGCTGTCGCTGCCGTGAACCACAAGCCAGTGCATGTTCTGCCCACTGTGAAAGTCGAAGCGACCGAGAAGAAGCCGAAGTTCAGCGCTCGCGAGTTTCGGCTGGCAGAGGAAGAAAGGACACGGAAATTAGCCCAGGTGTATCGCGTTATGGAGGAAGCGGCAGAGCGACTTGCGGCGTCCGTTTCAATCAAGGAGGAGCCCAAAGAAGAGCCCAGAATCAACAAGCCAACAACTCCTGCTCCTCTTCCTGTGCTTATTCCTGTTGACAACGACGTTGTCGCCAGTTCTTCAACAATTGCAGCAGAAGTTGCTGCTGCTGCTACTGCTGCTGGCACCACCACCACCACC
>Ga0182030_10017722_pt1 | contig 13715 bp, 8 predicted proteins | sample 812S3MmetaG_FD_121299 | JGI IMG/M metagenome (GOLD analysis project Ga0182030, IMG submission 121299) | Permafrost microbial communities from Stordalen Mire, Sweden - 812S3M metaG (Illumina Assembly) | ecosystem: Environmental > Terrestrial > Soil > Wetlands > Permafrost | place: Sweden... | reverse complement strand
TCACCATGGCCGTTCCTTCCGCGGAGGCTCAGTTGTTAGAAACTGGCACAGACATTATTTCGCTGAGCGATTTTGCGACCAACGCAGGCGGATTGCTGCAGCAGATGCGCGGAACCGGTCATCCAGTCGTGCTTACCCTCAACGGGAAAGCTGAGCTCGTCGTGCAAGATGCCGTGTCCTACCAGAAGCTCCCGGATCGCGTTGGCGAACTGGAATCGTTAGACGCAATCAAACGAGGCGTGGCCGACTTCGATGCGAGGAGTTTACAGGATTCTCTACGAGGTCGATTAGGAGCGCCAAGCAGTCCGGGTTCTACACATTCGCCATGGGGCGGTTCGGCGACCTTGGCCTGACGAGTTGACATAGGAAACGGCGATTTGTTCGCGTCGTACGATCAAACGGCAAGTGCGGCAACCCGTAACCGGGTTCGTTCCGTCTTTTCCGGCGGTGAAAGTCAAACTGGCTTCGTTCCGCACATTTCGCACAAGCGTCCTCGTTCGGCCCGGTTCCTGTGAAAGGGCTCAGCAACTGGGTTCGTTCCGTCATTTCGCCAGATCCAGTCCGGCAATTGGGTCCGTTCCGTTCGCTCCACTTTTTCTACAACGCAGTCGTTGTTTTGATGCCTTTGGCTTAAAGCCGCGACCGCAAACCCGGCGAATTCCGCGCGTTCCCCGAGAGCAGGCCATAACCGGCTTCGTTACGTCTTTCCCGTTGGTGATCCAAATTGACTTCACTTCGCTAGATCCAGCCCCGCAATTGGGTTCGTTCCACTTCTTCCACGATGCAGTTGGCGTTTGATGCCTTTCGGTTTTACCGAGCCGCGGCTTGCGTACATGGCAAGAGCGCCCGGTCACGACAAATCCAAGATTTCTTTCACCCTCAACCCCATGAAAACAAACCCAAGGCCTTCGCATATGGCCCGCGCATCAATTTCCCGCTGATAGGCTGAAATCAGGGGGCTCGAACACAGCGTGGAAGAACGAGAAAGCGGCGATCTAGCCGCAGCGAAAAACCGGCTCGTTTCTGGCTTCGATCCGCACAAGAGGCCTTTCAGCAGAGGATCGCAGACCGGACTGGCTTCGTTCCCTCAAATCGCCCTCACTCAACCCTGCAACCGTGGTCGCGGCTCAATGCGCGCGTGCGGCGATCTCGGCAGAGTCAACGCGAGATGCGCCTCTGGCTTCGTTCCACAAACCGAAGCCCGCTCAGCCATTGCTACCATCAAACCGGACATAGAGATGCCCAGCAAACCCTTCACCGATTACCTCCTCATCGACACCCTCTTTGACGAACAGGAAAAACTCGTCCGCCAAACCGCGCGCGATTTCGTGGACGCCGAAGTCCTGCCCGTGATCCAGGCCGCCTACCGCGACGGAACCTTTCCCACCAAACTCATCCCCGAAATGGGCCGCCTCGGCTTCTTCGGGGCGAACCTCGAAGGCTACGGCTGCGCCGGCATGAGCAACGTGGAATACGGGCTTATCATGCAGGAAATCGAGCGCGCCGATTCCGGCCTGCGCAGTTTCGTCTCCGTCCAGGGCGCGCTGGTCATGTTCCCCATCTGGAAATACGGCACCGAAGAACAAAAACAGAAGTGGCTGCCGCGCCTGCAATCCGGTGAGGCTATCGGCTGCTTCGGGCTCACGGAACCGGATTTCGGCTCGAATCCCGGCGGCATGCGAACCACCGCCGTGCGCGATGGAAGCCATTGGGTTCTCAACGGCGAAAAGACGTGGATCACCAACGGCAGTGTCGCCGATATCGCCGTCGTCTGGGCCAAAACGGATGACGGCGTGCGCGGCTTCCTGGTCGAAAAAGGCACCCCCGGTTACTCCACTTCCGATATCCACGGCAAGATGTCGATGCGCGCGTCCGTCACCAGCAGCCTCGCTTTCGCCGATTGTCGCGTCCCCTGCTGCAACATGTTCCAGGACGTGAAAGGTCTGAAGGGGCCGCTCGCCTGCCTCTCGCAAGCCCGCTTCGGAATCGGCTGGGGCGTCATCGGCGCAGCCATGGATTGCTTTGAAACCGCGCGCGATTACACCGTGCTCCGCAAGCAATTCGACGATCGTCCTCTGGCCTCCCACCAGCTCGTGCAACTGAAGCTGGCCGATATGATCACCGAGATCGCCAAAGGCCAACTGCTGGCCATCCAGTGCGGCCGCTTAAAGGACCAGGGCAAGCTTCACCCCGCGCACATCTCCATGTTGAAGCGCAACAACGTCTCTATCGCGCTCGATTGCGCCCGCGCCGCCCGCGACTTGCTCGGTGCAAACGGCATCACAGAGGAGTATCCTGTTATGCGGCACCTTTGCAACCTCGAAACTGTCAAGACGTATGAGGGAACCGATCACATCCACGCTCTCGTCATCGGCGAGCGAGTTACCGGGATCGCCGCCTACAAGTAAAGCCAACAACCTTCTTCTTTACGCGCTGACTATCTTCCTGAGCGCGTTCCTGCTCTTTGAGGTTCAGCCTCTTATCGCTAAGGAGATTCTGCCGTGGTTCGGCGGGTCGGCCGGCGTCTGGACCACCTGCATGCTGTTCTTCCAACTGGTTCTTCTCGCGGGTTATGCCTACGCGCATTGGTTGTCCCAAGGTCGTGACAAGCGGATACACACCGCCGTATTAGTGGCCGCCGCTCTGTCATGCCGCATCATTCCCTTCGATTGGTGGAAGCCGCTCGACGGCCGCTTTCCCATTGTCCGTATCCTCGCTTTGCTTGTTGCCACTGTCGGCTTGCCGTACTTCACGCTTGCATCTACCAGTCCGCTCTTACAAAGCTGGCATGCGCGCGAGCACCACGCGGGCCTCCCATACCGCTTGTTTTCACTCTCGAATTTCGCGTCGATGCTGGCGCTGCTCAGCTACCCGGTGGTCGTTGAGCCGCGCTTGCGATTGCACACCCAGGCGTGGCTCTGGTCAGGCGGATTCCTCCTCTTCGCGGCGTTGAACTATCGGCTCGCCAGGCAATCCCAAGCCCATCCCGCGTTTCACACCGAAGAGCAAGAGGCCGCGCCGCCCTCTGTGCGCGATCGCATCGTCTGGCTCCTGCTCGCCGCATGTGCCTCAGGCCTTCTGCTCGCCATCACCAACCACATCACTCAGAACATTGCCGCCATTCCGCTGCTTTGGGTACTTCCGCTCGCGGTCTACTTACTCAGCTTTATTCTTACGTTTGAAGGTGGCCCGTGGTACCAACGTCGCATCTTCCTCGGATTATTCGCCGTTTCCGTCGCGAGCATGGCCTTCGCGTCCGGCGGCCAAACCATGGTGAACGACATCCGTGTTCTCATCCCGCTCTTCATCGCCGGCTTATTCTTCTGCTGCATGGTGTGCCATGGTGAGTTAGCCGGAAGCAAGCCCGCCAGTCGCTGGCTCACTTCTTTCTATCTCATGGTCGCTGCCGGCGGCGCCCTCGGAGGACTCTTCGTTGCCGTCCTCGCGCCCGTCGTCTTTCCCGCCCTATTCGAGTTCCCCATCCTGTTAGTAGTGACTCCCGCGGTGGTCCTCTGGAAACTGTTCCTCAACCGTCAGGCGGTCGGCTCCGCATTCGACCGCGCTCAGTTCTGGCCGGTCTGGACCCTATCCTTACTCGCCGTCGTCGGACTGGCCGGCTATCTGGCCAAGGCGGAGTACGATTACCTCGGCGACGCCCGCCTGCTTACGCGCAACTTCTACGGAGCACTCCGCGTCACCGATGACGATGAACTCGGCGTCCGCACGCTGGCACACGGAACCATCAATCACGGCGAGCAATACCTGGACCCCGTCCGCCGCCGCCAGCCGATCACGTACTACGCGGCCGATACCGGAATCGGCATGGTGATGACGGATCTGGAAAAGCGCGGCCCCGTTCGGCTCGGAGTCATCGGGCTCGGGACCGGCAGCATGGCGGCGTGGATCCGCGCGGCCGATGCGGTCCGCTTCTATGAGATCAACGCGCGCGTTCTCGACATCGCGCGCACCCAGTTCACTTATCTGCGCGACTGCCCCGCCCGCCCCGAAATCGCCATGGGTGATGCGCGGCTCACTCTTGAGCGTGAGCCTGACCAGCACTTCGACGTGCTCGTGGTGGATGCTTTCTCGGGTGATTCCATCCCCGTCCACTTACTCACGCGCGAGGCCTTCCAGCTTTATGCGCGCCATCTGAAGCCCGATGGTGTTCTGGCTGTGCACGTCTCGAACAAGTATCTGGATCTGTCCCCGCCCGTCGTCGCACTCGCCCGGCAGCTCGGCCGCGAAGCCCATATGATCGAGAGCGCCAGGAATGACGACACGCAGACCTTTGCGTCGGATTGGGTGCTCGTCGGCGTCAACGAGAAAGCGCGCTTCTCCTGGATCGAGGACCAGGAAACCAATGTTGACGTCAATCCCGCCTTCCGCGTCTGGACCGACGACTTCAGCAATCTCTGGGGGATTCGCCGCCAGTAGCCTACAGGGTTTCGAGCAGACCGCCGAAGGAACAACTTGATGATCTTTCGCTCGGCAGTCCTGGTTGTCTTACTCGGCGGGATGGCTCTTCCGCAGACGCTCACCTTCACGTCGCCCACTTGCGGTGGTGCGGCCACAGGAACCATTTCCCTGTCCGTAAGACCCGTCTCCGGCGCCGTACGGGTCGACTACGCCATGGGCTCATTGGATATCGGGTCGTCTCTATCGCCGCTCCTCTGGAACACAGCCTGGGCCATGGACGGCGAATCTGAAATTGAAGCGACGGCGTACAACTCCGGCGGAGGCATCGTCGCTACCGGCGATTGTCTCGTCACGATCTTGAACCGCCAGGTGACGCTGAATGTCAATTCGCCGGATCTCACAAAGCCCCTTTCGGGCGTCGTCACGATGCCGGTCACGGGCTCGGATGCGGCCGCCTTCCCGGCCATCTGGACATTGAACATAGACGGAGAACAGCAGGCCATTGTGTGGACCGACAATTCCTGGATCAGTCCCAACACGGTCACGTTCATGCTCGACACCACGCGCTTTCTGAATGGCCCCCATGAACTCCATATCTCGATGAACTCACGAACGGGGCCGACGAATCCACAATGGGTCAACTGGCGCGGAATGGTGAATCGCGTGGTCCAGTTCTCAAACGGGAGGGTCAAGATGGACATTGTTCCGGCGCACCAGGGTTTGTTCATGAAACCCGGCGATAAGCTGGCGGTGGGCTGCCTGCAATTGATGACGGATGGAACATCCGGCAGTTGCCTGGCTCCAACATTTACGCCAGCCGATGAGACCGTCGTCACGGCCGATGCGTCTGGAACCATTACCGCTCTTAAGACCGGGTTCACGTTGGTCAACGTGGCATCCGGAACCTATACAAGCACGGCCCGTGTCTGGGTCGCGGCGAATGCCGATTCGCCCCATTTTGGCGGCAACGGCGCGCTTCTGAATACTTATCAAGCGGGAAAGAGCCTGTTTGTCATCGCGCCCTTTTTCCTCGACCCCACCGCTCTGACGGGATCCAGCGTGCTGCAAAGCGAAGTGCCGCAAGCCGGCATTAACACGCTGAGCTTCGGGATGTACCTGAACCCCTGGAATACAACCACATCCTTCTCAACATGGCAGACGAACTTCGAACAGGCCATTGGCCAGAAGATGGACTGGGCCACAACCAACGGCTACCACATGCTACTCACGGGGGACGATATCTTCCGGCGCATCGGCGGCGATGCCTGGTACACCCTGAACTGGCCCTCGGGGGAGGCGGCCGTTCAATATGCGACCCACCGACTGGCCGCGACAGGCGTAGGGATTGGCCTCGAAGGCATCGACGAAGCCAGTGCGATTTGGGGCGACCGGCCCGTCCCCAACGGTCACATCGGCGCGGCCTCTTATCTCTTCAACACAGTCGCCTGCCAGGCGGGCGCGTGTAGCGTGAACTGGCCGCAGAACCCTGTGCCCGGCGGCTGGCCTTTCGCTTTCGCGGGCACCGCGATTCAAACGCCGGTCGGCTCGCTCTATCAGGCGGCCAATGCAACGGCCACCGGCTTTACCTTTCAGGCAGCGACGCACGCCACGCAAACCTTCACCGCGGCGAACGCTCCGTCGCTCGAATACCTTTGGTTTGCGGGAGACTACTGCGGGCAATCTCAACCCTGCGTCCCCGAGGTGCCGAATAACGCGCTGCTGACCATGAGTAACTGGATACGTACGCAAACGCCAGCAGTCCCTCTCTCGTTCCCGTCGCTGGCGGACGAACCGGCTTCGGTAGACGGCAACTGGATGGGCCCGAACGGCATCAGCGACTACGCGTCGAACTACTTCACTTCCTTGAAAACCCGCACTACATATCCATGGACGGAAGGCATTCAGGAGATGAGCTCGTCCATGGAGAATGAGTTTCTCGCCCGCCAGCCGCTCTACATGCTGAACCGTCCCCAACTGATGCTGGTGAGCCTTGCGGGAGCGTCTTATACCAAGGAAGGCACGGGCACGTCCACTTACCAGCCGGGAATCGACCTACTGAGCGAGCCGGGCGTGAGCCCCGCCCACGTCAGCGCCATGATGATGCAAGCCGCGGCGCTCGGCGGCGCCGGGCTGCGTCTCTACTACTTCGAATCTCCGGCTGACCTGGCCGGCCGCGCGGCCGCGACAGTTGGATCGCAGCTACAAACCGGCGCCAATCCGGTGAATCTCCAAACCGCTCAGTGGCAAGCCATGGCTGCTGCCGCGAACTTACTGAACGGCACGCTCGGCCCTTATTTGCTGAGTCCGCGGATGAACTCGCCTGCTTACGGACGTAACATCACGACCGCCGCGCGCGACGCGGCGAGCGGCCAAATGCTCCTGATCGTCAACGGGAATGACTGGCCGCGGACCATACCCGTGGTGTTTGCGCCGTACAGCCTCGGCTACGGGGCGACGCGCTATTGGCTGCATACGTTGGGCGTGAGCACCACCGTATTGCCGGCGTCGCAAACAACCGACAGCGTGATTCTGGCTGCCGGCGAAAGCGTCGCCTACGTGTTTCCCCGCAGCAGATAGAAGAAGTAGGAACGTGCCGTCTGGCCATGCCAACTCCCTGTTTTGACCCTCTTTATAAGGGCGGAAGCCAGCCGAACGCCATCAGGAGTCACCCTCCGGTTTCCCGGCTGGGACTAGCACACCGGCGCTACTTGAGCCAGCCCCCTGCATTTTTGAATTGTGGATCAAAAATGAGGAGCAAGCAGAACTCAAACGGCACGCCCTTTGGACATCATAGCGTGCTCACCTTGCGGACTTGCGTTTCTTTCCACAGTTCGCGCGGCGGTACAAAGAAGATCTTCATCGCCACTACCGAAGACAGCACCAGCATGACGAAGGTGCGGATCGGGCTCGTCAGCCGCTTCAACGGGAAAGACGCCGGGATGAAGCGGTCCACCGCGGACAGTCCGTAGAACAAGGCTTGCAACATCACCGCCCAAAGCGCGAAGGGCGCAGGCAGGCCGCAACTGGAGACCGCCACCAACAAGAGAAGCCAGGGCATGGCCGGCCGCCCATATTTCGCGGAGAGGAAATGGAACCGCATGCGGTTTTTTGAAGTCAGCATCTGCGGATAAGCCTTCAGAATTTGAAACAGGCCGGCCTGGGTGCGCACCTTGCGCTGGAACTCGGAATCGAGACTCGTGGGGTAATCAAAAGCTTTTGCGGAATCTTCCAGCACCAGCCGGTACCCCTTGAAAAAAGCCGCCAGCGGCAGATACACGTCATCCAGCAGGGTGTCTTCCGGAATCGCAACCGCCAGAGCGCGGCGCATCGCATAGAACGGGCCGTTGGCGCCGAAAGTGGAGTCCAGCGTGCTCATATGCTTGCGTATCCACACTTCGTAATTCCAGTAGAGCCGCGTATCCGTTTCTTCATCGGTCTGGCCCTGAAGGATCGAAAGTTCGCCACTCGCGACGCCCACCTCGGGGTCGCCAAAGCACCCCACCAACCTGCGGACGCTCTCCACGGCAAGCCGCTGCCGCACATCCGTCAAAATCAGAATTTCGTTCGTCGCTTTGGAGATACCCAGATTCAAGGCCGCTGCTTTGCCGCCTCGCAGCACCGGCCAAAGTTCGACACCGCGATCGGCGAACCCGGCGGCAATCGAATCCGTGGCGTCGTCCGATCCATCGCTCACCACGAGAATCTCGATCAGCTCCTTGGGATAGTCGAGAGCCAGAATCGAGTTCAGCTTGTCGGCGATGAACTTCTCGCCATTTCGAACGGCGATCACGATGGACACGGTGCGTAGCTCTTCATCGCGGGTGAAGGGCCGTCCGAACTTTCGGGTGAGGATCGCGAGCACCAGCGGGTAGCCCACGACGACGTAGACCAGCAGCACCGCGCTCATCAGGAAAACGGCTGTCGAGAGAATCGTCATCCTGCGCGGGATGCCTCGAGAATCTGTTCAAAACGCTCCGTCACCGATTCCCACGAGAACCGCGACGCGACAAGTTCCCGCGCGGCATCCGCCATAGCGCTCCTATCGGCGGCGTCGCCGAGCAGCTGTAGAACGTTGCGCGCGAAACCCTGGGCATCGTCCGCGAGCCGGATATCGCGTCCATCCGTGACCGCCAGGCCTTCGGCGCCCACGCGCGTCGAGACCACCGGAACCCCGGCCGCCATCGCCTCGTAAATCTTGAGCCGCGTACCACCCCCGATTCGCAGCGGGACGATCGATACCGAAGCGCCCCAAAGATACGGGCGTACATCCGGAACAGTACCGGTGACATGGACTTCGGACAGGCCGCGGATCTCGGGAGAGGGGTTGCGGCCGGCGAAGGTGATCGTGGTTGTGGGGCGTGCCGAGCGGATCAGAGGAAACACTTCCTGCATGAACCATATCGCACCGTCGATATTGGGAAGCCAGTCCATCGCGCCGACGAAGACCAGATCCGACGCGGGAAGCGGATTTGACGGCCGCTCGAAGTAGTCGATGTCCACGCCGGTCGGAACATCGTCAATGCGCCTCGCGCCCAGTTCCCGCACCATCGTTTCGGTATCGGCCGGAGATACGGAGACTACGCGGCGGACCACCTGGCAGACAGAACGCTCATACCGCTCCATGCGGCGCGCCTGCGCCCCGAAGTAGACCCGCCGAGGGAATGACGCCGCGTGTTCCGCATGGCGCTTCCAGATCATCGATTCCACATTGTGCTGAAAGAGCACGCATGTGGAAAGGTCGTCGAAGTTGGGCGTGATTGATAGAAAATCGGCGACCACCGCGTCGTAGTGTTCCCCCGCGATCAGCACGGCGATCTGGCGGCGCATGGCGGTGGAACGGTATCGGGCAACGGCGAGCGGCAGTGGCGAGACCAGGTTGGCGGCCAGTTGCGCGAAGAACCGGGGCGAGCTGCGCGGCGCGATGGGCCGGTTCACCGGGAAACTTCGCGCGCTGTATTCCGAGGCGCGTTCGCGCCCTTCCGGGGTGGCCGGATCGTCATAGGCGACGTAGTGCAATTCGTGCCGCCGGCTGAGGCGCTTCAACATCTCCAGGGTGCGGATCTGGCCGCCACGATTGGTGGGATGCAGGAAGTCGGTCTTGGCCCACAGGATCTTCATGCGGTGGGAAGCGGAACCGGAGCGCTTTCTCCCTGTTCCGGCATCCACTTCTGGCGCTTGCCGTAAAGGAAAATATCGCCCCACCACTGGAGATTGAGCAGGTTCCAGATGCGATCGGTAGCGTCCTCGACGCCGCTGCGATGCCGCGTGAGCAGATCGCGCGTGAATTCGAGACTGAGCTCCTGCGCGATCAACCCATCCGGTTCCAGAAGGAAATCATAGAGCGGCGCTGACTCGGGCTCCCGCAGCCACGCTTTCAGAGGCGTCGGGAACCCCATCTTCTTCCGGTGAATGATATCGTCTGGAAGCAGATCCGCCACGGCCTCCTTCAACACGTGCTTGGCGGATGAACCCTGGAGTTTCAGAGAGGCCGGTATGGTGCCCGCGAACTCGACAAACTCATGATCGAGGAACGGGACGCGGCTCTCGATGGAGGCGGCCATACTCATCTGGTCCTGTTTCATCAGCAGCTCAATCAGATAGGTCTTCTTATCGGCGTAAAGCATCTGCTCGAGCGGACCGAGCGCGTCCGCTTCGTCGAAGTAGCGGCGGTAATTCGCATAGGGATTTGAGGAAACCCCAGGCAACAGAGAGGCTTGCTCCTCGCGTGAAAAAGCTCCGTAGAAATTGGCGAGGTATAGCGATTCCAGATCCGGCAAGCGTCCCAGCACGGTGTGATTCAGCTTGCGTCGCAGATCCGCCGAGAGGAAGCTCGATGTGGCGATCCGGTGCCGGATGGCGCGCCGCAAAGCATCGGGGAACCGGCCGTAGAAGGCCTGCGCCCGCAGGTTGAGCAGTTGGTAACGATAGCGGCCATAGCCCGCAAAGCACTCGTCGCTGCCCTCGCCGGTGAGGACCACCTTGACGTGCTCAGCGGCAAGGCGCGATACGAAGTAAAGTGAAACGCTGGAAGGCCAGGCGATGGGCTCGTCTTCGTGCCAGATGAGATTGGGCAGAGCCGAAAAGAATTCGGCGCGGCCTACGCGAACTTCGTGATGGTCGGTGCCCAGCTGATTCGCAACCGTGCGGGCCCATCCTAATTCCGAATAGCGCTCCTCCGCGTAGCCTACCGAAAAGGTCCTGGCGGGACGGTCGATCTTGCGCTGCATGATGGCGGCGATGGCCGACGAATCGAGCCCGCCGGAGAGGAACATGCCAAGGGGCACGTCGCTCATCAGGTGCGACTCCACCACTTCATCCAGGCGCGCGCGGGTCTCGCGGATCCAGTCCATGTCGCTTTGTTTACGCGCCGAAGGAGTGACGGGAAGGTTCCAATACTGGCGGATTTCGGGCTCAAAGCGCTCGGCCGAGATGCGCAGAAAGTGCCCCGGCATCAGCTTGCGAATGCCGCGGAACAGCGTCTGTTCTCCGCTGCCATAGCCGAATGCGAGATACTCCGGAAGCACCTCCGTCTCGATGCGGCTTGAGACCGCGGGGTGTTCCAGAATCGCTTTGATTTCCGAGGCGAACAGAAAGATGTTGGAATCGCTGTAGTAGTAGAAGGGCTTAATGCCCAGGCGGTCGCGGGCGCAGAAGAGTTCCTTGCGACCACGGTCCCAGATGGCGAAGGCGAACATCCCGCGAAGTTGGTTTAGCGCGTCCGGGCCGTATTGCTCGTAGGCGTGAACAATGGTTTCGGTATCGCAGTGCGACCTGTAGACGTGGCCTTCGCTGAGGAGCGCAACGTCCAGGCTCCGGTGGTTGTAGATCTCGCCGTTGTAGACGATGGCCAGGCGATCGTCCTCATTGAACATGGGTTGGCGGCCGCCGGCGACATCGATGATGCTGAGGCGGCGATGGCCGAGCGAGCAGAACGTGTCTTCAAAAAAACCATCATCGTCGGGACCGCGATGCCGGATGGCGCCGGTCATCTGACGGATCAGCGCCGGCGGCTGTGGCGCGCGGCGCGAGAAGATGCCGGCGATGCCGCACATCTAGCGGAAGCCTCGAGCAGTTGCCGGCAGGCTGAATGCCTGCCCCACCTCAGACCGCATCTGGCTGCGGGTAAATCGGTAGAGGGCCGTAACAAGAGCGGCCAGCATGGGGAACTGATAGAGGTACGCCCCTGGGCTGAAGAGCATGCAAATGACGAAGCCGACATAGGAGTAGAGCAGGGCTTCGGAGACTTCGCTGGCGATGGCGAGGTCTTTGCGGCTGCGCGTGAATTTGGATATTTTGAATACCGCACGCATGCAGAAGACCACGGCGGCGGTATAAAAAATGGCTCCTGGAATGCCGGTTTCGGCTAAGACCAGGAAGAGGAAACTATGCACGGGATGCCACATCGCAGCTTGCCCGTGAGTACTGGAAAGAGTGGCGGAGGCGGGCTCGAACTGGCCCATGCCGACACCGAATATGGGATTCTGAGCCGATAGAACAAGGGCGTGGACGATCAACTCCATGCGGGTTTCCTGCGATTCGGCGGCACTCAATGAGACGTCCGACATGTTCTTTCCGCTGGTTCCGGTGAGAATGGTCCCATAGCGGTCGCGAAGATCCTGGTTGAGCAGCAACGGAGTGGCGGCCAGCAGGATGGCGCCAAGCACAATCATCCCCATCCGCCTCTGTCCGGAGGAGCGGAAGAACAACATGATCCCCATGCCCACGAGCGCGATCAAGCCAGCTCGGGAACCGGTACGCAGCACGACGTAAAGCAGCACGGGAACCACGCCGCCGGCGAGCAGACGGATGACCATGGCGCGGTGCTTATCGAGGGCCAGGTAGAGGATGAAGGGAAGCCCCAGGATGAGCTGCATGGCGAGGTCGTTTGAATTCGCGAGCATGCCGGTATCGAAGGAGAGCCGGTCGTCCGCTTCCGCGGCGATTCCCATCTTGAACGAGAGGAAAACGATGACGGCGGTGGCCAGCGCGACGCAAGTGAAAGCTTTGCGGAGCTGTCCAAAAGAGACGATCAGCGAGACCACGATGATGTAGGTGAGATACGACTTCAGCCACGTATCCATCAGATTGTGGAAACTGCCTCCGCGCCAGGAACTGAACGGCAGCTCGAAGACAGCCCAGGCGCTGAATGCCGCCAGAGCGATGCCGATCCTGGTGTCGAACGCGTAGGGGAAGGTCATGCCCAGCACGGCAGCGACGGCGGCCAATGCGGCCGCGATGAAGGCTAAGTGAAACCTCTGTTGAGGGTCGATGAACTCCACCACCCGGCTCATGAGGAAGAAGAGATAGATCTGCAGAATGAAGAAGCCAACATTACGGAAAGCGTTCTCGGAGGAGGGCGCTGCGACGAGAGGACTCTGCGGTCCTGCCGCGCTCGGCCGTAATGAGGCATTCTGCGGGGAAGCGGTAGATATCACTCTGGCTGGCCCGCCGGATCGTCCGGCCTGAAAAACAATGCTGATTGAGAATAGCATTTTCCCGGGGCGTTCAGCCGGATGGGGGCCACTAGCGAGCCTGGGTCTGTTCGGCGGCCTTGTTGGGCTCCGGCTATCCTGTCACAAAATCCGCGTTGTCCACATCCGGGATAGCCAGGATAGGGATGGCATCTCGACTCTGGAAGCCGTGAACGATTCGCTTCCACTCGACTTTTGACCTTTGGAAATTGACTAGAAGGCAGACGGTGAGGCCGGAGGCCTTGAGGTAGTTCAGGCATTGCGCGGTGTTTTCATTGGAGAGCCGTTCCGCGCATTTCAACTCGACCAGAAGGACGTCTTCGACGAGGAGATCGGCGAAATATTCTCCGACGCTGAGACCTTTGTAGGTCACGGCTACGGAAGCCTGCGATGAAGCTCGAATGCCGAGGAGACCAAGCTCCCTCAGCAAGGCTCGTTCGTAGACTTTCTCAAGAAAGCCGGCGCCGAGCGTGTTGGAGACTTCAAATACAGCGCCCAGCACGCGCTCCGTTAGCGAGTCGAAAGCTGCAAGGTCCATCGCTAAGTGAGTGTTTGACTCGGCGCATGCTTCTCAAGAGAAGTATTTAGCCGCCGATTCACGCGGGAAAGAAACAAAGCAATGGCACGAAGGAGACTCAGGACTAGAAGGTGATCCAAGAATGTGCTCAGCGGCGGCATGTTGGACGCGCTCTGTCAGTTGGTCGAAGGTATTGAGCCGCCGATTCACGCCGATAAACGCGGATAAAAGACAAGGCAATGGTGCGGAGAGGGCTCCGGGGCCAGAATGTGATCCAAGAATCTGTTGTGCGGCGGCACGTTGGACGCGCT
>Ga0182030_10017719_pt1 | contig 13717 bp, 10 predicted proteins | sample 812S3MmetaG_FD_121299 | JGI IMG/M metagenome (GOLD analysis project Ga0182030, IMG submission 121299) | Permafrost microbial communities from Stordalen Mire, Sweden - 812S3M metaG (Illumina Assembly) | ecosystem: Environmental > Terrestrial > Soil > Wetlands > Permafrost | place: Sweden... | reverse complement strand
TTTTTTTTGTGGTTTTGGTGGGGGTTTTTGTTGTTGTTTGTCCCCTCTGGTCCTTTTTTTTTTTTTTTTTTTTTTTTTTTTTTTTTGTTTTTCACCTCATCTTTTTATGTCAATGTGGCGTTTGCACATGGAAATTTTTACGCCATTACTTATTATCATATTCTAACGACCTCGATCCGACAAATCACAAGCATGCTTGAAAACTGACGAGCGTTTTGCTTTTGCATCCAGACGCCTATCTCCACTTCCACTAAGCGGTTCCAATTGATCTTTCTGATAGGCTGTCCCTCACCTCGGTATCGTGTTCGTTGCGGCTAAGTAGCATGGCGCAAGGTGCTCAGTTTTCAGCCCGAGATCACCTCGGACTGCATGTGGTGTGCTGTCTAAGACACACCGCTACAAGTGTTCAGAGCAAGAAGCCTCAAGCAAGTATGATTCCTCGAGGAAGGGAAACTTCGTCATACTTCGGAATTTGGTGTAGGGCCGGCATCAAGTAAATGCCATGATCATGATATGGCAATCATGCTACACTGCATCGAACACAGTGTTCGCCAAAAAGATCCTCAACCAGCATTTGGCTGGCAAATCACGTCACATAGGATACGCGCTATCGAAATTGGCACGCCACAATTGCTTTGGCCACGAGGATTGATCTCCCGTGATTGGATGAACAGTTTGATGAGCCGTTGAGATAATATCCTTGAGTGGGCTTAGATCAAAAACTGAAAATCTGCAGCAGATCGAAACCGCTGGTATCCAATTCGATTCGGGAAAATGCTTTCACGCTCAGATTTGCTTATTCGTGGGGGCAGAGACCCTAATCGATCTGCTATGATAGCATTTTAACCATGAAATGACCCTACCGGAGGAATGTCTAGGTTTCCCCAACCGAGTGACACCATCCAACTGAAAGAGTCTCACCATGGCGACCCTAAATGCCCTTCTAAATCCCAACATACGGAAAATTCCCATCTGTCGGGAAGATTCAGGTCAGATTTCCTCATCATTGGACAATTTGGTATGCTTTCTTCAAGCTACCCCTGCCAATGCATACGCCGCGAATCCGTGGTCTCGGAATGCGTAATCTGATCAGATCTTGTATTACACGAACACGAACACCCCGCCGTTAAGCTAACGATTCACAATAGACAACCTCGAAGCGTACATTGTGTATCTCCTTATCTAATCGAACGGGATCTACCTTGTACTTGACTCGTGTCACCTTCTCCGTCCATCTTGATTGTTGCAATACATTTATTGATCACCAACCGATATCGGCTTTTCCCGTTCAATATTTTCGATGACTTTTGCTTCTGGTCGCTCATTTCTCAAAAGGAAGAACAACTGAATCATCTCTTACTGAGCGCAAATATATAAGGAAAGGACCCAAACTGCAATGCGCGCAAGGCCACCGCAAAAACTAGAGATCCAAAGCGCTAGATACAAACAGGAACTCTTTAAGTCGTTCGTGTTTTTATATCTATGGATCTGCAGCGGGTCACGAGGGCGGACCCCTCTGCTTTGACTCCTTCGTTGCGCGAACATACACAATATCCATGCTCAGACCCCTTTGTTGCACCACCATCCCTTCGTCATTTCGCTGTCAGCTAAGTTGAGATCTTCTGACATGTGCAGATATCTACTCATTTCAGCTTTCCAATATTCATGCAGAGCTCATCAGCCGTGTGCATTCACAGGCCTTTTCCACATTTGCTTGACTCATTATTCTGTTAGCTCAGATGGGAGCATCTATCAATGCAAGACTACAGCCCGATACTAGTTTGAGACCCGGTTGTTGAGAAATGAGACATCAAAGACAGTTATCGAGTCCTGAACATGAGTGCCCAAGTAGCTGCACTTGTTTCCTTTCACTGAAACAACTCTCCCTCTCCTAATTCTAAACGACGATGGACGACCGGGCGACCGGACGACCGGACGACCTCCGCACAAAACTCTATAGCATATTTAATAGACACCTCGTTCCTCATTCATTCGGTTTCAGGCCTCGTGTCCCTCCTATCTACTAGTACCCTCCTCACGAAAGTCGCACTAACTTCTGTTACCCCCTTTCACGTATAGGTACCCAATCATTTCCAACTCAACAGATCTTGAAAATTCCATCCCCTCATGTCGTCAGCCCGCATTCGAGACCATTCATGAACTTGCACGTCCATAGTGGCATAATCTTCCCACGGCGAACCCCGAACTAGCTTTGCGAGTTGCTACATCGCATGGTCAAGCTTTCCCTTACGGCAGGAGAACAGTCGCTGGGGTATCGCATCTCCAAGACACATGGATCAAGAACCAAGCACTCCTTTTACCATCTACCGGAAAAGGCTCTCTTATGCCGCCCAATTATTCCTCCAACCCAGTTTCCAACTCAGCCTCTAGGAACCCCCCCCTCCCCCCGGGCCCCTGAAAAAAAAAAAAACCTCGGTGTTATTTTCTACAGCATCTCTCCACCCCTCTCCCACCTTTCCCATCACTAGAAGGCCGTCCATCCACCCAAGAGATTCTTCTCAAGATTTCCACATATAGCCGTTGACATTGTATATTCCTATATATAGCGCCCCGCTTTTAAACAGGCCACATTTGCGGCCGCGCTATGCAAAGCGCAGCGAGCGTAGCGTAGATAGGTTGAAAAAAAAAAAAAAATTGCCACCACCATGGATGATTTCGCCATCGTTGATGCAAGGGCCGAACTTATCTGCCTCTACTGTAACCCTATGCAATGCATGGTTGGGGGTTCTCCGGATCTCCATCCCCGCCACTCTTAGACCTGCCCTCGAGAACGGAGGAGTCGATCATTGCTTTATACGGCTTAAGAAACTATTCGAAACAAAATCTGCCGCGTATATGCCTCTTTTGTCCTATAATGCTCTTAATTCATTAAGTTGGCTTGGCTATTATACTCTTTCTTTCACTTTTATTATCTTCCTCATCTCACTCTTAACTCTTAGCTGATATTGCATAAGCCTGTTAGCAGGAGACCTCAGCCGCAACATTATATTCACATCTCTTTTGCTGTGACGCATAACTCCTATAATATCTATCTCTAAATCATGGATCTCAAACTACTAGCACACTTCCCAAACTCCAATACAGTCACAGAACTGCATATTTTCGTCATCAGTCATCAGCTTACAATATCTTACAAACCCTTGCCTTACAACGTCATCCTGCTTACTTCCAACTACCGCTATCCAACTACCGCTATCACAACGAGATTAAGAACTATCACGGAAACGAATATCTGATACTCTAAAATTGCAACGCTATGTATGTTACTCCAGTGCCTGCCAGAAGCCCAACAAAAGCATCCATCCAAGAAGAATCCATTCTCTCAAACGCCATCAACGCATTCTTGTTCCAGCGTCGCCCTGGGGTATCCCTTTATCTGTCTGGAACTATCTCATCTGCAAAACTGGTTTCTGCGTTCTTCTAGATCCATCACTAAATCACTCCTCATCAATGCTTCGTTCATATCATAAGCTAATACGTAATGCCTTTCCAATTTCTCTGCAGCCCAATAACTATGCTGTGTCCATACACTTGATCCTCCTATCAATAGGTAACGTTGAGGAGGAAGAGCTCATCAGGTCATCAAACCAGGGTTCATAGGATCATGAAAGAAACAGTAATCAACTCCGCCAGGAATTAAAAACTATCCCTCCTCCGCTTGCCCCCTAGCTTTCCACCGAACTCACCCCTCCTCCTCAACTCCCACCGTCATAAGACATGCTTCTCTACCTTGACCAACAGCAACCCTGGAGTCGCAACACCCTTCGCATCCAACAGCCGCACGAACCTGTATCCTTGCTGCAGGCGATCGAGTCGTATGCATGCCCATGCGGCTAAGGAATCCTTGGCGTAGTGCGCGTCTTCGACTTTGAATCTACAAGAACAAGGATAGTTAGTAACAGCGAATAGGAGGATGTGGGGCTGTCATTCGGGTTTGGCGATCTCGGGGAATTTGAAAGGGGACGGTAGGACAGAGCGTGCATAAGAGAAGCGGCTCGCCGGCATCACCGGGCCGGTCATCGCGAGAACGGAATGAAACTTAATAAACGAATATATCAATGCAAGTGACTGTCCGACGGCTAGCCAGCGAATTTGAGCTTGACTCCGATACGATGCACCGGAAGGGGAATGTCCGTCGCCCGGCTGTGCCGCACACTGCACACCGCCCCTAGACCCAGGGATCTGGTTGAGAGACGGTGCATTAACGCACGATCTGCCGTCCCGGTCTGCTGTGCTACAACACAATTGTGTCCCCCGGGGATTTTAACATGTTGGGAGACGATAATTATGCAGACCCCAAAATCACATGAAGGAGTGGGGGTTACGCGACGTGCGAGAGAAGAGGGGGAAGGTAACATACCGAATAAAACTCAACTCCTCCAAGATCCCTTCCACTCGTGGAAACTCGAGCACTACACCCTCATCCCCGAAATCTGGGTGGTCACCTTTGCTATACACGGTCATTTGTTTCCATTTTCCATTTTTCTTCTGTTCTTTTACTACTCCCACGATAGGTTCGTTCGTTTTGTGCTCTTCAGGCTTCTCGACATGAAGTTCGCATTTAACATAGGGGTGGAAGCTTTTCTCTGTTGCTCCTGGCGGAAGCGGAATATGTTGACCTGCAAATATTGTGACCTTCAATTCAACCGCCTTGAAGGGTATGGGCTCTCGTGAATCACTTCGGTAACCGGGAGGTTTGAGGACCCATCCGTGTTCGCCTGCAAACATGCCTTCGTTCAGCATTACTCCTTCATCAAGGTTCTGCCAATTCAGTGCTACCATTTGGACACCTTTGCGCCAGAACACCGAAGGATCGAGATTTGACGAATCGATTCGGAAACCAGCGGGGTAGGCGCGCATAAAATAGTCGCGGTTGTGGGCGAACATTTCAGTTCGCTTTTTTTCATGCAACTCCATGATCTGGTTTTCTCCAATGGAGAAGATGTGTGATGGCTTTTTGGCAGACTCCCTATCGAAACCGGCAAAGTGTTCGCTGTGGGTGTATATTCCTAAATTGCTGAGGGATTCGCAGATCTTGGCTTTCTTCTTGGTGGCACGTTCGTCTTCGGAGGCGGAACCACAAGAATCACCGTCTTGTCGAGAGATAACAGGGGCGAGAGAATTGTTGCTTTGTCGCGGCTCCAGACTTTGGGGGGTTTGTCTAATCTGACTTGACGCTTTCTTTACCTTGATCAATATCTTGTTCAAAAGCTCATCGAGTCTCGGAACCCGCTCCGCTGGGTCGCAGGTCTCGTGTGCCTGATCGATAAGCAGACCCGCCCACTCCTCCTTCATAATGTTGACCATCACTTCCTGTTGTTCCAAACCCGCATGTACTTCCAAACTAACGATTATTGGGAGATTGCTGGTCAGAAAAGCTGTCTCGCGGATGGTTTTGCAGACATCCCTGAACCCTACTGGTGCTGTGAGCGTCCATCCATGCAGAACCAGAGGTTCGCCATTTCTTATGGACTTGATTGACGGGGGCCGGTCTATGGAATTTCCCACTGCTAACGCTTCAGTCGATCTGCCTCGCTCGTCTGTAGCTAGCAGGCTAATGCCCAATCCCGTGCCACTTGATATTTTGCTTTTCGCATGCTTGTATTTCGCCTCTGCCTTCTCAACCGCTTCAGCCGCGAAGCTGGATAGCGTGCTGCCGGATATGTGTCGCTTGTGCTCAGGCTTCGGCGATACGGGGGCGGTGGGATCCTCTACGACTCTAGAAGTTGCATTGGAGTCGTCTCCGTTGTGTACATCAATCTCGATGCATCGACATCCACGAATCAGAACCTGGTGCCCATTAGCATTGAAGCATATCATCTGCTTGTATTCCGCTTACATTCTTGTACGCGTCCGTTGTGCTTTTGGAGGATAATTGGTTTCCTGAGAGATATGTGTTGTGGCTACTACTGATGAAGTAGTTGCTGATAGGTCTGGATAAATCCTTCTCCTCTGGCTTGAGCTCCTTGATCGCTTCGAATCCAAGATTGTAGTAGACGAATTCTAAGAACTCCTCAAACTTATATCCATCTGTATGCGTGCCCTCTATCACCTGTCCCTGCACTTCCCCGAGCCATGACACAAATTTCTCTTGTGAGAGCAAATAGTCCTTCCCGCGTAAAGAGTCGTACACTCGTTTGAGATGTCCCTGAATGGCATGGGAAAGGTAGAGTTGGTGGGCCGAAACTTCTGATTGAGCATCTCCTCCACCAGCTTGTATCAACGGGTGCAAATGTGCTCCATGGTGAGTTGGGGAGAGCATAGTGGACATGGCCACAAGTTTGTGAAGAGAGAATTGTTTTCCGGAGGGAGTGAGGAGGGGCATCGTGATTAAGGCGGAATCGAAGGACTATGCAGACTCATCAGCGACTGGGGATGACAAACAAAGCCATAACAGTAAATTGTGCCAGCTCAGCCCTGCTCGTTTGCCTGATTCTTGACCCAAGTTCGCATGCTTACATCCCGAGCCTCGTGCTGACTATTGCAAGTAAGATCAACGCCGACGTACCTTGGCAGATATCCAGAGTCCGAAATCATGAGGAGTACATGCCGGTCCTGCTCTGTAACATATGTTCTATCATCTAGGGAATTTAAAGCGTGTCCAGGGGAGTTTTTTGATGTGGTGCGCACAAGGCTTTCAGCTGCTTGGCTAAAGGCTGACAAAGACGACAAGGCTTTGTTCCGGACTGCAATTCCTTCGGCGGATACAGGGCATTCCTAGATTCGAGATCAAGAGGGATATGGAGCAGATTGAAAAAAAACAAAGTCCCTATAAGAAAGCAATTATCAACAAAAGGGGGAAGATATAATTGTTGTTAATGCTCCCTTTCCAACACGGGCCGTTCCTGAGCGGAGAAGCCGGTGTTTACCCGTCCAAGTTTAGAACTACTAGTACGAGTATATTTAGAGTGAAGCTTTACATCACCAACATTCTTTTCTCTCTCTACTAACAACAACCTCGTCACCAACATCATAGTATCGCAAGAATCATGTCTGCGACGCTCAATCCCGAGGCACAAGTACGATCGTGGGGTTTCTCACACGTATTTGAATGGACTGACGGGCCGTAAGTGTTCTACCAATAAGCATAGCCTCGCCGAACAGTAGGGCTGACAGCTTTGCCCCCAGAAATGCCCATTACAGTCCGCACTCCCATCGAGGCCTTACCACCCACTTGATACTAAAAGGCCAATTGACCATTACATATCCGAAAGAAAAAGACGCTGTGAAGACGACGTATGGTGTAGGTGATAGGGTCGACGTTGATGCAGGGAGAATGCATGAAGTCTGGATGGGTGACGAAGGTTGTACATACGTTATTGGCGAATAAAAGTCCTATGTGATTGCATTTCGCTTGCACAAAGATCCTCGTCTCATGGACTCTCGAATAATGCGGCGTTCAAGGTTTCGGATCACGATCCACAGGCGGCTGCTTACCCACAGCGCGGGGTGGGTTCATGGAGTGACGGAATTTACGGGGTTAAGCTCCTCACAACTCAGTATACGAGCAATCTAAAGGACTCGAACTTCACATCCCCTGGGAACTCACTACTCGAAATTAGAACGCCTTGCCAAAGCTTCACAGCACCTTCGAAATGGCTCCATTATTCCCTCCTGTTGTTCAGCACATAACAACCAACGACGAAAATGGAACATCGTTTTTCTACAATGCAGCCGCCCCATCAACACGAGATCGTGGGGCGGGTAAGATGACCTTCCTCTACTCTACGCCGCCGTCTTTTACCATGGACTCCAACGCGGACCTCAGCCACTACCTAGCCGCAGCTTCCAAGGATCCACTACCCTCGTTTCCTGCCGCTGGAAGCAGTGTCGTCGCAATGCTTGACTTAGCTCCCAATACCAGGGACGGCGAGACCTTTATGCATCGTACAAAGACCCTTGATTACATATTCATGATGGAGGGGGAACTAGAATTGGAGTTAGATGGAGGAGAGAAGAGGATCGTTAAAAAGGGCGAGTTCATTGTTCAGCGAGCTTGTTGGCACAAGTTTAGAAACTTGACAAGTGAGCCTGCGAGAATGGCTGTTGTCGTACTTGGATCTGAAGGGGCTGTGGAAGGAGGGATAGAGCGGCTTGAAGCTAAATAATCCCTGTGGGGCTACCGAACTTTGGATCGTCCCCCGGCTCAGGCTAGTTCCCGTCAATGATCAGCACTTGGATCGCGAGAGAATAGTTGTCGAGTGTCAATATTATGTTCGCAGATTTACAGGAGATGGACTTTACCTTTATATTCCCGCCGCCACCCAATCTCCAAGTTTCTCCTTTTCTTTCGCTTCCGCGGACTGTCAATCATTCAGAGCGAAAGGCGATAACCAGAGAAATAGATGAGTGTGAAGTCAAAACCAAACCAAAGGGTAACAGTGTTCAGCCTCCTGGCATTCTAGTTGGCCGCCTTCTCCTTCACAATTAAAGACAAGTCACGAATATCTTATCAATCTCAATTGGGTTTGCTTAATTGGTCTCAACACGCCCTGCTAGCTCTCCGCTCTGTGTGCTGCCAATGGAAATCAACCCTTAAGTCTCCCCTATAGTCCCTTTATCGCGGTTAGTTTAACGTTCTCGAAACCATTTCCCGTTCCCTAGCCAAGCGAAGTTGTCTCTGGTACACTTTCTTCCACCAATGGGTCATTTTTTCGTCCAATCTTTTATCCAATCCGCCATATCGTAGGCCTCGACATCTTCCCGAGTGCCATGTACCCATTCATTTCCGCCCCAAACCGCAGGTATTATTGGGAATACCTTAAAAGCTTCCTCTTTCTCTCCCACACCAGTATTCAACCCGGTTACCTCGCATGTATCCTTGCCAATATGAGGAAGTTGACTCGTGCCGCACACTAGATTTGGAAGTTCGAAAGAAGAGTCTGGGCATTCCATGCATTGAACATTGGCAATGCGGTAGTTATTGCCGGAGATTTGGCCGGTCCACACTTTGATGCCCCACTTCTGATTTTGTGCATGAGTTCCGTCGTTCCTTACAGCAGAATACTTGGACGCTTCTGTGAATGGACTAAGGTGGCACAGCCGCCGCAAAACCATAACTTAAAAGTCTTGTAAACAGCCATCGCAGATCATCACCATAGGTATTCTAGAACAGTGGATCAGCATCGATCGCCGCTCGCCCTCAGTGTGGTCTTTTCGTTTGCGACCTTCCTTCCCTGGAAAGCCCCCGTCGTCTAATGTGGTATTACTGTCGTCTCGCTGGCAAAGAAGACTTAGTGTTGTGGATTTGTTTGGGTAGGTTTGATCTGACAACTTTTGAGATTCAGGTACCAGAGTCTATTTCGAAACCTTTTGGCCTCGAAATCACTCGCATCCATCCTTGTGCAGCTACTATCAGGATCAACCTTCCTCTCTCGGCAATCTCTATTCACCTGACGGCTATGACGACTCCACCAAGCCTCAAATTCAAGGGTCAAAAACCTGGAATTCATAGAGCACTTTCCCAACCGAGACAGATGCAATATAGAGCCCTGCAAATACGTCGGGGCAGTAATAGACGACGACAACGGGACGATAAGGTTACCTCGAGACCGATAAGAATCTATTTCAAACCTTGATTATAGTACGATTGCCCCCCAGCTCTCGGTGATCAACATGAATGCCGTCCAAGATATGTTTAGCACCTTCCCTTGTTGGCTATCTTAAATGGTGCGATATAGATTAATCCTCGTTCTCATTCGTCTATTCTGCACGTTTGTCCATGCTTGATGGCGCACACTAGATCGTGTGGCTTCGTAAGTGGTTGGGGCACGATGTGGTGAGCACGGATCGGCAGTAGTTGTCGTGGGGGATGCAGGGGTCATCTCCAAACGTTCCATCGAACCCCTGTGACCACTGCCGAAGTAAGTGGAGGATCTTCGATAAGGTCTTATCAATCACGCGCATGACTGGATATCAACGCCTGTAAGTAATTTATGTCAGATCTTAACGTCTCGTTTTATCATAACAAATGTGTGGGATTTATCGCTTTACAACTATACTAGAGTTGAATGTTTAGCCTCAACACTTGTAGGAGAAAGGGTGCAGAAAGTGGCATATATAGTGAAATGTACAAAGTGACAAGCTATGAGAAAGTCAAAGTAGAAAAAGGCGGGTTCACCCAACCTTCCTTCTTGGAAAATTTTGGGAAGGGAAGTTCGCCACGGAGCCATGCCCTGTAAGTCTCATGCATACCTATAGTCGCAACGGATGCATATATCACAATAGGAAGGAGTTTTATTCGCATACTAGATATGGGGCATCCGATTAGAGGATTGAGATGGGGTAGTGACAAGCATTCGCCCTGAATGCCAAGTATAAGCCAAGTATAAAGCCAAGCAACTTTCCGCACTTGTTGAAGTAGCCACGCCAGCCACTATTCTCCCTACCATCTTCTCCAACGAGCTACCTTGACAAGTACCAAGCAGCGCCGCGAAGCAATCTCTCCTCCACTCAACATGAAGTTCTCCAACGCTGTCTTGAGCAACTTGCTCTTCGCTTCCGCTACCCTAGCGCGACCATCTTCATCTGAAAGATATGCCCAGCGCGTAGCTCGCCGCGCCGCCAGCCGATCCAGCGGCGTTCTCATCAAAGACGAGGCCTTCACCGCCGCCAACACTAACGAAACCTCGCACGTCGAATACAGCAGCAACTGGTCCGGCTCCGTCATCGAGTCTCCTCCATCTGGCGAAACTTGGAAATCAGTCACGGGTCAATTTACCGTCCCTACTCCCTCCGGCTCCAGCGGTAGTTCTGCCTCCGCTTGGGTCGGCATCGATGGCGATACTTGCGACACCGCTATCCTTCAAACCGGTGTTGATTTCAACACCGGTGCTGGTTACGATGCTTGGTATGAGTGGTACCCTGACTATGCGTACGATTTCAGCGGGATCTCCATCTCGGCTGGAGATGTCATCAAGACGACTGTCACGGCCAGCAGCACCAAGGCAGGCACGGCCGTCATTGAGAACGTGACGACTGGTAAGACGGTCACGAAGTCTCTCACTTCCTCCAGTGCCTTGTGCCTCGAGAATGCCGAGTGGATTGTTGAGGATTTCGAGGAGAATGGAGGTTTAGTCCCCTTGGCGGATTTCGGGACTATTGTCTACAGTGATGCGGTTGCTACCACTAACACTGGTGCCACCGAGGGTCCTAGCTCGGGAATTATCATTGATATTGAGCAGAATGGCAAGGTTTTGACTTCGGTTTCTACCAGTTCTTCGTCGGTTACCATTAAGTATGTTTAAGTGGTTAGTGCTGTTGGAGGTAGATGGAGTGGAATCAGTGGCTGGGGGAGTAATCGTGGAGACGTCCGTCGATTGCTGAGTGCAAGTAATGTTCAAGCACTTATTTCTTTGGACGCAATGTAGATACTTGACTTATATATACGAATCTGATACCTTAATCCCAAATTAGTGGTATTTTGTGCAAAGCGCTTCTCCCATGTGCGCCTCCGCACCTAGCAAATGTTGCTCTCACGTGCCCAATTGACACAACATACATTTGAGGTGAGTCGGTGTCGTATAATTTTTGATTACTTTTTGCGGCATAAGCATTGAAGCCGTCCATCTATAGTCTCTTTTGTTGTCATGTTAGAATGAGGTGCTCAAACTGTTATTGATTAGCTAGAAAGAAAAAGGCCGGGGGAGACGGGAGATGTGCCAGCGCACGTGACCTAAAAACCATAGTTACTCATGGTTCCTAGGCTAAACTATTTCCCCAGCCCAGGGTTCTCTTTAGGGCTATTGAGGTAAGTGGATGAGACCTAGCTACAAGGTATACCAACGGGTACCTGGCCTCCATGTCGCAAATCGGTCAAGAGTTCGAAGTTCCACAATGCCGTGGCCGAAAATCTATATTGTGACCTGGTATCTGATGGACTGAATGCCTTAATCAAGCTCTAAAGTCAATTCCCGTATTCATACTTTCCGCGGTGCATTTCCGATCCAAAGGCTCTCTTCTTTTTGAGATAACGAAATTATAATTTCTGCCGAAGCATTCTCAAAATTATGTAAAATTGTCATTTCTTCAAAAAGAAGTATTTGCTTCCAAAATTAGGAACGGTTCGGCCAGCATAATTTCCCAATAATTTTTTGAAGTTGTCGCAAAACGAAAGACATTAGGGACCCATACGTGAAATGATGTGGTTCTCCCCCCTATTTCGGTGGTTTAAGCGAGATTCCCTCATCATTACACAGTACCAACCATGGTTTTAAACGGGCTTTGCGCTGATAGGGAAGTTTGTAGAGTTTTAGGACCATGGAGTTAACTGCCATTGTTGAAATTTGCTTAGTGTTTATTAGCATGTCAACTGAGCTGTTACAAGGGCTTTTCGTCCTAACTTTTCATGTATTCTTCATACTTCTGCCCGACCACTAGGATTTAGTTCTCTCCTCGCAAGAAACAACATGTCCACCGGAATCTACATTCATCCAACAAAGTCACATCTCACGAAGGCTCATGCTATTACAACTAGACCCGATGCCCCAGCAGAGACAGAGAAATCTAAGGGTAACACTACTGGTATTCCCTCAGCTCAAGCCTATCAGAAAGACAAGCGTTCTAGTCATGATAGAATTTTGTCTAATTCAAACACCCGAGAGGCCGGGGCTATTGGACCTAGATCCGACATCACACGCGCGAAAAGAATTCCCGAGTACCGTTGCAATGGTAAGGTCCCAAGTCAACCCTGCTCACAAGAACAAGCATCCTAATTAGCCAAAAGCATTTTTGCTTCTCCAGAAAAGGCAACCAGACCAAGCAATGATTTACGTCAGGTTGCTTTATCCGCAGTTCAAGACGTTCGCGCAACATCAAAAACGCACCTTGGGGCTTTGTTATCCGGAATTTACGCAGGAATTCATCGCTCATTTTGACCTTTGTAAGTTTTATTCACGGTTCGTGGGTGAGTTTCTGACTCCATGTAGGCTATTTGATGTTCGAGAAACATAATCCAGCTGCTGCTACAGCATATTTCAATGCAGCTTATCGAAAGGGAACGCGAGCGCGGAAAGCGAGAGCAAAGCAGCTACCGTTGTTAAGAGAACTGTATCCGCCAAAACCGAATAATGCAATGAGGAAATGGAACAGGAGGAAGAAGCAGTTGATGGCAAGCAAGGAGGATATGTCTCGTGATGGATCGAGTGCTAATGAGGAGGTGCATTGTATGGAGGATATACTTTTGAATGAGAACATAATTTCTCAAGAGAGTACAGCTTCCCCGGAGGAGATGGCTTCTATGGAGGTCGCGGGTACTGAGGAGAAACAGATATTTGATGAAGACTCAAAATCTCACAAGGATAGCTCTGGCATAGATGAGATGGATTTTGCGGAATGGATGCAGGATGACTTAGAACGACTGGGAATAGGTGTGTAAAGACAACACGAAATAAACGACCATCCAATGCTCTCAAAACTTGTTCTAACTTCTCTTCTTGGTCTCCCACATATCCTTTTCTGTTACTTTCCAGCACTTAGGACAATATAAGTCTATATTTTCAGTCCCCGAGATTGGAAAACAAAATCTGCTGTTAGATTTTGGCATAGTTGTTCTATACCTGCGACGAGGTGGGAACAGTAGGTATAGAATATTGCAAATTATTTTTGGCACATCTTTAGTATAGTTCGTGGCGTAAATTTTTCTTTTGGGGGGGGGGGGGGGGTTAAATTTTTTATAAAAAAATTAAAATTTTAGTGG
>Ga0182030_10017718_pt1 | contig 13717 bp, 13 predicted proteins | sample 812S3MmetaG_FD_121299 | JGI IMG/M metagenome (GOLD analysis project Ga0182030, IMG submission 121299) | Permafrost microbial communities from Stordalen Mire, Sweden - 812S3M metaG (Illumina Assembly) | ecosystem: Environmental > Terrestrial > Soil > Wetlands > Permafrost | place: Sweden... | reverse complement strand
TGCGCAATGTCGCCTCGCCGCAGCCGGTTCGCTCGTTGGCCTGTTAGCGCACTCGTGATGCCCAGGGACCGCCGTTTGCGTTGACTGTCGACAGACCCAGGTACAACCGTGGCGGAAAACGCCCTGGAGCAAGCCCGTGACGCCGGAACGCGCCTACCCGCTCAACGCCTGGTATCCCGCCGCATGGTCGCACGAGATCGGCCACGCCCTGTTCGCGCGCAAGATCTGCGACCAGAACGTCGTCTTCTATCGCCGCCAGGACGGCGCGGCGGTCGCGCTGGAGGACGCCTGTTGGCATCGCCTGCTGCCGCTCTCGCTCGGCCGGCTGCGCGGCGACGAGGTGGTCTGCGGCTACCACGGGCTCGTTTTCAATTCGGACGGCCGGTGCAGCTTCATGCCGGCGCAGAAGACGATCAACCCCTCCGCCTGCGTGCGCGCGTTTCCTGCGGTCGAGCGCCATCGCCTGGTCTGGATCTGGCCCGGCGACCCCGCGCTCGCCGATCCCTTGAAACTGCCCGATTTCCACTGGAACGACGGGACGGAGTGGGTCGGCGAGGGCGGGACCTTCGTCAGCCTGCAATGCGACTGGCGGCTCGTCGTCGACAATCTGATGGACCTCACGCACGAGACCTACGTCCACGCGGGCTCGATCGGCGACGAGGCGATCCTGGAGGCGCCGTTCGAGGCGACGCACGACGAAAGCACGGCGACGCTGACGCGCTGGATGATCGGCATCGAGCCGCCGCCGTTCTGGGGCAAGCAGCTCGGCAAGCCCGCTCCGGTCGACCGCTGGCAGATCGTGCGCTTCGAGGCGCCGGCGGTCGTGGTCGGCGACGTCGGCGTGGCGCCGACGCGAACCGGGGCGCGCGAGGGCGACCGCAGCCAAGGCGTCAACGGCGCCTTCCTCGCCGCGCTGGCGCCGGAGACGGCGACGAGCTGCCATTATTTCTGGAATTTCGTGCGCACGTTCAAGCGCGACGACGAGGGCCTGACGCGCGCCCTGCAAAGCGCCCACGTCAACGACGGCAAAGGCGTCTACGACCAGGACCATCGCATCCTGGAGGCGCAGCAGCGAGCCATCCTCGAAAACCCGCGGCAGCCGTTCTACAATCTCAACATCGATGCGGGCGCGTTATGGGCGCGGCGGCTGATCGACGATCTCGTCGCGCGCGAGCGCCCGCGCGCCGTGGCGGAATAGGCCGATGGCCGCCCTGCCCGACTGGCGCCCGGCCCGCGTCGCCGCCGTCCGCGACCTCACGCCCGACATTCGCGCGCTGGAGATCGCGCCCGAGGGCGAGGTTCTACCTTCCGCTCCGGGCGCGCATCTCAAGATCTCGCTGCTTCTGAACGGGCGGCCGGATACGCGCAGCTACTCCGTCGTCGAGACGACCCCGCGCGGCTATCTGATCGCCGTAAAGCGACTTGGCGCCAGCCGCGGCGGCTCCGCTTATATGCACGCGCTGGCGCCCGGCGCGCGGCTCGACGTCGCCGGGCCGAACAATCATTTCGCGCTGCTTGCCGGCGCGCCCGACTATCTGCTCGTCGCCGGCGGCATCGGCGTCACGCCGATATACAGTCACGCGCTCGCGCTGGCGCGCAAGGGCGCGACCTTCCGGCTCGCCTATGGCGTGCGGGCGCGGGCCGATCTCGCTTTTGCGGACGCGCTCGGCGCGACGCTCGGCGACCGGCTCGAATGCTTCGTCGGCGCCGAGGGCCGGCGCATCGATCTCGCGGCCGAGTTCGCGCGGCTTTCGCCGCAAGGCGAGGCCTATGTGTGCGGCCCCGTCCCTATGCTGGAGGCGGCCAAACGCGAATGGCGCGCGGCGGGGAGGCCGATGGCCAAGCTGCGGTTCGAGACCTTCGGCGCCAGCGGGCATTGGCCGACGCAGAGCTTCCGCATGAAGGTCCCGCGGCTCGGCCACGACATTTTCGTGCCCGCCGGCAAGTCGATGCTGGAGGCTCTGGAGGACGCCGGGATCGCGATGATCTTCGATTGCCGCAAGGGCGAATGCGGGCTCTGCGCGCTGCCAATTCTCGCGGTGGACGGCGTCGTCGACCATCGCGACGTGTTCTTCAGCGAGGAGGAGAAGGCGGCGAACGACCGCATCTGCACCTGCGTCAGCCGGGTCTACGGCGCGAGCGTCACGCTCGACACGGCGGACCGTTAGCCGCGCAAGGCGTAATAGCGCCCAGCCAGCGCCGCGCGCTGGATTGGCTTCAGCGGCGCCGGCGGCTGATGGGCGAGAACGCGAGCGCCGACGACGCGCTCGCGACGCCACGCGACGGTCGCCGTCAGCGCCTCGCCGGTCAGATCCAGATGCACGCCAAAGCGCGCCGGCAGCCCGCAGTTGCGCGCCAGCGCCAGCCGGAGGCCGTGCTCGGAAGCGTCCTGAATGGTCGCGTCGCAGACGAAAGCGCCGGCCGCGTCGAGGATCTTGGCCGACTGCAGATGCGTGCGCCGACGTGGCCCGCCGCGCGCCTCGACGCGATAGGCCGCCCGGCCTTGCGCGACAAGCCGCCGCCACAGCGACTCGTCGGCGCCGGCGCGAGCGGCTTCGATGACCGGCGGCTCGCCTTTCACGAAAGCCTCGCCGAGGCGATGGCCTGGCGCAGACGGTCCGCCGCGTGCGGCGCGGCGCCGTCCTCGTCGTCCTCCATGAAAACCTCCTGCACCTCCACCGCCGCGCGATTCCCACCGATGATGAGCCGGAAAAACGCCGTCACCTCATCGTGGCGGAACTCCATGTCGAGGCTGACGCTCGGCGTCGAACCCCAGCCGAGCGCGCAATCGGCCGACAGCGCGTAGCGCAGCGCGCCCTTCTTGAAGAACAATTCGCTGGACGAATTGACGAGGTCGGAGATGTTGGCCTCCTGCTGACCGTGCACCAGCAGAATGAACTCGGTCGGGTCGGAGAGCCTGAGCTCGGTGGCGACTCCGACGACGGCGTCGGCGAGCACGCGTTCGTGCTCGGCGAGAATGGTCTCCAGCACATCCGGCTTCAATTTAGCCTCCGTCGACTGTGCGGCCAGGCGGCGCGCTTGGATTGGATGAGATGCACGATCTCGGCGACCGCGCGATAGAATTCCTGCGGAATGACGGCGTCGACTCCCGCCGCATCGTAAAGCGAGCGCGCCAGCGGCTTGTCCTCGATGATCGGGATGTCGTTCTCCAACGCGATCTCCCTGATCTTCAGCGCGATCAGATCCACGCCCTTGGCGAGCACGGTCGGCGCCCCGCCCTCCGAGCGAACGTAGCGCATGGCGACTGCGTAATGCGTGGGATTGACGATCACCATCGTCGCCTTCGGCACGTTCTTCATCATGTTGCGGCGCGCGCGGTCCAGCCTGATCGAGCGCAGGCGCGCCTTCAACATGCGATCGCCTTCGGATTGCTTGACTTCCTCCTTCAGCTCGTGGCGGCTCATGCGCTGATCGCGCCGCCAGTGAATGCGCGTCCAGGTAAAGTCGGCGCTTGCGATGACGAGCAAGGCGAGCCCGACGGCGGTCGTGGCGGCGATGCAGAGCGACATGAGCCGCTGCGGCAACGCGGCGACGTCGACGAACATCATCTCGATGAGCTGGGCCTTGCGCGCGCCGACGATCACAGCTACAACGACGGCGACGGCGCTGAGCTTGAGCGCGGCCTTGGCGAACTCCGTCCAACCGCGCGGACCGAACAGACGCGTAAAGCCGGACAGCGGCGAAAGCCGACCGAAGTCGGGCGCGATGCGATGCGTCACGATGCGCGGCGGGGTCTGGACGATCGAGCCGCCGACGCCGAAAGCCATCAAGAGAAGTATCGCCGGCCCCAGGAAGCGCACGAGGATCGCGACGACCGCGCGCACGAGCAGCATGACGTCGCCACAGGTATCCAGCCGCCAGCCCGAGGGATCGTCGAGGAAATGCGCGATCTCGGCGACCAGCGTCGGCGTCTGCTCGGGCAGCACGTAGATCTCGATCAACAGATAGGCGGCGATCGAGGTGAGATACGCGATCTCGCGCGACATCGGCGTGTTGCCGCGTTCGAGCGTGTCGGCGATCTTCTTCTCTGTCGGTTCTTCTGTTTTGTCGTCGTCGTTGTCGTCGGCCATTTATGCTTCTTCCGCGTCAGGCTGCCGCCATGCCGTCGTGGATTTCGTTGGAGGGCAGCTCCAGCTCGCCCCTCTGCGCGAGCCCGAGCACGATCTTGACCACCTCCCTGCGCGCCTTGGCGATCTCCGCCGGCGGCGTCGCCGAGGGCGCGGAAAGTTCGCTCTCGACGAGACGGCGCGAGCGCGCCGCCATCGCCGAAAGCGCCGCCTCGCGAAACTCCGCGTCGGTGCCGCGCAGCGCCAGCACGACGAGATCGGCGCTGAGCTTGTCGAACAGCAGCGCGCGACCGCGCTGCGACAGCCGCGGCAGATCGAGGAACGAGAACAGCAGCGAGCGCACCGCCTTGGCGTCCTGCGGGCGCGCGGTCTCCAAGGCCTTCATCACGTCGTCGGCGTCGGCGGGCTCCAGGCCGTTGATGATGTCGGCTATGCGCGAGCGCGCCTCGTCCGCCGAGCCGCCGCTCGCGCCGCCGAGCAGCACATGGCGCAAGCTGCGCTCCAGCAGCGCCTCGGCTTCCGGCGCGATCGGCGGCGGCGCGATCAGCCTGACCAGCGACGTGTTGCGAAGATCGCGCGGCAGAGCGGCGACAAGGCGCGAAGTCAACTGCGAATCGAGCCGCGACAGAATATGCGTGACGATCAGCGGATTTTCATCCGCGAGGAACGTCGTGAGGAACTTCTCCGGCAGCTCCGCGACGCCCCGCCAGAGATTGACCGGCCCGGAGTCGCCGGCCGATTGCAGATAGCTTGTAATCAGATCCGGCGTCACCGCGCCGCCGACCAGATCGCGCGCGTGGTTCTCGTCGCCGTGCAGGCCAGCGGCGTCGGCGAACTCCTGCTGGAACCGCTCCACCAGCCCCTCCAGCGCCGAATGCGGCACGGCGCCGAGACGCGCGGCGGCGACCGTCACCAGACGCAACTCGTCGGGCGTGAAATGCTTCAACAACGCCTTCGCAGTCGGCTTGTCCATCGCCAGGAGCAGCGCCGCAGCCCGCTGCGGCCCCGGCAGATGGTCCGCGTTCGCCGGCGCGCCGCTGTAGGAGGACTCGTTCACGCGCGGGGCGCTCCGACGATCTCGGTCAGCGAAACGCCATAGCGCGCGCTCTCCTCATCGACCACGACAACCTCGCCGCGCGCGACGACGCGGCCGTTGCACAGCACGCTGACCGGAGCGCCGACCTTCTGGTCGAGCGTGATAACGGCGCCGCGCCCGAGCTTCATCAGCTTGGCGACCGGCATCGAAGTCTCGCCGAGCACCACCTGAACCGTGACGGGGATCGAAAGGATCGCGTCAAGGCTAGGTACGGTTTCGGCGCCGAGGTCGACGTCTTCATCGGGGCTGGTGTCCATGACTCAAACCGTCTCCACATTCATCGGGAGCAACCTTTGTTTTCTTAAGTCGAGGCGCCGGGATAGGCGTGCTCGATTGGCTTGGCGATGATGTCCTCGACTTCGAGCGCGTAACGCCCGCTGCGCTCGCCGAGGCTGCAAATGGCCACGCCGCGCTCGCCGCAATCGATGCGAACGCGGCCCTGCCCGCCGTCGCTGAGCGGCAGGATGTGGCCGACCCTCAGCGTGGAGACGTCGGCGAGGCTCATCTGGAACTCGTCCAGCACGGCGGTGAGCGTGAGGCTCGATTCGGTGACGCGCCGCTCCATGCGGCTGGACCACACCGGATCGAGCTTGGCCGCGCCCGGCGCCGGACCGCGCGTGAACGCGAGCGCAAGCCCAGTGAGGAAAGGATGCGGAATCATCAGCGTAACGCCGAAGCCGCCCGCGGGCGATTTGATCGTGACCGGCGCGAGCAACGCCGACATGTCTTTCGCGCCGAGCAGCGAATCGTCCTCGACCGTCTCGGCCGTCTCGAACGCGAGATCGAAGTCGGCGACCGGAGCGAAGGCGTCGCTGAGCGCCTCGGCGAGCGCGCCGGCGATTTCGCCGATCATGCGCATCTCCAGCGCCGTCGGCGCCTTCGGCGCGTCGGACGGCTCGGCGTCGTTGGCCGCCTCGAAGCCGAACATCGCATTGATGAGCATCTCGACGCAGCCGCCCTCGAACAGAAACGCCATTCGCTGGTCGAGCGACTGACTCGCGAGCGCGACCGCCGGCTGCCCGAGATGCGCATCGAGCGCGGCGAAACTCTTGCTGTTTCGCACGTCCTCTACGGCGGCGGTGAACATCCCGCCGAAGGTCGCCGAAAGCCGCTCCGCCGCACGCTCGCTGAATCGCTCCATCGAGGCGCGAAACTGCGGCGACTTCTCGACCGCATGCGAAGCGTTCTGCTTGCCCTCGCGCAGCCACTCGCCGCCGCGCCCGCCGCTCGTCCGCGCCATGACTTACGCCGCCTCCTTCGCCGCCGCCCCGCCGCCGAGCGAAGTCTCGTTCTCCACCGTGTCGATGGACGGGCGCTCCTTGTTGGGAATGGTCTTGCGGCCGAACTCGACCGCCACCTGCGGCATGGCTCCGTTCATGTAGGCGATCAGGCTCTGCTTCACGAGCACGTAGAGATGCAACTGCTTGTGGCGCACCATCATCATCTTCGACGCCACCGGCGCGACCACGCCGTAGCTGAGGAAGATGCCGGCGAAGGTCCCGACCAGCGCCGCGCCGATCAGGCCGCCGAGCACTTCCGGCGACTGGTCGAGCGCGCCCATCGCGTGAATGACGCCGAGCACCGCTGCGACGATGCCGAGCGCCGGCAGTCCGTCGGCGATCGCCGTGAAGGCGCCGCTCGGCTTCTCCTTCTCGTGCTTGAGCGTCTCGATCTCCTCGTCCATCAGCGCCTCGACCTCGTGGCTCTTGGCGTTGCCGATGATGATGATGCGGCCGTAGTCGCAGATGAAGGTGACGAGATCGGCGTTGGCGAGCAGCTTGGGGAAATTCTTGAAGATCTCCGACTCTTTCGGATTGTCGAAATGGCCTTCGACCTCGCTGCGCGACTTGGCGCGCAGCTCGCGCATCAGGGCGTGCAGGACGCTCAGTACGTCGAGGTAGTCGCGCGGCTTCGGCACCTTGTCGAGGATCGCCTCCATGAACGCCTTGCCGCAGTCCTTGATGGTCGAGAACGGGTTGGCGACGATGAAGACGCCGAGCGAGGCGCCGCAGATGATGAGGAACTCGAAGGGCTGCACGAGCACTTCGAGATGGCCGCCGAGCGCGGAATAGCCGCCCAACATGCTGGCGACCGCTATGACTATGCCTATGGCGAAATTCACGCTCGCGGTCTCCGCAGACTGACGACGCCAGGAATGGCTTCGAAGTCTTGCGCGAGACTGGCGCCGCCCGGTCAGTCTCGGACAAGTCCGGGGGCGCTAGGTCGATCTGCGCGCGTTAACCCTAACGCGCTCAAGAAACTCGCGCCCGGCCGAGGATGCAAAACAGTCTCTCCGTTTCTCTTTCGGCTCAAATCTCGCTCCAGCGTCGGCTCGAGACGATCGCCGCCAACATCGCCAACGCGAACACGCCCGGCTATCGCGTCGATGGCGTGACCTTCGCCACCGAGTTGACCAAGGCCGGCGACGCCAGGGTCTCGTTCGTCAACGAGGGCGACGGCTACATCTCGCGCCGGACGGGCCCGATGATCCCGACCGGCAACCCGCTCGACGTCGCCGTGCAGGGCGACGGATGGCTCGCCGTGCAATCGAACGGCCAGAACATCTACACGCGCGACGGCCGCATGACGATGAACGATACCGGCGCACTGCTGTCGATCACCGGGCAGCCGGTTCTCGACGCCTCCGGCGCGCCGATCCAGCTCGATCCCGCCGCCGGGCCGCCGGAGATTACCCGCGACGGCATGATCTCGCAGGGCGGCCGGCAGCTCGGCGCCGTCGGCCTGTTCGCGCTCGACCCCAACGCCAAGCTGACTCGGGCGGGAACGTCCGGCTTCACCTCCGACAAGGCCGCCCAGCCGATCCTCGACTTCGCGGTCAACGGCGTCGTGCAGGGCGTCGTCGAAGGCGCCAACGTCGATCCCGTCACCGAGATGACGCGTCTCATCGCCGTCACGCGCAATTTTGACGGCGTCACCAACGGCGTCGCTCAGACCGAGGGCTCGCTGCAAGACGCGATCAAGACCCTAGGCGGCGCGGCGTGAGCGCGCCGCCGCGAGACCGTCCGAACGCTCTCGATCGCCTCGGAAGCGCGATGGCGCGAGGCGCCAAACTCGCGCCGCGCGTCGCGGTCGGCGGCGTCGTCACCGAGATCGCGACTTCGCATTTCCGCGTCGCCGGCCTTTCGCGCTTCGTGCGCATGGGCGAAATGGTGCGGCTCGGACAAGGCCCGCGCGCGTCGATCGGCGAGGTCGTGCGCATCGACAACGCCGCCATCACCGTGAAACCGTTCGACACGCGCCTCGACACCGAGATCGGCGCCCATGCGTATCGCGCCGAGAGCCTGACGCTTTGGCCCGACGAGAGCTGGAAAGGCCGCGTGGTCGACGCCCTCGGCCGCCCGCTCGACGAGTCGGGGAGCTTGAGCCCCGGCGAGCGCGCGATGGCGCTCGACGCCGAGCCGCCGCCGGCTTTGCGGCGCGCGCGGGTGCGCGAACCGATCAAGACCGGAATCCGCGTCATCGACCTGTTCACGCCGCTCTGCGCGGGGCAGAGGATCGGCGTGTTCGCCGGCTCCGGAGTCGGCAAATCTTCCCTGCTCGCCATGCTCGCGCGCGCGCCCGACTTCCAGGCGGTCGTCATCGCGCTGGTCGGCGAGCGCGGCCGCGAGGTGCGCGAATTCCTTGACGATACGCTCGGCGAGAACAGGCGAAACGCGGTGGCCGTCGTCTCCACCGGCGACGAGAGTCCGATGATGCGCCGCCTCGCGCCAAAGACCGCAATGACCATCGCCGAATATTTCCGCGATCGCGGCCAGTCCGTTCTCTTGATCGTCGACTCGGTTACGCGCTTCGCCCACGCCGCGCGCGACGTCGCCTTGGCGGCGGGCGAGCCGGCGGTGGCGCGCGGCTATGCGCCGAGCGTGTTCTCAGACCTGCCGCGCCTGTTGGAGCGCGCCGGCCCCGGCGCCGAAGGCTCGGGCGCGATTACCGGCGTGTTCTCCGTGCTCGTCGACGGCGACGACCACAACGACCCCGTCGCCGACAATATCAGAGGCACGCTCGACGGCCATATCGTGCTCGACCGCGCCATCGCCGATCAGGGCCGCTACCCCGCGGTAAATGTGCTGAGCTCGATCTCGCGCATCCAGCAGCCGAAATGGACGTCAGAGCAGCGCGCGCTGGTGACGCGCCTGCGCGGTCTCATCGCCCGCTTCGAGGAGACGCGCGAGTTGCGCCTGATGGGCGGCTATTCCGCCGGCGCCGATCCCGTGCTCGATCAGGCGGTCAAGACCGTGCCGCGCATCTACGAATCGATGACGCAGCAACTGCACTCTCCGCTTTGCGACGACCCGTTCGTCGATCTCGCCGCCGCGCTGCGCGGCGCCGCCAAGCCCGACGAGGCCCCGCATGGATAGCAAGAAGACCTGGGCGACGCTCGCAGGAGCCACAGCGGGGGTCGCAGCGAGTCGGGCGATAGATCTCGCGCTGATCGGCGGCGGCGTCGCCACGGCGGCGAGCGCCGTCGGTTTCGCCGGCTACATGATGCTGGCGGGCGATCACGAGACGCATGTCAACGGCATGGAGTATCTGGCGATCTTCGCCCAGCCGAGTCACGGCGTTCATGGCGAGGGCAAAGGCGACGCGGAGAAGGTCGACTCCAGCCCCGTCGGCGCCATCCAGCGCGAGATCAAGGACAACGTGTCCGGCTACTGGCTGGTTGGCGCACAGGCGCAATTCGCGTGGCTGCGCGAGGGCAACCGCATTTTCTCTGTACACCCCGGCGAGGTGGTGCCGCGTCTCGGCCGCGTGGCTGGGATCGAGCAGCGCGATGGGCGCTGGACGCTGGTGGACGACAAGGGCGCGGAACTGATCGTCAGCAGCCAGGCGGAGCTGCCCGCCTCGGCGGGCGGTAGGTTCGACAAGCGCATGATCTTCGGCGACTGATTGCTCGTCTACAAATGCCCATTCCCTGAAAACGGGGAGGGGGAGCGCGGCGCCCTATTCCGCCGCCTGCGTCAGCGACGCGACGCCGCCGAACTGCGCGAGCAGCGACGGCGCCCAGACGAAGGGGCGCGGCGGGCTGAACAGATTGCCCTGCACCGTCTTGCCCCCCATGCTGGCGAGCGCCTGGAACTGCGCTTCCGTCTCGACGCCGTCGATGGCAGTCGTCATGTTAAGGGCCGCACAAAGGTCAAGCAGCGCCTTGAGGATTGCCGCGCCCTGCGGCGAGCGCTCGACCTCGCTGGAGACGGCGCGGTCGATCTTTATCTTGTCGAACGGGAAACTCTGCAGATAGCCGAGCGAGAAATGCCCGGCGCCGAAATCGTCCATGACGATCCGCACGCCGAGACCTTTGAGCCGGCGCAGAGTCGCCAGCGTCGCCTCGCAGTCGTTGAGCAGCGCCGTCTCCGTGATCTCCAGCTCCAACCGCTGGGCGGCGAGCCCAGACTCCGCAAGCGCGGCGGCGACGACGGCGTCCAAATCGCCGGCGCCGATCTGCCCCGCCGAAACGTTGACCGCCACGCCGATTTGCGCAGGCCAGTTCGCCGCGTCCCTGCAGGCTCGGCGCAGCATCCAGGCGCCCAGTTGTGCGATGAGCCCCATCTCCTCGCAAAGCGGGATGAAGCCGTCCGCCGCAAGCAATCCCTGCTGCGGCCGGCGCCAGCCGATCAGCGCTTCGAACGCCTGCACGCGCAAGGTCGCGACGTCGAGCACCGGCTGATAGAACAGCTCGAACTCCTCGTTGGCGAGAGCGTGCTGGAGGTCGCGCTCCAGTTCGCGCCGCGCCTGCGCCTGCGCGTTCATCAGCGACTCGTAGAAGCGCCAGCCGCGCGTTTTCTGCGCTTTGGCCTGATAGAGCGCAATATCGGCCGCGCTCAACAGCTCGTCGCCTTGGATTCCGTCGCGCGGCGCAATGGCGATGCCGATGCTGGCGCCGACGACGACGCGCTGGCCCTCGATCAGGAACGGCTCGCCGATGCGCTCGACAAGGCGGCGGGCGAGGCGGGCGGACTCCTCGGGGTCGCGCAAGCCGGTCTGCAGAATCGCGAATTCGTCGCCGCCCAGTCTCGCCAGCGTGTCGCCGCCGCCCAACTCGCCGCTGAGACGCTCGCAGACGGCGATCAGCAGCCGGTCGCCGAAGGGGTGGCCGAGCGTGTCGTTGACGTCCTTGAAGCGGTCGAGGTCGAGGCAGAGAACGGCGAAGCTTTCGCCGCCGGCTGCGCGGTGCGTCGCCGCAGCAAGCCGCTCGCGCAAGAATGTGCGGTTGGGCAAGCCGGTCAGGGCGTCGTGCAGCGCGGCGTGGGCGAGCCGCTCCTCCGCCTCTTTGCGCTCGGTGACGTCGATGACGACGCCGACCGAGCGTACCGGCCGCCCGGATTCGTCGTAGAAATAGCGCGCGCGCATCTCAAGGTGGCGCAAGCCGCCGTTCGGACGCCGGATCCGGCCGTCGATGGCGATCTCTTCATCGCGCCGCCGCAGCGCCTCGTCTATCGATTGCATAATGCGGACGCGGTCCTCGGAAACGAAGGATTTTATCCAGTCGTCCGTCTGAACCGTGCTGTCGCGGCGCGGCAGTCCGAACATGAAGCGCGTCTCGGCGCTGACGAACAACTCTCGGGTTTTGAGATCCCGCTCGAAGGCGCCTATCCGTCCGATGCCCTGCGCGAGCCGCAACATGGCTTCGTTGTTTCGCAGCCGTTGCTTCGCCCCGACGCTCTCGGTGATGTCCAGCATGACGGCGACACAACGCGCCGGCCGGCCCTGCTCGTCGTGCTTCCAGACGGAGACGCCGATGCGCAACCAGAACTCGCCGCCGTCGGGCCAGATGTGCCTGACCTCGGCCTCCCACTGGCCGGTCCCCCGCATTGCCGCCATCCAGTCCGCCTTGACCGCCTCGCAATCTTCGGGATGGATGACGTGACCGGGACCGAGCGTCAGCAGTTCTTCGGCGTCGCGTCGCATGATCTCGCAAAAGCGGCGGTTGACGCGCACGTAGCGGCCGGTTTGCAGATCGACCTCGGAGATCCCTGCGGTTCCCACGTCGAACAGCGCGGCGAGTGCGGCGTCCTTTTCGACGACCGCCTGCTCGGCGGCGTCACGCTCGTCGACGAGGGCGCAAGCGAGATTTCCGCACGGAAGTCTGTCCATCAAGCGCGCCATGCGTGGCCCAAACACGTCTGTCTCCGCGCCACGATGAGCGCGTACGAAGGAGGGGCTTCTGACATGAAGCACGGACAAACCGTCTCGATCGACAGCCAATCCGTTATGTGCATGCGAAATGATAACGCCGCCCTGCGGAACAAAGTAAATTTCGAGCAAGCGAAGGCAGGCGCCGGCAAGCGAAGCGCCTGACCGAGCCCGCCTATCGCAACGCAAGCGTTTGATCGATATCAACACCCGGCGGCAGCGAATTGGGCAGCGTCGCTTTACGTCGCAGGCTCCCGGCGGGACGGGAACTTCGCGCCGGCACGACGCGGCGCAAGGGAGGACGGAGCCGCAATGAACCAGCACGCAATCGTGGCTCCCCACAGGTCCGCCGACGAGCGGACGCCGCTGATGGGCAACGAGGCCATCGCCCGCGGCGCGTGGGAGGCTGGCGTGCGCGTCGCCGCCGCCTATCCCGGCACGCCCTCGACCGAGATCATGGAGAGCCTCGCGCGCTTCCCGGCTGACGACGTCTATGTCGAGTGGTCTACCAACGAGAAGGTCGCGCTCGACGTGGCGATAGGCGCCGCGCTCGCCGGCTCGCGCGCCTTCTGCGCGATGAAGCATGTCGGGCTCAACGTCGCGGCCGATTCGCTGATGTCGCAGTCCTATATCGGCGCGCACGCCGGACTCGTGCTGGTGGTCTGCGACGATCCCGGCATCCATTCCTCGCAGAACGAGCAAGACACGCGGCTGTTCGCGCGTTTCGCCGGCGTGCCGGTGCTGGAGCCCTCGGACGCGCAGGAGGCGCACGATTTCGTCAAGCTCGCCTTCGAGCTGTCCGAGACCTTCGATACGCCCGTAATCTTGCGCTCGACGACGCGGCTGTCGCACACCCGCAGCGCGGTGCGCGTCGGCCCGCGCGTGGACGTCGCGCGCAAGGCCTTCGTCGCCGACGCGAGCAAGACCATCACCATACCCGCCAACGCGCGGCGGCTGCATCCCAAGCTCGAGGCGCGCGAGCGTGGGCTCGCCGCGTATCTGGAGACCTCGCCGCTCACCCACTGGGAGAAAGGCGACGTCAGCTATGGGATCGTCACCGGCTCGACGGCCTATCTCTACGTCAAGGAAGTGGCGCCCGAAGCGTCCGTGCTCAAGCTCGGCGCGGCCTATCCGCTGCCGGAACAAGCGATCCGCGACTTCGCCGCCTCGGTCGACCGACTGCTGGTGGTCGAGGAGCTGGAGCCGGTTCTGGAAAAGGAGATCCGCGCCCTCGGCCTGCCCGCCGAGGGCAAGGCGTTCTTCCCGCGCTGCGGCGAGTTGTCGCCCGAACTGGTGCGCGCCGGGCTCGCCGCCGCGGGCGTGATATCGGCGCCACCGCCGCGGGCGCGGAGCGGCGTGGAAGCTATGCCGCGGCCGCCGGTTT
>Ga0182030_10017717_pt1 | contig 13718 bp, 11 predicted proteins | sample 812S3MmetaG_FD_121299 | JGI IMG/M metagenome (GOLD analysis project Ga0182030, IMG submission 121299) | Permafrost microbial communities from Stordalen Mire, Sweden - 812S3M metaG (Illumina Assembly) | ecosystem: Environmental > Terrestrial > Soil > Wetlands > Permafrost | place: Sweden... | reverse complement strand
GCTGGATTGTGCAGACGGTGCGAGGCAACGATGAGATAGCGGCGGGTAAGGTAAACCTTCATCGCTATTCTCCGTAGTAGTCCACGAAAAGATCGGGCAGCTCGTAGAGTCGCACGCGATGCAGCTTCGCCGGGTGGAGCTTGGATTCAAGGCGTCTCCAGATGGCGACGGCGAGGTTCTCCGTGGTGGGGATTTGCGCGGCGAACTCCGGGACTTCCTTATTTAGATGACGGTGGTCGAAATCGTCGAGAACCTCGCGGGTGAGAATCTCCTTGAGCAGCTTGAGGTCGATGACAAATCCGGTTACGGCATCGGCCTCGCCGGCGACGGTGACTTCGAGAGTGTAGTTGTGGCCGTGTCCGTTGAGGTTGGCGCACTTGCCGAAGACACGGCGGTTCTCCTCCGGAGTCCACTGCGGATTGTGATAGTAGTGGGCGGCGGAGAACTCGGCTTTACGGGTGACGTAGATCATTCGGTGCTCCCGGACGATGGGGACAAAGCCATTTTACGGCTACTTGGAATTTGATGCCACGGAGCGGCGCACTTCGGCGCCGGCCGCCGGGTAGGCGCGTCCCCGCCAAGTGACGATTCCCTTCTCATGGGCAGTGGCGGACTGGCGCAGCAACGAGGCGAATGACGGCAATCCGAAGACAGAGAGGAGCGATGAGAAAAATGGAAAATGAGCGCGCGCGATACGGGCGTAAAAGTTTGCGAAACCGATGAGGGTGAAGAACCAATAGAGCACGATCATCAGCGGCCAGAACCAGTCTCTGGAAGCGGCGGGATGCGAAATGTAAAAGATCGTCCAGAGGGGTGCGACGACAAGCGAGAGGATGAGGCGGCGAAACTCCTGCATGCGCTTTTTAGCCAAGGCGCGCGGGTCGGGAAAGAGCAGGGCGAGATTCTTCGTCCAACCGATGCGGAGATCGTCCCATGAGCGGTACATGCGAGTGCGCACCAGTCCGCCTCCGAAGCGGAAGCGGATCGTGCTTCCCTGCTCCTTGTAACGGCGGGCCAGGGCCACGTCTTCGAGCAACTCGGTTGCAACGGACGTGAAGCCGCCGAGCTTGCGATGGACTTCGGCACGGACCAGCATGTACTGTCCGTTGGCGGCAGCATCGGGCAGCGCGGGATCGCTGACGCGGCGCGGGCTATACTGCGTGGCCAGCTCGCCAAAGATGAGCGGCATCAGCAACTGCTGGCGGAATCCGGTAAGTAGCTGCTCGGGCGAATAGGAGAGCAGATCGGCCTTGTACGCCTCGGCCTCGGCTACGGCTGCGGCAAGCGAGCCTTCGAGGTGCTCGGTGTCCGCGTCGGTGAAGAGCAACCACTCTCCCTGCGCGGCGGCTTCGCCGGCAACCAGCGCGTTGGCCTTGCCGGTCCATCCCACGGGCAAGGGCTGGGGCGCATCCAGAACACGAACATCGATGAGGGATTGATTGAGTCCAACGAAGGGACAGGCGCGAACCCTGGTGAAGCTCTCGGCGATGGTGCGGGTGCCGTCGGTAGAGGCGTCGTTGACGATGATGACCTCGAAGGCAACGCCCTTCTGCAACACCAGGGAGCGCAGGCAGCGCTCCAGATTGGCCTCTTCATTGCGGGCCGGGATGATGACGGAGAGCCTGGGAACAGAAATAGCAGGAATCGTGGGGTCCATAATTAAGCGCTTCCGGTTTATTATAAGGGACGTGAACTTCCGTCAACGAATTGCGGCTTCTCTGCTGGTGGTTGCGCTGGCGCTGGCTCTCGGCGCCTGCCGTAACTCCGGGCCGCTGAAGATCGGCGCGATGGCTCCCGACTTTACGGTGAACGACGGCCAGAAGACGGTCCAACTGAGCCAGCTCCGCGGCAAGCCGGTGCTGCTGAACTTTTGGGCCACATGGTGCCCGCCATGCGTGCAGGAGGTGCCTGACCTGGTGGCCTTGCAGCAGCAGATGGGCGGCAAAATCACCGTCCTCGCCGTCAGCATGGACGTGGACGAGGGCGCATACAAGGCATTCACCCAAAAGAGAATGCCGGGCATACTGACGGTTCGCGACGCGGATCACAAGTCCAGCAACCTGTTTGGAACATTTGCCTATCCTGAAAGCTTCCTGATCGACAAAGACGGAAAGATTCAGCGCAAGTTCATCGGCGCGGTGGAGTGGACCTCGCCGGAGATGATCGAGTACTTCAAGAAGCTGTAGAGGCGGTCTCATCGATCAGTTTTGAAAGGGCACGACTTCAGTCGTGCCGCAAGAAAGGCTCGTTTCAAGCGGCTTTAGCCGCTGAGGGATAGCCCTCCCGACGCCTCAAGCCATTTATGAGACCGCACGCTATTTCCGGCGCAAGAATTGGTTCTCTGCGCATTCCCTCAGGGGCTAAACGGGCTGCTGAAAAAAAGTCGATGCGCTGCTTCGAATCGAGTGTCATGCTTCGACTGCGCGCGCGCGTCCGGGCGCGCGCAGTCGAAGCACCCCTATTTATGCAAGGACTTGCAAGTAAGCAGGGGCCCTTCGACTCGCGGCAACCTCAGCCGCTCGCTCAGGGTGACACACTAAAAGAAACTTTTTCAGCAGCCTGTTTATCCCTTCACGGTCGGATCGGCAGGCAAGATACGAGACTTCTTTGCGCTCTTTTTCGTCTGGCTCCTCCGGAGCGCTGGAGCGGAGCCATACATCAGACCCTCGAAGAGGAGAAACAGAGACCTGCGCAAGGTTGCCAGTCCTTCTGCCGGATCAGGTTTATCGCCGACAATCCAGTCACGCATCTCGGCCAGGTACATCTGATTCACGGTTCGCGCCACAAAAGCCGTACTCTCTTTGAAACCGACTTCGCCACGGCTGAGCGCGACGTCGAGAAGTTGTCCCACTCTGGACGTGACCCAGTCATCCGTCTTGGGCTTGTCTTTATAAATCACCATCTCTTTGATGAGGATGCGCGACAGCGACGGGTTTTTGGCCGCGTCAATGAACGTAGCGGAGAAAAACGAAGTCAACTGATCAAGCAAAGGCTTGGCCTGATCGACCTTCTTAAAACTTTGAGAAAACAGCCGATGGAGACGGTCTACGGCCATGAGGCAGCATAGATCGCCCTTATCCCGCGCGTAGAAGAAGATGGTCCCGACGCTGAGGCCTGCCTCCTCCGCAATTTCGCGAGTGCAGGTCGCCTCATAACCCTTGCTGGTAAACAGCTTTCTGGCCGCGGCCTTGATGCGCGCCAGTTTGTCTGCCTTATTTTGTTCACGCCTCCCCACTTTCACGGCTGCACCCACGGAGGAATTCACGTCTACCTCTCCCTGATACCCCAAAATGCACCTCACGACTTTTCCATGTCGCTTGCATTGGGCATCCTCAGTTAAGATACCCCAATCAGGCAAAGTTTAGACTATCCTCATTCTTTGATGTCGTTGACTATGGTCGAAAATGTATGCAATCGACATATTAGAATTCATCCTGAAGCGAGGACTTATATGGAAGATGCGAAGCAGAGATTGACATTATGCGTTTCCACGGCCGAGTTGGAGCGAAGGTGGAAATTGGTCCGGGCGAAGATGGCGGAGAAAAAAATTGATTACCTGGTACTGCAGAACTCCGAAGAGTACATGGGGGGAACGCTGCGGTGGTTCACCGATTTCACCGCGCGTCATCAGTTCCCAATGTCAGTCATCTTCCCGGTAGACGATGAAATGACGACCATCGTATGCGGCGCGGAACCCCCGGCGGATAATTGGCCGCCACCGTATGCTTCCCGGGGCATAAAGAAGAAGCTGGGTAACGTTTATTTCTCGACCTTTTCCTTTACCAGTACTTATGATGCCGAGCTGGCGGTCAGCGTCCTGAAGGAAAAGAAAACTCCTACGATCGGCTGGGTTGAGAAGACAACCATCCCGGTCACGTTTTACGAATATGTTGTAAAGAATCTTCCGGGCGCAAAGTTTGTGGATGCGACGGAGTGGCTCGACGAGATACGAGTTCCCAAAAGCGCGGAGGAAATCGAGCTGATCAAGGGTGTTGCCTCGATCCAAGATGCCTGCCTTGAGGAACTGAAGAATATCATCCAGCCAGGCAAGCGCGACATGGACGTCTACGCCGAGGCGCACTGCTTCCTAAGCAAGCACGGCAGCGAGCGTGGCCTGGTGCAGGTTGGTTCAGGGCCGCTTGGCACCATTGTGCCGTTCGACGTGCCCCACTTTCAGAATCGCGTCATCAAGGAAGGCGACCAAGTAACGGTTTTGATCGAAGTCAACGGGCCAGGCGGATACTACACGGAAGTGATGAGAGTTTACACCGTCGGCAAGGAGCCACCCCGGGTTCTGAAAGATGCAATGGCAGCCGCCATAGAAGCGCAGGATATGACCGTCAATGCAATGGTTCCGGGTGCGGTTCCGGGAGAGATGTGGAATACGTTCACGGCGTACTGCATAAAGAATGGTTACTTCCCGCCGGTGCGTTCCTTTGGCCATGGCCAGGGACAGTCGCTTGTGGACCGGCCGAGTTTGCGTCCGGATGAACCATGGAAGATCGGGCCGAACATGAACATTGCGGTGCATCCGGTGATGGTGCGTCCGGGAGCGTTCTGTCCGTCCTGCGATAACTATCTCACCACCGATACGACACCAATTCGGCTCCATACTTTTCCGCGAGAGATCATTGCCCTGTGAGGAACGCGCGGTGATGCCGGCAGCGTGTGAAACCTTTACTCCTGGAGTCTAGTTTCAGCTCGCTGTGCACACGGCCCGCACTTTCTGGTGCGGGCCATTTTTGCAAAGCAATCGGAGGTTTCACCGACAGAGCTGACGGTCTGGGCATCCATTTGATCGATGGTCAATCCAATGGATGGTCCCATGTCGCGGACCAGTGAGACTGCCCCTCACCTTAGAGCTCCTTGCAGCCAGACCGATGGTAGTCATCTGTTCTTTCCTGCGAAGTTTTTATTTGAAGGGAATATGCAGGCCGCAATGCGCCGCGATAGTCTGACCGGTAATAGCGCTCGATTCGTCTGAGGCCAGGAACACACTGACGTTGGCCAATTCATACTCCTCGGTCGGCCTAAGGAGCGAATAGTTTCTCATTTCCTTTTGCAAGGCTTCTTCAAAGGGAATCCCCCCTGCCTCCGCCCTTCCCTTAATGACCCTGACGAAGCGGTCCCCTTTCACGGCAGCCGCGCTCAAACAGTTCACCCGGATGTTGTACTCTCCGACTTCCTGAGACAAAGTCTCGGTAAGACCGATAATCCCCATCTTGGCGCAACAGTAACTCGCCCTCATCGGATAGCCCGATCTTCCGTCTCCCGATCTTCCTCCCTCGGCACCAATGTTGATAATGACGCCGCTCTTGCGGGGTATCATGCGCTTGAGCGCCTCACGTGCGCAGAGCATACTGCCCGTAAGGTCGATGCTCAGAATCTCGTTCCAATCCGCCAACTTCAGATCCACAACGTTGCAGGTCGGTCCACCGATGCCGCTGTTGTTCACCAGTATGTCGATTTGACCAAAGGTTTTCATGGTCTCTTCGACCATGTCGATGACCTGTTGTTCCTTCGCAACATCGGTTGGAACAGCTTTGACCGTGCCGCCAATAGCTTGAAGTTCTTTTACGGTCTTATCCAGATTTTCTTGATTCCGGGCAGCGAGAATCAGCTTGGCGCCTTCCCTGACAAAGGCGGTGGCAATTGCTTTTCCGATGCCGCTTGCTCCGCCGGTGATGACAGCAACTTTATCTTTCAGCCTTGTAGTCATTGGTCCCCTCCCATTGGTTTGCGATCTTATTGTCTTCATCCGGCCCGCGCAGGCCGACCCTATGGCGGGCCTGTCTTTTCATGCCCGCGGCTCGCATGCGCGAGAGTGGTTCAGACGACGGTGATCTCTCTTGAATATTTATGAAGACGCTCTGGCCCGCTGTCGGTAGTGATGTAGTTATCGCCGTATATGCTGAACGCTTCTTTGTTGACCGCATACGGATGAACCGCAATGTTCATTCCGGCCTTGATCTTCCATGGCTCGTCTGGGCGAAGATTCGGCCGGTCGACGAGAGACAGTCCCTGACCGTGAGCAAAGGATCTGCTTGGCCCAAAATAGCCCTTCCTGGTAACAAAGTTCCTATAGTTAGCCCAGAGTTCTTTTGGATCCGCTCCGGGCATCAGGCCTTTCACGGTCATTTCGTGCGCTTCGATCGCGACCCCATAGGCCTCCTGCAACGCCTGGGATGGCTGTTTGCCGACAACGTAGACTCTCAAGATTTCCGTATAATATCCGCCGGGTCCGTTTACTTCGATCAACACCGTGACCTGGTCGCCATCTTTGATTACTCTATTTTGAAAATGCGGGATATCGAACGGCACAACCGTCCCCAGCGGCCCCGAGCCTATCTGCACAAGCCCGCGCTCGCTACCGTGCTTACTGAGGAAACAGTGAGTCTCGGCATAGACATCGATGTCCCGCTTGCCAGGTCTGATAATGTTCTTCAACTCCTCGGCACAGGCGTCCTGCATCGCTGCCGTACCCTTAATGAGTTCGATTTCCTCCGGGCTCTTGGGGACCCTGAGTTCATCGATCCATTCGGTGGCATCGACAAAAGTCGCGTCCGTCAAGTGTTTCGCCAGGTATTCATAGAAGGTCATAGGAATGAAGGCCTTTTCCACCAGGCCGATGGTGGGCTTCTTCTTTTCCTTCAGAACTGCAACCGCACGTTCCCCTTCATATTCATTTGTGTACTGCACGGTTGAGAAATAGACGGCCCCCCACCGGTTCTTAATACCGCGAGCGGCCCAGGCATGAGGAAAATTATCCCCAGGGGGGTCGACTCCACAAACAATCGTGGTCATTTCGTCGTCCACGGGAAAGATGACGGTCATCGGAAACTGGTGCCGGGCGGAAAAATCGGTGAACCACCGGATTGTTCCTCCCATGTACTCCTCCGAGTTTTGCATCACCAGGTAATCGATTTTCTTTTCCTTCATCATTGCGCGAACGGCTTTCCATCTCCGTTCCAGCTCTGGGGTAGAAACGCACTTCGTCAATCGTTCTCTTTGGTCTTCCAATGTGTGCTCCATTTTCATATCTATTCGCCAGACATTCCTAACGGAAGCGGCTCCAGGTGAAGATATGGTTTGCTCTCAAAATTTACTGAGCGCGCACCGATTCACGGCAGCCATTGCACCAGCCTCCGTACAAGCCAGGCAACGGATTTTGGTTCACTCTGCGCCATCCCGTCATAGCGGATGCGGTATTTCAGGCTTTCGCAGTCGTGCCAAGCGGCGCAGCTACAGACACGGTCTCCAATCCGTCTTGTCGCTCTCGCACGAGCAGGAATGCTGCGACCGAACCAATCAGCGCCGGCGCAGCGGTTATGTACAGCAATCCCGCCACCGAGGTTCCAGTGCCCAGAAGGATCCCGCCCACTACCGGCCCAATAATCGAACCGATGCGTCCGAACCCTGAAGCCCAGCCGACTCCGGTGGAACGCATGCTGGTGCGATAGGTTGCGGAAGCAACGGAGTACATCGTCATCTGCGACCCGGTCAGAAAGAAGCCCGCGAAAAACACCGTCGCCACCACGGCCGCGACATGGCCTTGGCTGAAGCCGAGAGCCGCTATGAACACGCAAGCGAAAACAAACCCGTAACCCATAACTCGGCGGCCGTCCACGCGTCTGCTATACCAACCGAGCACTAAACCGCCTATGGCTCCGCCGACCGAGAAAATGGCCCCGATAAAGATTGCTCGCTTGAGAGGGATTCCAGATTGCCTTAGCAGCGACGGAAGCCAACTCAAAAGCAAGTATGTCAAAAGATAACCCACAAAGAACAACACCCACAGGAGCAGCGTGCTGACCAAGCGGCCACCGGTGAACAGATTTTTCGCCGGTGATCCGGGTATTCGTTGTTCGTTTAGAACGAACTCATCGCCGTCGCCAAATCCCCTGGCAGGGGCTATCTTACGCATGATCCGCGCGAGTTGCTTTGGGTCGCTTTTCTTCAGGGCAAGAAACCGAATCGACTCAGGCAAACGCCAGATCAAAAATGGAACCAGCACAATAGGGACCAGGCCACAGACATAAAATGTCGCTCTCCAACCGAATGGCGCCAACATTGCGAATGCGATGAAGCCGGCCAACGCGCTGCCCAACGGCAACCCGCATGACATCGAGTTGATGACCATCGGACGAATGCGGGCTGGCGCATATTCGGAAACCGTCGCCACCGCGTTCGGCACTACCCCGCCTAAACCAAGCCCTGCGATAAGACGGTAGATGATCAGTGTCTGCATGGAGTTCGCCGTGCCTTGCAGCAGCGTAAAAATGCCGAAAACAGAGACGCCGGCAATCAGCGTGAATCGGCGCCCGAGAGTATCTGCCGCCTGCCCGAAAATCAGCGATCCCAGCAAGCTTCCAAGGAGAGCGGCGCCAAATACCGGACCGAATTTAGCGATCGGAACATGCCAACCCCCGGAAATGGCTGGTGCGGCAAAGGCCATCAGGGTGGCGTCGATTGTGTCCAACATCATCAGCACAAAGCAGGTCGCAAGAACGGTCCTTTGAAAGTGGCTAAAGGGCGCTTCGTTGATGACTGCAGATATGTCGACCGCCGGCGGCTTCATAACAGCTTCCATAACGTTTCTCCCATCGCGAACAACATCCAGTGATTTCGACCTAATTATGCTGACTGCAACTACAGAACCCTAATATTCGATACCCTTCTATTAAGCGTGAGCCTTCCCGCCTTGCTTGGGCGAGGACTGATGCTTTTTGAATATCTCCTCTGCCGAGGAAAGATCGAGAACAACGTCGTCAACCGGCTGCTTTCCGCGTTCATGGACATCAACACATAGCAGCGTGCCAGTCGCCGGACAATAATAGGCCGTAATCGACAGGTTATTGTGCAGCACTATGCCGTATTCTGCCGGCAGGCTATCTAACACCGCAGCTCGCGCGCCGGAGCGCCAGCGAGTATCGTTGGAGGCCAGCAAGTAACCAGCCTTCGTGACCACGTGGAAGCCCTTTTCATCGCGCGCCAGGAACAGCGACTCGCTGATCGCGCCCAAAAACGGTGGCTTGATAAACTTCGCGGGATCTTGATCGAAGCTGCCAACTCGTTCGAGGCGCATGCGCTGCCGCGATTCCTCGCTGGCCTTTGCGTCTACTTTTCCGCCGCTTAACACGACGCCGTAAATCTGCTTTGCAGCATTTGGTGAAACCAGACCTGCGGCTACATCGCGTTCCACAGATTGCAAGTCGCGTTCCAGAGGGTCGCCCCAGCCACCGCCGCCCTGCCATGACACGGCAAAGACGTCTCGGTTAGTGATACGCATTAGCCCTGGTTTCGGCCCGAAAGTTTCCCATTCTCCAGGCTGTCTACGCCCGTTTTCGGTCGCGTTTCGTCCCAGGGTTTGTCGCACGGTCGAGCCTGGCCAGCCACCGCTCAAGCCGCTGCCGTTGGGAACCTCGGCGCCATGCGTCATCACCAGCGCCATCGCCTCCTCAATACCGCCCAAGGTAACTCCGATTTCGGCGCTCATGCCGCCGCGAAATTTTCCCGGGCCTCCCGTATCGCGCGCCAGCCGACGATAAAAGTAAAAGAACGGAGCCGCCTGTTCGTTGCGTTCCACATCCGGGATGGCCGACACCGGCGAGGTAATAGGACCGCCGGCATCAACCCCATCCTTACAGGCGAAGGCCGCCGACCCGCCGGAAATAGGATCCATCAGGTGCAAACCAAACGGCTCTCCGTATTGATTCACCCCACCCATATTGAAGGTCGCCATCGTAGCCTGGCCCAATCCTTGCGCGCGGAACTGATATTTCGGCGACGTAGATAACATCTTTCCGATGGCGAGCATGGTGGCGTTAGCGGTGACCCAAATACCTTCCACCGTCGCAGCTCCTACCGGAGCGGGAAACTGCGCCGTGCAGAGCAGGCCGTCAGGAGCGATTACCTCGACCGGGGCCAGCACGCCTTGATTCCACTGAATGTCATACGCCATGGTTGGCATCAACGAGCCGCATACGGCGCCCATCAATCCAGCCCGGGTGCAATTGATAAATCCCGGAGCCTGTTTGCTCGATTGACTGTAGTCGAGCACCATATGGTCGCCGCGCTTGGTGAGGCAGACATCGATTTTGTACAAAACGTTGGAATGACCGTCGTGCTCAAGAAAGTCGGAGGCGCGGAATTCCCCATCCGGCAATTCCCGCAGGCGAGCACGCATACGGGCTTCGGAAGACTCGATCATCCGGCGCATGGACTCGGTCACGACGCTGGCGCCATACCGCGAGACCAGTTCGGTGACCCGATTGCGCGCCACGTTGAGCGTCGCAATAAACGCGCGAATATCGAGACCGACGTGACTCGGCAGCCTGGAGGCAGTCAGGATCATTTCGATCACGTCCTCACGCGTCTCACCCTGGTCGATCAGTTTCACGCACGGAATCCGCATGCCTTCCTGATAGACGTCCTTCGCCTTGGGAGACCAGCTCGCGAAATCCATACCACCCACGTCGGTCTCGTGAGCTTCGACGCCCGCCCACGCTATGATCTGGCCTCCCGCGTATATCGGCCCAACCATTTGCACGTCATTCTGGTGCAGGGACGCGATATAAGGGTCGTTGCCGATGAACATGTCCCCTTCATGCACATTCAGTTGCGGTTTGCTGTTGATGTGGCGAATAAAGGTGCTGCCGACAGGAGCGTGGTAGGCGACCTGAAACCCCATCGAGGCGACCGAGCCGTCGGGGGTAAACAAACCGGTAAAGAAGTCTGACGCCTCGGTGACCGTTGGTGACCCGGAAACACTCTGCAAGGCAATCCTCATCTCTTCCGTGATGGCGACGAGACGATTGCGGATAATCTCAAATGTAACGGCGCTCAGGTTTTGGCCGGATTGCATCGTCGGGGCAGTATTCATTGACATCTCCTCACATGCAGATTGCCAAACTCGTCGGCCGTCGCCTTCGAGCCTGGCGGAACCACCACGCTCTGCCCCGGGAATTCGATGATGGCTGGGCCTTCCAAACTGCTCCCGGCTTCTGGAAACGAGGTCTGATAGATGGCGGTTTCGACTGCGACATTGGGATCGCGAAAGATTACTTTTCTGGTTTTCAGGAACGTGAGCGGCTCGCCCGTTCCAGTGAGAGCTGGCGGCGGCAACGCACTGGTTCCAACGGCACGAACGGAAAGAATTTCATAGCCCGCTTGCGAGAATGCCGCCCCATGCCCAAACAACACCTCGTATTGTTTTTCGAAGCGGCTGGTAATCTCCCAAAATGCGTCGAGGTCAAAGTCGGCGGACAAGAGAGGCAGATCCAGATGATGGGTCTGGCCACGGTAGCGGATCGAAAGAAGCCGTTCCAAGTGCATATTGCCTTGCGCGTTGGCCATCGTCAAATTGTGTTGTACCTCCGCCACCGCGAACTCAATCGCCGCAGAAATCCGCGCTAACTGCTCCGCGACCGGCGCCTTCCCAGGCTGCAGGCGAACATAGGTAGGGCTTTCGGTGGTGAAGACCAAGTCCGAGTTGGCCGTGCCGAATGCCGATTGCGCAGTTGCTGCCGCAGGCACGACAAATTCATCCAATCCCAACTCTGCGCTCAATACCCAGGCATGGGATGGCCCGGCACCACCGTTGGCGAGCAAGGTGAAGTCACGCGGATCATAGCCTCGTTCGATGGTGACCCTGCGTAACAGATCGGCCATCTTGTTATCTAGTACCTCTCGGATTGCCCACGCCGCTTCGATCACGCTCATATTCAGCGGGCGGGCAACGTGTTCTTCAATCGCCTGCCGTGCCGCGTTCAAGTCCAGCTTCATACGTCCGCTCAGAAAATTGTCTGGATCTAAGACGCCCAGGACAAGATCGGCGTCGGTGGCCGTTGGCTTCGTGCCGCCCCTGCCATAACAGGCAGGTCCAGGGTTCGCCCCAGCGCTCTGGGGACCCACCCGAAGCTCGCCAAACTGGACGGAAGCAAGGCTGCCGCCTCCCGCTCCAATTGAACTGACATCTATCGAATGCACCCGAATCTCGGCACCGGCAATTGCGAGGTTCGAACGCATCATAGGCCGTCCGTCAACCACTACGCCGACATCAAAGCTGGTTCCTCCGATATCGATGGTCAGGATGTTTTTTACACCGATCTGTTCACCAATCGCCTGCGAGCCCATCACACCTCCGGCGGGGCCCGAGAACAGCGCTACCACCGGCCGGTCGCTTAGGACTCCCGTTGGCAAAACGCCGCCGGCACAGGTCATCATCAGCACCGGAACGGTCATTCCCGCTTCACGCAATGTCGTTTCGAGGCGCGACAAATAGCGTCCTGCAACCGGGCCTAATGCAGCATTGGCCGCGGTGGTGGACATCCTAGCGTACTCGCCCACGGCAGGCGATATCTCGTTGGAGACACTGACAAATGCTTCCGGCGTTTCTTCCCGGGCAAGTTCCCGAAGCCGGCTTTCGTGGACTGGATTCTGAGTGGACCAGAGCGTGCAAATAGCAACGGCACCAATTCCTTCGGCTTTCAGTCCGCGCAAGGTTTTGCGCGCGCCTTCCTCGTCAAGCGGAGTGACAACCACGCCCTTGGCGTCGATTCGCTCATCAACTTCCATGATCAGGCTGCGCTGCACCAAGGCGGGGAAGCGATTCCGTAGAAAACAGTCGGTGAATTCAATTTCATTCATCCCGGACGTCTGCCGGAGCAATCGCCCGATCTCAAGAGTGTCGCGAAATCCGCGAGTCGTCAAAACCGCAGTCTTGGCGGCATTGCCTGTCAGTAAGGCATTAAGACCGACGGTCGTGCCATGGCCAAACCTCTCGATCCGGCCGCAGAACGTATCAAATTGCAACTCGTAATGTTCGGCGGCTAGTTTCATCGCATGGATGACACCGCCCAAGACGTCTGCAGTGGTCGGCGATTTGAAAACGCGGGTGGTTCCATCGCTGGCAGACACCCATACGTCTGTGAAGGTGCCCCCTACGTCAGTTCCGACGAAAAATTCCATAGAATGATTTCCCTGGGCAGATGCCCTGGCTTAATAAAGCCGCGATCGCAGAGCCAACTTCCCCTTACTCGCAGGGTCGGCTAGCGTCAAGTTCCGCAGTTGATTTTTTCAGCACACGTACTGTCAATCGGGGCTCGTCGTTTGTCAATAAAAAAAATGAGCGTAGTCATAATACCGTTTTTTGTGTGAGGATAAGTATTCGTGAAGTTTGTGAACTTTACAGCACACAAACGCTTGGCCAGACTGCATTCTGTACTATCTGAGGCTCTAGCGTGGGCGATGCCCCGAGGTGCCGAAAAAATTAAGAATGAAGATGATTAACATTGCTCACGGAACGATCTATCCTCAATCTACCGAGGAAAAGGCTGGGGCAAGCAAGAACAGGCGACGGGAGTTCCACGGGGTCCGGGTCGTGCAATAGTAATTCTTAGGCAGTAATAACGAGTGAAGTAACCATTCGAGGAGAAGTTCTTATGACCACTTCGACCGTAGTTTCTAAAGCCACGAGCAGCGAGTGTTATTACCTTGTTCCCAACGATGCGCTTCCCGATCCGATCAATGCCGAGCCCGCAAAAAAGCTTAAGTATTGCGTTGGTGGCGAGTGGAAGGAATCGAAATCCAGCAAGTACATGCCGTGTTACGACCCTTCGACTGGCGCGGTTATTGCATTAGCGCCGCAGTGCACATCGGAGGAGGTCGAAGAGGTTATTCAAGCTGCCGTGCGCGCATATCCCCGGTGGCGCGATACT
>Ga0182030_10017716_pt1 | contig 13718 bp, 15 predicted proteins | sample 812S3MmetaG_FD_121299 | JGI IMG/M metagenome (GOLD analysis project Ga0182030, IMG submission 121299) | Permafrost microbial communities from Stordalen Mire, Sweden - 812S3M metaG (Illumina Assembly) | ecosystem: Environmental > Terrestrial > Soil > Wetlands > Permafrost | place: Sweden... | reverse complement strand
GCTGCGTGGCCACCGTGGCGATCATCTGCCGGTCCTGGGTCAGCGGCTGCACGGCCCGCTGGCGCGTGATGGTCGTGAAGTCATGCTCGCGGATCTTCACGCTGATGCAGCCGGCGGCGAGTTCCCGGTCGCGCTCGATGCGCGCCAGGCGCGCCTGCTGCCCGGCCTCCCGCGCCTGCCACAAGGCCACGCCCGCGCCGATCAGCAACGCGGCAGATGCCAGCGCGGCGCTCGCCACGATCAGCCGGTTGCGCGCCACGAATTTGCGCAGCCAATACCAGCGCGAGGGGCGGTGCGCCTGCACCGTATTGCCGTCGGCGTAACGCGCGAGATCCTCGCTCACCGCCGCGACGGTGGCATAGCGCAGCCGGGGTTGGCGGTTCAGCATCTTCAGCAGAATGGCGTCGAGATCGCCGCGCAAATCCCGGCGCAGCTTGGGCAACGAAGTCGAGCGGGTCGCGGCCGCGTCCTCTGCCACCACCGCGCTTGGGCGAGGAATATCCGCGCGCAGGATGGCCTCTTCCAAGGCCCCGCGAGTGTCGCGCGGCACGCGATACGGCCGCGCGCCCACCAGCAATTCAAACAGCACCACTCCGAGCGAATAAACATCGGCGGTGGTCGCGACCGGCTCGCCGGCCACCTGCTCCGGCGAGGCGTAGCTCAAGGTCATTGCCGCGCCTGCGAAGCGGGTGAGCTCGGTCACATCGCCGGCCTCGGTGCCGAGCAGCTTGGCCACGCCGAAGTCCAGAAGGCGCACCTGGCCGCCTTCCGTGACCAGGATGTTGGACGGCTTCAAGTCGCGGTGGATGACCAGGCGGCTGTGCGCGTATTGCACCGCGTCGAGCACCTGCCGGAATAGCTCGATGCGGGATCGCACATCGAGGCGGTGGCGGTCGCAATATTCATCCAGCGGCCTGCCCTCGACATATTCGAGCGCAAGATACGGCTGGCCGTCCGCGGCAATGCCGGCATCGTACAAGGGCGCAATATGCGGATGCGCCAGGCTGGCGACAATCTCGCGCTCGCGCGCAAAGCGCGCCGCCATCACCTCGTCGCCGTACAACCCCTGCGGGAGTTTGAGCGCAATCCCACGCCGCACCAGCCCGTCGCTGCGCTCCGCGTACCACACGCTGCCCATGCCGCCGCGCCCGAGCAGGCGCAGCAGCCGGTAGGGACCGACTTCGGACAATTCCTTCTCGGCGCCTGAGTCGTATCCCGGCCACTGCGGGTTATCCGCACCGCTCAAGTCCGTGAACCTCGGCAGGGTATCGAACCACCCGGTGGCCCTGGAGTTCTTGGCCGCCCGCAACAGATGCAGCAGCCGCGGTGTCCATACGGCGTCGCTTCCGGTCAGGCGCTGCGCCCAGGCTTCGCGCTCCTCGGCCGGCTCATCCAGCATGCGGTCGAGAACTTGCGAGAATTCAGGCCAGTCCTTGGAATCGATTTGCATGCGCATCCCTACGTGCATTGCGATGGATGCGACCGCTACTGCAATTCCGCCGATAGCAGTAGGCGCGCCTTCTCGAAATCCCTGCGCACGGTGCGTTCGTTGACGCCCAGCACCGCCGCGATTTCGACGGTGGTGAAGCCTGCGAAGAACTGCATTTCGACCACGTTGGCCAGACGTTCGTCCACCTGCGCCAGCGCATCGACCGCTTCGGCAATGTCGATGACGCGCTGCTCCGCGCTGTCGGCCGCCTCGGCGATGTCGGTGTTGAGCGGCAGCTTTGCATTCTCGCCGCCGCGGCGCGCGGCCTGATGTTGGCGCGCAAAATCGATGATGATGCAGCGCATCACGCGTGCGGCATACGCCATGAAATGCCCGCGGTCTTCCACACGCACCTCCCCGGTGCGCAGGCAGCGCAGGTAAAACTCATGCACCAGCCCCGAGGTGTCCATGAGGGTTATGCGTTTTCCGCCGCGCAGCCGGGCCCGCGCCAGTCGCGTCAACTGGGGATACAGAATCGCGAATATGCGGTCGAATACCGCGCGGTCGCCCGCTTGGTATGCCGAGAATAGGTTGGTGAGTTCGCCCATGTGATCCAGCCCCGACCGCTTTACAAAAGTCGGGGCCGGGTCGCATTCCGTTGTCGATCAAGAAGTCGGCGCTGGAGCGGCAGGCTCAGCTATTTCTATTTCTTAGACTCTAGCCCGCAAAGCTCACCGCAGCAAGCATTGCGGGGCGATACTTCAAGCATGGCGGGGCGATATTTCAAACTATGACAAATCGCCTCTATAGTGCGGAAATCTCCGGTCCGGTGTCCGGCCCGGCGGGCCCAAGCCGTATTCTAAGGGTGTGTGGTTAAGGAGGACCCCCCATGGCACCGCATCCGCAATTCAAACTCGGCCGCCTGCATCGAACCTATGATCCCAGAATCCCGCACTTAAGTGCGTTGCTCGCCGGACAGACGCTGACGCCGCCGCCGGCATCGGTCGACTACACCCACAAGATGCCGGCCTCGCTCGGTATGATGCTGAACAACACCTTGGGCGATTGCACCTGCGCGGCGTTCTATCACGCGCAGCAGGTGTGGAGTTTCAACTCCAGTCCTCCCATGGTCACCGAGCCCGACCCGGACGTCGAGGAGCTGTACATTCTCGCCTGCGGCTACAACCCCAAAGCGGGCGGGGAAGGCCCGGGAGGCAACGAGCAGCATGTGTTGACCTACATCTTGCGCAACGGCGCGCCGGCCGGTCCGGCCGCCAAGACCAGGCTCAAGATCGCGGCCTTCGTGGAAGTCGATCCGCGCAATGTCGATGACGTGAAGCGCACCATATCGGACTGCGGGGTGGCCTACATCGGCTTCAATGTTCCGGCCTTCCTCATGCCGCCGAACGCACCGCCCCCGGCAGTGTGGGCGGTGCAGGCGACCAATACCAACATCGTCGGCGGCCATGCCGTGGTCCTGGCGGGTTACAACGCCGAGGGAGCGCGGCTGATTTCCTGGGGCCAGTACTACACCATGACGTGGGGCTTCTTCGCGCAGTATGTGGATGAGGTGTATGCCATCGCCGATCCTGGCTGGGTGCAAAAGACCGGCAAGACCCCGGGCGGCTTCACGCTGTCGCAGTTGGAAGCGCAGATGAGTGCCTTGAAGGGAACTTAAAGAATGAGCAGCGGCCACAATCCCAAGGCGCGCTTGGGGCAGACCTTGCAGGAAGCAGCCGAGTCGTCTGCCAACTTCTCGATCGCGGATGGCCCCGCGCTGCCCGTCGTGAACTTCGCCGCCGTCGGGAAGAGCCCTCCGAGCGTTCTCGCCACACCCGCGGGGAGACTGCCGAAGGCATCCGCGGTGATCATCACCTGGGCCAGCGCGGAATGGGCGGCGTTGCAACACGTGTTCTGCGCGGGCAGCACCAGCATGCCATACAGCGACCGGGCGCGGGGCACGTGGCCGGGCTGGGAGAAGTATTCCGCCAATTTGCCTGCGGGCGCGCCGGCGAGTTGGACGTACTGGGGCTACTACGAGCTGGTGCAGATCGGCGGCAATCCGGTGCTGCTGTTCAAGTCGAACACGCATCTTGACTGGCCCGGGCCCACTTACTTAAAGGCCTTGATCGCTCTGTTGATCAAGGAAGTGAGCCCGAACCTCATCCTGTCGGTGGGAACGGCGGGCGGCGCAAAGCCCCAGGACCATGTCGGCACCGTGCGCACGGTCAGCGCCGGGACCTTGTTCGAAACGGGCCAGCCGCAGGCAAACTGGCCTGAGTATCAGAACAGCTGGAAGGCAGCCAACACCCTGCTCGCCCATGCGAACTTCAACAAACTGCTATTTCCGGTTCCCACTCGGGATGCCGATCTTCAGACGCTGTGCTCGCAGTTCAATCAGCAGTACGGCAGCCACTATACCTTTGCGCAGCTCGATCCCGCCGGATTGGCGATGGCCAACCCCAGCCCCCAGATCGACAATCAGACCGGCGGCGGCACCTCGCTGCTCACGGCATCGACATTCGTCGTAGGAAGCACCAGCGGCACCTATCAATCCTTTGCCTGCATCGAGATGGATGACGCCATCATCGGCGAGGCGTGCGCCGCGAGCCGGACGCCCTATGGATTCGTGCGCAACTTGTCGGATCCCGCACAGAGCGCGGCGCTGCCGCCGAAAGTGCAGGGCAATTGGGGCAGCGCGGTGTACGACGCCTATGGGCTGTATACCAGCTACAACGGCGCAGTGGCGGCCTGGGCCATGCTGGCGTGAGGGAACACATGAGAGTGGAGGGCCCAAGCGCGTTTTCCGGCTGGTCGATCCGCACGATCCTGCGTGCGGCATTGCTCAAGCCCAGTACCAAGCTCACCGCCGCCGAAGCCTCCTCGACGATCTATCGGTTCTTCCGCTCGAAGCACGTCGTCGATCTCAAAGTCTTCGCCCTGATCGCAATGACGGTCGGCGCCGGTGCGTTCATGGTTCTCCTCATGGCGGGCGTCTTCTATTGCCTCGGCGTCTACCAGCTATCCCTCTGGCCGCACCTCAAGCAGGTCGTCGATGCGCTTTCAGTCGATGCCGGCAAGCTCTTGGGCCTCACCGGCGTGGTTCTCGTGTGGGCCTATCGATCGGCGTGCACGCGGCTCGGGGTGGTCGATCTGTATGCCTGCGAAATCGGCACGCTCTGCCGGGTGGGCACCATATTCGACATCGGCCGAAAATATGTCGCTCAATACGCAGCGGGCCCGGCCACCTCGAGCGGCAGCGAGCGAAAAGCCGCGCCGGAGGCCGGCTTCGTGTCGCAGGAGGAATACTTCCCGGTGTTCGAGAACAACACCCACGATCTGCAATTGCTCGAGGCCACGGTGGTCAACAACATCACCGAGTTCTACACCTACATGAAGGCCACGCGCGATGCGCTGCGCCGGCTGGCGGAGATTCGTGCGCAGGGCTGGCATGACGCGCTGTGCAATGTCATCTACATGGTGTTTCTCGCCTTTGAGAGCGGGCGCAAGGCGATCACCGACCTGGTCGAGTACGAGCCGGTGGCGGCGGAGAGCAAGATCGTGATCCTGCTGACCGAGCTCGAAACCTATGCCTTCTTGCTGGGGCATTACCCCAAGGATGATCTACGCTACAAGCGTCTCAAGCTGCGCGAGCCTGACTACCGAAGCGAAGTCAGCGCGCTGTATGAAACCGTTTTCCAATACAATGACGCCACGGCCGGCACGGAATGGCTGCCGGCGGTGCGCAGCCTGGAGGAACTTGCGCAGCGCTACCAGACAGCGCTGGGTGAGAGCATACGGCGTCCGCAGCGACCGCCCGCAGCGATGGCTTCTGCCGCGGCTCCGCCCATCCCTGCCTAGCGTCTCCCATGGAAGATGCATGGATGCCTCGAGCGCCACGCAGCATAATCATTATTCTAACTTCGCTCAGTCTACTGGGATGCCGCACTCCAATGCCCAACAGCCCCCAAGAACTCTTCAACGCCCCGCCCTTCAACGCCATTCCTCAGACCAGCCAATTCAGCCAGTCGGATGCGCTGGCGCTGGTGGAGTTTTGCGTCAATCTGGACAGTCAGGACGATCTGCATCCGCACCCGTCACCGAAAAAAAAGAAATCCGCGGCCAGCCAGCCGGTCCGGGCGATCTACAAGATGCGCGAAGATCGGATCGCCGGCTGGGATGCCCCGGATACCGACGATAAGGACAGCCGGATCATGGTGGCCCGCGCCGCCTTTCCGAATGGACCGGAGCAGGACTTCACCGCGCTCAAATTCGATTCGACACGCAACGGCTTCGGTCCTTTCAGCAGCGCATGGACTCTCTGGCACAAGCGCAATACCACGACCTGGGCGTTGGTGTTTCGGGGCACGGTGTTTGCGACCGCCCCGAGTGTGGATGAGGACGTGCTGGTGACCACCGTCGCGGCCCGCAACGGCCTCACCATAGAAAGCAGAATTCTGCCGGTGAGCTTCGCCGAACTGCCGCGCGCCGAGGTGCACGAGGGCTTTGCCTACGGCATGTTCAGCATTCTGTTCGACAAACACTTCGGCGCGCTCTACTCGGTGCGCAAATACGTGCCCGCGGGCAGCGAGCTCATCATTGCCGGGCACAGCCAGGGCGCGGCGCTTGCCGCTCTCGCGCATGCATTCCTGTTTCACGCCATGCATGGCGCCGACGGCGGCGATCCGTTTACCTTGGGAGGCTCGGCCTATAAACTGAAATCCTACACCTTCGCGCAGCCGCGGCCCGGCAACGCCCAGTTCGCCCTGAACTTCGCGCGCATCACCGGAGGCGGAGCGACCTCGTTTGCGCTCAACAACACCATCGACCCGGTGCCCATGGTCCCCACCACGCACTCCTTCCTGGTGGGTGCATTCGAGGATTCGCCCAATCAGCACGGCTGGAGAATCCTTCGAGACATCAACCAAGTGCTCAATCGCATCCACAATGGGTGGAACAGCTTGTTGCAAAAGGGCCTTGCGCGCGAAATGCGCGCGGTGAAGAGCAGCAAGCTCGCCGACTATCGGATCAATCCCGCTTCCTGGGGACCGGTTGACCCACCGGCGGTTCCCGTCAGTCAGAACTACCTAACCGCGGGCAGCGTGATCCCGCTGGTCGGTCATGCCAACGAGGACATCTTAAGTTACTACCATTATCAACCCGATGAGTATGACGAGTTCATTCAGCACCACGCCACGACCTACCGGCGCTTGCTGGAGGAGCTATTCGGCCTAGAGGCCACCACCGAGGAATACATGGAGAATCAACGCAGCCGGGAGCAGTAGCCCAAGGCGTGGTGCTCAATTCACCACGAGCTTGCGGATTCGGACCCGCCTTTCTGCCTGCGGGTCGGCAAGGGCGTCTCGAACTGATTGAACAGAGCCGCAATTTCCGCTTCCGTCGGCTTCTGCTTCGATGGAAAGCGGAAGGTTCGGTAGCCGGCCGCCTGCGTCATCTCGTCGCGCTTACGGTTGGCGCCCGCCGAATGCGTGCGGTCGTCCAACTCGATCAATGCGACGATTTCGAGCGTGCCGCGCGTGCACACCACGAAATCCACAATCTTGCGATTGAACTTTGCGCGGATTGCCCAGCCTTGTTGCTGGAGCAATCTGCCATCAACCGTCAGGAACGCGGCGAAAGATACTTGCGGGAATACGTGGAAGCCCGGCAATGCCCGCTGCAGACGCAGAAAGAATGCCTTCTCATTTTCGGTGAGCAACGGTTTGCGCTTGATTCGCGACAGCCACGGCTTGCGCTCCACCAGCAAGGTCGCGGTGACGGCGATCACCACCAAGGCGCAAGCGGCCAGGAGAAAAGGCACGAGAAGGTTACTAGGCATAATGGCTTTGTAGAGAATGCCGGCGGCCGCGGCAACGAAACGGTTAACACTTTAACCGCCGTCGCTTGAAGCGGGGTGCGGAGCCAATCATACATCCCGGCGGCCCGTGACCTGCGTCGCGGAACTTGAGCGTTAAGCGGATTATGTTATGCGCTGTCGCCGACTCCGCTTATCGTGTCCGGGGATCCCGCGATCCGCTGCCCCGGCGCAGGCGCGTGAATTCCGAAAATTCCCATGAGCGGACGGCCAAGATGGCGCTGCATCCGTTGCGGCGTTCGAGCGGCAGGCGCGCGTCATGACGTGCGAGCGATTCGAATTCGGAGGCAAGCCGTTCGAGTGACGCGGCGAACCGCGCCACGGATTCCGGGGAAAGGGTGCCGCCGACGAACCGGAACGCATCGCCGGAAGCTCCGAACGCCGACTGAAAATACTCCGGCACAAACCGAGTGACAAAGAACTTGTGCACCGGGCCATCGGTGCGCCACGAGAAATTTCTGGAGGTGAGCTTGCGCACCCGGTGTGGCGGTCGGTATTCGATGATTTTCAGCCGGTCGAGGCGCAGCAAGATGTCGATCAGCTCATTGTCGTCCATTTGAAAGGCCGAGACGACGTCCTGAAATTTCCAGTCGTTGACGATCAAGTAGGTGACCACGAGAATTTTTGGCTGATTGGCGAGGGCGATCTCTTGCGCCTCACTCAGCTGCGTCACCAGCCCCAGGTCTTCGGGTGGTTGGATCAAATCAGCCAATGTCAGCTCCATCGCGGCACAGATCTGGTCGAGCCGGCCCAGCGAGAAATTGCCCCGGCTCATGTCCCGCTTGATCGTCGCTTCGCTCACGCCGATCGCCTGCGCGAGTTCGCGGTAGGTCAGTTTGCGCGCGCGTAGTGCCGCTTTGATGCCGAGCAGCACGGTCGAAGTGGCGGACATGCGGTCATCCTAGGGGCTCTGGGTATTAATAAATGATACTCCTGGGATACGCCGGTGTCACCCGCGCATGGCTGCCTTGTCGGGGTTTTCGTTTACGAGCAGCCTGTGCACACGCCCTGCAGCTAACCCAAAGGAAGAGTCAACGTGATAATCCTCCAGAAGTTGAGTTCGATCAGTTTGCCGACCGCGCTGTTGGGCGCGTCGACGGCGATTTTCTTCGTCATGGAGCGGGCGCGACCCGGGCGTCAGTTACCGCAGTCAAAGGGATGGTACGCGCGCGCGATTCTGGTGACTCTGATTCAGCTGACCATCACGCTGCTCACGGCAAGACTATGGGTCAGGATTTTCGGTGACGTGTCGCTACTTCATTTATCCAACGCGCACTCACCGCTGTTGGAGGGATTCGCCGGCTGGCTGGTCGGTACCTTTGTGTTTTATTGGTGGCACCGGCTGAGGCACGCAAACGGCTGGTGGCTGGCTTTCCATCAGATTCATCATTCGCCGTCGCGCATCGAATTGTTGACTTCATTCTACAAGCATCCCATCGAGATTTTGTGCGATGCCCTGCTGAGCGCCGTGATCCTCTACCCAATCATGGGTTGTTCGTTACTGGGCGCGTTTTGGTACAACTTCTTTGCCGGCACGGGAGAGTATTTCTATCACGCCAATGTAAAGACCCCTCGATGGCTGCGATTCTTCATTCAGACCCCTGAACTGCACTCCATTCATCACCAATATGACGTTCACCGTTTTAATTTCAGCGACATTCCGGTTTGGGACCGCCTGTTTGGCACGTACCGGGATACCACGGAATTCGTGGAGCGCTGCGGCTTTCCGACGGGCGCCGAGAACAAGCTGCTGCCGATGCTGGGATTCACGGACGTCTATGTCCAGGCTGAGGAGCAGCAATGCCGCTAAGGCGACCCCGCCGAAACCCGCCAGACGCTGTTGCCCGTATCATCGGCGATCAACAACGCTCCCTGGCCATCCACCGCAAGGCCGACCGGGCGCCCCCGCGCCTTGTCGCCATCGACGAGAAAGCCGGTGACCACATCTTCCGGGGGCCCCGATGGCCGGCCATCAGCGAACGGGATGTAGACGACCTTGTAGCCATTCAATACGGCGCGGTCCCAGCTTCCATGCTCGCCCACAAAGGCGCCTCTACGATAGTGCGCCGGCAGATTGGTCCCTGAATAGAACACGAGCCCCAAGGGCGCAACGTGCGAGCTCAACGCGTAGTCGGGGGCGATCGCCTTGGCGACCAGGTCGGGTCGCTGCGGTTGAACGCGAGGATCGAGATGTTGGCCGTAGTAGCTGTAGGGCCAGCCATAGAAGGCGCCGTCCTTGATTGAAGTCAGATAATCGGGCACCAGGTCCGGGCCGAGTTCGTCGCGCTCATTGATAACGGCCCAGAGCGTATGGGTCTGTGGCTCGAACTGAAGCCCGTTCGGATTGCGCAGTCCCGTGGCGAATTCGCGGTGCGCGCCTGTCGTCCGGTCAATCTGCCAGATTGACGCACGGCCCAGCTCTGCCGGAATACCGTTCTCCGTGATATTGCTTTTGGAGCCGACACCTGCGTAGAGCTCGGCTCCATCGGGGCTCGCGGTCAGACTCTTGGTCCAATGATGGTCGATCGGTCCGCCCGGCAGATCGCATAGCTTGACGCCAGGATCGGTGATCTGAGTTTGTCCGGTGGCATAAGGATAGCGGACCACCGCATCGGTGTTGGCCACATACAGATCGTTCCCGACCAGCACCACGCCGAAGGGCGAGTTCAGATGGTCGATGAACACGGATTTCTGGTCGGGAATACCGTCGCCTTGCGTGTCGCGAAACAACAAAATGCGCTGCCCGGGCTTGGTGCGAGAGTGCGCCATCTTCTCCACCAAGTTCATGACGAGTTCCTTGGGCCGGCTGACCGGCCCCGGAGGACCGCCGGTCTCGACCACCAGGACATCGCCATTCGGCAGGACATACAGGGAGCGCGGGTTCGCCAGGCCGGTGGCAAACGCCTGCACCTTCAAGCCGGCCGGGACCGTTGGCATCGCGCCGTTCCAGCCCACGACCTTGGCGACATGCATCGGCGGCAACAGGTACTGATGAATCGGCGGAAGGTACGGGTCAGGGCCAATCTGACGGCTGGGGTCGCCCGGAGCAGGTCCGCAACCCACGAGCACGAGTGTCGCGGCGATTTCTGCCGCCAAGCAACAAGCAAATTTCATGGCTGCTCCCCCCGGCGCACACCCACACCGTGTCGGTACACCAGGGCCCAGCCATTCCAACCGGCAATGAGCAGAATCAGGACAACCAGCGCCGAGAGGATCAAGCCAGAGGGCACCACCGAGGTATAGGCGTCACGCGTGTGGATCAAGCAGTTGAAGACCGAGAGCACGATTGCGGTGACATTGCCGATGGCGTGAATCCAGGCAGCGCGCAGCCGGCGGATGCGAGGATCGCGCAAGAAGTCGATCAATCCCGCCGACACTGCGATCACCGACACGAGCAGCCCGGCGAGCAGCAGCCAATCCGACATGTCCGCCCACAGCATCGCGGCCGTTTGCCAGTAGACGATGTCCGTGATCAGCGTGCCCACGAAGCACATGATCGGAACGGGCGCCAGCATCGCGTGAAGGGGGCGCCCGCCGAGCCTGACCGTCGACCGAGGATTATGACCTAGCATCGGAAATCCCTTCCTCGAGTTGCGAGCTGGAGATCACCCGCTACTGTAGCCGGGCGCGTGAGAATGTGGCTGTAGGACAAGAAGCAGTGTTTGGGCGGGGAGACGGCGCTATAGGCGATCTCCTATAGCAAAGGCCGGTAACTGGGAATTGTCCAAGGGGATCTCCGTCCGCACCATGGGCGTATGGCGCGCGCGACCCCGAAAACTCTCCTTCCTAGTCCCCTGCAATCCGCCTATCGGCGGGCGTTGAGTGCATCGGTGGTTGCCCATGCCCGATATCTTGCGGCCCATGCCGACAAGAGCATTACACAACACTACATCGACCAGCAGAAGGCTGCCTGGCAGTCGATGGAGGCTCGAAAGGCCAAGATACACGCGCGCCTCCTGCTCGTCGGCGATGTTGAGCGCGGGCAAAGCCATCACAGCCAGAGAAACATGGAGTACACGAAGTGAGTTCACAACACTTGATTGCCGAGCGTGCGTACCATCTGTGGAACGCGCGCGGGCGGCCGCATGGGTCTAAGGAAGAGGATTGGTTGGAGGCGGAACGCCAGCTAAGCGCGGATGCCATAGACAGCTCGCTCCAGGAAAGTTTCCCGGCGAGCGATCCCGCGGCCAACCACCAGCCCGACGTAGTGCCCTCCAACGCGGCAGACAAATGGCGCGCGGCCGGCAAAAACCCACCGGGTTGAATCTGCGCAGCCTCGATTAACCTAAGTGCCGTACTGAGGGGGGAGTGGCAATGGCAACGAAAAAGAAGACATTGGGCGAGCGTAAGGTGAAACGCGCGATGCACGAGATGAAGCGCGGAACGCTCAAGAGCGGTCGGTCGGGCAAAACGGTCACGAGCCGCAAGCAGGCGATCGCCATCGGACTCTCAGAGGCGCGCAAGTCCGGCGCAAAGATCCCCAAGAAAAAGACTTCGCGCACATGAAAATTCGTAAGGTGCGCTTTCACAGCTTCGGAGGCCCGGACGTGCTGCGCATCGAGGAGGTGGAATGCTCCATGCCAGATGCGCGGCAGGTGCTGGTGGGCGTGAAGGCCGCAAGCGTCAATCCTGTCGACTTCAAAATTCGCAGCGGCAAGTATCCCGCGGTGAAGGAGGACCGTCTCCCCTATACGCCGGGTCGCGACGTATCCGGCGTCGTCGAGAAATGCGGCGCGCAGTCAACCCAGTTCAAAGTCGGCGATGAAGTGGTCGGCATGGTGGGCATAGGCGGTGGCGGCTATGCCGAACGAGCCGTGCTCGATGAAGCCGCGATCAGCCTCAAGCCTCGAGAAATCGATCATGTCCATGCGGCGGCAATTCCGCTGGCCGGCCAGACTGCCTGGCAGGGACTGTTTCGGTACGGTCAGCTCAAAGCAGGGCAGTCGGTATTGATCCATGGAGGATCGGGTGGCGTCGGCCATTTCGCCGTGCAGTTCGCGAAGGCGAAGGGAGCGCGGGTGTTTACCACGGCCTCGACCGACAGTCTCGAGTTTGCCCGCACGCTGGGCGCGGACCTCGTGATCGATTATCAGAAGCAGCGCTTCGAGGAACTTGCCCAGGATCTCGACATGGTGTTCGATTTGATCGACGGAGAAACTCGTGAGCGCTCGTGGAAGCTGCTGAAAAAAGGCGGCGTGCTGGTCACGACGCTGACAGATCCCAATCAGCTAACGGCGGCACAGCACGGCGTCCGGGCCACGCGCTATACGGTGGAGGCCAACGGCAAGGAGCTTGCCGAAATCCTTGGTCTCGTGGTATCCGGCAAAGTTAAGCCGCATGTCCAAAAGACATACCCGCTGGAAGAGGCCGCTCAGGCGATGAGCGCCGTTGAGAAGGGCCACTCGGTCGGCAAAGTTGTTCTTACCGTCGGATAAATCGGAGCACCCATGATTGCCCATACCAACCTCCCCGTCAGGCGCTACTCGGTCTCAAAGACTTTCTATCGCGAGGCCCTGAAAACACTGGGCTACAAGAACAACATGGAGTACGGGCATGCCGCCGGCTTCAATGACGGCAAGAACACCGATTTCTGGATAAGCCAGAAAAAGACCGTGGTGCCCACCCATCTGGCCTTCCGCGCGCGCGGGCGCAAAGCGGTGGAAGCTTTTTACAAGGCCGCGTTGGCGGCGGGCGGCAAGGATAACGGCAAGCCTGGGTATCGAGACTATTCGCCGGGCTACTTCGCGGCCTTCGCATTCGACCCGGACGGCCATAATATCGAGGCGGTGTGGTACGACCCCAAGAAGCCCAAGAGGGCCAAAAAGGTGAAGTGATAAGTACGCCGCGTTTATTTCAGCTGTAATGCCGCCTGCGCAGGCCGACATTCTCAAGTAGACCCGACGCCGCTCTGGAAGAGAAGGCGGCGGTGGATGCGGCGCAGCGGACGCTGAATCTTTCCATGGCGCTTTACGTCAAGGGTGCCATCGACTATCTCACCGTCGTCACCTCGCAGGCCGCTGTGCCGCAGAGCCAGCTGGAAGTGCTCGCACTCGATACCCTGCAGCTGCGCACCCGCGTCGAGCTCATCCGTGCGCTTGGCGGCGGCTGGGCGGATTCCGCACTCGCGCAGAGCGGCAAGGTGGGCGCACCTCAGGCGCTTGACATTCTTCAAGCGTAAAGTCGAGACTCGCGTTCGTCGCTCACCTTTGAGGAAGCAGCAGCCAGTGACAGAGCCTTGGTGTGTCCTTATGGCAGGTCGGGAAGACCCGCAGCGACCTGGGGCAATGGGGCTGGGACGCAGCGCCGCTCAACAGGTCGCACTGGCCGGGTGCGATCCTTTGACCGCCACTCTGCGCCGTGCCGCTGCGGTCACATCCCTCGAGCGGATCGCCGCGGTCATCACAGCTCCTGCCG
>Ga0182030_10017715_pt1 | contig 13718 bp, 14 predicted proteins | sample 812S3MmetaG_FD_121299 | JGI IMG/M metagenome (GOLD analysis project Ga0182030, IMG submission 121299) | Permafrost microbial communities from Stordalen Mire, Sweden - 812S3M metaG (Illumina Assembly) | ecosystem: Environmental > Terrestrial > Soil > Wetlands > Permafrost | place: Sweden... | reverse complement strand
TGTCGCGTCACGTGGTGGGCGATTCTCCGGACGAGAAGCGCCAGCCTGCCATCGTCATCAAGGGTAAGGCGAGCAAGCGTTACCTCATGCCATCCCGCGCTCACCTCATGGTGCAGGATGGCGACACCGCTTCTCCGGGCGACGTGCTGGCGAAGATCCCGCGCGAGACAACGAAGACCAAAGACATCACCGGTGGTCTGCCGCGCGTGGTCGAGCTGTTCGAAGCCCGCAAGCCGCATGAAACCGCGGTTATCAGCGAAATCGATGGCACGGTGAAATTCGGCGAGGTTTCGAAAGGCCAGCGCAAGATCTATGTGGTCGCCGACAACGGCACCGAAAAAGAATATTCGGTTCCGCGCGGCGTTCACATCAATGTGCAGGAAGGCGAGCGCGTCAAGGCCGGCGAGCCTTTGATGGACGGCCCGCTCAACCCGCACGACATTCTGGCGGTCCTTGGAGAAAAAGAACTGCAGGCTTACCTGGTCAACGAAATCCAGGAAGTCTATCGCCTGCAGGGCGTCAACATCTCCGACAAGCACATTGAAGTGATTGTCCGCCAGATGATGCGCTGGGTGAAGGTCGAAGACGTGGGCGATACCCGGTTCCTGCTGGAAGAGCAGACCGACAAGTTCGCCTTCCGGGAAGAGAACGAGCGCGTGATTTCGCAGGGCGGCAAGCCGGCTACCGGCCGTCCGCTGCTCCTCGGAATTACGAAGGCTTCGCTCTCCACCGATTCGTTCATCTCGGCGGCGTCGTTCCAGGAGACCACGCGCGTGCTCACCGAAGCCAGCATCAACGGCAAGGTCGATCACCTGCGCGGCTTGAAAGAAAACGTCATCGTCGGACGCCTCATCCCTGCCGGTACCGGCATGGAGTACTACCGCAACGTGCGCCTCTCGCCGGAAATGGAAGAGGCCGCTGCGAAGGTACAGGCGGAAGTCTCGGCAGCCTACGAAGAGGCCGAGCGCGCTCTCGAAATGATGCGTCACGAGGGCGAAACCGACGATCTGCCCGCGGAACTCCCCGCGGCCGAGTAGTCGAATCTGAAGCTGGCTTCGGGGGCGAATCATTTCGCCCCCGAACCTGCTTCTGGAATCGCTCGAACTACGAATGCACGCTACTCCCCAGCGATTGCGCATTGAGGAACCCGGCCCACTTCCCTCTTTGCTTCCGGCGCCTCCCGGCCCTAAGCTAGAGCAGCGCATGCTCCGCCTCTTACGCCTCTTATGGCTCGCGCTCTGGCGCGCCTTTGTCCACGACGCCTTCGCCACCGCCAAGGCCTCGGCCTATTCCATGATTTTCACTTTCTTCCCCCTCTTGCTCATCATCGGATCGTTCCTGGCGAACTGGCGCAAGGGCGCGCCCTACCTGCGGGAAATTTCTTATGCCCTGGGCAGCATCCTGCCGGCGGGCGGTAACACGGTGCTGAGCTATATGAAGGGAGCCGCGCAGCATCCCGTCGGCCTTCTAACCACGACTTCGGTGGTCACCCTGTGGACGGCGTCCGGCGTCATGATTTCGTGGATGGACGGTTTCCGCCGTTGCTACGAACTCCCGAAAACCTGGGGCCTGGTGCAAGAGCGCCTCATCGCATTTCTGCTGGTTGTATTCGCGCTGATTCCCATGACGTTCTCCACGCTGCTGGTCGCCGTGGGCAGCAAGTTCGAAGCGCGCCTTCTGCCCTACATCGATCCCGACTTCAGCGTCTACGTTTTCCTGCTCTGGGGGCTGATGCGCTGGCTCATTGCCACCTTCACCAGCATCGCAGTCATTGCGCTCATTTACCATCATGCGGTGCCGCGCACCCAGCCCTGGCACAGCGTGATTCCAGGCGCCATCCTCGCCACCGTTTTATGGTTTTCGACCACGGTTGGCTTTCGCGCCTACCTGGAGCATTTCGGCAACTTCGCCACGGTTTACGGCTCACTGGGCGCCGTCATGGCCTTGCTGGTATGGATGTACCTGATTTCCCTGGTCGTGCTGGTGGGCGCGGAATTCAATGCCCTGCTGTTCCCGCGAGCCATGCTGGGCAAAGAGCTCACGGCGATCCCCGACCACAAACCGTAAAGGTTGAGGCCTAGATGTGACAATCGACCAACTCCGTGAATATCAAGACCGCGTGGTTATTCTTCGCCTGACTGATAGTGAAGTGTTGAAGGCCAAGATCGACTTTGTCGATCTCGAATACGAAGACGTTGTCGTCGATGTACTGGAGACCAACAGGCTCGCTAAATATACAGGGTCAACAAACGCGGTATACACAGTTATGGCGGCGGAAATCGCGTCGGTCGAGACCATCCCGAAATAGGTTACCCCAGACGAGTCGATCACCGTGGAAGAGCGGCGCTTTAGCGCCGCGTTGAGCCAGCGGGATAGAATGGGGCTTTAGCCCCTGGGGGCGAGCCTTGTTTGCTCAAGACTTGACTTGAGCCAGATGTTGTAACCTACCAACATTCCTGTTAAGCCCGGAGATAAATTGACACAGATGCAATCACCCGCCGTCACAGGAGTTCCCCCCTCACGCCGCGCGAAAATCATCTGCACCATCGGTCCGGCGTGCAACACCGAGGCCGCCATGCGCGAGCTGCTGCGCCTCGGCATGGACATCGCCCGGCTTAACTTTTCTCACGGCACGCACGAAGATCACGCCCGCAATATCCATCGCCTGCGCCGCGCCGCCGAGCGCGAAGGACGCACCGTCTGCATTCTTCAGGACCTGCAAGGGCCGAAGATCCGCACTGGCCCGCTCGAAGGCCACGAGCCCGTACTGCTGAAAACCGGCTCCGTCGTGACCATCACGCCTGAAAACGAAACCGGCACGGCCATTCGCATCTGCACCACCTTCCCCGACCTTGGCCGCGAACTCACTCCCGGCGCCCGCATTCTGCTTAGTGATGGTCTGATCGAAATGAGAGTGCGTTCCATCCGCGGCAAAGATGTGCTCTGCGACGTGGTCAACGGCGGCGTGCTGGGCGAGCACAAGGGAATCAATCTTCCAGGCATCGCGTTGTCGATTCCAGCGCTTACTGAAAAGGACCGCAAAGACCTGGAATTCGGGCTCAGCCACGGCGTCGACTCGATCGCTCTTTCCTTCGTCCGCACCGCCGCCGACGTGAGCATGGTCAAACAGATTATTGCTACGCACGGCAGCGATGTCCCGTTAATTGCCAAGCTCGAAAAGCCGCAAGCCATCGATCACCTGGAAGAAATTCTCGAAGTCGCTGACGGTGTGATGGTGGCCCGCGGCGATCTCGGCGTCGAAATGGCGCCGGAAAAAGTTCCGGTCATTCAGAAGCATGTGATTCGCCGCGCCTCGGCCTGGCGCAAGCCCGTCATCACCGCGACCCAGATGCTCGAATCGATGATCGAAAACCCGCGCCCCACGCGCGCCGAGGCCAGCGACGTTGCCAATGCCATTTTCGACGGCAGCGACGCTGTCATGCTCTCCGCCGAAACTGCCAGCGGGCAGTACCCGCGCGAATCGGTTTCGATCATGGCGCGCATCGTGGTCGAAGCTGAATGCAACATGGGCGACTTCGTCCAGTACCGCCGCCGTCGCGAGCACCGCGGCCTCTCCGTCGCCGAAACCATCTGCGAATCGATCGCACATGCCGCCGAAGATTTGCCCATGGGCGCCATCGCCGTCTTCACCGAGACCGGCAACACCGCCCGCATGATTTCGAAATACCGCCCGAAGGTTGCCATCTACGCCTACACGCACAGCCTGCCCGTGGTGCAGCGCATGAATCTTTTCTGGGGAGTCCATCCCGTGCGCTGCCGGCAGGCTCATTCCGCCGAGCAGATGGTCACGATGGCCGAGCAGGACCTGGTCTGCCGCGGCCTGCTGAAGCCAGGAGACGTGCTGGGCGTGGTCGCCGGCACCCGCCAGGCCTCCGGTTCCACCAACCTGATGCGCCTGCACGTGGTCACCAGCGAAGAAGCCGACCGCATCAGCCACCCGAAGCCGCCCGCGAACACGCCGCGGCTCGGAAAGTTGCACGACACGAAATCGCGAGTGAAGAAATCCCGCGCACCGCGCCGCAAGCTATAATCGCCGCTTCAAGAGTTTGCTGGAAATCGAGTTTAGCAGCGCATCTTTTGAGCGCAGCGGATCTGGTGTGGATCAGGTTTTGGGTGGCGCAGCGCCTCCTGCGCTGCGATAGACTTTCTATTTGTGCGGGCTTCAGCCCCTGAGGCTAGCGGAGCCGCGGTTTTCAGCCGACTGCTGAGAGAAAGAACAAATATGCCGCAAGAGATACTTTCGGTGGCCGTCTGGGAACCCGTCCCTGGCATGGAAGCCGCGTCGCTGGCCACGCTTCGCGAAATCAGTTCCATCGTCGTGAGACAGGGATACGGCCGCGACCTGCTCTACCGGGACCGCGAAGCGCACTACGTCCTGCTGCGTTATTGGAAGTCCGAACAAGCGCGCCAATCCGCGCTCGAAGATCCCGAATTGCAGCGCCGCTGGGCCCGCCTGGGCAACGAAATCCAGATTGTGAAAGTGTACGAAACGCTCACGGAAGTCCCGCTGGAAGGAACGAAATAACCCGCGCGGCTCATCCCTGGCTCATCCCAGGATCATCCCTGGCTCACCCGCAGATCACGCGCTCTTCGCACCACTTCACGGTGAAATTTCCTTTCAGGGTTTCGCCGTCTTTGAATTGCAGTTCGTAGCGTCCTGCCGCGCCGGAGCGCTCCTGATAACTGTCGAAAATAATCGTGCCGGATTGCGCGGGCTTGCAGTCGCCTTCCTTGACGCAGAGGGCCGCCCAGCCGGCGTCCGAGCCCGGACCGAACTTTACGACCTGGCCCTCATGGATGGGCAGGTCTCGCCAGATCGCGAGAGAGAGGTAAGGTCCGGCGATTCGTTTGCACTGCGCAGGTTCCGTGGTCAGCGTGATCGCGATGGCAGGTCCGTCCCATGGCGCGCAGGAGCTTTGCATGGTTCCGTAAGAGAAAGCTGATCGGTCTGGTGAGGCGATCGCGGCAAACGCAGTTAGAGCAAGAAAGGCAGCCATCACGACCTGTCTTCGAGCGAACATCCGCGTCCTCCTTCAAGGCTACAGGCTAGAACGATAGCACGCACATATCTTGCCCAGTATCGCCCCACCCCTCGCCGGGGTGCCGGGTGCCTTTTTTCTCGCGTCTTTCGCGAGAAAGCCTGCCCTGAGCGAAGTCGAAGGGTGGGGATTTAAACTATCCCCTGGATTATGTCCGCCTCCATCCGCGAATTCGCCGACAACGCTGCCGATCCAAAAGTCCGCGGCTACCTCCACCTTCCCGATGCGTCTAACCACGACGGCCTCGTCTTGACTCACGGAGCGGGCTCGAACGCGCAATCCCCGCTACTCATCGCCCTCGCCGAAACCTTCTCCGCCGCCGGATTCACCGTCCTGCGCTGCGACCTTCCCTATCGTCAGACGCGATCCTTCGGCCCGCCCGGCCCCGGCGACGCCGCCCGCGACCGCGCCGGTCTGAAGAACGCCCTCACCGCGATGCGAAAAATAATTCCCGGTCGCCTCTTCCTCGGCGGCCACTCCTACGGCGGACGCCAGTCCAGCATGCTCTGCGCCGAGCTTTCCGAAAACGCCGCAGAACCAGTTGCCGCCCTGCTCCTGCTCTCCTACCCGCTGCATCCTCCGCGCAAGCCCGAACAGCAGCGCACTCAGCATCTGCCTGACCTGCGCACCCCGACGCTATTCGTCCACGGCACCCGCGATCCCTTCGGTTCCGTTGCCGAACTAGAGCAAGCCATGAAAATGATTCCCGCGAAAACGAAGCTGCTCACGATCGAAGGCGCCGGTCATGACCTGGGATTCAAAGGAAAAGCGAAGAAAGACGAGTTGCCGAGGCTGGCATTTTCTGAATTCACAAACTTCCTTGAATTGTCATCCTGAGCGCGCTCTTTGCGCGAAGGACCTATGCACTTTAGCGTACCAATCAGATGCATAGGTCCTTCGCGAGACAAAAGACCTCTCGCTCAGGATGACAAAACGAAATTTCAGTTCACCCAGCCCGACTTGCCGCCGCCGTTGCCCTTGCGCGGGTCGTCGTCCGGAGGAATATAGTTCCCATGCTCGTCGAAGTGGACCTGGCGGTCGTGCTTCGACATATAGACTTCAAACTTCTTGGCCGCGCGCCGCCGCTTCCAGCGGTAGTACGAATTGCGCATCCCGTAATAGCGTTCCGTGAGCCCAACATTCACCAGCGCCGGCTTGGGCCCGCGCCGCACGTACAGCCAGCCAAAGAGCAACCCGCCCAGATGGGCCACGTAAGCCACGCCGCCCCCGCCCATCATGGCGAACGCGAGAGTGACGACGATCAGAATCCCGACAAAATATTTCGCCTTGATGGCAATGGGGAACGGAATCATCAGGATTTCGCTTTCGGCAAATAAAATGCCGAACGCGATCAGGACGGCATAGATTCCGCCAGACGCGCCCACGGTCGGTGTGTTCGGATCCCCCAGGATGTGCGCGAAAGAAAATGCGACGGTCGTGATGGCGGCGCCAATCACACCGATGAAATATAACTCGAGGAATCTTCGCGTCCCCCATGCGTTCTCCACCGCCGATCCGAACATCCACAGGCCCAGCATGTTCCAAAACCAGTGGCCGAGATTCGCATGTAAAAAGCTGTAGGTGACCAACTGCCAGAGGAATCCGCGCTGGACAACCTCAGTAGGAACCAGCTCGCAGTACTGGATGTAGTGCTGGATATCGGCGACGACCGTGAAGTGAAGCACCGAGAACAGCGCCCCGAGCAGGAATACGCCGGTGTTGATCCCAATCAGCCAGCTCACCGCCTTGGTGAACGGAGGCAGGCTCAACGTCATCGGTTCGCCAGTTCGCCGCACTGAATTACCTCTCGTGTAATTCTACTCGCACCTGGGTTCAACTCGAACCCGGGTGCCGGGTGCCCCATTTCTCGCGCGTTCTTGGCGCAGGAAAGCCTGCCCTGAGCTTGTCGAAGGGTGGGGATTTTGCAATCCCTCAACGCTCGGGAACCGGCACGACCGCCGGGCTGCGATGCCCCGCGGCATCGATCGCGCGCACCGCGAAAATCACATTATCCTTCGAAAGCTTCAGCGTGGCCCGAGTCGCATTCCCCACATTCTGCGCATGCTCCCACTCGGCGCTCGTGCTCGACCGCCATAACACTTCATACTCCGCCGCCCGCCCGCCCGGAGAAGCCTCCCAAGTCAGCGTCGAGTCGTTCTGCAGTTCCTTCGTCAAAACGTGCACATTCGCCGGGGGCGCGGGCGCCGCCGCCAACGACGCCAGCGTTGCCGCATTCAGCCGCGCCACGTGCGCCACATATTCGTAGTCCACAAATTTCGTTGCGTCGCCATATTCGATGCCGTTTTCCACGCGCACGTTCTGGTGCTGGTGATGAAAGTCCTCGCGAAATTCCGTGAAGCGCACCGCCGCGAATCCCTGCTGGTTGAAGGAATAATGGTCGCCGCCCCGCAGGTAGCGATCGAGGCGAAAAACCAGCACCGGCTTCACTCCCGCATCGTAGGTGCGGCCAACCTCCGCGATATACCGCGCCAGTTGCCGCGAAACGGAATCACTTTCCCCGCTCAGACTGCGAATGCGCCGCAGGTCCTCGTCGCTGGCCGCCGCCGGCAAGCCCTCGGAGAAGACTCGCACCACGGAATTATCCTGTTCCGCGCTTTTGTCGCCGCCAACAATGTCGTTGTTGAGAACCGCTTCCAGATCCCAACCTTGCTCCTTCACCAACTTTTCTTTGAACATCTGGGCGAAATGACGGCTGCCGTTCAGTCCCTGCTCTTCCCCCGCAACCGTCAGAAAAATAATCGTCGCCGGAAACTTCATCTTGCTGAGTACCCGCGCGCATTCCAGGCTGACGGCGGTTCCGCTGCCATCGTCGTTGGCCCCGGGCGCGTCGCCGTTCACATCAAGAATGTCGCTGTTGCGCGAATCGTAGTGCCCGGTCACCAGCACAATCCGTTGCGCGTTCGCCGCGTCCGTACCCTTCAGCACCGCATAAACATTGGTGATTTCCGTTGCCCTGGGAACGCGTTCCATGGGCTGTTCGGCAAAGCTGTCGGTCTTCACCTCGAGACATCCGCCGCAATCTTTCGAATAGTGCTCGAACTCCGTCTTGATCCATTCCCGCGCCGCGCCGATCCCGCGTCCTGCCGCAATCGAGGCCTCGTCCTGCGTCGACAGAGTCGAACGCGTTCCAAAGCTGACCAGCTTCTCGATGTTGGCCCGAATCCGCTGCGCGGAAATCTGCTGCAGCGCCGCCGCAATCTGCGGATCGACGTTGTTCGAATCGGCCGCCGAGACGGAACGTGTGGGGCCGGACGCATTCGTGAGCCTGCCCTGAGCGAAGCCGAAGGGTCTGGCCAGCGCGCAGCGCGGCCGCAAAGCGCCAAACAACTGCACATAGCCGGTTGCCGCCAGCAGCGCAACTACGCCAGCAGCGACGCGCGTTACCCGGCGGAAATGGAGCATGGCTTTACGGCCCCCGTCCAGAAGAATCCCACTGCGGCCAGCGATTTGCGGTTCCCCGAAAATTCTCTCAATCCTCGTCGGTGCCCCTTGACCTGAGAGCCGGGAAGAATCTAAATATTATCAGGAGGATCCAATCGGCTGGGGAGGCTCTATGGTTCTGTGTCCCGAATGCGAAACCAATCTGGATGTCGACGAGGATGGGGTCGACGAAGGCGAAATGATTTCGTGCCCCGAATGCGGCACCGACTTTGAAGTCATCACCACCAGTCCGCTCGAGTTGAAAGCCGTCGAAGCGGGCTATGTCGAAGAGGACGAGGAAGAGGTAGAAGAGAGCGAAGACGGTGATTACTCCTAAACTTCGGGCCCAAGTGCTGACAAGGGTGACTGCCGCCGGTTTCCTCCTAGTCGTAATTCTCCAGCCGATGTTCAGTGCGACGTCCAGTGCGACGTTCAGTGCGACGTTCAGTTCGCCAAACGCGCTCCTCGCTGCCCTTGCGCCCAAGGGCAAGAACAACTACGCCGTGATTGCCGGCACGGTTTGGGGGCCCGACGACCATCCGGTCTACGGCGTCAAGGTAAGAATCCGCCGCGCCCAGGATAAAGCCAACAAGATCCGCTGGGAAGTCTATTCCGATCACATGGGCGAGTTCGCCCAGCGGGTTCCCACGGGCGAAACCGACTACATCCTCACCGCCGACCTCAAGGGCCTCAAGACCACGGATGGCAGGCCGCTGCGCCTGGTCAAGGATGTCACCGTCCACATTTACAACGACGAACGCGAAGACACCGGATTGCATCTAACTGTAGACGAGGCTGGTGCCCCCGGGGCTGCTGCCGCAAAGCCGTGAGACAATAGCACCAGCATGACTCGCAAACAATCTGTGATCACGGTGCTGGCTATGGCTTGCGCGCTGGTGGTCGCGCTGGCAGGAGCGTCGAGTAGCGCGCTGGGCGCCGGATTTGACAAAAAAGACAAAACCGTCGGCCGCCTGCTGTTCGGCAAAGTGCTCGATCCCCAGGATAACCCGCTTCCCGACTCCGTCGTCTACGTGACCAACACCCGCACGCGCGCCGTGAAGACCTACATCGTCGGCCCAGACGGCACCTACCGTTTCCCCGCGCTCTCCACGGCCGTCGATTACGAGGTCTACGCCCAGTACAAGGGCCACAAGAGCGAAACCAAATCGGTCAGCCAGTTCGACGATCGCTCCCAGGTCTATCTCGACCTGAAGATCGATATTCATTAGTCGCGGGTGCCGTCTTTCTTTTCATGCAACTTTCGGCGCTCTTTCGGGTTCAATATACGTAAGGGTATTTGTCTGGAGGATACAGTGAACGGATTGCATGCTTCCCATAAAACGAATCGCACCGCCTTGGCCGCGTTGGCGTGCGTAACGCTGCTTTGTGCGGCATCCGCCTTTGCCCAGCAAGGCGCCATGAGCCCCTACCAGGATGAAAAAGACGGCGTCAGCGCCGGCGGCAAATGGATGGAGTTCCAATCGGAAGACAAGATGACCGGCGCCAAGAAGGTCCGCTTCGAACTGCTCTCGAACAACTATTTGAAGGAAGACCCCGACTACAAGCCCCGGGTCGAACTCATCTGTACCAATGGCAAGTACGAGTATGCCGACTTCAATCCCGGAGCCAGGCTCGGCCGCCCCGACTATCCCGGCTTCTGGGGCCAGCCTAAGATGGAAGTCGTGGTGCGCGTCGATAACGTTCACAACCACAAGGGCTGGAATTGGATTCGCGGCCACTTCCTTTCCATGGATAAGGGCACGGTTCGCGGCGCCATCGGAGCCCAGATCTTCAATGTGGAAGTGAAAACGCGAACCGGTTACGCCATCGCCGAGTTCTCTCCCGCCGGCTTGAACCTCGACGAGGTCCACAAGACCTGCGACCTGACTCCGAAGAAGCCCAGCCAGGACTAAGCATGCTCATGTAGGGGCTACGATGCTAGTGTGGGGACGGACGCCCGTCCGTCCCGGGCGTGGGCCTGCCCTGACTGGCGGTCAAAGGGGCGAAGCCCCGCGCGACCCAAAGCGATGGTGAAAGAGCAGCAGCGACCCAAACGGCCCGTGGAAGAGCGGCCCTTCAGGGCCGCGTCAACCCACGAACGGCTGGGGCCTCCCCATCCGACGCAACCCCCTTGGCACTTGCCTCGCTTCCTACTCTACTGGCACTTTAAACTGTAGGCCGAAGCGCAATGGACAGTGGCATCATTACCGGGTTGGCGCTCTTCCTGTTCGTCGCGGGAGTGCTCACCTACGCCGTGATCCTGTACAACGGCTTGGTGCGCCTGCGCAACGAAAACGACCGCGCCTTGGCCAACATCGACGTGCTCCTCAAGCAGCGTCACGACGAGATTCCCAACCTGGTCGAGACCGTCAAAGGATACATGCAGCACGAGCAGCAGACGCTGCTCGCCGTAACCCAGGCCCGCGCTGCATCGATGAACGCGGCCAGCATCGGCCAGAAGGCGATGGCCGACCTGAAAATGTCGGATGCTCTGCGCGGACTGTTTGCCGTGGCCGAGAATTATCCTCAGCTCAAGGCCAACGAGAATTTCCTCAAGCTCCAAAACCGCATCAGCGAACTGGAAGAGCGCATCGCCGACCGCCGCGAGTTCTTCAATGACGACGTCAACACCTACAACACCCGCATCGGCCAAATCCCCGACGTGTTCGTCGCCAGCTTCATGAGCCTGAAGCCGCGCCAAATGTTCAAAGTCTCCGACGAAGACCGCAAACAGGTAGAAGTAACGTTCGCCAGCAGCCAGAGTTCCGGAACCTGAAGCGGCTTGGGTGGCGCAGCGCTTTCAGCTCTGCGATAGCAAGGTTCTAGATCGTGGAAGAGCCGGGCTTCAGCCCGGCGTCAGGAGCTCCATTTTCGCGGGGCTTCAGCCCCTGAGCCACCTCACCCCAGCAACTTTGCCGCGTCCTTCGCGTAGTAAGTCAGAATAATGCTGGCCCCCGCGCGCCGGATGCTCAGCAGCGACTCCATCATCACGCGGTCGCGTTCGATCCAGCCATTTCTGGCGGCGGCTTCGATCATGGCGTATTCGCCGGAGACCTGATAGGCGGCCAGCGGCAGGTCAAAGCGGTCGCGGGCGGCGGCGATTACGTCGAGATACGGCATGGCCGGCTTGACCATAATCATGTCGGCGCCTTCCTCGATGTCGGCTTCGATTTCGCGCATGGCCTCGCGCAGGTTGGCTCCATCCATTTGATACGACCGCCGGTCGCCGAATTGCGGCGCCGAGTCGGCGGCCTCGCGAAATGGCCCGTAGTATCCTGACGCAAACTTCGCGGCGTACGAGAGAATTGGCGTTTGGTTCAAGTCCGCTTCGTCGAGCGCGCGGCGGATCGCGCCCACGCGCCCATCCATCATGTCAGAGGGCGCGATGATGTCGATCCCGGCCTTGGCCAGCGAAACCGATGTCCTCGCCAACAACTCGAGTGAGGCGTCGTTCACGATTTCGTAATCGGTGGTCGCGGCCGCGGATGGAGGCACGGCAACGGCTGCTCCCAGCGATTGCGCTGCAGCCTTCACGATCCCGCAGTGTCCATGCGACATGTATTCACACAGGCAGACGTCGCCCATCAGAATGAGGCCGGGAACTTCGCGTTTCATCGCGCGCGCGGCCTGCTGCACGATCCCATCGTCGGCCCAGGCTCCAGTGGCCACTTCGTCCTTTTTGTCTGGTAGCCCAAACAGGATCACCGACGGCACGCCCAGCGAATGAACCTCACGAGCCTCTTTCACCGCTTCGTCCACTGATAGGTTGAATACGCCCGGCATTGAGCCAACGGCTTTCCGCACGCCTTCTCCGGGACACACGAACATGGGATAGACGAAGGCGTCGGGCGTGAGGCGAGTCTCACACACCAGGTTGCGCAGCTCCGCGGTGCGGCGCAGGCGGCGAAGGCGAGTCACAGGGAATGCCATGGCAGGTCACCAGAAGGAAGGGTGAAGATGAATCCGCCTTCCCTGCCTTTGATTCTAAAACATTCTTTAATTCCCGAGGCAGTCCTCCTTCGTGAACCTTCGTGCCCTTCGTGGTCAAAGCTCTTCGTCGGAAACCACGAAACCTTACCGAGGTGTAACCGAAGTAACCTGCGCAGTTCCAAACGCTTCTCGGATTCCCGGATTGAGTCCCATAGAATGATGGCGGATGGGTCTGTTCCAACGACAGCGCTGGTTTGTGGCAGCGGCCGGAGTCACTCTGGCCTTTGCCGCCGTGTGTCTGGCCTCGCACCGGGGTTACGGCCTGACCGTATTTGCCGATCTGGCTCCTCTGGTGCTGATGCTGGCCTGTGTCGGCATCGCGCTCTATAACGCCCTCACTCGTCCAGCTCAGGAGCGCAGCTTCTGGCTCTTGATGTCCCTGGGATTCTCGCTCTGGGCTAGCAATCAGGGGGCATGGTCCTATTTCGAAGTTGTGCTGCGCCGCCCAATCCCTGAGCCATTCCTGTTCGACATCATCCTGTTCTTTCATGCCCTGCCCATGATTGCGGCCGTGGCGTGGCGTCCTGACCTGATGAAAAAGGAAGGGAAAATTCACCTCAGCGCGCTGAATTTTCTGATGCTGCTGGGCTGGTGGGTTTTTCTTTACGCCTTCATTGTCTTTCCCCACGAATATGTTGTGCCGAATGCGCATATCTACACCCGCTACTACGACCGTCTCTACGGACTGGAAAACGGAATGCTACTGGCAGTGTTGGGCCTGGCAGCGTGGACCAGCTCAGACGGATGGCGGCGGCTCTACCTGCATCTTCTCGGCGCCGCTTTGATCTACGGCATCACTTCACAATTCCTGGACAGCGCAGCCGCCGACAACACCTACTACTCGGGAAGCCCCTACGACGTGGCTCTCATCGGAACCGTGGCCTGGATGGCGGCAGCCGTTCTTTCGGCGCGGCACTGGGACCTGCAAAGCCACGAGTTCAATCTGAATCGCCGTTTGCGGAGGCTGATTCCGCAGCTCGCTATGCTGGCCATCCTGTCGCTGCCCGTGTTGGGCGTGTGGACGGTGCTGGTCGACAAGTCCACCGGCCCCACGCGTGCGTTTCGCGTTTTCACCGTACTGGCTGCCATGCTGGTTTTGGGAACATTCGTGTTCCTGCGGCAATATTTCCAGGACCGGGCGCTGATGGCCCTGCTGCAGGAGTCGCGCCGGGGCTACGAAAGCCAGAAACGTTTGCAGACCCAGCTCGTGCAAAAGGAGAAGCTGGC